>Ga0315274_10005899_pt1 | contig 17907 bp, 12 predicted proteins | sample YL17G02_20_MG_FD_203700 | JGI IMG/M metagenome (GOLD analysis project Ga0315274, IMG submission 203700) | Sediment microbial communities from Yellowstone Lake, YNP, Wyoming, USA - YL17G02_20 | ecosystem: Environmental > Aquatic > Freshwater > Lake > Sediment | place: USA: Wyoming | collected...
CTCAGTACTCTCAGGCTGATTCCAGGTGAACTTGATATTTCTAAGCGTGATGTCTCTTACATATCTGCAAAAAATGCCGTAGGGTGCTGTGTGGTGTCCAAAAACGTAGAACGGGTGCGATGGATTGGCTGACTCCGGTTTTTCCAATCCGCCACGCATGGTATACCGGATATTATCCAGGGTGATATCTTCTATATAGCCATCCTCGACTCCGTCAAGAAATACTGCCCCGTCGGAATTGGCCACGATATTGGAAATCATGATATTTCGTATAACCGCGGGAGGGCCTGTATCCGGTTTTACTTCAATATTGAATTTCTGAGAATATGAAATGACTGATGGTCTTAGGTCATTTTCAGGCTTTGATCTGACAAATACCAGGTTCCCTCCCTGGCTGCGCTTCAAAATATAGTTCATATTACTAATGGTCACATTTTCAACGCGTCCTCCTCTGCCCGGACGAATATTTATAGCGCCTCCAGCTTCGTAAATACTGCAATTCGAAATAGTTCCGTTTCTAAGTCCGCTGAGAACAATGGCGCTCTCCGTGGTTGAAAAAGTACAATTGCTCACACTGACATGTTCTGCATTACCAATAACCAGACAATCATCACCGGTTGTAAAATTACAATCAGATATGCGAATATTAAATCCAGAGACAGCCAGTCCGTCCGTATTTGGTCCGTCATCTTCGAACATACCTTGCTGAATGGCAATTCCCTGAATCACAACATCCTCGCTGCTCAGCACTTTCAACATGTGGAATGGACTGTCTTTGAAATGGACATTTTCAATCAAAACGTTCTTACAATCCTGAAGGTGTACATAAGTCCCCGGTCGAGTATTGTAACCATCCGGACGTGTCATCGCATTCCGGATTTCTGTTTCCGTCATTTTCCGAAAATCTGCCGGCCAAAATTTATAACCTCGGCCTTCAATCATACCTCTGCCGGTAATTGCAACCCCTATCAAATCTTTTCCATAAATCAGATGCCTCAGATGTCGTGCCGCATGCTCGGGTTTTTCTTTTTCAGTGGGGATAAAGTCATTTAGATCCAGACTTCCAAGTATCACGGCGCCGCTTTCGATATGTAAGTTGATATAACTCTTAAGAAAGAGCGTTCCGGTCAGGTATTTACCGGGAGGGAAATAGATGATCCCGCCACCCGACTCTGCAACCCTGTCAATGAGTTGCTGTATCCTTTCAGTGTTCAGAGTCGTTCCATCATTATTGACTCCGTAATCCAACACAGAAAAGACTGGGATGGAATTTGAGTTATGCTGAGCCTGCACAAATCCACTTAAAGAAAACAAGCATGCTATAAATAATGTTTTTAGTCTCAAATGTGAGATTACAAATCGTAAGGGTATCATAGTTTTTCTTCCACATTTCTATTATCACTTTCCAATTGGATAAACCAGCGCGCCTTCCGGCAAAAGCACTGTCTGTCCGTTTATCGTCCAGGACAATTCTAATTCTGCATTATCCTTCATATCCTTCGCAAAAATGTGTATAGGATGCAGACCCTTTGCAAGATTCATTTCATCGGAATCACTCACGCTGACGTTGTCAGTCCCATACTGTTGCAGAACAACGTTGTCATCAATTTTAATAACCACTTGACCCTGGGTTTTCACGTGCAGGACAACCTTTCCGTTTTCCGGAATTTGGATTAGACCATCAGCCTGATAGAGATTGCCAGGGTGAAATCGTGGCATTTTTCCGGATCCAATCAATGAACTCTCTGACGGAAGCGCGAGTTGGGCGACCCAGGGGCATTCCCCCTCTTTTGCTTTCCATCTTAACCCGTTAGCAATTTTTGAGGGCGCTAAAACTGCCGGAATCATAAAGTGGTCATAAGGCCTAGGGGCATCTTCTGATGCATGATGCAACTGTAATACACGGTCTTTCATCCTCTTGTCAAGCTGCGTAAAGTACGGACTGCTATGTGCTAGGTTATTTCTTTCTCCTGGGTCTTTGGACACGTCATATATCTCAAAATCATCATCGTTGGACTTAATATCGACACGCACCCCTTTATAGCCATCGAGAAAAACAGCATGCATGTGCTTGCGCACCAATCCGCGTTTGCGTTTTTCGAAATCTGGAGAATTTTGTGTCGTGCCAGAACTCATGTATTCTACATAAACCGTTGACGATTCGGGTGTGCCGCGCCCGGTCAGATGTGGCATGAGGTTGATACCGTCACAGATGGCTGGACGAGGAAATCCAGCAAGTTCTACAAATGTCGCCATCCAATCATGAAACTGGCTGTTGAGACTGTCCACATATCCGGCAGGAATTGTCTTCGGCCACCACGCCAATGAAGGCACGCGGATACCGCCTTCCCAAATATCACTCTTGGCGCCATCATAGGGTCCGTATGATCGAAAAGATGTGGGGGCATAATTTTCCCCAGCAATATAACTTTCGTCATGAGGACCGTTATCACTTGTGAATACAACTAACGTGTTTTCGTCGATACCCAGATCCCGGAGCAGTTGCAGTAAATCGCCTACACCCTCATCGATGCGTCTTACAGAAGTAGCAAAACGTCGTTCTACGTCGCTCCAATCATCATTTCGGTAATCAGGATGTATGTAGGAATCAATGACACCGTCTGCTGTGTTGATCATATGTCCAGGTTGTCCAATCCATTGCATGCCACCGGACAGCCCTTTTCCTTCCGGATAAGGAGTTGAAGGCAATTGCAGGGCAGCATGAGGTGTGTCATATGTAAGCATCATCATGAAGGGTTTATCCGGGGAAGATTTTTGATGATCAATGATCCATTTCTTGGCAAAAGCCGTAAACAGGTCGGTTGTATAACATCCCTCCAATTTGGAACTGATCTCCTCATTTTGGTGCCAGAGTTCCTTGGGCGTTCTATGTTTCTCTTGGTCACCGATAGGCCAGTGATGGTATGGGTAATGTATATGTCCGTTGAGATGACCAGGATATCCAAAGAACTCGTCAAAACCTCTTTTTGTCGGATACGCCGACCAACTTTCAGGATCCTTTCCAACTCCTTGCAATCCGTATTTACCAACCATTACTGTACTGTAGCCTGCCATCTGCATAACCGAACCCAATGTCAGTTGATCAGGCAAAGCTTTATCGAATTGACGGTCGCGTACCTCAGAATGTCCCTGATGCTGACCCGTTAGTAAAGAAGCGCGTGAAGGGGCACATATCGGTGAAGGACAATAGTGCGCTATCATCCGGACACCTTCGTTACCCATAGCATCCAGTTCAGGTGTAAAGTGTCGTTTGCCAGTTTTGTCATTTTGAAAGTTCAGACCCAGATCTCCCCAACCCAAATCATCAGAAAGTATAAACAGGATATTGGGTTGCTTCTTATTTGCCTGCTTTTGACCAAAGGATGTCAAATTAAATAGCACAATAATTAGTACAATAATTTTGCAATTCATTTAATACCCCTTTGATGTTACAATATATTGTATTTGTAGAACCGAAAATCTGCTGGTTTATCTATCTCAAACAACACTCTACCGGTTTTGTCTACTCTAATCTTTTTGGCTTCCCCAGTCAGCAAATCTTCGATGAGCAACTCCTTATCCTTGATAAACCTGAGCGAAATAGCTTTTTCCGTTTCACGATTATTGATACCGCGAAACAACGTCAGATAGCCAAAGTCTTCGGATGGATGATAATTTTGAAACCCGGTCCAGCTATTATCACCCGGTCTTTCTCCTAATGAAAATACGTAACCCTTATACAGCATATTACGGTGCTGCTTATAAATACCTATTACTTCTTTCATCGCTTTTCGTGATTCGGGGGAATATTTCCATGTTTCGGTAAAAAACAGAGGCGAACTCATCATTGTTATTGCAAATGAATAAACATCTCCGTAGAGAGATGCGTTGGAAAACTCCGGAAGAACATGTTCGGTGGTCATCACATTAAACATGATTTGATTCAGATTTAAATAGGATGTAAGCAACCATTGATCCTTCAATATTCTTCGAGGCACATAAGCGTGTGATGAAGATTTTTTTCTGCCGTCCATTTGCAGTCTTCTGTTTTGCAGAAAAAGGTTGCCATACTCCCTGTTGAACAGATATCCAACTCTCAGCCCTTTATGGGTTACGTCCCAATTAATCACTGCCTCATGCTGACTATGTTTCACCAAGTTTCTTGCATTTTGAGTCAAATCATAAAGCATATCGTATGTGGACCAAGTTCCTATATCAATTTTAAAATAATTAAATCCCTCATCGTTCAGATCTATCAATTTATTTGGTACTTTAACTATGCTGGCAGCAGTATTCCAAATACCCATTTTGATATTTTTATCTTTGGCTAATGCCATCACTTTGCCCCATCCATTTGGATAGGCTTCAGCAGATGGGTTGGAAGTCTTTTCGCGCATTTCACTGGATTGCCAACCCGCATCGATTTGCACCACGTCTATTCCCAAATCTGCGCTGCTCTTAATTTCACGGATTACATTGTCTTCTCTGGCTCCTTTTGATCCCTGTCCGGCACCCCAGATATTTGTCATAAGGAAAATGTTTTTTTCAGAAACAGGATACCGAAACCTATCAAACTGCTTCATAGCCAGTTGTTTTTCGTCTTCACCGCCATTCCAGCAAATTCGCCAGCTTGCCCAACATGGTTTGTACTCATCACGGTTCATATTCGCCAGAGCTAGCCCCCACCCTGTGGACTCTACTCCCTTATTGCTGCATTTAAAGATGCCGGTATTGACTCCTTCCTTATTCACCACTTTATGCGATTCTTTGACAAACCCAAGCCCGCCATTTTCATCGTATAAAAATAGAATATTGGCTTCTTTATATTGCTCTTCGCTCACAAATGACTTTTGAATGATTGCACTCTCAACAAAATCAAGTGTATCGGCGTTTCTGCCATCATGGTCATTGTAGAATCCAACAGTTTGACGGTTCAATCCTTTCATCGAAACAGGTATATAATCAACGCGATAGTCATTGGAACATGCAATACCCGGCGCAAAAAATTGGCCAACTCCCTTAACCAAAAGCTGGGTCCGGAATCCAGGCGCATTTGGATAAGCCCAAATCTCAAAGCGTACCGCCAATTCAGAAGCGGGATATTCTATTTCGGCAACAATTCTCATATGTTGACTGGTAAAATTGTCATCTGTGGAAACACCGGCATCCAATAAAATCAGGTGTGCATCTCCATTCTCGAACAGAGCCATATCCCAGTCTGCCGGATAAGCGGGTTCTTCATTAACCCACTCTTTGTCAACTATTAGGTTTTTAAATCCAGTCGTTACAAATCCTTTCCCTGTCCATTTCCATCTTCCTCTTACAATGCCTGTTGAAACGATGATTTCATCATTGTGAGTAATTACAGAAGCGATTTCCAAACGCTGATTGATGGAGGGAATTTGAGCATGCGATACGATCACAAAAACAAATAAATAAGCAAATCCGATTGCCTTTTGAATTATTTTCATATTTACACGGTTCATTGATGACTGTGATATATCGGACCTTCACGGACAGTTTTCCGGTTTCTGCAATAGAGATCTGAGGGTTTCGTAAGGGGTCTTTCCGCTCAACCCACCGTGAGGGCGGTCATAGTTGTAGTATCGCTCCCATTCCTTGAGCTTCATCTCCAGATCCACATCATTGGTATAGCTGAGGAGCTGATAAAACTCCTCTTGGTCGCTCCGGTGTGAGCGCTCGACCTTTCCATTCAATTCTGGTGAACGTGGCTTGATGTAAACGTGTCTGATCCCTTTGTCCTCCACATGCCAGTGAAACTGCGCCTGGAATTCATGACCTCGGTCTGTGCGGATCGTGTGGATGCGAAAGGGGAACTTCTCAATCACATAATCAACAAACTTGATTGCGTTAGCTTGGTTGTGACGATTGTAGATCTGCAGAGCCCTCACCCGAGTGGCGTCATCGATCGCAGTATACTGATAACGGTGTACTCGACGACCATCGGATGTCTTGAGGCTCACAATCTTCACGTCTGCTTGCACATGATGACCCGGGACCTCCTTCGCATACCGATGCGTATGAACAGCTCTTCTGCCGACATTGTGTGGCAGCCGCCTCAGTTTGTGGCGTACGAGCGTCCGGTACACACTCGCACAAGAGGTCTTGACCCCGTGATAGCGCTCTAGGTACCAACTTATGCGCTGAGGACCAAGGCAACACGTCTTTCTCAGGTCGAGGATTCTCTCCACAACTTTCGGTTGCAGCGCTCTAGAGTGGTGCAAAGCAATCGGCTTCTTCCGAACGAGGCCCGATGCACCCTCTTGCCTCAGGATCTTCCTCCATTCGTAGAATGTGGATCTTGAAACTCCGAAATCGCGATACGACTTGACGTCTTTCCCACACAACCGAGCATACTCAAGTACCATCTTCTTGTACGGAACGGTCCATCGCGTAGCCATGGCTTTGACCTCCCTGGTGTCTCTTCAAATCTAACAGATTTTGTCCAAGAAGGTCTGACGTATGTACAGCAAGTCACATATGAAACTTATCGTAATAAAGAAAGTTTTTTGTTTTGAACGAAGTTCTCTGTTTCAATCCTGTAAAAATAGATACCGCTTGCCAACTGATTTCCCTGAGAATCTCTTGCATTCCAATTTACAGAATACTCTCCAGCGGGCTGATATGCATCTACAATAGTTGCAACGTTCTGCCCAAGCAGATTATAGATTCCGAGTTTTACGAGAGTTGCTTTTTCCAGTTGATAAGAAATCGTCGTACTTGGATTAAATGGATTTGGGTAGTTTTGTCGCAGACAAGTCGAAGTCGGCAGTGTAATTGCCCTTTCATCTTTGATATCTGTATTGGTCTTTGCAATCAATTTGATATTGTCTACCCACACATCTGTTGTATCTGAACCAAAGAACAAGCCAACTTTGTAGTAGTCGGCTGGCGCTTTCTGCAACCAAGTGACACTGTAATTTCTCATTGAAGTTGAAATAGTCACTGGTTCTTGTATACTGCCTGTCCAAGGACTATGATCAAACTGGGCCATCACTTCAACAGATTTGGTAGCTGTAGCCCTTGCATCAAAGCTGAATGTATATTCCGTATTAGTTTCTAATTTGATACCCGGCTGCAGGATATTGATATGCCACGTCTGGCCGTCAGCAGCTGTAATTTCTACTTTACATTCTTGATTTACCGCTGAAATAGTTCCCGCGGCGGGTGATATTACTTGAATGTTCCAGAGATTTAATCCTGAGGAGAAATCTCCATTCTTGATGAGATTTAAGGCATTTGGGTCTTGCATGAACTGAGCAGTAATGTTCTTATTGGAGTTCATGGTTACATAGTTGGGATTTATATAAAACTCATCGTCTAATGGATCACCGCTCCATGATCTAAAAAAATAACCAGCATTTGCTTTCGCCTCTACTTTGACTCTAGTTCCCGCGTTATACTGGGGACCCGGAGGATCTAAAATGATGGTTCCACCCGAAGCGGTTGTTGTGATACTATAAACATTGGTAGTACCAAAAACTGCTGTCACGTTCTTATTTGCATTGATAGTAATTGTGGCCGGATTTGTTGTTCCGCTCAGATCGCCGCTCCATCCGGTAAACAGGTATCCAAGATTCGGGGTGACTGTGAGTTTAACCACCGTGCCAACATTGTAAACTCCGCCAGGAGGATCTAGAACTATTGTACCATGTGATGAGGTTGTCGTTAGTGTATAAGTTGCAACTGACTTGAAGTTCGCCGTCGCACTTTTGTTTTTGTCCATTGTAACGAGTATCGGATTTTCTGTCCCCGTAACGTCTCCACTCCATCCTGTGAACTCAAATCCTAATTGTGCAGTTGCTTTTAGATACACTTTTTGATTCTCATTAAGAACACCTGACCCCGGGCTAACAGATCCACCGGTGCCTGAATTTACTGTAAGGCTATACTTAGTACCCTTCCACTCCAAAGTATATGATCGAGTGTCATCCTTTACTGGATCGCTGAAAATCGAGGGATTAATTTCATAATCGCCTATGACGTCTTGCCCAATACCGATCCGGCACAAAGGTTGTGTTTGACTTTCTTTTAGGAAGTTCTTCACTGAAAAAAATACTCCAGGTGTGCGTGAATACGGTTCCAGGATGGTGACACCTGCCATATACTGACCCGTGGCGATATTGCTGGGTACTGTTATCGATGCATCTACTGTATATTCTATCGCCGGAATGGTGTAGCTTCTGGTAGTGTTATTGTAATTATCCCCTGGTAGCCACCCTCTTATATCATAGCCTGAAATTTGCTCGGTAAAGACAATTTTTCTAGTTGTCTCATCAATCAACACAAATGCAAGAGGCCAGTTTTCATAGAAAGGTGCTGAACCCTTGTTTATTACCTTAAAGCTGATATTAACCTTACTACCTTGATTCGCGCGCTTTGAACAGGAAAACTCACTAAGTACGAATTGGTACCCGAACGCTTTTTGAACTTCCATTGCACCGGTTGTGTTTTTAGGATCAGTAGGGCTATAATCAGAAACCCAGCCCAATGCTGAACAGTGCAATTCTTTGATAACATCAATCAAATAGTTATAATACTGTGGTGTGCTTATCGTCGCATCCGGAGTCGCTCCGAGAACCGGGATCAAAACATCCTGTCCCCAATTGTAAGCTACTTCCCCTTCGACAACTTGGTTCTTATAGCGGCCATCTGTATCATTTGCCTTCTTGATACTAGTCCATGAGCCGCTCTTCTGTCCTGGATGTGCAAATGAGTCCCAGTAAACTCCGAACTTAAATCCTTGAGTATCCCAAGGTTGTTGATTCCTTACCAATTTCAATTTGTTGGGGAAGGCTTCTTGATATGCCTTTCCCAACCGTGCCGCCCATCCGTCTTCGTCAGCCCCTACTGGGCTTTCCTGCTCACCCCAATAGCCAATGAGGCCTGTTTGCACCCAGGCTATACGTGGATCATTGTCCCAAGCTTGTCCCAGTTTATAGATTAACTTTACCAGTCTCTCTTTAACCTTAGCACTTTTCCAATCTCCATTTGTTAAATCTGCAGGCCAGTATTCATTGCCTGGACCGCTATCCCAGTCCAGATATACTCTTGGGATTACTTTGATATTTGAGTTTTCAAGACCGGTCCATTTTGAATCGCAATACGCTTTGATCTTATCAACGCCATCACTCTCGTTATTTTCAATATCCTTCCATTTAATGTATTCACGAATAATTGTTGCATAGTCATACTTACTGTAATTGCTTAGACCGTATCGAAAACCCTTTAGTGGGTTAGATAGTGCACCAGGATATTCCACTGGTTTTACTGTTATTCTATCCTGGGCCAGAGTTATCGAACAATTTATGCACACAAAACCTAATATGAACAAAACAGAAGTATTCTTGATCATGATAGTCCTCCTAAGTTGAAAATTACAAGAGGCCAATCCGCGCAAATACTACGGGGGAATCAAGGCCGTCATCTGTGGAGAGATTCGTTGGTATCTATCGATAATGGCTGCTGTATACTGGTATATGTCTGCGTAATACAAAACACTTGACCTGTTCTCGCAACTATTTCACCTAGCTCTTCAGCTTCGGCGGAAGCTATTGTAACAGGTTTATCACAAACGACATGACAATTATTTTCCAGAACTATGTTAGCCTGCTGGTAATGAAAGCTATTTGGAGTAACAATTGAAACTATCTGCATCCGATCTTCTTCAGCCAAAGCACTTTCGCCGGTCACTAATGATTGAACATCGCTGTAACGCCTATTTTTATCGAAGTCTTCCTCTTCTGCCGGTTCCAGGGTTTTGTTGAACCGGCTGCCAGATCCGCCGCCTACAACAACACGATCATTACACATTCTTCTCCACGGCGGTGAGCATCTCGAAAAAGGAGCTGACACTCCGCCGATGATTCCTTGCATGTTTTGATCTACTCCTTAATCTGTTTTCCAGGATTCAGTATTTGTTCTCGTTGCTAATTTTGCAGCCATCGCTTGCAGGATCATAAAATACATTGTGAGATTCATTCACTCTGTTCTGAAAGGCAATATTAACCGAACCAGTTTCTCCAGCTTGAAACCAATGCTTAACCTGTGCAGGAACTGTGAATTGTTCACCTACTTTGAGATCTATTCTCTTGAGAGCTGTGTACCACCGTTCTTTTCCCTTTGGAATGTTTATTTCGGTATCCGGTTCTCCCTCGATGAAGACTCTCGTAGTTCCATAAAGCACTCTGATTGTTTCTTCTTTCCCTTTTTCATTTTCATAGGCTGGATGTAAATGTTCCGGTAGAGATTGGTTTGGTAGTAGGACAACTAAATTTACTCGCACTCTTTCTGAACGAAGAAGATCAATTAAACCAAAGCCTTCTTCTCTTAGATTATCGAGACCAAAGTCGTTAACCACCAACGATTTAAGTTCTTCATCCGTTAATGGGAAGTTGGCTTTTTGAATTAGATCCAAATACAGAGGTAAAAGACTTTCTTTCGTATAATTCATTTGTACACTCGTTCTACTTTATCAAACCAATAATCTCATCAGCTATGGCGCATAGAATGAAGCAGCAAGAAGCAGAACCTGCATCAATGACACCAATGGAACGCTCGCCCAATCTGCTGGATCTTCCAATTCGTGACATCATATCTTTTGTGGAATCTCTTCCTGCAACGGCAGCATCTTTCATTTTGGTTAGTGCGCTTTCATAACTTTCCCCAGCCGCAATAGCTTCTTTGTAGGCAGCAATAGCTGGTAGCAAGCAATCCATCAAAGTCTTATCGCCAGGAGTTGCTTTTGTGACTTTGCTCAGTTCCGCAGGAATCGCGTCCAGCATTGCTTGAAAAATCGCTGCATCAATTTCATCCTTACCATCGCTTTCTTTTGCCATTGCCTTGAAAAACAATCCGTATAACGGCCCCATCGAACCGCCGATTTTCATCATCAAAATGTTGGAAAGAATGTTCAATCCCTCCGACAGGGTTACCGGCGCTTCTTTCAATCTGTCTTCGCAAAGAGTGAAACCTTTATTCATGTTAATTCCATGATCGCCATCGCCAATCTGTCCATCAATATCGCTCAAGTATTGCTTGTTGTCCTGAATGACCTTTATCATTCCATGAACAATAGCTATTCCCTGCGCATTGCTAAACGCTTTCCTCATTCTTTAATACTCCTACAGTTGCGTCAAGCCCCAAGACTGGCACGGGACGTTGATGCATTCTTTCAGTTCTTCATCCACTTTCATCACTGTCAATGTTACTCCTGCCATGTCCAGCGAAGTAAAATAATTACCGACAAACGATTTGAATACTTTTATTCTCTTCGCGTCAAGTATATTTCTTATGTCGTTGAAAAGAATAAATAGTTCTTTTGCAGGAGTTGAACCTAGGCCGGAGATGAGAACCACAACTTCATCGCTCTCAACAAATGGGAGATCGGGCAGGACTATATCCGTCATTCTCTTTGCCATCTGTCTGGATGTTTCCAGATCTGCTACTTCTAATCCTGGTTCGCCATGATGACCAATGCCCACCTCCATTTTGCCCGGCTCAATAATAAAATTTGGATGACCAACTTCCGGAATCGTGCAAGGACTTAGTCCAATTCCAACGCTTCTTGCATTATCAATTGCTTTTTGAGCAACGCGTATTACCTCATCAAGAGAAGCGCCCATGGAAGCTTTAGCACCTCCAACTTTCCACATCAATACTTCGCCTGCAACACCCCTTCTGTTTTCTCTTTGTTCTTTGGGCGCAGAGGGAACATCATCATTTGCAACAACCGTTTTGACGTCGATTCCATCTTCCATGGCCATCTCGATTGCCATAGCAACATTCATATTATCGCCGGCATAGTTTCCATACAGACATGCAACGCCTTTTCCTGCATCGGCAGCTTTGAAGGCATCGTAAAACATTTGCGCTGGTGGAGATGAAAACAACTCACCAACTGCAACTGCGTCGCATAGATTCTTGCCAATGTAACCAATGAATGCGGGTTTATGGCCTGAACCGCCGCCAGTTACTACACCGACTTTGTTTCGTATTGGTGCATCTTTCAATTTCAACACGCGCGGATTGTCGAGTCTATCAATCAAGTGACTCATCGATGCTCTAAAACCTTCTAACATTTCTTCAACTACATCTTGCGGATTGTTAATTACTTTTTGCATTGCACCTCCCCAGCATTCTGCTCAATGACTACTGAGATCTTGCATGCAGGTAGTTATTTGTTGCACTGGAAAGATTCTCTTTCCAGTTTCCGCATCATCTCAACTTTTTTCGCTGAGCTGCCACCTGCAAATTCAGACGCGAGCCATGCGTCGCAAATCATTTTTGCGTGTTCACTTCCAACGACTCTTGCACCCATTGTAAGCACGTTTGCATCATTACTTTTTTTCAATCTTTCTGCCGAATAGACATCGTGGCATACGCCAGCGTAAACACCTTCAACTTTATTGGCGATCATGGCCATTCCTAGACCAGTACCACAGAAAAGAAAACCTCTATCGAATTCTCCACTCTGAATTTTCCTGGCAAGGTTATAACCAATTTCAGGATAAGTTACATCTGCATTACCTTCTGCAAAATGCAGATCGGTAATATCATGCCCTTTGGATTTCAGGTAATCGTATACAACATCTTTGAGATCGAAAGCGGCGTCATCGGCATCAATTGCAATTTTCATTTTACTCATAACGACAAAATCTCCTTCTCAATAAACCTCCAAGTCTTCATGTAATCATTACCCGCAATCAATCTATCAAATTCATTCTGATCCACACCGCTTAGTAAATTCCAGAGTTTATTTGTTAATCGAGCATTCATTTCGAAAACGTCTTTTATATCCCAGCGCGTTGGCGATGTATCAGAAGTAAAATAATCATTGTAACCTGCTTTCATGAGATAATAGAGAAACTCTGCATATGCTAGATAGTTTCGTGTGCATACCGGATAATCCCAATCCCACTTACCATCATTATCATTTATGTGGATATACATCCCATATGGAGAATTCGCAAGAAGAGAAACAACTTCTGCTGGATTTTCCTGCCCATACATAGAGTGTCCAAAATCCAACGTCACACCCATATCTTTGTTTTGAATATCGTTGAGCAAGCAGAGTGTTTTAGCTGCAGTATCAATGTAACACCTCCCGCGTGTTTCGCTTGGTTTGTATTCAATGAACAAAGGTATGTCGCGTATGTAATCGGCTGCCTCTCCAATTGTTTCTACAAGGTATTTCCACATTGTTGCATAGTTAGATTGGAAGTTGAATTCATATCCATCTCCGAGCGGGCAACAGGTAACTTTGTTAGCCCCGACTGCCTTTGCAAAGTCTTTTGCGTTCTTAATAAAACTGACAGCATTCTGGCGAACTTCTTCTTTGGTTGATGTAAGACCGCCGTTTCTAAACTCAGGCTCTGCTTTCACATTTACATTTACTGCAGCAACACCAAGTTTGTATTTAGCTAAGAGCTCCTTCAATTTCTGAGCATCACTAATTTCATACGGAAATATTACTTCAACGCCGGTCATTCCTTCCATTTGAGAAACGAGCCCAAACTTTTCTTCTACTGTTTTATCAGTATTGTATTCATGAAATCTGTCTTTGGTTTTGCCAACAAACGCAGTTATTAATGCGCTCTTTACCTGGTTAGCCATTTTCTTCTCCGTTATGTTGGATTATGTACACACTGAAACAGACGACTAATAATGTAACCTTATAAACGGATGTACCTCTAACAGCATAACCAACGACAAGGACCAAAGCGTAATGCGAGGACTGAGATCCCCTGGATTCTCTTGCATCATCAAATGACTGCTCCTTCATCGAGAACGAAGTAATCATCTAGATTCATGCTTCAATAATTTCTTGAAGATAGTTCTTTCCAAATGCGTACTCAGTTCTAATTTCTTCCGGCGGACATATGATTTCAATATCCACACTTCCTTTGTAGCCGGTGAGCTTTAGATTATGCATGAACAACTTCCAGTCTATTGTTCCTCTTCCGGGCGCAAGAGATTTGTTTACATCGCTGTTGTTATCACAAATATGAAGACCCAAGATCTTGTCTTTTAATTTCTGTGGAAGAAGCGGAACCAATTCTCTGCAAGCCCAGGCATGTCCCGTGTCCAAAGAGAGTCCAAAGCCTGGTGAGCCTAATTCCTCGCACAGTCTTAGAAAGCCATCAGTTCCCTCTACAATTGAATTAGGCAATATTTCCAAGGCGAATTTCAATTGAGCATTGCTAATCACCTCTAGATAGTTCTGCATCTTCTCAGTTAATCTTTCTTTCACTCTGATGTAAAAGCCATCCTCCACATTCATTGTCTCTTCATGATTGAGAGCAAATGGGCCAACGGGAACCACAACTGTTTTACAGGCAGGAAACTCCTTCACAATCTCAAGGACAACTTTTAATTGTTCAATTCCGTAATCGGAAAATAGTTGTTCGGGCGATGCAAAGCTCTCCATCAGAAAGTGAGCAACAAATTCAGTTGGGATGAGACCACAGTCATTCCCAGTTGTGTTCACTCTAACTGCGCCGCCGTTTGTCCAATTCAATAATTGTTCTTTATGAAATACTTCCGGTTGATATCCATCGTAGCCAAGTTCTTTCATAACTTTCATTGCATCACAGAATTGATCAACTGTAAATCCTGTTCCATACATTGACACAACAAAAGCAGGACTAACTCCAAACATTTGATTCTCTTATTAGTATTCGGCTATACTATTTTGTGGTTTCATTGCCAGCCATGAGAACACTGCCAAAACATTCAATGCCGCACCAACATAAAAGAAGAGTGACACATCATCACCGTTCCATGCTTTTAAGTGCGGAAACGCCAGCGCGGTGATGAATGAGCCAATGTTACCAGCCATGTTCATAGTTCCAGAAACAGCACCAGAATTCGATTTGCCAATATCATTACAAAAAGACCAGGAGGGACTTAAAGTCATATCCGCTCCAAAAATTGCAAGTGATAAGAATGCAATCGCGCCAACTACTTCGGTCATGTAAACACTGATTAACATACCAATAGCTGCAAGAGAAAAGCCGAGAATGGCAGGGATCTTTCTTGATAAATCCCATTTCCCTTTTGAGAATATTCTATCCACTAGCCAACCAGAAAACCAATTTCCAAAAGCCCCACACATCAAAGGAATGCTGGCCCACAATCCCGCTTCTACAGATTCTAAATGGTAAGTGGATTTTATATATGGGAAAAGCCATGTTAAACAGAAGAAGAAGGTGAAGTTACTGCAGAAATACTGCCACATTGCAAGCAACATATTTTTTGATGAAAGCAAGAGTTTAACAGAAAGACCATCATTCTTTTCTGTGCTTGAAAGTTGTTGCCTGTTTTTCAGTATATATTTTTTTTCCTCGTCAGAAATTGTTTTATGATCTTCAGGATAATCGCTGAACCACAAGTACCAGACTGCCGCCCACACAAATCCAATTGCACCCAGCATAACAAAAGACGCTCTCCACCCCACAGTGTCAATCAACCAGGCGACTGTTGGAAGGGCAAATGCGGCGCCAATACGCGAACCTGAAAAGTTAATGCCGTTTACAATTCCTCTTTCATGAACCGGTATCCATTTGAAGACAGCGCTGGAAATGCCCGGATATGCGCCTGCTTCTCCCGCTCCAAATAGAAAGCGGACACTCATTAATGACACGTAATTCCAAGCAAATCCACTTGCGGCAGTGAATACAGACCAAATAGATACGATGGAGGTCAGAACTTTTCTGGCGCCAAATTTATCTGCAAGCATTCCACACGGCGTCTGAAGGAGAGCATAGCCGAGAGCAAAAATCGAAAGTATCCAACCCATTTCTGTATCAGTCAAGTGCAGGTCTTCAGCAATTGGAGCTTTTGCAGTTGAAATGCAAATACGATCTATGTACATCATCAACGAAAGAGTAAACGTGCCAAAGACAAACAAGTATCTCTTTGGAATGAGATATTTTGTCATTTGAGTCGGTATTCTATTTAGTCAAGACTATCTTTTTTGTTTGCACAAAGCCATCAGCAACCAACCGATAATAATAGACCCCACTCGCAAGGTGGTGTGCATCAAATGTCACCTGATGAATTCCGGCTGCTCTCTCGCCGTTTTCTAGTGTAGCAACTTCCCTTCCAGAAACATCAAACACTTTGAGAACTACTGTTGAACTCCTTGGAATTGAATAGCTTATTCTTGTAACAGGATTGAATGGGTTTGGATAATTTTGTTCCAGCCTATATTCAGTTGGACGAATAACATCATTAGCAATTGATGTAGTAGTATTTTTGGTTAGTTTAATAAATTCGATTCCTTTACTAAGTCCCAATTCTTTGGAATACTTTTTATCAATGACATTATTCCAATGTTCATGAATGCCAAGACTCTTAAGAGGGGTTCCATCATTTTCTGGGTCATAGACAACATCTGCCGGCCAGTTCTTTGGGTCGGCTGCCTGACGCAGATAATCATCCACACCAGACATCTGAGGGTTACCAGTAGGATACATACCCTGAAGGAAATCGAGACATACAGATTCCAAAGCTACTTGATCTTGTGACATAAACACCGATGATGGATAGTCAATATTAAATGGCGGCATTGCATATTTTTCTGGTTTGCCACCAGCGTCATTAGCTCCCCATAAACCATCAACCATAAATAACAAAGTGTTTCCACCTAACTTTCTATTTCCCATCAAATCAACTTGAATTCTATATTGATTATATCCTGGTCTTGTAGGCGTTGTTGTTTTCCCTCCGTCCGGTGTGGGCAAACCCATGTGCAGTTGTGCAGCAGCTGTTCTTACGTGTGAACCAAAATGATTTTTTGCACAAAGTGTAACACCAGCACGAGCATGCGCTTTTAACGCAGCAATGTTTATAAGATAATCGGCATTTTCAATAATGTGATATAATGTGTCACTTGTTACCGCATTTCCTGAACCCGCGGGGAAAGACCAGCTGCCTTGTGAATCCCGGAGTATTTTTCCTTTATCAGAATAAATAATATCAAGTTGAGTTCCTTTCTTAGCAAGAGTACGGCCATTAGCGCCTGAATGATCGATGTATATTACATTCGGAAACTCCGTATGCAAAATATTCCAATATGTATCTGTTACACAGGTCATTGGATCACCTAAAGCTATATTTTCCTGCGGTACGGACATGTCGTTTATCAAGTGACGAAGAACGGCTCTTATTACCTGTGGTGATGTCCAGGTTGGACCGGTTGCAGTTTGAGTAAATGCTGACACAAAATTACATTTGATAAATATGTTCTCGCCCGGCTTATAACTAACAGCCCCTTTTCCATGCTCTTTGTTAAAATATATGAACAACGAATTCCATGCTTCCTTAACTGAAGACGTCTCTGTTAATTTAAGCATAGATGCGGTTACCATTTCCTGTACTGTGTCTTTATTCGTATTTGTATTAGTGATATAGTTTTCCGGACTTTTTGACGACCAATTTTCATTAGTAGCATTTGGGTTATGATACCAAACAACACGACCGGGAAATATACCTTTGGCTTCTCCCATTGGATTATTAGGTTCAACAACGGCAGTTAGATATGTTGCAGCATAACTCTCGCTGTTGTCATGGTTGATAAGAGTACCAGTAATAATTGCGACTACTAAGAGTCCAATAGCTGCAACAATATTCTTTTTTCTATAGTAAATTAGTGCACGTGAATAGGCATATGCGGATGTGAGCAGAGATGCTAGTGAAATTAGAAATGCACCAGCAAAAGGATACGCTGCTTGAACACAGGGATAAGTTGCTCTTGAAGGTTTGGGGATTATTCTTATGAGAATCCAAATAAATGAAAACAGTCCAACAAAGAATAACGTGATTTTCAAGAGTGTTTTCGTATTTAACGAATTGATATTCTTTTTCAGTGCTGTCATAGGTTTT
>Ga0315274_10005901_pt1 | contig 17902 bp, 16 predicted proteins | sample YL17G02_20_MG_FD_203700 | JGI IMG/M metagenome (GOLD analysis project Ga0315274, IMG submission 203700) | Sediment microbial communities from Yellowstone Lake, YNP, Wyoming, USA - YL17G02_20 | ecosystem: Environmental > Aquatic > Freshwater > Lake > Sediment | place: USA: Wyoming | collected...
GGTCCTGGCCGTGGAATAATCCTCCCAAAAACCTAGATACAAGACCCCTTCCCGGAAAAACGCCGCATCCTTTTTGATTACTGTGAGTTACGAGCCTTTTGCTTGACTAGCCGTGTCAAACTCGGGTTTACCTCACACAACTTTCGGCTATTTCTCAAGACTCGGCTTGCAGCATTCTACTTCTGTTTTTGTTAAAAATCCGTTTTACCAAAAAGGGAGCAGCACTATGGCTTTTACTTGCTTTTCTGCGGAGCGCTGTCTTCTAATACTTCCCATTCCTTAAGCACTTCGCCCTGTTTAACTATGGTATAAACCTTATCAAACATCAGAAAATATGAATTATTAGGAACAGCATGCTCCATGAGAAGTTTATTTTCCGCGAGAACAGAAAAAATATATCTAAACAAGTTCACATGGGACAAAGGAGGATTTGCTAGGTTGGATTTTATAACCTGTTTTGGCCATTTTATGGCAAGAAAAACTGACGATACATCAATGGTTAAATCGGGTAATGTATACCCATAATCGCTATTTGCTTTTTTTAGTTTTTCAAGCGTTATATCTGGTTGTCCAGTGACCATGCTTGCTCTTAACAAGGCTCCATGATCACCTAATAAGACAATGATGGCATTATGATCTTTTGATCCTATATATTTTATGGCTTGTTCGATTTCGGAAGCACCCTTTTTTATAAGTAATGGATAATATTTCAGCCAATAATTCTCATACTTTTTTTTCCTATCTAAGCTATTTTCTCGAGCCAAATAATTATCCGTGTGATCAGCGCCAAAACCATATATAAAACGGAATGTCGGATTATTAAACTCGCTTTTCTCGATTTCTGTTTTCAGTTCGTTAATCTTTGATATATCCATCGGCAGAGTATCCCCTAACATTGGACATGCTAGCCGTGGATCAATCACATTTTTTAAAGCTGTTCTAACAGGAGAAATCAATCTAAAGAAAAATCGGATAGGGTCATATAAGAGGATGTATACATGGTAAATGGGTACGTATAAATAGGCTCCTCCAAATGTTTGATTAGAATAATCAATCAACCGGCTTTTTTTACGATATAAATAGCTGTTGTTAATATAAGCTATCTTATAGCCATTATTTCTTAATATTCTTATGGCAGGATTATCGCCGATAGAAAGCGAAGCCGCCCTTGACATGTCTGACAACCCTCTGGATTCATAATAAAATTCGTGGTCCATACCAAACATGGATAATGCAGACATTGTTGTCGTAAAATAGTTGGCATAAATTGGGTCGTATAGGGTAAAACCAGTATTTTCAAGTTTGCTTGCAAACTGGTCAATATTTGCATTATATATCTTTCTTAAAGCATCTCTGGAATGAAATGATTCAAGTTGAAAAAAGTATATATTGGGCTTTTTCTTAAATGTTATTGAATCTAATAGGGAATCATGTGTATGAGGTTTCGTCAAAAGCAACGCGTCTTTCCCAGTTCCCCAGATTGTACGTCCTAAGGAAATCAGCAAAAACACTATCAAAATAGATGCCACGGGCTTGCTACGGAATGAAGAAACTATTAAACCAAGAAAAAATAGGATAAATAAGTATAAAAGCAGCACAGGCACATTCATTTTTGTATGCATGCTTTTTAAGTAAAGTATTCCATAGATCAATAAGCAAAAGAGCAAAGCCATAGAGGCTGATATTAATGATGTAAGGTTGATTTTGCGGGCTGGGAAATTGTTAACAGCTGTTTTGTTGCTTTTTTTGATGATACGGCTAAGGAATTGCAGAGTATAATACAAAACAGAACAAAAAATGACTACTGTACCAATGGATACAACAATCTGCTGAACAGAATACAAATAATAATTTTGTGATATTAAAAATGCCACGGGACATAATGCTGCCATATTTATTACAGCGATTGGTTTAATAATTATTTTTTTCAAGCCGGTTTATCCTCCATCAAGTACAGTGGAGATATTGTCAAATGTCGTGTACGGGCCGGAGTTGAGCATATCCCGTTGATCCTCGGACAAAGCATCGCATTTCATAAGTGGATATCATTCTCAACCCTAAAACGATCTTTTATCTGTGAAATATGCCCAAGCACGCGTTTAAAGCATTGCTCGAAGTTTCCATGATCCAAGTAGCATCGGTGTGCCGACGAGCTGTATTCATCGTATTTACTCAATATCTCCAAGGCCGCCGACTCAATTTGCTCTGCTCCAGAAACTAGTACTCCGCACCCATGATCTACCAATAATTCGTGTAAACCAGGCAAATCGCTCCCAATCACCGGAAGCCCACATCGTAGATACTGAAAGCCCTTACCAGAAGACAAACCCATTTGAGTGATATTGGGGTCAAAGTTGCTGTTATACAATGCAATTCCGATATCGGCCGACCCAATGAGATAATCCAATTTTTCAGGCGATACCATTTCTAGTGACAGTAGAACATGCTGTCCATCTGCGAACTGTCGGACCTGATTGATATAAGCCTCATCTCCAAATCCATGGATGACCAGCACCCAATTATCCGGCCAAGTGTGCGCAACTCGAGCCAATTCCAACACGCAATTATAGTCGGCTATGCCACCAGCGTGAAGCAGAATAGTGCGATCGATCAGGATGCCATACTTCTGATTCCAATAGCGCTCCTTAGGAAAGCTGGGAGGGGGCCCCGCAGACGAGTTCGGTACGTTAGCTACTTGGGCATCCGGCACTTGGTTTTCTTTCAAAAGCAACCGCGCTCGGGCCGCGTCCTGGATAATTGTAAGAGACGCCCTCTTGTGACACCATTTTTCCAGTCTTTTCCTGAGTCTTTGTAGGAGTCCACTGCCAGGGCTTGAAAAACGGATTTCAAGTGAATAGTAGACAACCGGCGCTTGCTTGAGTATAGAGAACACGGTGGCGGCGGTCAGCCCATCCTGGTCAACTCCGATAAAACAGTGATACGATTGACCCAGACAGGCCCTAAGCGAGAGGATAATGTATCGTAGCAAGCTCAGGCCTGGGAAGATCTCTCGGCCGACTGATGACGACAACGTAAGTACGCGAACATCCGGGCCCTCAAAAGCCGGTACTCGCCAACGATGGTCACTGGTCGTTACTAAGTCAATAGCGTATCCGTTCTGTGCCAATAACCGCACCGCATGGAAGACGCTGGGGCAGGTTGCGGCATGAATTGGACTACGCACAAAGATACAAATATGCTTTTTCACTGGTTTTCGTTTCCTGGTAGTTTGTTGTAGCACTCAAGCTCGGTTCGTCGCCCTATAATACCCTTGAGCCGTTTAATTAAAGCTTCTCGACTCATTCGTTTTACGATCAATAAAGGAGTGTGGTGGTTTACCTCATTACATAAAATTACTACAATGGCTCTTCACCCGGTGACTGTTTTGCGCTCAACGTCTGTGACGCAGAACTGCTCGCCAATGTCTGAGAATGGATGAAATGCCTGTTCCGTTATTCGTTGCAGATCGCTTTTTTCTGTGCATTGGGGGACAATACTCTATCGAGACTACTTTTACTTTATGAGGGGTTGTTCTGAGTTTATCCAATCACGTCTTGTAACCAAAGCCCGAAAATCTGAACTTCGCATCAGTTTAAGGATGTAACCGATCTCAGAAAACGAACTCGCTGCGCGCATTTGTGCATCCAATGCGACCCGACTGGTGCGGTTCCATAGTAAAGCCGCCCTTGCCCACTCTGGCGAATTGCGAAGAGCCAGCTTGACCATCCGTGCGATCAAGCAAACCGGCCTTGGTATACTTTCATGATAGCGAGAATAGGCCATACAAGCTCCCTGATTAGCTTGTCGTTTGCGAAAATACGCCGGCGTCATGCGGGAAGATGGGACATGGTGATAGACAAGAGCGTTGGGCACATAGCCAATAGGCAACCCGACTCTGGTAATTTTGCGGTTAAGTCCAGTTTCTCCATCGCCGAGCCACGTATCACCAAAAGACTCTGGATTAAACCCTCCCATCTCAAATAGGACGTCCCGCCGTATAGCCATGTTGAGGCTAAAGAAGAAGTTCTTCGAGTCCAGGGAGAATCCTTGATATGGCTCCATCAGGCTCAGAACTCCAAACGTCGTTGCATCACCTATGAATTCTAAGAGCCACCTCGGGGGAGGCGATTCCCATACCGGCAGCACAGGCCCACCAGCGGCAACCATATTCGCGTGATTGGCAAAAGCTTCAACATAAGATTCGAGCCATTTAGGGGCAAAAGTAGTATCGTCATCGGTAAACACCAGGATTTCACCTTTCGCTGAACGGGCGCCAGTGTGACGTGCAGTGTGTACACCAAGTTGGGGTTCGGGCATATACAAGGCCGGTACTTTGGCACCCTCATTGAACTCCGCTACCGTCCGCCTGACCACCGCGTCGGCCGCATTATCAACCACCAGGATTTCAAAGTCGGCCAGAGTCTGCGCCTGAAGAGTATACAGACATCGCAAAAGAGATTGGGGACGGCGATAGGTCGGAACTATGACAGAGACCATCATGACCTCGAGAAAAGCCTTACCCCGAATCCGTGTCTACATGGCAATACGTTCGTAGAACCTTGCTGCAATTGCGTCAGACTATAGTGTTGAACCAAGCTTCGATTCTGCACAAGAAGTCACCGTCGTGCGAGCTTTGAAGCCACGCGTTGCCAGATCCACAAGGGGTTGATCCAGGCCGCTAAAGCCAGCTTAGAGACCAGGAGAAAGAACCTTCCTTCCCTGGTTGCTTGTTGGGCCTGTGCATAAGCAATGGATGCTCTTCGTTCGTTCATGCTGCGTCGAATCTGTTTTTTCTCATCAAAGGATAGGGAGATTTGCCCCAGACATTCCTGAACAATACGCACTTCCTCCAAACAGTTGCCTCCCATGCCCTGTGTCTTTTGCCCCGAGTGTCGCCGAAAGCAAGCAAGGTGAACGTCTATGTGCCGAATTTCAGCCCCATGGGCAACAGCCCGTATCCAATACTCGTAGTCAAAAGCCCAATGATAATCTTCTCGGAAAGGCCCTAACTGGTTCTGGAGATGTTTGCTCCAGAAAACCTCCGGCTGGGTCAGATATGATTTGTAATAACGTTTGAAATCCAGGAAGTCCAACAGGCTTGTCGGATAGCCTTTCACTACCTGGAGTACATTCCCATTCACGTCTACATGATGGCATACACCGGCCAATATAGCATATGGTCTACACAGGTACTTCTCCGCCACACACTTAAATGCGCCAGGCAGATAGTAATCATCGGAATTGATATATGCTCGAATCTCTCCAGTCGCGTAAACAAAACCCTTGTTGATGGCATGGGTCTGCCCCCGATCTTTCTCGCTGACCCAATAGGTAAGATGATCGGCATACTTGTGGATGATGTCTGCACTGCCGTCTGTCGAACCGCCATCTATGATGATGTACTCAAGGTTGGGATATTCCTGATCTAAGACCGAGCAAATGGTTTGTTCCAGAAAACGAGCCTGGTTGAAAGAAGGGGTGACTATCGAGATGCGTGGCCAGGGTTGATCACGGTATGTAGGCTTAGCCATCTATTAACAAATCTCCTCGTTTAGCGCGGCACGACCTCCCTCGCGATCTCATAAAAGGTTCGGCCAAACTGGTCGATGCGTTTGGGCAGTCGCTCCCTTGCTATTGCTTCTAGTTCATAATCTGGGCCAGGTTTTCTCTCCCTAAACGCCCGCACCAAGCAGACTGCCAACGCTTCTGGATCATGCGGATCAAAGTAGACAGCGTCCGGTGGATCTTGTTCGCGATGGACAGGAATATCGGATAGGATAACAGATTTACCGACAGACTTGGCTTCTTCGACGGTCGTACTCCGACCTTCAAAGAGAGATGGTTGTAGCACAGCCAAAGATTGCCGCATTAGCTGAAACACATGGTTATGGGGCACCATGCCCAGGATGGTCAGATTATTACGTAGATCTCTCTCAGAGATAGCAGATAACAGGTTGCTGAAGTAAAGCGAATCACGGACCTCAGATGTACTCCCCGTACAGACCACGGTGATGTCGAGGTGTTGGTCCTTTACCAAGCTTAGCGCTTGTATGACCGTACCGTGATTCTTATGTTTCCAGAACTGATTAGGCAAGTACACAAAGCGCTGAGGCAAATGGTAATAACTACATACATCGGAGGAATGCGAATCGAAAATGCCTTCGGGTATATGTGCTACGAACGACAGTACTCTAGCCTTGTGAGCTGAACGAGGGGCGAAACATTGGAAGTCGCGCAACGCATCCCGAGAACTCAGAATAACGCGATCGGCACGTTCAGCGATCCGCGCAAAAAACTCATTCCGACCCTGTACCTCCTTTGGTGAGAACATAGATGGCATGCGCACATGCTGGAAATCTACTATCCAAGATAGCAAGGGTATACCTAACCCCGGCCCGAATTCGCCTTGCACAAAAACACAGTCCACCTGATGCTTACGGAGATAAGTCGCTAACGGTGACCTGGGCATCAGCCGCTTCGTGAGCCTAAATGAGGCACATAAGCGTTTCCATAATCTAAACCACAACGGATCAGGCGGCACCTCAAGCAGGCGATCAACATAGGGGGTGAGTGTATGTCCGTCTGACTGCGGCTGGTTCGCAACCAGCAGCGCAATTTCCGGTCTTTGATCAGAGTCTAGGGATCTCAGTGCAACGAACAGGTTCCTGAGGTAATGGTCTCCGGCCAGCCACCCGGCGCTGGATATACTCCTAACGTCGAAGGCAATGAGCAGCTTTCGGTTACTGGATGGTTGCATAACACCAATCGCGGACGGCTACCAGGCCAGTCTCCAGGGACACCTGCGGTTTAAAGCCGAGTTGCTGTAGACGACTGATATCTACCCCCCACTTCTCGGCATCGCCAGATCGTATCTGCCCGGTGTAGACTACTTCAGGGGCGAGACCGCACACGTCGCACAACACCGCCACCAATTCGGCGATACTGTACATCGTGCCAGAGGCCACATTGTAGGCTTCGCCTTGACCAGGAGCCTTCTCTGCCGCCAGCACTATCGCCTGAACGACGTCCAGCACATAAATAAAATCCCGTGCCTGCGAGCCGTCACCGAGAACCTCCAGACAGGCGGAGTTGTTCCGAAGCCGGCCGAGTAGATCATAAACGACCTGCTTGCGCTGGCGCGGCCCATAGACGGAGAATAGGCGCAAAGACGTGGCCCGAAGCCCGTAGATTTCGCTGTACACTGCGACGTACCGTTCAGTTGCCAGCTTGCTAACACCATAGGGCGAAATCGGCACGGTCCGATCTGTCTCCCGAATCGGCAGGCAGGCAGGGTTGCCATACACAGCGGCCGAAGATATGTTTATTAAGCGTGGCGGGTTAGAGGTAAGGCGTAAAGCTTCCAGAAGCATGAAACCGTTGTGCAGATTCACGTGAAAATCAAACGCTGGGTTCTCGGTGGATGGGGGAATGTATGGATTGCCCGCTAAATGAAACACGCAATCGTAACTATCTAGTCTTACGCGTTTCGAAGCCAAAACGTCTCCCAAGTCGCCAATAACGAGTTCTATTCGGGGGAGGACGGACTGCAGATTGTTCAGATAGCCTGTAGAGAGATTGTCAATCACAGTAACGTGATTATGGGCTGCGAGTAGGTACTCCACCAAATGGGATCCAATGAAACCAAACCCTCCTGTGACCAGGACATGCTCGTTGTTCATCACGCTTCTCTCCTCACAGCGAAGGCAACCCCATACCCCAACTCAGTAAAATGCCAGGTGGCAAAACGAGGATCGGCTGCCACAATCCGCTGCCAGACGCCTGCCAGGTAGGGATGCACCGGATGGCAGATATCATCGAAGACAATTACGCCGCCTATCTTGAGCCTGGGAAGCACATCCCTTAAGTCTTGTTCCGATCCTTGTTCTGAATGATCGCCGTCTACAGTAATGAGATCAAAGAAAGCATCCTGATGCTCCCTGAAATAGCGCGGCAGGGTCTCATGGCTATTGCCACTAATCAACTCCAATGGCCCCTTATGGCCTAGCTTTTTCATCTCATCGCGCACAAAGCCGGGGCCAGGATTCAGCATGTTCGCATAATTGGACTCCCATAAATCAAAACCTACTATGTTACACTCGGAACATTGGGCAGCCACAATGACCATACTCCGTCCCCGGCGCACACCAATCTCCAGGTAATGCTGTGGCCGCAACAGTTGCGCTGCCGCCAAGAGTACGGTGGCGATATCGGCGTAACGCCAGGCCTCACCAAACCGTTCCAGGCCCGTCTGATAGTATGTCAAAAGGTACCGCACGTAATCATCGGGTTCCAAACGCTCGACAATTTGAGCCACCTGTCGCAGGCAACCAGGGCTGACGGCCAAAGCCCCTAATGTGCTCGACCCCAGCAGCCCCGGATGATACCAGTCCCCGCTTTTCGTCAAATCAAGGGTTGTGTGAACTGCGCGTGGGATAACTTGCACGTTGAGGGAAGCAGCGGCCGGCTTTTTGCCAAGACGTCCGATCAAACTAGACCATTTCATGTTCATGCTCTGCCATGACCTTGAGTGCGCTATATGCCTTGTCTCAAGCCGATGTAATACAACTCATGGTCTTGAAGATGTAGCCCTCGAAATTCTCGCCTGACATAATACTCCGCGCGCATCAGCGGCTTGAAATCCTGCAGAAACCCATCAATCACAGACTGGTCAACTCTGAGGGGATGTCCCGCATCGTAGAGGATCGCCGACAATCGCTTCACCTCATCTGCATGAAACAGCAGTTCTCGAAATACGAGGATCCCACCCGGCAACAAGAGTTCTTTGATCTTGTCAAAGACGGCGAGCGCATCTTGGCAATGTTCAAGCACATTCATCATAACGACGAAGTCAAACTGTAGGTCCGTTTGGAAAGTCTCAATCATTGATCGATGAATTACAACTGGTTTGACTTTCTCCCTGCCCATACCAAGGTCCTTGAGCTTTGATCTGAGGAAGGTTAGTGGATGTCTGATACTCACTGCCGGACCAGAAGACCTGTATATCAATCGCCCCCCCCCGTAGCTGCATCCGGGGTGGGTCAGATAATCGAATATGAGAGGATCGAGCAAGTGCACTTCCTTAACAGTGCAGTGCTCAAGGATCAGGCGCATGTTTGTAAAAGGGCCGCAGCCAAGTTCGATACCACGGGAGAAATGGCAACCGCGTATAGGACTGAAGCCCGCAAATCTCTCCTGATGATACTCATTTCGGTCAGTGCGCGCTTCCCTGTAAAGCTCCATCCAGCTCTTGCGCTCATAGCGTTGCGCTTCTTGCCAGCGGGCAAAATCCACCTGCGTGATTCCACGACCGGGGTTAATAGCAGAGTCAGACTTAACCTTGAGGCACGTAACGGCATTGGCGCCTTCATAAACGTTGACGTTCTCATCTATGAAAATCGGTGGTTGAGCTCTCTGGGAATTGGTCATAGGCTCATCTCTCCTTCTCCCCAAATGCGTAGTACATCACTAATTCAGGATTGTTCTCAGAATCCTTTCAATATTCCGGCTGAAGGAGTCGAGCGTATACCTGGTACATGCCTGGTAATATGCCTCTCGAGCCATACGACGGCAAACATCAGGTGACGCATTAGCCATGTCGCTAACAACCCGCCGAATGCTCTCCACGCTATCGTGCCGGAATGTCACACCAAAATCCTCTGTATCGAGGCCTACATCGCGGCTGATCAGCGGTATGAGTCCCCGCCCCAAACAGTTAAGTATACTGCCTGACATCGCCTCTGTGCAGGAAGCATAGATCGCAAATCCACACGAGTCCATGAGTCGCCGAAACTGTTCGGCATGAATATCAATCCACCCAATCGGGTGAATGTTCGGAGTCCGGAATAGCTCACGCCGGTACGCACGGATAAACGCACGTTCTGTCTCGCTCTTTAAAGGGCCGCAGACCCAAAGATGCAAATCTGGAAGCTGCGTAAATACATCTAGAACTAAATCCAACCCCCTGCGGATAAAATTATCGTTTCCCATCCACAAGAAATTCTTGCATGCAACAGAGAAATTCCTGTGATCTAAATCAGGTGGAGGAAGGATATTCAAGGCTATGTTGTCAATTGCAGAGAGCCTGGGATTGTGCTTGCGATACGTATCCAGGATTACTTGATTGGCCGTAACAATCACAGCGTCGGCCAGTTCCTCACCGCAACTCTCCTTTTTCTGTAAAGGGATCTTAGTTCTCCTGCGAGCGTTAAATGCCGCAACTCTAGCGTTTACGGCAGCGTTGTCATAAGCCCAGTACTCGCCTGTGCCCCAATAGATCTTTAATGTCTTATCATCTAAGAGAGGCAACCAGCCTTTGAAGTTGGGGCCCATCCCAAACAAGACATCGTAGTGAGTCATCGGCATAAAAGAGCCATCCTTCCAGTCAACGACATCAACGACGTAGCCCAGGCGGTTAAATGCACGGGCGATTTCGAGGTTTATGGGAGCAGTAGACTGCGAGGCAAACTTAACCTCATCTGCAGTAAGATAGAAAGAATGAGCAGCGTAAGTTACCAGGCCCCGCTTCTTCATCTCACCCGAAGCGCCTGCCGTATATCCAATAACCGGGGGATATACTGTTTGCCATGTGCTTGAGGGCTCTGACCCATATATGACCCCTCGTAGTAGCCCTCTGGTCTTTCGCAGAGAATGATGAATTCTTTCTATTAAAGACCAGGGATAATTGATCCGTCGAGTTAAACTCATGGACCAAGGCGCCGAATCGACCAATCAAAGAGCGGCCGAACAAAACCAAGCCTGCGATAAGCTTCTCCCGCTATGGCTACTGACTGGAGAACATCAAACTGTAGCACGTTATCTTCTGAGAATATTACTTTGATCCCAAGGACATGACCGTGAATACCAACATAGTAACTCCCTGAGTTCAAAAAGTCCCCAGGCACTACACACTCACTTCGATAGAACCCTGGTTCTCGGACAAACCCGGGTTCCCTTTTATCACGATCACCCGTAACGAAAACTACTGTTCCGTTAGAATCATGAAGCCACACCTCAAGCGCCACATCTGATATAGGACGGAATACTTGATAGTCCAGTTGAATACAAAATCCCTTAACGATGTCTACAATATTTATCGTCTTTCCTTCATTGTTCTGGATTCGAGCAGATATTAAGCGTAAGTGGTCGTCCCCCGGGGCTTCAGATAGGTTATCCCAGATCCGCTCGCCACGAGCAATTAATCCATATGAGTAATATCTTTCAACAACGGAACTTGGATCTCCATCCATTACCGTCTTACCTGCGTCTAGCCAAATGCACCGCTGGCAGAGTTTGAGTATCATAGCCAAATTATGGCTCACAAATAACACTGTCCGTCCCTCTTTTCCAATATCCTTTATTTTACCCAAGCACTTTCTCTGGAATGCAGCGTCCCCAACTGCCAACACTTCATCTACAAGCAATATTTCCGGCTCCAAGTGAGCAGCTACTGCAAAAGCGAGCCGTACATACATTCCGCTCGAATAATGTTTCACGGCAGTATCTAAGAAGCGCTCAACCTCAGAAAAAGCCACAATCTCGTCAAATTGCCGTTTAAGATCCGATCGCTTCATCCCAAGAATTGCGCCATTAAGATAAATATTCTCGCGGCCTGTTAATTCTGGATGGAAGCCTGTGCCCACTTCAAGGAGGCTGCCAATCCGGCCGTAAATCTCCACGGTCCCCATGGTTGGTTCAGTGATCCCGCTTATAATTTTTAATAAAGTGCTCTTCCCGGCCCCATTACGACCTACAATCCCAACAACTTCGCCAAACCCGATCTGCATGGATAAATCTTTTAGGGCCCAAAAGGTTTTCGTGCGATGCAACGATGCGACAGTTCGCTTAAATCGGGGCAATCGTATCTTTGCAACATTTATCAGTGCGCCACGAAGAGTACGATATTTTGGTCGAGAAGCTCCTATTCGATATTGCTTTCCAAGTCCTTGTATTCTTATTGCAGTATCACTCATTTGCACTTGTCCAATTCGTCTAAGATGGTTACATTCTCAGATTCAATCATGCCTGCCCAGGACCACATACAAACGCCCGCCAAAATAGAAGTCAGCACAGACCAGTCAACCTGAGCATTGGCAGTAAGCCCATATATAATGTATCCTATCCAGCTAGCAATGCCGGCAGCCAGCCATTTCCGCTCCTCGGGCTTTCGCTTCAACATAGCTTGAACAGCGCGAATGATAACGGCCATTGTGAATAGCAGCCACAGACCAACTCCTAATAGACCCCGGCTTACAAACCGGTCAACCCATAGACTGTGCGCTGGAATAGGCCTTCCGTCACTAATATTAATTGGCGTTAAAGGATAAATATAGATTGAGGCATCTCCAGTGCCAAAAAGAATAGTTATTGTTTCATCTTGCATAGTTCCCCTAATCAAAGGAAGCCACAGTCCATGCCACCGCTCAGCCAAACTATTTTGCGCCGAAATCGCGAGGCCACCAGTTTCTTCGATTTCATGAAAAAATGTCCCAAAAACAGGGAGTACTAAAGTACCGGCAAGTGCAACAATGAACAATGTTAGAGCGTAGCGTCTCCTGCCCAAACATAGTAAATAAGTCATTAGAACAATTGGCAAAGCAATCCAGGCCATCCTTGTATAGGAACGATATACAAAGTAGACCGAGAACAACAATACTCCCCCAGGAATCCATTTCGGAACTTTGCGCCGTTCGAGATACATCAATCCAAATGGCAAGAGTGTGATGAAGAATCCTACCGAATCATTCGCGGCTCCAAAGAAACTATCAATTCTTAAATATTTTTGTCCTCCTATGGACAAAATGAGGATGGATATGTCGCTTTTGCTGATAAATGCGATAAAAAAGTACGCGAAAAAACTAATTCCAAAGGCTAATACTAACAACATTTTTGTGATCTCAAATACCCGATTCTTGGGCAGCGCTACAACAACTGTAATGCACATCACCGCCACCGTTTGCACCAATGACCAAGACAAGTGTGCCACTGGATCAGAGTAAACTGTAGGGGCAAGCAAGAGGCCTGAAATAACGTACGCTACAAGATAGCGCAATCCCCAGCATTCATTTATTCCTTGGGCTACCCGATTAAGTGAGCCTTTGCAGAGTATAATTGTTCCAGCCGCATACATTCCTAAACCCGCCCAAGGCCCTAGTCCCGAAAGGAATATGTCTCCTGCGTTAGGCAGCGAAATTCCGAATAACGAGCGTGATGCTATGGAAATGGCCCAAATGTAACTAAGAATAAGTCCAGCCCGTGCTCCACCCAAGATTATTGCAACAATGGCTACGCCATTAACCAGCATTCCTTTCGTAAGCCATGGCATACCGGTCATGTAAAAATATACAATTATTCCCCCGAATGCAGTTAAGGCGAGGGCAACCTTGACCTTAGATCGTTCCCAATCCGGTACGATAAGTATTCCTGGTAGTCGCATCTTGCCTTTCTATCGTTAGGACAGAACCTGTTTCATGTTGATTTATGATCAAACTACGTCAGCAAAAGTCTTTTCCATACGCCTGAAGTAATACAATCCTGTGACCAATAAAATTAAGACCATAACTACAGATACGGCCATCAATCCGTCTGGAGGATTTGTGCCAAACAGCGCCCAACGGAAGCCTTGGATAACCCCAGCCATCGGGTTGAGGCCATAGATAATGCGCCACTTCCCCTGGGGGATCAAACCGGTCGAATAGGCCACCGGCGATGCAAACATCCAGGCCTGCACTAGGAAGGGAATCATATGCTGCACATCGCGGTATTGGACGTTGAGCGCTGAGAGCCATACCCCAACCGCCAGGGCGATCAACAAAGCCAACAACACTAACAAGGGTAACCAGAGGATGGCCGAAGTTGGCTGGACCCCATAGTACAACATAAGGCCCAAAAGAACGAGGAAGGAGATGCCAAAATCCACCAAGCCGGCGACCACAGCAGAAATTGGGATGACCAAACGTGGGAAATATACCTTGGTGAGAAGGTTGGCGTTGCCTACCAAACTGATGCCGGCCCGTTGTAGCGCCCCGGCAAAAAGTTGCCATGGCAACAGCGCCGCGTAGCTAAATACAGGATAGGGGATGCCATCAGAAGGAAGCTTGGCTAGTTGGCCGAAGATCACGGTAAAAATCACCATCGTCATCAACGGTTGAATAACCGCCCAGGCGATTCCTAATGCCGCCTGCTTATAACGAACTTTAATGTCGCGCCAAGTAAGAAAATAAAGTAATTCGCGGTAATCCCACAGATTATACAATCTAAGGGAAGGCCAGCCGCGCGAAGGCCCGTAGACGACTAAAGGCTTACCTATTTTTGTCGATTTAGCCATTTCTACTCACTCAAGGAAACGAGAGCAGTACTTTGTCAAAGAGCCCTCTCTCTTAATTGAATCACAAACTAGGCAAGCGACATCGAAGAGTGAATGTCGCCCTAATTTATCTTCAGGCAAAAACATGCACCCCAGGTAGTCGGTCCGAGGGAGTTTCCCGTGAGCCATTCCTCGGCGTGAATAAAGCGAAAATTCGATTGGATCGCCAGTCGCTCGATTTCCGGCTTGAAGAAATAGCGCATGGCGTGGGTTTCCTTCAATTCGGTGACAGCCTGGGAGTCGCGATCGCGCACAAATACATGGTAATTCACGTCCACCCTGTTTTCATTGGGATGAAGAACGGGCTCGGCTAGCCTGGTGACCTCGATTTGATCATCCGCCATCCGCTTGATTCGGACCGCGGGGCGCTCGGTTAGAACCGCCGGACCGTACCAAACGTCGAAGACGAAGACGCCGCCGGGATTCAAGTGATGCCTGGCCGTTTCGAATGCCGCCGTCACATCCTCATTGGTCGTCTGGTAGCTGATGACGTGAAACAGGGCGATCACCGCGTCGAAACGCTTGTTTAAACGGATCTTTCGGATGTCTCCCGGGGAGAAAATCAGACGGTCATGCCCAGCAGCCCTCTTTTCAGCCAAGGCCTGTGATCGGGCAAGCATTTTCGGGCTGCGCTCGATGCCGTGCACTGTGAAGTTTTTTTCGGCCAGCCGGGAGGCGTGAATGCCAGTTCCGGAACCCAATTCGAGGATGGATCGGGCGGATGGATGAAATTTGTGGATCAGGTTCGCGACATATTCGGCCTCCGCCGCATAGTCCTTGTCCCGGTAGAGCAGGTCGTAATAGCGTGCATAGTCGGCAAATACGGCCATACTATTCCGCGTCTTGTCTCTTGATCGGTTGTTTTTGTTTTAAGACATGAATATAGTGCCAATCCTTGATCGGTTCGAAGCGCTTCTGGCGTTCTTTATTGCGCGGGTGCTGTAGGATGCTTTCAACAGAGACGGCCGGCAGAATGTCTTCGCCGATGCCATTCTTTATGTAGATTGTGTTAAAGCCGTAATTGTTTGCTCCAACAAGTCGATATCCCTTTTTTCGGGCCAGCTTTTCCATAGCCACGGGTGAGGCGCCAAAATAGTCAGGGTGCTTTCCAGGATACACATAGTCTTTGTCATAAGGAACCACAATGCTGTTCATTCCAAATTCGATGTGGGTTTCGATGATTACCACGCGCGGTTCCACGACAGTCAACGCATCCCATATCCAATAGTCGTTTCCATCAATGTCAATTGACATCAAATCTATCCCCCCTCCTTCAAATCCATTATCTCGAATTAGTTCATTGATGTTTTCGCGCTGGACAAATGCCTGAACGAACGATGGGGGGTAAGCCGTGGTATCGGGATTACTTGCGTAATACTTTTTTCCTCTTTCGATGTTTACGGGATTGCCGTCCAGAAAAAGTCCACGCCAACCGAAACTAACCGCAAAATTGGCGCAGTTGCTGTTAATCCCGTCACCTGATCCGATATCGATGAAGGTTTTGTTTTTTGCACCTATGGCCGCAAAAATGTACAGAAGGATCCCATCCTCCTCAAACTGGGAATATACGCGAAACCCTGTATCAGACAATGGGAATCGGTACCCCAGACTTACGGAATACTGATAGAAATTGAACAACATCCGCTGATTTATTTTTACCTGGGGGGAGCTCTTTGCTTGAAGATCGACCAAAGATGTTATGGCTTTTTTAATGCATTGCTTTACCGCCGTTATCAGGGAAATTTGCATATAAGGCCTCCGAAGTGGACCAAGTTAAATAAACATAGGGCGAAAATTGGGTTATCAGTTCACAAGAATGGTCTTGACTGCCTCACAGACCTGATCCAGTTGCTTTTCGGTCAAGGTCAATCCCGAAGGAATATAAAGCCCCTGCCGGGCGATGCGTTCGGCAACGGGATATTTTTCATCCCGGTAAAGGCCCATGTCATGGAAAACGGGCTGTTCGTGCATCCCTAGGAAGAAGGGCCGGGTATCCACGCCTTTTGCTTTCAGTTCTTGGGCGAATTGGACGGCATCCAGGCCCGTGTTTTCATCGAGGACAAGGCCATACATCCAGTACACCTGCCTGGCCCAGGGCTCTTCCACGGGCAACTGGAGGCCGGGGATGCCCTGGAGCCGTTCCGTGTAGGCCTTCCCCATCCAGCGTTTCCTGGCGATGATCTCCTCCATGCGCTCCAGTTGGCCAAGGCCGATGGCCGCCTGCAGGTTGGTGAGGCGGAAGTTGTGGCCGAGCTCGGTGTGATAGAAGCGGCGATGCGGAAGGAAGCAGAGATTGCGCAGGCTTCTTGCCTTCTCGGCATAGGCGGGGTCATCGGTGAGGACCATGCCGCCTTCGCCGGTCGTGATGAGCTTATTGGCGTAAAAGCTGAAGACGCTGAGATGGCCCAGGCCGCCGCAGCGTTTCCATTGGGGGGTTGCGGTGTCGCGGCCCGAAAGATACTCGGCGCCGTGGACCTCGGCGGCGTCTTCTATGATCTTGAGGTTGTACTTCCCGGCAAGCTCCAGGACCGGGTCCATGTCCACGGGATGGCCATAGATATGGACGGGCATGATGGCCTTGAGTTTGCCGTCGCTCTTCTTCATTTCCGCTTCGACTTTGGCATGAACCTGGACCACGTCCATGCACCAGGTGCGAGGGTCGCTGTCCACAAGGACGGGAATGCCGCCGTTGTAGATGATCGCCTGAGCGCAGGAGATGATGGTGAAGGTCGGCATGATGACCTTGTCGCCTGGCTGGAGGCCGATACAGCCGACGGCCGCCTGGAGGGCCGTGGTGCCGTTGCTCATGGCGATGCCGTATTTCATGCCGCAGTAGGCGGCCCATTTCCGCTCGAATTCCTCGATGAAGCGGCCGGCGGAGGAGATCCAACCGGTGCGGAGACACTCCGAGACATATTCGATCTCTCGCGCACCGATAAGCGGTTCGTTGACGGGAATTATGGACATACCTTGTCTTCCTCGAAACGCGTTTTGTCGCCTTCTCCCACGTAAGGGCCTTGTTTGACTTCGATCATGGACGTGTCTTCCAGCATTTCGACCGCATGCCCGCCCCCGCAAAGCAGAATCAAATCTCCGGATTGGAGGGTTTTGGAACATAGGAAATGACGGGTTGAGGAGTAAAGATCCACTCTGATCAGGCCGCTCCGGATGAAAAGGACTTCTTGAGTGTAAAGAACCTGACGAACGACGAGATTGTGGACGTGAGGCGCGATCTTTTTCCCCTTGTCATGCCTCATGAGTGCGACTTGTTGCGAGAAATTGCCCGGGGTGAAAAAGTGGATTCCGGGCTCTTCGAAGTCGCGTCGAATAATCAGGGCGATCGGTTCAAGCCCGTCAACGACGGTTTCCATGTTGGGATTATGATGAATTTCATGCATTTTGTTACAGCTTCGAGATGCCTTCCTTGATCGTGTAACGGATGAGGTCGGCTTGCTTGTGGATATTAAGTTTATGCATCAGGTTCCGCCGGTGGACCTGGACGGTGTTCAGGTAAAGATTGAGTTTTTGGGCGATCTCCTT
>Ga0315274_10005902_pt1 | contig 17901 bp, 10 predicted proteins | sample YL17G02_20_MG_FD_203700 | JGI IMG/M metagenome (GOLD analysis project Ga0315274, IMG submission 203700) | Sediment microbial communities from Yellowstone Lake, YNP, Wyoming, USA - YL17G02_20 | ecosystem: Environmental > Aquatic > Freshwater > Lake > Sediment | place: USA: Wyoming | collected...
AAACGCCGAGGATGCGGGACGTTTTCTTGATGTTGCCCAGGTTCAGCTTAAGGACTTGGCCGATGTGGGCCTTTTCAACCTCCTCCAGGGTCAGGGGGTGATCCCGGCCGCTGGCCGGGAATCCGGCCTCCAGGGCCGGAATATGGCGCAGGTACCTGGGGAGATCCTCGACGTCGATGAAGTCCTTCTTGCAGAGAAGGACGGCGCTTTCCATGGCGTTCAAAAGCTCGCGGATGTTGCCGGGCCATTCGTGGCGCAGCAGGATTTTCTGGACATGGAGGGAGACGCCCTTGATCGTCTTCTGGAATTCTGCGTTGTAGCGGTCCAGGAAGTGGCGGACGAGATGCCGGACGTCTTCACGCCGTTCCCGAAGGGTCGGCAGGTGGATTTCGATCCGGTTAAGCCGGTGGAAGAGGTCCTCGCGCATGGCCTGGGTTCTCACCGCCTCGCGGAGATTGCGATTGGTCGCCGCCACGACCCGGACGTCGGCCCGCCGGACCTCGGTCGATCCCAAGGGGCGGAATTGGTGGGTCTCGAGGACGCGGAGGAGCTTGGCCTGGACGGGGAGCGGGACTTCGGCGATTTCGTCGAGGAAGATGGTCCCTTGGTGGGCCTCTTCGAACAGTCCCCGCTTATTGCGGTCGGCCCCCGTGAATGCGCCCCGGACGTAGCCGAACAGCTCCGACTCGAACAGGTTGTCGGGAATCGAAGTGCAGTCGCAGACGATCAGCGGCTTCTCCCGGAAGGGGCTCAGCCGATGGAGGGCCTGCGCCACCATCTCCTTGCCGGTCCCCGTCTCGCCCGTGACCAGGACGCTCGTGAAATGGGGAGCGATGTTCTCGATCAAGGCGAACACTTCGAGCATGGCCGGATTCTTGCTGATCATCCCCTCGAAGAGATATTTCCGCTCGAGTTCGCGCTCGAGATTGAAGGTTTCCCGTTTGAGCGTTTTTTTGTCCTCGATCCGCTTCAGGATCCGCCCGATCGCCGGCCAGTCCAAGGGCCGCTCGAGGACGTCCGTCGCGCCCTGCCTGATCAGGACCGAAGCCGGTTCGGAGCCGGGCGCCGGTCCGACGACAATGACGTCGATCAAAGGGTCGGTTTTTTTGATCTCCCGGAGGTATTTGACGGATCCCCTGCGGTCCTGTTCGATATCCAGGATGACGATGCGAACGCCCTCGGCGCGGGCCAGCGCCGCGTAATCCTCCCCGGGGCGGCAGAAGGACAGGCGGATATCGGCGGGGAAAAAACCGGCCTCGGGCGGGGAGGGGAGCGAGTCTCCCGCGCTTATGACCAGGACGTTCGACGGTGTTCCCATGGGGCGATCTGAGGGTATCTTAGCAATTTCCCCCGGCTTTGACAAACGTCAGGGGCCCTCCTTGCGAACCGTCCGGACGACGGAGCCGGGGCGGCTTCTCACGAACTGGATCCGGATCCGCTGCTGGACCTCTTCCTCGATGCGGCCGACCTCGAACTGCGCCTGGGCCAGGTACTTGAGATGGGCCCTGAGGTAGGCGAGGCCCTGCTCGCACAGCGCGCCGAGCCAAGCGCCGCGGGCCGTTTCGTCCATGACTTCGGGCGTTTCCTCGGCGAGGGTCGTCTGGTTCCGGAACGACGGGCGCGTTTCCTGGGGGGAGCGGCGCCGGGCATACAGGTTGAGGCCGTCGCTGAGCTCGAGATCGGCCAGGGCGGGTTGCCAGCGGGCCGCCCAGCGCTCGTAGCGGTCGTAGAATTTCTTGTTGGACTTCCGGATGAGTTCGTTGCCCTGCATTTCCTCGATCACGAATCGCTTGAGCTCTTCGCCGGCGTCCTTCCATCTCCGGAAAACGGGGTGGGTCGGGGTCCGGAAGTAGGCGTACCAGCCGCGCGGGATCCAATAATCGCGGAACAGGTAGGGGGCGTAATTCGAAAACGGCTGGACCCATTCGTGAGAGGGATAACCGTGAAGGTTGAGATAGATGTCGGGAAGCCAAGTCTCGGTCAGCCTCTTGCGGACAGCCGCCTCGGGCGCGACCGGGAGGCCCGCCGCCGCCGGGCCGCCGATTTCGATCCCCAGCGAACCGTAGCGGCCGGCGTGGAGGCTGTGATGGGGCGTCAGCGCCTGGAGGGCGAAGGCCAGATCGGCGCCGTCCGGATTCTCCAGCGGCAGGATGACGATGTTCATCCGCTTGGGATAGTCTTGGTAGGCTTTATCCTTGACCAGGAGCTCGGCCAGTTTGAGGGAGTAATTGGTCGAGGAAACCTCGTTGGCATGCTGCCGTCCGCTGATCTGAAGCGTCGGCTTGAAGGTCATCAGCCGCGGGATGGAGACGTAGGAATTCCGGGGTGTCACGACCTCCACGACCGGGATGTCCCGGTCTTCGAAGGAGCGGCCGCCGGAATAGGCCTTGATTTCTCTAAGACGGCCGAGCCGCCGGACGATCTCCCATGTTTTTTCGTAGGATAGAATCTGGTCGGTCGGGACGATCGGCCCGGCCTCTTCGGGTTCCGGGGCGGGGCGGTCTTGGGGCGCGAGGCCGGGGATGGCCAGGACTTCATCTTTCTCCAGCTCTTTCGTCTTCAGCCGCAACGTTAAGGTCCGGAGGCCCGGATAGACGAACGAGCGGACCAGAAGGCCGCGGTCGTTGAGCTCCCGGTAGGATTGAAGCCAGTCGACGAGCGTCAGGTAATCGGCCTCGGTCTCGCAGTCGAGGACGGCCGTCAGGTTTTCGAGGCGGTTCCGGCGGCCGTCGTAGATGAACGAGAGAAGCGGACCCGGCTTGACCTTGAGGCTCGGCCAGAGGACGGTCTTGGCGACCTCGTCACGGCCTTTTTCTTTCCAGCAGAGGATGAGTTGGGGAGCGGCGGCCGGCCAATCCTCGAAGGTCACCCGGGCCCGGCCCGGCCGGCCCTCGAGCGAGGGATGGATGAGGGGAAGGACGTTGCCCGGAGCCGAGGAACGGGAGGTGTCTTCCGGAAGGTCCTTGTCGTCCGGGTCGAACCTGGTGATCCCCCTCAGATAATCCAGCGTATCGAAGTAGATCTCGTCGTGGATGGCCTCGAGGGCGCTGACCATCTCCTCGTCCAGGCCGATCCGTTCGTCCGGCTCGCTGAGCCAGAGCTCGACTTGGAGCTTCTTGAAATAGGGCTGTTTGGAAAAAGTCGGCTCGCCCCCCGTTTTCTTGTAGATATGGCCGGCGACGATCGGCAGGACCTCGGACTGGTAGAAATCCCAGAACGTCTCGAGGTCGGTCGCGACCGGCCCATCGACGACGACCCGCTCTCCCTTCCGGACGCTGACCCATCCGGTCGTCGTCCGGACCGTCCCCCATTCGGGAAGGATCTTGAGGAACGGAATGTCTTTCGTTCGCGGGGAAAAAGACTGTTCGAGCAGGACGCCGCCGCGGCCGTCGAGGGCCAGGGCGTCATAGACGGGCGTCCCGGCCGGCTTCATCTCGAATTCGATCCGCTCCAGAGGGAGCCCGAGTTCGCGCGAAACGATTTCGTCGACCGGGTAGAGCTCCTGAAGCCAGCGCGACGGCTCGCTGTAAATGCGCTTGGAACGGCTGAAATCGTCCGGCTCCTGGGCCCAGCGTATGACGAGGCGGTCCACCGGTTTTCCCTTAAGGGCGGGCAGGACTTTTTCGACGAGCCAGAAGAAACCCTGTTTGTAGGCCGAGCCGACCTCGACCTCGGACGCCGGCCGGCCGGCCTTTTCGATCATGTCTTCGACCTGTTTCTTAATTTTTTGGCGGACGGGGTACGATTCGCTCAGCCCCAGGCTGACCTTGAGCGGCGATCGATCGTCCGGAGGAAGAGCGGCCAGGGCGTCGTTGACGGTTTTAAGAGCGGCATCGGCTTCCCAGGGGAAATCCTTGTCCTGGGCGAAAAGGACCGTCCCTTCTTTGAGGGAAACCGAAGAGACCTGGATCGATCCGGCCTTGAGGGATAAGGCGAGCGATTTCTTGACCCATTCCTCGTAGTCAGGGTTCTTGCGGGGAAGGGCCAGTTCGACACGCACGGACTCCAGGTCTTTATCGCGAAGGTCGGATACGGCCTTGGCCAGGGCCTTGTCGATGAACGCCTCGGCGCTTCCGTTGTCTCCTTTGAGGAATTTTTCCAGGTCGGCGGCGACATCGGCCAAGCCGGGAGCCCCTTCCCGATAATCGGTGAAATAGGGGAACGTCAGGCCCAGGAAAGAAAGAGCTTTATCGACGGCCGCGTCGTCGGCGCCGATGACCGCGAGCGCGTTGGACGTCCCGAACGCCTTGGGCACGACTTGGACGGAGGCCTGGGCGTTATCGAGCGGAGGGACCTTGAGTTTGCCCGTCCGGATGAGCTCCTGGCTCAGGGCGTTGTATCCCACCAGAACGGGGGCCGCCAAGCCTTTCTTGTGCTCGACTTCCCGGTCGAGAATAACGAGGGGAAAGGAAGCCCCGGCCGTATCGAGGACGAGGCGGGAGGCGAGCTGAGGAAGGTTTCTCAGGCTCTGGGCGCCGGGGACGACGATCGACGTTTCGACATCGTCGGGGACGGTGTCCTTGTCGACATCGCCGTAAACGCCCCGGGTCGAAAGAAAGGAGATAAGGTCGAAGTCTTTGCCTTTAAGATCGCGGCGGGGCGCCTCCTTGAACCCCGGCGTCAGCATCCGGCGCGGGAGTCCAAGCCGCGGAAGGTCGATCGAGAGGTTGTTTTTCCCGTAGCGGAGATTAAGCCCGATCAAAGCGCAGCCCGGGTAGCACAGGACGCTTGTCCGGATCCCCTTGGCTCTTTGGTCGCGGAGAAGCCCCAGGGCCTTGAACGCCTTCTCCTGATCCCCGTCGTCGGTGAAATGGACCTCGACGGCGAGCCGCTTGATCCCCCCGGTCTGGAAAAAGAAGGTCCGCCCCAGGTCGCCCGGGACGTCGCTCAACGGGAATTCGTAGAGCGCCGACGTGATCAGGGTTTTCTGGAGGTGGATACCTTCCTCGCCCAGGAAGCGATCGAGGTCCTTCTCGAGCGAGAAGAGGGTCGGACCGTCCTCGCGGCCCCAAACGTCCCAAAAATAGGGCCAACGCAGGAAGAAGGCGCGGCCGGTCTGGAGGAGGGCTTCCTCGGAGCCTCCGATGACCGCGATCCCCCTTCTCCGGTTCTTGGTCGAGAACACGAAAACCAAGCCCTGGTCCGCGGTCAGGGCCGCGGCCGCCGCCCCGCCCTCTTTAAAAATCTCTTTAACGGCGGACGCCCCGGACCCGATGAAAATGAGGTTATCGAGACCCTGGCCCTTGCCCAGGTCCGATTCCCTCCTGACGAGCGTCATGTCGACGGACAGGCTCTCCAGGTTGGCCCGGGCGGCGATATCCGAGGCCAGGGCCATCTCGACCGCCGTCGGCTCGTCGGGGATCACGATTTGGAGCACGACCCGATCGGGCCATCCGTCGCCGTCCGTATCCCTGAGGCTCTTCCCGGACAGGAAAACATGGGACAAGCTCGAGATCTCCGCGAATCCGGCCTGGAGGGCGATGAATAGCAGTAAAGCCGCCGTCCCGATTTTTTTCATGTCTGACTCCTTGCCGCGGGCGATGCTTCCGTCATTGTCTCGTCTCGGCTAAAAGAGGCCGAGAAGACCGCCGGTGTGCCAGAAGAGGATGCTCTGCCCGCGGCCGAAGACGCCGCGGCGGGCATAATCCAGGAACGCGGCGGCGCCTTTGCTGGTGTAAACCGGATCGAGGAGAATGCCCTCCAAGCGGGCGAACAAACGGGCCGCTTCTTCGGATTCCGGGGTCGAAACGCCGTAGCCCGGCCCGCGGAAGCGATCCTCGACTTCGAGCTCCTCGTCCCCGACCGGGATCTTCGAACCCAGACGGACGAGGAGGGGCCGGAGGGCGGAGAGGATGTTGGCCCGGACGGCCTCGATCGGGTCGTCGGGGCTGACGCCGATAATCCGGAGCGGGGAGCGGCCGAAGAGCCGCCGGCCCGCTTCGAGTCCGGCCTGGGTTCCTCCCGACGAGCTGGAGATAAAGACGGCGGAGAGCCGGATCCCCGACTTTTTCGTCTGCCCGAGGAGTTCGAGAAAAGCCGTCACGAAACCCAGGGCGCCGACCGCGTTCGAGGCGCCGAGGGGAATCCGGTAGACGCGGCCGCCTCTCGCTTCGAGGCCGGCGGCGATCTCCTCCATTCGGACGGTACGCTCCTCGCGGGAACCGACAAGATGGATTTCCGCGCCCATCCGCTCCGCGACCAGAAAATTTCCGCGTCGCGGGAGCGGGGCCTCGCCGTTGAGGACGAGGATGCAGGGCATCCCCAACCGCCGGGCGACCATGGCCGTGATCCGGGCATGGTTGGACTGGACCGAGCCGACCGTGATGACGGCGTCCGCCTTCCGTCTCCGGGCTTCGGCCAGGGCGTATTCGAGTTTCCTGAGCTTGTTGCCGCCGGCCAGGAATCCCAGGTCGTCATCCCGCTTGATGAAGAGGCGGGGGGCGAGGCCGAGAATTTTCCGGATCCGTCCGCATTCCTCGATCGGAGTCGGAAGGTTCGCCAGGGAAAGTCTGGGGATGGACAGAAAACGCTTCAGGGTCGCTTTTTGTGATGACATGGCTCCTCTTATTTATACATTCACAAGCTCGGACGATTCAAGATATAATTCCGCGCTCCAACCGCACCGGCTCGGTTCCTTGACACGTTCGCAGAGCCTCAGTGTCACCCCGAACGACCCCCGCCTTATGGCAGGGGGTCGAGGGGTTGACCCATTCGCCGACGCCACCCCGCTTTGAAAAGCGGGGCTAAAAATCGGAGCCCCGCCTTTCAAGGCGGGGAAGAGAAGCGAGGCTCAGGGTTAATCCTTTACAAGCCCCGGCCTTCAGGCCGGGGAGTCGAGGATTTGACAGAATAAGCTTATTCGGGTATGGTAAGGCCTCGTAAAGTATGAGCGCCTACCATAAGTTGTATTATAAATGGATTGATACAATATATTGAATATTTTTCTTGACAAAGAGCCTTAGATAAACATAGAATAATCGCAGAACCAAGGCAGAAAAGGGCGTTTCTTAAGCGCGGCGGGTTATAACAGGCTCATATAAAAAGACTTAGAATGAAAAGGTATATACGCAGAATCAGGTACTTCTTCATCGCCTTCCTGGCGCTCTTCTTCTTCGGCGGGCGTCCGGTCGAATTCGGCAAGGAAAACTCATTCTTCCACGGCTTCCTCATTCCCAATCCTGTCATCAAGGTCGGGCTGGGGGTCAACCTGAGCGATATCGAAATCGCTTCCTCCTCGGGGATGAAGGTTTACGAGGTCAACAGGGACTACCGGCTGGTCTCGGAGGACGCTCAGGAGGTCCGCATCAAGGGGCGGCGAGAGAAGCTTTCCGAGAAATTCGTCATCCTGATCGGATACGCTCAAGAGAAGAAAGAGGCCGAACAACTGGCGCGGGAGCTCAAGGACAAGATCGGCCGGAATGTCTATGTCGAGGAAAACAAAAGGAATGATCTGGACGGGCCGTTCCAAATCAAGGTCGGCGATTTTCTGACCAGGGGAGATGCCCTGGCCTTCTTCAAAGAGCTGAACGCGGCCGGATTGGCCGAGGCCTGGATCCTGACCGAGGATGTCACGGTCGAGGAATCCAAGCCCCTCTGGATCTTGGTCAACGACCGGCTCCAGAATCTGACCGAGGAGACCGTCCTTTACTTCATCCCCGCCAGCCGGGAGAGCTTCTTGAGCTTCAACGGAAGGAGCTACAGGGGCATCTTTATTCTCAAGTCCAGTAAGAAAGGGATGGTCCTGATCAACCTCCTCAACGTCGAGGACTACCTGAAAGGGGTTGTTCCCAACGAGCTTTCGCCCTACGGTTTCAACGAGATCGAAGCCCTCAAGGCCCAAGCCGTGGCGGCCAGGACCTACGCCATCAAGAACCTCGGCGAGAACGCGGAGCTCGGATTCGACCTTTGGGATACGGCCAGATCCCAGGTCTACCGGGGAATCGGAAGCGAACATCCTTCAAGCAGCCGGGCCGTGGACGAGACCGGCGGAGAGGTTGTACTCTACCGGGGGGCGCTCATCAACGCTCTTTATACGAGCACGTGCGGCGGCCGGACCGAGAACAGCGAGAATGTCTTCGGAGGCAAGGCCGTTCCCTATCTGAGGAGCACGGTCTGCGTTCACGATAAAAAGCCCGACCGGTCCGTCGAGACCGTTCGGGAGGCGCCGGCCCGGGCCCAGGTTTTCGGCAATGATATTTCCCTGGAAATCGCTTCTCTGTCGGCCCTGGGCGTTATTCCCGGAGGCAGCGATCCGGTCGCTTTCAGGGAAATGGTCCAGCCCGAGGAGGCCGCCGATTGGATCCGGAAAGCTCTGGCCTTCCTCGGCACCCGGGACAGCGCGGTCGTCTATCCGGCTCCGGCCGTGACTTTTTCTTCCCTGGCCTCCTTGATCGTTAAGACGTTTCACTGGGAGGACCGCGTTCACCATCTTCTGGTACGGGAAGAAGTTGACTACATCACCGGGAAAAGTCCGGGCCTGGCGCCGCAGGAGAGGGAAAACCTGGCCTATCTCATCTGGGCCGAGGTCTTTCCGCCCCTGGACGCGATGGGGAGTCCGGAGCGCGCCTTATCCCGGGGGGAGTTCGTTCATTCCCTTTATAAAGTCCTGACGAGCTCCAAGGATTTGAGCCATTACGGGACCGTCGAGGAGATCGGCCGGGATACCGTCGACGTCATGGAGGATCTTCAGAAGATTACTCTGCGGCTGTCCCCCGAGATTTTTCTCGTCCGGGATTATCTGGAGGGCCACTCTTTCACGGTAAGCCTCTCGCTCTGGCCGGGCGACAAGGTTCGTTGGCTCGAGCGGGACGGCGTCATGATCCTGCTCGAGGTCGCCCCTTCGCCCGATACGAACGTTTTGGACAGGACATCGACCTATCACCGCTGGCAAGTCCGCCGGTCCCGGGAGGAGCTTGAAAAGCTCGTCAACCAGTATTTTCCGGTCGGCCGGCTGGTCGACGTCATCGACCGGAAACGGGGCGACTCGGGCCGCGTCTCTGAGCTTCTTGTCGTCGGAAGCGAAGGCCAGGCGACCGCGATCGGCCTCAAGGTTCGCTATGTCTTGGGGCTCAAGGACACCCTGTTCGCCATCGATCGCGAGTTCGACGGCGAGGGCCGGGTCACCTTTTTCACCTTTTCCGGTAAGGGCTGGGGACACGGCGTCGGGCTTTGCCAGATCGGAGCGTTCGGAATGGCTCAGCAGGGCGCCCGCTACCAGGAGATTCTCAAGAAGTACTATCAGGGCGTTAAGATCGAAAAGGCCTACTGAGGTTGACCCGTTCGCCAGCGCTGCTCCGTTTAGAGCAGCGGCACTTTTGTACTCAGCCCCTTGAGAGGAGAAGGGGCTGAGTGGGCTCAGGGTTAACACTCATGAGCTGGAAACGACTCATGCGTGTTGACACGTTCTCCGGCCGTCCCCTATAATCTTCCCGCCATGAACAATCGCCCGTCCCGGCGACGGCCGCGCGAGTTCCGAGAGGACCAGACGCCGACGAGCGGCATTTTCTTCAAGGCTCGCCGCTCGCTCTACCGGGGCCGTTCCCGCTTCCAGCGCATCGATGTCTTCGAGAACGACGCCTTCGGCCGGGTCCTGTTCCTGGACGGACTGGTCCAAACGACCGATAAAGACGAATTTTTCTACCATGAGATGCTCGTCCATCCCGCCCTGCTCCGGCATCCCCGGCCGCGCCGGGTCCTGATCATCGGGGGAGGGGACGGCGGCGCTTTGCGGGAGGTCCTCCGTCATCCGGTCGAAAAAGCGACCCTGGTCGAGATAGACGGCCGCGTCGTCGAAGTCTGCAAGGATTATTTCGGATGGCTCCGGCCCGCCCTCGGCGGCGGCCGGGCCGAACTCGTCATCGACGACGGGAACGCTTTCCTCGAGAAGACCCGGGACCGGTTCGATGTCATCCTGATCGATTCCTCGGACCCGGTCGGCCCCTCGACGGTCCTCCATCAAAAGGCGTTTTATCAAAGGGTCAAACGTTGCTTGAGTCCCGGAGGGATCGCGGCCGCCCAGGCGGGCGCCCTTCTCTTCCATCTCGATTCCCACCGCCGGAAAAACGCTTTTCTCCGCAAGCTCTTCCGCCACGCCCGTTTCTATATCGGCCCGGTTCCGACCTATCCCGGCGGCATGTGGTGCTACGTTTATTGTTCGGACCGGATTCCCCCGCTCGGCCGCCTCCGGCGAACGCCGGCCGGGCTCCGCTACTACAATCCCGCGGTCCACAAGGCCGCTTTCGCCCTGCCCAACCTGCTGGCCGAGAAGCTGCGCTGAGGAGCCTCCCGGCCCCGGCCCGGCGTTCAGCCTTCGAGCCGGCCCTCGTCCTTCCTTTTCCGGAGGGCCCGCAGCATGTCCGCGGTCATCGCGGCCAGGTCGTAAGACGGCGCCCAGCCCCATTCGTCCCGGGCGGCCGAATCGTCGAGCGACTCGGGCCAGGAATCGGCGATGGCCTGGCGGAAATCCGGCTTGTAGGCGCAGACGAAGCCGGGGATGTGTTTCCGGATCTCGGCGGCCAGCTCGCCGGCCGAGAAGCTCATGGCCGTGACGTTGAAATTGGAATGATGCTTGAGACGGCCGGAATCGGCGTCCATCAAGTCCACGATCGACTTGAGGCAGTCCGGCATGTACATCATGGGGAGGCGGGTCTCCTCCTTGAGAAAGCATGTGTATTGGCCGGACCTGACGGCGTCATAAAAGATGGCGACGGCGTAGTCGGTCGTGCCTCCGCCGGGGAGGGTTTCGTGGCTGATGATGCCGGGGAAGCGGCAGCCCCTGATGTCGAGGCCGAACTTGCGCGCGTAATAATCGCAGAGGTATTCGCCGGCGACCTTGGTGACGCCGTACATCGTCCGGGGATCGAGGGTCGTGTCCTGGGGCGTCCGGCGGCGGGGGGTGGCCGGGCCGAAGACGGCGATCGAGCTCGGGACGAAGACGCGGACCGGTCGTTCCTCGCGGGCGACCTCGAGGACGGCGTGGCTGCCGTCCATGTTGACGTGCCAGGCCTTGTCCGGGTGCTTCTCGCCCACGGCGGACAGGACGGCGGCCAGGTGGTAGATCGTGCCGACCCGGTGCTTGCGGACGACGGTTTTGAGGGCTTCCCGGTCCGTGACATCCAGGCGTTCGAACGGGCCGGCCTCCCCGAAAGCGGGAGAGGGGGCGGCGATGTCGGAAGCGATGACTTTATCGGCCCCGTGACGGGTTCTGAGAAGAGCGGTCAGCTCGGACCCGATCTGGCCGATCGCGCCGGTGACCAGAATCGTCTTCGTGTCTTTGGCCATGGATTAGAACCTCGCAGGACGAATCATGGGATAAGAAAGGATTACTTATATCGTGACTCCGCCGGGAAGTCAACCCATCGACTCCCCGGCATGAATGCCGGGGCTTGTTCGGGGTTAACCCTGAGCCCACTCAGCCCCATCTCCTCTCAAGGGGCTGAGTACAAAAGTGTCGCTTCTCGTCCCCGCCCCGAAGCTCCACGGACTTACGTCCGTTGGAGCGCCTGTACTCATGAACCGTTTCCGGTTCATGAGTATTGAAAGGCGGCGCTTGGCGTCGGCGAACGGGTCAACATGGAATCCGCGCCGGCGGAGGCCGGTTTCGAGTATAATAGGGGCAAGTCTTGAGGGAAGGAGAGGACGCAATGGAGTCGCGAGTCGCTCTTGTTATGGGTTCGGCCCGGGGCATGGGCCGCGCCATCGCCCTGGCTTTGGCCGAGGCCTGCGCGGCCGTGGCCGTCCATTATCGGAGCGACGCGGCCGGAGCGGATGAGACGGTTGCAGCCATCCTCGGGACGGGCAAGGGGAGCGCCGCCTTCCGCGCCGATCTGGCCGACGAAGCGGAGGTTATGGCCCTGGTCGGGGCCGTCGAGAGGGCGTTCGGGCGGATCGATATCCTGGTCAACAACGTCGGACCCTTCCTGGTCAAAGCCTGGTACGAACTCAGCGCCGGAGACTGGGACGCTCTCCTCCGCGTCAATCTGGTCGGCGCTTTTTCCTGCATGAAATCCGTCCTGCCCGGGATGCGACGCAGGAAGTGGGGGAGAATCATCAATATCGGCTACAGCCGGGCCGAGCAGCTCGGCGCATTCCCGACCATCGCGCCCTACGCCGCCGCCAAGACGGGCCTGGTCATCCTGACCCGGACGGCCGCCAAGACCGAGGCCGGCTACGGGATCACGGTCAACATGGTCTCGCCGGGACTCATCCGGGGGGGCGCCCTGCCCGCGGACAAAAACATCGATCCGGAGACGCTGGGGAGCTTCGAGGATGTCGCCCGGGCCGTGCTGAGCCTGACCTCCGAGGGCGCGGCCAAAATCACCGGCAGCAACGTCATCGTGGCCGGGACCTGGAAGATGTGATCCGGTGAAAAAATCCACGCTTTTGGTTTTTTTCATCGCATCCGGCGCGATTTTAGTCGGCCAGGAGCTCCAACACGAGACAAGGGCCGTCAACATCGAGATCCCCGTTCGCGTCTTTAACGGCGGACGTTTTATCGATAACCTGAAACTCGACGATTTCGAAGTCTTCGAGGACGGCCGCCCCCAGAAGATCGAGGCCGTCTATCTCGTCAAGGGGACGGATATCGCCCGGCGCGAGGAAACGAGGCCGTTCGCCCCGGACACGGCCCGGAATTTCTTTCTGTTCTTCGAAATCGCCAACATCACGGGGCAGCTCGTCGACGCCGTCAACTATTTCGTGAGGACCGTCCTGATTCCGGGCGACGTCCTGACCGTGGTGACGCCGCTCAAGACCTACCGGATGAAGACCGAGGCCTTCGAGGTCGTGTCCAAGGACCGGGTCGCCGGCCAGCTCATGGCCATCCTGCGCCGCGACGTTTTAATCGGGTACTCCGAGTACCGGGACGCGGTTGAGGACCTGGCCGGCCTGGCCAAATCCATGGCCGCCTCGATAACCCAGAACTTGACGGGCACCATCGCCACCGTCCAGGGGATCGATACGTTCTCGGGGGGGGCCATGTCCCGGCACGAAGGCCTCTCGCTGGATGAGCAACTGACGCGATACGGAGACCTGCTCGAGAAGCTCCAGACCCTGCGGCGCCTCGATCAGGGCAAGTTTCTCGAATTCGCCCGCGCCCTCAAGGACCGCAACGGCCAAAAATACGTCTTCCTCCTCTACGAGAGGGAATACATCCCCAAGATCGACCCCAAGATCCTCTACCAGTACATCGACCTCTACCAGGACCGGCCCGACATCCACCAGACGGTCAGCGGGCTGTTCGAGCTCTATAAGCGGGAGACGACGCTCAACACCGAGGAGATCAAGCTGGCCTACGCCGACGCCTCGACCTCCATCCATTTCCTGTTCATCACCCAGCCCCGCGAGGATATTCCGGGCGTGCGGATGGAAGAGCATTCAGAAGATATCTTCGGTCCCTTCCGGGAGATGGCCCGGGCGACCGGAGGCGTCGCCCTGAGCGGCGCCAGTCCGGCCGGTTTGATGAAGGAGGCCGTCCAGGCCTCCCAAAACTATTACCTCCTCTACTATTCCCCGGCCGCCTACGCGAGCGACGGCCGCTTCAAGTCCATCCGGGTCCGCGTCCGCTCCGGCAATTTCCGGGTCACCCACCGGGCCGGCTATATCGCGGACTGAGGGGCGGCGCCGGGCGGGTCCTTTCGTTCCCTGTCCTTAGGGAGCGTCCCCCGGGCGATTGCCGTTTGCGAGGCTCCGATGATACAATTCACTTTGCCCGGAGGGGAGCTTCGCGTTCCAAATCGACGATGTGAGGCTGAGATGAAGACTCGAAACATGATCGTGCTGTTCGTCCTGGCCGCCGCCGGAATGAGCGCCGCCTCCTGCGATTCACGCGCGGCCTTGACGCGGAAGAGGATCAAGAGCGTTGAGAAAGGCCTGCTTCACGCTTATTATTTCAAGAGCCGGAAGCCTCAACCGCTCAAGCTTCAGGACCGGATGGCCTTCTACCGTGTCCCGGCCGTCAGTGTCGCCGTCGTCGACGGCCTTCGCCTCGAATGGGCCAGAGCCTATGGGACGAAGAAGGCGGGCGCCGTCGATCCGGCGACTCCCGAAACCCTCTTCCAGGCCGGAGCGCTCAGCCAACCTCCGGCGGCGGCCGCCGCCCTCCGTTTGGTCGAGCAGGGGAGGCTCGGCCTCGACGCCGATGTCAACGCCGTCCTCCGCCGCTGGCGGGTTCCCGGGACCGGACCGGCGGCCCGGGTTCCGGTGACGCTGGGCGGCCTTCTGAGCCACAGCGCGGGATTCGGGGATCTCGTTCTGGCCGGGACTCCGCGGGGCAAGTTCGGTCCGGACCTGCTTCAGGTCCTGAACGGTGAACCGCCGGCCGTCAATCCGGCTCTCCGGCCAGTGATCGAACCGGGGACGCGCGATATCCCCGCGGAGTCCGGCTTTGCCGTCCTCGAGGAGCTTCTGGTCGAGGCCGGCGGAAAGCCGTTTCCCTCGTTCATGAAAGAGACCGTGCTGGACCCGGCCGGGATGACGCACAGCACATACGAGTCCCCCCTGTCCGAGGAGTGGGGGAGCCGGGCCGCCTCGGGCCATCTCCGCGACGGCCGGATGATCGAAGGCGGATGGCTCGACTATCCGGCGCGGGCGGCCAAGGGGCTGTGGACGACTCCGTCCGACCTGGCGGTATTCGGGATCGCCGTCATGGAGGCGGCCATGGAGAAACCATCCCGCTTGTTGGGGGCGACCGCGGCCCGGGCCATGCTGACCCCCAAGGTCGGCGTCCACGGCCTCGGGTTCGTTGTCGAAGGACGGACGCGCGATAAGCTCCTCATCAGCCTCGAAGGCCGGACCAACGGATTCTCATCCATGCTCGTCATGATCCCCGATAAAGGGCAAGCCGCCGTCGTCATGGCTAACGGCGAAAGCGGGGAGTTCCTGATCGTCGAGATCCTCCGGGCTTTGTCCGCGGCCTACGAATGGCCCTATTTCAAGCCCGAGGAGAAGCCCTTATACAGGCTCGACCCGGCCGTCATCCGCGACTACCTCGGGCGCTACCGGATCACGCCCGAATACATCCTCGAGGTCGCTGCCGAGGATCCCTGTCTCGTCATCACGCCGACCGGCCAGGCCCCGACCAAATTCTATGTGGACAGCCGGGCCGTCTTCTTCTCGATCGATCCGCCCACCCGGGTCCGCTTCCAGAGGGACGAGGCCGGCCGGGTCGACCGGCTCATCCTTGTCCAGGGGCGTTCCATCCAGGAAGCGCTCAGGATCGAATGAGGGCCCATTTCCACACTGTGAGGTTTCCATGAAAGCGTACTCCGTGATTCTGATCGCGGCGCCGGCCTTGATCCTGGCCGCCTGCGCGTCCGGTCCCAAGGCGCCCGTTCTGGACAACGACAAGAATCCCCAGTATCAATACGAAAAGGCCGTAATCGCCATGAATTACGGCCTTCCCGACGAGGCCCTCCGCTACCTCGACCAAGCCGTCGCCCTCGATCCCGGGCACGCCAAGGCCAACCGGCTGATGGGGATCATCCGTCTCCAGAGAAAGGAGCCGATCCCGGCCGCCGACGCCCTCGCTAAATGGGTGGAAGCCGAGCCCCGCTCGTCTGAAGGCCGCCTCTATCTCGGGACGGCCTACCAGGAGATGGGGGAGAGCGAGCGGGCTGAGGCGGAATTCCGGGCATCGTTCGAGATCGACGGCAACGCGCCGGCCGCCTTCCGTTTGGGCCGGCTCCTGATGACCAAGGGGGATCTCGCCACGGCCCTCGACTACGCCGATCAAGCGATCAAGAAGGCGGACAAGGAGAGCGACGGACACAACCTCAGGGGGGTCATCCTCAACCAGATGGGGCGCTATCCCGAGGCCGTCGCGAGCTTCGAAACGGCCCTGGGCCTGGCCCCCAACGATCCCAACCTGATGGTCAACTTGGGCATCGCTTTTATCAACAGCGGCGCGGCCGAAAAGGCCAAGGCTCTCTTCCGGAAGGCCCTGCCCCTCCTCAAGGACCCGGCCCTCAGGGACAAGGTCCGGAATTATCTGAAAACGGCCGAGGGCCGGAGGGCCTGAAAGCTTTCCGCCCCGGCGGGGGCCGGATCAGCCGGCCCGGACGAGCGTCAAGCGAACCTTCCGTTCTTTATTGTCGCGCACGGCCGTCAGGGCCACCGTGTCGCCGATCTTGCGGTTGTCGAGGGCCGTGTAGAGGTCGTCGTAAGAGCGAACCGGGGCGGCGTCGACGGCCGTGATGATGTCCCGGATGAAGAGCTGTCCCTGGCGGTCGCGTCCCAGCCCGCGCAGCCCGGCCCGGTAAGCTTCGCTGTTTTCAGGGACTTCGCGGATGATGACGCCCTCGATCCCGGCCCGCCGGGCAAAGCGGTCGTCCAGGAGGATGACGCCGATCCAGGGCCGGATGACCTTGCCGAAGCGGATGATCTCGGGGACGATCTTCTTGATCGTGTCGACGGGGACGGCGAATCCGATCCCGCTCGAGGCCCCCGAGGGCGAGATGATCATCGTGTTCATCCCGATCAAAGCGCCGCTCGAATCGAGGAGGGGGCCCCCCGAATTCCCGGGGTTGATCGAGGCGTCGGTCTGGATCATGTCGCGGATCGTGACCCCGCCCGCGCCGGGCATGCTCCGGCCCAGGGCGCTGACGATCCCGCTCGTGACGGTGTGGTCGAAGCCGAAGGGATTCCCGATGGCGATAACCTTCTGTCCGACCTGGAGGTCCCGGGAGGAGCCGGTCCGGACCGCGAACAGGGCCGACCGGTCCCCCTCGATCCGGAGGACGGCGATGTCCTTATTGGGCTCCTTGCCGACGAGCCGGGCCCGCCGCTCCTGCTGGTTGGGGAGGGTCACGTTGAAGATGTCGCCGTCCTCGATGACGTGGAAGTTCGTGACGATGTGGCCTTGATCGTCCCAGACGAAGCCGGATCCGCTTCCGCGCGGAACCTCCTCCTCGGACGAGAAAAAGAAATCGCGGACGCGCTGGATGTTGGTAACGAAGACGACGGAGTTCCGGAGCTGTTTGACGACCTCGATCGTGTTCCGTTCGTCCTCGGTCAGGGTCGCCTGGGCCCGGAGCGGGGAGGGGGCGGGCGCGAGCCCGCCGGCCGCGACGAAAACGGCGAGTGCGAAGCAGAATTTACCTATTCTCATGATGGATAAAGCCTCTCAGCGAAACTGTAGCGGAAAGCGGACGCTTTGGCAAGACGCCACGCGGCCGGGCGGCCCCGCGGATGTCCGGGCCGGCGGCGGCCGTCAGCGGATGATCCGGTAGACCTCCCGCCAGGACTTGATGCGAAGCGCGCTCACGGCCGTGATCGGCTGGGACAGAACCTCGCTCGGCGGTTCGGGACCGCCCTCGCCGGGCTGCGTGTAGCTCTGGATGAAGACCTTCCGCTTGTTTTGCTTCGTCCCGTCCGGCATGGTGACCGAAGTGGTCGAGCCGATCGTCACCGCCGAACGGACTTTTTGGAGCGTCGCCAGGGAGACGATCGCCTGGCCGTTGGCGTCGGTCAGGGCCGAGCTTCCGGCCTGCGAGCCGGTGGTGTATCGGGCGTAGATATTTCCCGACCCGGCCAGGGTCAGGCAGGGGTTGATGTTTTCGATCGACCCGTTGACCGTGGCGATGTAGACGATGCCGTCCGAAATAATGTCGTCGGCCCAGACCTTTTCGCCCGTGGCGAAGGTGTCTTTCTTGGGGCCGTGATCGGAGGGGAGCAAGTCCCCGAAGGCGTCGGTCCCGATGAACCACTCGACGGTCTGGGCGCCGCCGCTGTCGCGGAGGGCGACGAAGGAATAGTCCGCGGTCGCCGTGGCCTTATCGTCGCCGCCCGTTCCGAAGTAGAGATGGACGGAATTGTCCGAGACGGAAATGGAGATGGCCGGCTTGGTAACGATGGGGTGAACGCAGGGGTCTTCGTAGATGATGGCCGGTTTCCACCAGCGGCTCG
>Ga0315274_10005904_pt1 | contig 17897 bp, 8 predicted proteins | sample YL17G02_20_MG_FD_203700 | JGI IMG/M metagenome (GOLD analysis project Ga0315274, IMG submission 203700) | Sediment microbial communities from Yellowstone Lake, YNP, Wyoming, USA - YL17G02_20 | ecosystem: Environmental > Aquatic > Freshwater > Lake > Sediment | place: USA: Wyoming | collected...
GTAGTGTCCACTGGGGCTATCCTCCACACAGCAAGATTGCCCCAAGTGTACACTATCCCAGGCAAATTGTCCCGCCGAACACCTGTCAGCGTGAGCGTGGTTGGATATTTTCACAAACTCTGAGACCAGCCTGCCCAGGTTGACGTTTTTCTGATCGAGAAGTAGTTCGTACAGCATCTCATTGGCAAAGGGGAAGCCAAACCAGGCCGTTTCATCCCAGTTTAATGGGCTGCATCTGTGCGCCCGCAAGACGGTCCAGATATCCAGTCGCCATAGTCCGTACACGAGGAATTGCCATATACATTCCGGAAAGTAGAGTAACAGTCTCATGTAGCCGACAGACCACCCCAATGCGATGGATATGCCCAAAGCCAGTGAAGATCGGACTGAGAATACTTGAGACATGCCAAGAAGCAGAGCTATACTTATTCCCAACAGAATCCCGCTCCAAGTGCCCAACTTTCGCCCGAAACTCTCTTCATCCGAACGGGCTACGATGAGCATGGCTAGTGGCCCGAGGGCAGCGCCGACAGCGAGACTCGTTCCGGCACCGATGGATATGATCGAGCCAATGGGCATAGTTGGCCCGAAGCCGATGCCAGCGCCAACTGCAAACAATGTGCTGAGATGGAGAGAGAACGTAACACAGGATACTACACCGTAAGTTACCTCTGTTGTGATGCCAATTACGAAGCCGACAAACCATATTCCTGCTACAGAGAGTGCGAGGGTGAGCCAACATCGTTCCCAATCAAAGCTCATGCCGAGGGCACTGGCCAATATTCCGGCACACCCCACGATCAATACACTCCATAAGACGCTGGAAAACAGTGCGGTCCGTAGAAGTCTGCTGACTGGTCGTGCAGAAGCGACTTCTCTTGTCCTTCGCCAGTTGGATATTTCCACCCCAAGTTCGCGATCCGGGCTCACCAAGCCGACGTAATGGTGCAGTGTGAAAGGCCTAAAAAGGCTCCAGTAAGCAATCTGAAGACACAGTGCCCAGAAGTTTGCGCTTGGCCTCAGGCCGATGCTGTATTCAGTTGATCCCTTCATTAGTAGCCCCTTCATCCATCATTCGCTGGATTCGGTTCTTTCTCCAATAAGCCCGGTAGGCTTCGGCCTGCGCTTCAAATCTGACCCGCAAAACATCATAATCCACGATACCGCTTTGTCTTGCCTCCCAGAGAAATGCACATGCCATCTGTGTTAAGAAGGGGTGACGCCCCGCACACTCCTCGATGAAACGCCAGTCGGCATCGCTGACCCTGCCCAGACCATCCTGTACCAATGCCTGCCAACTGGCAACGTCCAGAGGTCCCAGCCTAACCTCGGTAAAGATGTTGAAAAAGGGTGAGACCCCAATCCGTCCCCTAGCGCACAGGTCAGCTAACGGTGCACATGAGCTGGTCACCAACGCCAGTCGGCCCAACTGCGCGTCTGCCCGCAGTGCCTCCAACAGCCCATCGAACTCGGCCGGATGGTCGTTGACGTACTCAAACTCATCCAGGCAGACTACCAGCCGTACATCCGGGACCGTGGTCTCCAGTTCCCCCAACGTATAACTCAGTGCGGCCAGGTCGCCGTCGTCGGCGGCATCCCAGGCAGGCAGATTGGGGTAAGTCAACTCTAGACGCAGCGTACGCATGAGTAGGCGGTTACTACTGCCAGTGGCACTGCTCATGTCGAGGTAGAGCACAACGTAGCGGTGGCCTGTGCGGAACAGAGTCTGGGCCTGGTTCTTGACTTGCCAGAGTAGCGATGATTTGCCAATGCGCCGTTCCCCAACGATGGAGACAGACTGAGCCGAGACTGCCCCCACTCGCGCGGCAATGGCACTCAACTCGGCCTTACGCCCGTAGAAGCGCGTTGGAACACGGACGGCTGGGCCGACGATGAAGGGGTTGACAGAGGGCTGCTCTGGCAAGCGTACCAACGGTAGGTCCCCGTACACTCCAGGCGCCCAAGTGGGGTACTGTGTCTTGTGGTTCTGCTCAGCCCACGCCACTACTTGATTTGCCACATATTCATAGGCACGGCTAGCGGTAATGTAGGGGCCGCGGTCGTCGCGCGCCGTACCCTGCAACGCCTCCAGCAAATAGTGCGTGAAGACACCATGGCCGAAACCAGCATCCTCGTGGGCTACGCCCCAACTATCGCTGGCTGAGAGAACGGCCAAACCCCACGCTTGCTCAATTACGCGACGCACGAACCCGGGATCAGCAGAGCGGATCCCTATCTGTGCTCCGGCGTGGCAGGCATCCATCACCAAGATCGCTGCCCGCGCTCCTGAGTCTAGCAGTCGCCCCTCTAACTCGCGAACGCTGAGGGCAAAACGATCGTATCGTCCGCAGATTCGCCCGTAAGGCAGTAGGTAGGCTTCCCCATTCTCTGTAACGCCGTGCCCGGCAAAGTATACCAGGAGCAGTGTATATGCATCGGCTCCTCGAACCAACACATCCAGTGCACCAGTGATGTTTTGGATGGTGGGTTGTGCGTCGGCGGGCTGATCGCTGTGTAATGTGTGTACCTCTTCGTACCCACTGTTGTGAAGCAACTTGGCCAGCGCCGTCACATCCTCAACGGCATAACGTACCGAGGTAAAGTTTGGATCCTCATAATCACGCGCGCCAATGACCAGTCCGCGCCAGCGGGCTATGGTTGCTTCGTCGGTTGTCATTATGTGCTCCTTACTCGATACCTGGCAGCCCCCAGTTGTGCATCACCTGGACTATGGCAGCGCGCGTAGCCTCTGCCCCGAAACCCCAGGCCAGTAGTGCGAAATAATCGCCCCAGGCATTTGCACCAAAGGCGGAGTTGGCGACGTACAGTTCGTCAAACCCGATTCCGGCTAAAAGTACCACCGAGATGGCATAACTGATCAGGGTAAACAGTCGCAACCGAGTGTGTGCGCTGCTCACCTGCTCCTTTACTGTTATAGAACTTGCCGGCGGCGCGGGTGCGAGCAGACGAGGTGCTGTCAGACTCAGGTCGCGTGTCCCTTTGACAGTAGCCTCTTGCCTGCCTTGCTGTGAAACCAGTCGCGACGATTCAGCAATGGCTACCTCCAAATCGCTCTGCAGAGCCTGATAAGCCGCCTCGTCATCGGGTTTGAGATCGTGCAGCCTACGTTGGAGGGCCTGCGCTTTGAGCCGGCAGGGTTCGGCCTGGTCGGCTGGTGAACGGATGCGCAGGTCATTGAGCTCATCCAGCCAGGCCTGGAGCCGCACGTAGCGGTTGATCTGTTGGGCCAGGCCAACCAACTGCGCCTGCAGTTGGTTGGGCTCTTCCAGGTCGGGCACGTCTCGCAGTGTAGCCTCCAAGCCACGGCGTACGGCCTGGACGTAGGGAACATCGGCCTCATCCTTCAGCCGTTGTGCTAATTCTGTGTGATAGGCCAGCTGGGTCAGCCAATCGGCGCGCCCTCTGCGCCAACGGGTCCAGGCTGCCTCTGCCCGCTCCAGGGCAGTCTGTGCATCCTGCCATTTCTCGACCTGGAGTGCCGCCTCTATATCTACCAGATGAGCTCCGATCCGTGTGCGGAAAGGCTCTGCCAGATCCATGTCAGTCTGCATTTGAGCGCGCAGTTGCCCCATACGTACCAATACCTTGTCCCGTGGCTGGCCCTGAGCGCGGTATATAGAGATCACAATCCCCAGTCCGACCCCCGCAGCCAGTGTGATGGCCGGCAACAGCCAGGGGTCTTTGACAGTCACGTTCACAGGGATGGCAAGTGCATTGCTGTAGTAGCTGACCAGCAACTCGCCGCTGAACTGGCCGCTGGGTACACGGCTCAGATCGAAGGTGATCGGGACAGTGAGCAGGCCATTAGCCGCGATCTGATCCGTCGGCAGCGTCGCGCGGATCGCTTCTGCTGGCAGGATGACGTCGCCAGCGATGCGGGGCAGGTCGAGCGGGATAACCTGCAGGCTCGTGATCGGGTCGGTAGTACGCAGGAGCAACGTACGCGTCTCGATCGTGCCGCGCGCCCCCGTCACAGCCAGTTGAGTGGGAGCCACTGTGATACCTGCCTGGGCGCGCACGCTTGCTGCCACGAGTAGCCCCAGGGTCAAACTAACGAGGCCTACAACACTTGATCTGAGTCTGTTCATAATTGTCTTCTCCGTTCATTCAATCCCGATAGTCTGCCAGGATGATATCTCCCAGTCCCTCAGTCCGAGCGGTGGGCTCCTGAAGCAGGCCGCCCTGCTCCACACTCCAGCGGCGCAGGCCGTCCAGGACGTGGAGCCTAAGATCATCTACTGTCACGAATCTCTTGCCAGTATGGTGGCTCAACCCCTCCAACAGGAAATAGGTGAAGACGCCGTGCTTCTCATCTTGCCATTCCTGTGCCTTCTGCTGGGCGGTGCTGCCGGCGATGAGCGCAAAGCCTTCGGCCAATTCGTAGGCATTGTGGATGAACCCGGGATCGGCCAGGTCGCGCCCGGTCTCGACACCGACGTGGCAGGCGTCGAGAGTGAGTACCAGGCGGCGGGCTTTGCCGGCGCGCATCTGTCGTTCTACTTCGGCCAGCGGTAGAGAGGTTGTCTTGAGGCTCCGGAGCCGCGTGTCCTGCAGAAGGAGCACGGGTTGTCCCTCGTTCAGTGTGCCGTGGCAGGAAAAGTGAACCCACATCAGGTCATCTGGACCCGCCGCCTGGCTGAGCAAAGCCAACTCTGCCTCGACGTTGTTGCGAGTAGGCAGCAGTCGTTTCTCGGGTGCGATATCGTTAAGGGTAATGACGGTGTACCCTAGTGTCTTGAGCAATTTCTCCAATGCCAGTACGTCATTGACACCAAAGTACAATGACGAGATGGGCGGGTCAACGTAGGAGTTGACACCCACCAGTAGCGCCCAGCGGCTGTGGATGGGGCCAGGCTTGAAAGGGGGTAATCCCTTGGGCAAAGGGGCGATGCGACCATCGCCTCTTAGTGAAGGCAGAGGCTCGATAGCCTCGGTGCCAGGTGGGGTTTCAGTTTCAGCAAGCGCTCGCTCACAGATGCGATTGCGGATCTGGCAGCAACCATCGGCGCCGGCTTTGATGACACCAATGATGTGTGCGAGCCGGAAGTGCCTGTCGTTAACGGCGGCACTGAAGCGTGGACGAGGGCCTTTACTTATCCGCCGGACATAGGCCAGTAACTCTGGCTCGTCGTTCAGGTCCTTGATCCGCGATAGGTAATGTGTTTCCTCACGAAGGAGCCACTCGACGGCATTGTCCACAGCGCTGATAGTCACAGACCCTTCCTGCTCTGCCAGACAAAGGCACAAGCGTTGACACAAGTAGGGTTGACCGTCGGTCCAATGATGTATCCGTTCGGCCACAGATTCACTCAGGTCGCCGGGTAAGCCCAAGTGGGCTACCAGTTGCTTGGCCTGGAGCAAGTTAAAGTCATCCAGGGTGATACGCTGGTCTACGTTGAACCTCGATACATCCTTGTCTCGGATCAGCTCGTTAGGGTTGAATGCGCCGGCGATGATGAAGGTCAAATACCGCCAGCGAGATAAGTTCTGACGGGAAGTGTAGACGCTGCGGATGATGGAGAAGAAATCCGTTGCCCACTCAGGCGGCATTGCGCCGATCTCGTCAAGGACGATAACTGTGTTCTGTCTGGCTGCCTCAGCGCATGCGGCTACGCTGGCCAGAAAATCTTCCCACGATGTGCTATCAGTTGGTAGTGGCGGACACTGGCCCTGAGGCACAAAATGCAGTTGTTCCAGCAGCCGCTTGCTCAGCGATGTGTACCATTGGGTCGGGGAAGCGGCGCTGGCCTTGGCCGCCATCAGGTCCCGATAGGCGAAGGTGTACCCCTGACTTGAGAACCGGCCGATAAGTTGGTTGATGAGGCTGGTCTTGCCCTGCTGACGCGGCTCGACCAAAGTGATGTACTCCATTCGACTCAAGTGGGTGATCGCCATCTGGTCAGCGCTGCGCGGTATGTAGACTGCGGCATCTGCCGGGAGAGGCCCGCCAGCCTGGAAGGGAATACCGTTCATGCCCGCTCCTTCGTTTGTTCGTACTCCTCGACTAGGACCTCAAGCAGATCTTGAACGGTGACGGTATTGGTCAGGACCTGAGGAAACGCCTCAACGGCAAATGCGTAGCCATCTTGGGAGCGGCGGAGGATCGAGCGCAGGTCTACCAGCCGGCCCAGAGCATCTTTCGTCGCCGTTGCGCCAGGTTGTATATGGGCCTGTTCGGACAACAAGTCAAGTACCTTCTTCAGGCGATAGGTCCCTGCCTCTTGCTGCGACAGCACCAGGGTGATGATCTTCTCCAGCGGCGAGGCGGCCTCCCAGTAGGTCTGCAAGAAGTCAATCTCTTGGAACTGTGGGTTCCCAATAACCGCGTCCATGTCGTTCAATGTAATACGGCGAGTGCCCTGTTCGTTGAGCCGCTCGATCAGGCGATGACAGAGACGCTGGACAACGTTAGGATGTCCTGAGGTAAAAGCCCAGATGCGGCCTACAATGGCCTTCTCGTCCGCCAGTTCGATCTCCAATTGCTTCATCGGCCGGGTGACCAATTCCTCCACTGCGCGGTAGTCCAGCGGACCAAGAGGAATCTCGTTGGCGAGATTGAAAAGGGGGCTGTGGGGATCACGTAGGGCCCCACGGAGGGTGCTCTCACCACTGAGGACAACCTGGAAGTGGCCTGCATTGGCTAGAGCGCGCAGCGTGTTGAAAAGCCGCCAGCCACTGGCGCGATCAGCGGAGGCAAGTTTGTCCGCCTCGTCGAGGAGTAGGGCAAGTGGCTTGTCGGTGAACGATGATTGAAACAGTTCACCGAAGGTCATCGGAGCATCTGATGGTGGCCCTGGTCGCCAGTCACGGATTGTTGTGGTAAGGAAGTTTTCACAGGTGAGTACAGGGGAGCAGTCTTGGTAGAGAGTCCGGAACCCGGCATCGGGCAGGCGAACCCGGTGAAGACGACCAAGGATAGAGGTCTTGCCTACCCGCCGGCCACCGATAATGGCGTAGGATGCAGTGGCAGCATGATTCACAATAGTCTGAAGCTCGCTTTCGCGCCCGAAGAATATGTTATCTGGCACTGGGCCGGTAGTAACAAAAGGAGATACTCTCAGCAGGTTAGTGTTGGACAGCAATCCAGTTCTCAAGCTGCGTCCTGGGTCTCTTGCAAAGAGAATACGTTGGATATCTCTGCGCCCAAGAGCCAACACGTCAATCGCGTGTGCCTGTTCCAACTGATCAATCGCGTCCCGTGCGAGCAGCCTTGTGGTGTCATCAAGGAAGATGATCATAACAAGACGCGGAGCTGGAATAGAAGACTTCACGGCGTGCAGGAGGTTGGAGAAGTCGTCTGTTGAGAAACGTGGGCATTTTGCGAGGATGAGTGGAACACATTGTGGTAAATTGAGTCCCTGGGCTAGTAAAGGGACTTCTAATGGAAAGGCCATAAAGCCGCCATAGCGACTGGGCAGTCTGTCACCGGAGTCTTCTGGTTCGGAGATAAAGAGTTTCTCTTTCATAAGCTCAATCAACTCAGCAGCTACTTCGACCCCGATACGCTTCGTGAATGTATCTTTGGTATCTGACCATAATTGTTGAAATAGTTGCAATCGTTGAATATCATTGCAGCATAGACTCCCTGTGCCTGGGCTGAAGCTGATGTCTAGGTAGGACCTTTCGATGGCATATTCACGCATAGCGATTAACCGGCAGCTGGGTGGGAGTTCGAGAAGATATTGCTCGCCTACCTCCCCATGCTTCAGAAGATTCCTATCAATCACTTCCATCCATTCGTCGCGTGCATAGTGAATATTCCACCGCATGTTTGTCCACTCAATAGTGTCTCCATCAGACAGGTCAGCTTTATGAACTCGAATTCGGTTCACAAGTACGGGATCACTAAGCCCTGCAGTTGACAAGCGGAGTTGGCCTGCAGTGGGTTGTATCTCAATGTAGGCATTCCCCTGGTCTACAATGCGTACTGGATCTTCGCCGACTTCTGACTGCTCTTCCTCGCCGCTCTCCCCAGATGTTCTTAACCATGCTACAGGCAAGATCTGTACACGTCCTAGTACTCTAGTGTTCTCCCGCTGAGGAAGAACAAACCAGATCCTAAGATCCCCCACCCGGATTTGATCTCCGCGGTGTAAGACGCGTGCCTTATGGACCTGCTCACCATTCAAGTACAACTCCGCCTTGTCGTTGATCTTCCGTATCAAGAAAACGCCGTCTCTGAAATCCACCTCGGCATGCCGGTCGAGGACGCCGGGCTGCCGGATGATGATGTCGGCGTGCTCGCTGCTGCCAATCAAATAGGTGCCCCCTCCTAGATCCTTGCGGGGACGATTGTCTTCGAACTCTAGCCAGGCCAGTGCATATACAGGGATGTAGTATGGCCACGGGCACTCACTCTCAGGTTCCTGTATGGCTTCAATGATGTGTCGTACACTGCTGAATCGCCGGCTCGGATCATAATTTATGGCCTTACTGATGATGTCATTGATCCAGCTGTACCTTGGATCCAGTGCCAGGGGTAATTCTGCTTGAATCCTGCTCGCTAACGCCACACGTTCATCCAGTTGCCTCGGGAGATAACCTTTCACCGCTTCGAACAATAGCAATCCTAACGCGTATACGTCGGATTTGACGTCAGGAGGCCTCCCTGAGAGAAGCATTTCCGGTGCCATATAGATAGGAGGTCCCCAGCGGATGCCGGAATGTGTCAAGACCTGAGTGAGTACGCGTGAGGACATGAAATCGGTCAATAGGATTTGCCTCTCTGTGCCTATCAGCACATTGGATGGCTTTATGTCAGCGTGAATCTCACCTTGTTCGTGAGCAAACCGGACAGCGCCACAGGTTTTGCGGAATGCTTGAACGATGATGTCCAGATCAATTTGCCTGAACCATCGATCCAGCGCTCCATTGGCATAATATGGCTGAACAACAAAGCTGATGCCCTGCTCCTGTCCCATTCTCAGAATTGGCGCAATATTGGGATGATTGAGAGACCACTGGACACGAGCACTTTCCTCGAATAGATTGACCATCAGAGGTTGTCTTTGCAGGTTGGTCAGCAATAGTTTGACCACTACCTGCTCTTGCGTTTCTGCATCAATCGCCCGGTAAACGATGCCCATTCCCCCTCTTCCGATCTCCTGGAGCAACTCACACCCGGCGAATCTTGTAATTAGAATGTGTCCACACTGCAGACAGAACTTTGCGTCGCGCCGATTGGAGGTCTCGCAGCGTGGGCAAGAGATCGTATCTCCGCGGGAAAGCGGAGGGTGCAATAGTGCAGCGGTTACTGGGCGTAACGGTATTAGTGGAATGCCACAGACCTGACAGAACCGGGCTTGGAGACGTGTTCTTGCACCACAGCGCGAGCAGACTGCGAATGGCCGCTCTTTGGGGGGGGGCGTTTCGAGACGGGCGCCACACACTCCGCAGAATCTAGCAGTGTCCCTGTTTGTGTTTCCACAGAATTGACACAGTGTCATATTTGTCTCCTGGGATAATACACTTGGTGCGCCAGGTGAGACGGCGTTGGTCATCATGGCTGTTCGTCGCCAGCCACGGGGATGAGAAGCAATTCGCCCTCGGTAACAAAGTCGTTGTCATTGATCCCACTTGGGCGGATGATATCCTCCATCTCGACGTTGAAGCGGATCGCTATTCCCAGCAATGTCTCGCCGGGTTGCACTCTGTACTCCCAGTAGCCACCTTTAGCAGGCGGGAGCCTAGCGGAGTCCACTTCGGAAGCCATCAGTAGCGTGCGCAAAACGCGCTGTTGAGTTGCCAACGTGGTCTCGGACCCGCCGCTGAGGGCCGTGTCGGGCATGTCGTAGCTGGGCAACTCCACTTCCGCTGCCCAGATGCCATTGACGTCACACCAGTGGATCAGTTCGCCGGTGAACTGGTACTCACTGGGCCAGGTGGGCAGGTAAGTGTAGCCTGAGAGTTCGGCCACACGCCCTGCCAGCCAGTCCGACTGAGCGCCAGGTGTACCGTAGGTGGTGTAGCCTGGCTGCACGCCGCCGGCGGGAGGGTAAGCGGAATGGTACGACAGCAACCACACTTCCTGGGCCACCGGCTTGACCGTATCGAGCAGCCAACGCGCAACTGCCTGCACCTCGGGCTCTGATCCCGGCCCGCTGCCGCCGGAGCCGGGAACGATGCCGTTGGTGCGGGCCGCGTCGGCCTTCCAGTCATCGGTGGGCCAGTTGCGATTGAGGTCTACACCGTTTGCGTTGGTGCGTGTACCGGCCGTCAGTCCGTCTGGGTTCATCGTCGGCACGAAGTAGAGGGTGAACGGGGGTGAGACTGACTCGGGCGCGCCGGCGTACTGCTCCATGAGGCTGCGCACCAGGGCCTCAGTGTTCGTCTCGTCGCCGTGGATACTGCCAACGATGACCAGTGCGACCTGGTCGCCGCTGCCGACCTGGGTTACTTCGATGGGACACCCTTGCACCGATGTGCCAATCTGCGCGCTCTGCACGACCGGCAGCGGCGAGCGAGAAGGCATCCAATTGAGGAATGCCAGCAGCCCCTGGCGATTGCGCTCCCACTCGATGTCCTCATGGGTGGTCAGTTCCACTTCGATGCCTGCCAGTCCGTGGGCAGACATCCAGTCTATCGCGTCACCGGTGGTAATCTGGCCGGGCACACCCTCCGCGATGGGATAGCCGGTGGCCTCTGAGATGGCCAGAGCCAGTTCATACGTTGCAGAGCGGTCCCGCTCGGCCCCGTAGAAGATGCGGGCCATCGCACTATGATAGAAAATCGCCACCTCAACTCTTTGATCAAGGATGAGGTCGCGTAGTGCGGCCGTCTCGGGTTCGGAGAAGGGGAACGCGCCAGCGTCAACGGGGCGGGTGCCATGCGTGGCTGTTATCTGGTGATTATAATCCCAGTTGCGGTTCAAGTCTACACGATTACCGTTCACCCGCCCAAGTTCCACGCCGGGCCCGGCGGCATACCCATCGGGGTTGGCGCACGGAATGACGTATAGGGTGACTTGATCTGGAATCAGAGCGGGGTTCTCCTGCAAGTATTGTAGCGTCTGGCTGACCAACTCGACCGTGTTCCACTCGTAGCCGCCGTGGATGCCACCGATGATGGCACGCGCCGAGGGGCCGGTGCCGAGCCGGTAGGCCAACAACGGCAGCCCGTTGAACGAGTGGCCGTAGGTGATCGGTCCCTCGAAGAATGGCTGAGGCGTGGATGTAGGGGATGGAGGTACGGGCGTCGGCGCGATAGTGGGTGCAACGTCCGGCACCGGCGTGACGGAAACCGCGGTCGAAGGCTGCGTAGAAGGAGGTGCAATGGGCACAGTCGAGGTACCCTGGAGGGACTGGCCGCCGGTAGAGCGCGCAGCGAAGAAGGCGACAGTCAGCGTTACTATGGTGACGCTTGCCGCTATAATGACGATGAGAGTCAGCGTGGTCCAGCGCAACCCTTTATCTCTAATCAAGATCTTTCCCTTCCTCTCCAGCGTTCGAAAGCAACTATGGAAACCGCGCGATCTCCAACAGTGCCTCCATCGTTGTGTTGCGCAGGTTTCTATCGCTGCCTGAGATTGATCGCGGGATGACGATGTCAATGGCCTCGATCCCCTCTTCGGCACACCACGCGATCAGCTCACCTGTCGTTTTGTAGTATTCCCAGTCCTCTTTCACGGTATAGCCGGTCACGCGAGCGTAACGTTGTGCCAGGCTGAGTGCACTGCTCTCAATGCCACCGGATGTGTAACCCGGATAGACTTGACCATTGCTGACCTGCTGGCTGGCATGCCAGACCACGACACGCAGATCGGAATTCTGGCGCTGTAGTGAAAGTAGGTAATTGGCCAGGTTCTGCGTCTCCGGTTCCGAATTGCGGCGTGACCCGCCAGCTCCTTGCACAACTCCTCCTGGCTGCTCGGGGTTGGGCGTCCAGTCGAATGTATCCCAGTTGCGATTCAGATCCACGTTGTGGGCATTGCGGCGTGTGCCGGCGGCGTTGCCGTCGGGGTTGATGGTAGGGATGAAATGAAAAGCCACGTTGGCCGGAATGCGGGTCTGTTCGCGGTCGAAATCGTCTATCAGGGCATTGATCAGATCGCGCGTATTGGTTTGGTCGCCCTCGATACTGCCCACGACGACGACGGCGGCTCCGGTCGTGCTGCCGATGGTTGCCACTGCGAGATCACGCCCCTGGGCCGACCTTCCAATCGTATCCCAACGCAGACCCACATCCGCAGACAGTTCTACATGGGGAGTGACAGTGGGCGGCTCAGATGACGGAGGGGTTGGAGTTTCCACCCGGGTAGTAGGGGATGGACCGGCAGCGCTGGCAGAGGACGGCAGCGTCGCAGTCGCTTGCACCGGCACCTGCAGGTAGGTCCCTATCCACTCGCGAATGGCCGGCCACGTCAGTGCCAGTACTACGACGCATAACCCGGCCATCACCACCGCTGCAATGCCCAGCCCGATCCCGATCCCCTTGCTCAGCTTGCGGGTAGGGGGTTGCACTGGGTGTGGGGGTGTCACTCCCGTCCCAGGTGGTTGCGGCGGCAACTTCCACGTGGGTGGGAACAGGGCCTGGCGTAACTCGACCACGCTCTGGTGCCGCAGGTTGGGCTGCACCCGCGTGGCGCGGGAGATTACCTCCTCCACATGAGACGGCAACCCCGGCATCAGGCTGCCGGGCGCCGGCAACGGAAACGGCGTGACCGCCGCCACCGGATCGTACCCGCTGACCATCTGCAGCAAGAGCGCCCCCAGGCTGTACACGTCTGAGCGCGGGTCGGACTGCCCCAACCCGCCAAACAACTCCGGCGCGGCGTACCCTGGTGTGCCCAGGTTCACCGTGTCCCGCGCCTGTCCCACCTTGAAGAAACGGGCGATGCCGAAATCAATCAGCCTCACCTCTCTCTGTGGCGTGAGCATCACGTTGCCCGGCTTGAGGTCGCGGAAGACGACCGGGGGGTGTTGGCTGTGCAAGTACTCGAGCACGTCACACAACTGGCGGGTGACGTTCAGCGCTTCGCTCAGCGGCAGGCGGCCTGCTGGCGCGTCCTGCAGCCGTTTCTCCAGCGTCTGTCCCTCCACAAAGTCCATGACCAGGTACCAGTTGCCGCCCTCAGGGAAGAAGTCGGTGACGGGGGTCAGGCCGTGGTGTTTGAGGTTGGCCAGCATCTGGGCTTCCTGCTGGAAGGTCGGGATGGCCCAGGTGCGATCCTGAGGGGCGAGTTGGGCGGGGGACATTTCCTTGATGGCGCAGCGGCGGCCGGCCAGGCGGGTGTCCTCTGCCAGGTAGACGACGCCCATCCCACCCCCGCCGATTTTGCGCACGACGCGGTAACGGCCTTGGAGCATATTTCCTGATTTTAGCATCTCAGCTCTCCTGGTGGGCCTAGGGCATAGGTGACCAGGCAGGCCACGTATCACTGGCACCGTTATAGGTTATCTGCACGACGTTCTGTCCATCTGTATCTATAACGTAGATCTCGTCGTCGCCGTCGCGATCAGACGTGAAAGCCAACCGTGAGCCATCGGGTGACCATGATGGACCCCAGTCCTCAGCAGGATGATTGGTCAGACGGGCCAGCCCTGAGCCATCGGCATTCATCACATAGATCTCCGCATTACCGTCCCGATAAGAGTGGAATGCAATCCGCTGACCATCGGGTGACCAGGCGGGAAAAGAATCCTTGGCCAGATGGCGAGTTAGATTGTCCAGGTCAGAGCCATCGGCGTTCATGACCCATATATCCAAGTCCCCTGTCCGGTATGAGACGAAGGCGATACGCCGATTGTCGGGCGACCAGGCTGGCATTTGATCAGTGCCTGGATGGTTAGTCAAGTTCGTAACACCTAAATTGTCCAGGTTGACCACATAAATCTCCCAATTGCCATCGCGGTTTGATTTGAAGGCAATCCGCGAGCCGTCGGGCGACCAGGCGGGAGAATCATCGTCTGCCCGATGGTTTGTCAACCGGGTGACCTCCGAGCCATCTCTGTTCATTGCATAGATCTCCCAATTGCCATCCCGGTCGCTGTCGAAAGCGATCCGCTTCCCATCTGGTGACCAGGTGGGGTCTCCGTCGTTGGCTGGGTGGTTGGTCAGATTGACTACGTTCAAGCCATTCTCATCCATGAGGTAAACTTCCCAATGGCCATCACGCTGTGAATCGAACGCTATTGAAAACAGTGAAGGCACAGGCAGTGACTCCGGCAGATGTGCTGGTTGAGCCTGTGGTGCTGGTGTACTGGTCGGAATCGGCGTGCTGGAAGCAGTGTTGATAGGCCCACTGGCTGTTGGAGTTCCGGGGGGTGGTATATCGGTTGGAGATGGAGCTACTGGTTGATAGGAAAGCCATGGGCGAAGCCCCATGGCCGTAACGATGCATAATCCCAGAAGCAGTACTCCTGCTACTCCTATTCCAATCCAGATGAGTTTGCTCCAGACGGGGCCGGCAAGTAGTTCAGAACGTGGCGCAGGTAGTGTATAGGGTGACTTGGTCGGGGTTATGGGTGAGCGTACTGTCTGTACTGGCGACAACAGCACTTGACGTAATTCTCCCACACTCGAATACCGCGAATCGGGCGAGAGCTGCGTGGCGCGGGAGATCACTTCCTCCACGTAGGGTGGCAGTCCCGGCATCAGGCTCCCAGCCGCCGGCAACGGAAACGGCGTCACCGCCAAGACTGGATCGTAGCCGGTGACCATGTGCAGCAAGAGCGCCCCCAGGCTGTATACGTCCGAGCGTGGGTCGGACTGCCCCAACCCGCCGAACAACTCCGGCGCGGCGTACCCTGGTGTGCCCAGGTTGATCGTGTCCCGCGTTTGCCCCATTTTGAAGAAACGGGCGATGCCAAAGTCTATCAACTTGACCTCGCCCTGGGGCGTCAGCATTACGTTGCCCGGCTTGAGGTCGCGGAAGACGACCGGGGGGTGTTGGCTGTGCAGGTACTCGAGCACGTCACACAACTGGCGGGTGACGTTCAGCGCCTCACTGAGCGGCAGTCGCCCTTCCGGTGCCTTCTCCAGCCGTTCCTCCAGTGTCTCTCCCTCCACAAAGTCCATGACCAGGTACCAGTTGCCGCCCTCGGGGAAGAAGTCGGTGACGGGAGTCAGGCCGTGGTGTTTGAGGTTGGCCAGCATCTGGGCTTCCTGGCGGAAGGCGTTGGTGGCCCAGGTGCGGTCTTGGGGAGGGAGTTGGGCAGGGGACATCTCCTTGATAGCGCAGCGGCGGCCGGCCAGGCGGGTGTCCTCTGCCAGGTAGACGACGCCCATCCCACCCCCGCCGATCTGGCGGACGATGCCGTAACGGCCTTGGAGCAGTGTACCCATTATCAGCATATGTTGCCCAATCCTCCCTCGTAGAGATCAAAATAGAGTAACCCAGTCGGATCAAATCCACGAGTAGTGACTCTGCCTCCCACTTCTTTGAGAATCTCAACCAAGTTGTGAACCACCAGGTTGGTCCCAGTGGTGTCCAGTGGAAGGTTGCTCGAGTAGGCTTGCTCATGAAGCGCTCTGGTGCTGAAACGTTCCCCTCGTCTGGCCTTGCCCAAGATCCAGTCCACAATGGCATAGACTCCCATCTTCGCTTGGTCGAGCTCTTGTTGACGCCAGGCTGTGAGCATAGGTCTGCCCGATGTATCCTGAAATATGCGATCCCAATCCAGAGCTTTCTGAATGCGAGCAGCATGCATGATCTCGTAGAGACGGTCCTGTGGTAGAGTCAACAACGGTTGAGGGTTCCGAAAGCGGGCGCGGCCCCTTCTATAAGGCGCAGTGTAGAACTCCTCCAATATCTCTGTGCTTTTCTGTGGTATCCCCCGCCCGTGGAACTCCAAATACTTGACAAGTCCCCAGACTTCACGACTGTCTCTTTCAGGGCGATCATGCAGCAGGCAATCACATATTTCCTGAGCAATGTCCCAGATACAAGGAACATAGCACACTCTACGTATCAGATTATCAGGCTGCCACTGCTCGAAATCGTGTTTGGTAGTCGTAATCAGCGTATGGATGCCGGGTGTGGTAATCAAGGGGCGCAATGATTCTAAAACCGTAAGGCTCTGCACCTTGTCAAGAACGAGTGTCACCCGGACTCCCTTCTCAATCAAATAATCAGCCAAGTCTCTGAGTGCTCTTAGTGCCTCTTGTTGTTGTCCAGTGACTGCCAGCGACTCATCGGTTGGCAGGGGCATAGACTTTCTCGTAGTAGTTGATTCGTACTCGATAGGGTTCCCCAAGGTAAAAGCGCCCAGTAGGGGAATACCTATGGTGAATTGGACTGGCAACCCTGCCTTAAGATGGCGTGAAGTCTCTAGCGAAGATGGCCTCTCCTTATCGTATTGTTTGTAAGCCTTTGATACAGCATTCCGGAGCCTAAATCTCAGACTCCCTCGTCCGCGCCTCAATTCTCGCAGAATCTCCGCCGGGCTCACTGAGTGGGGACCGCCGGCCAAGCCTACATGGGCTACTATTGCTTGGCCTCTTTGCTCCCTGATAATATCTCTCTTGAGTTGTCTGATAATACTGGTTATTCCGATTCCCGGGTATCCTACTAGGACGGTGCAGTGACCTTCGATTGGATCATCCTCCAGAATATGGCGTAATATACTCCCGATCAGCATTTGTCGGCACTTCTGCAGGCTCAACTCCAGGGCTTCAGGCAGGGTGCACGATAGTGGGATGGCGATACGAGGTGGCAAACGGTCCACTGTAGCGGCTGCTGGCGGATGTAAAGGGGGCGGTGGTGGCGGAGCCTGCCACACCCGTTTCCATGGCCAGCCACGTCTCATAGGTTCGGTTTGTGGCGCTGCTCGCGATGGTGGCGGATATGGAGCCTCCGTAGGTGGGAACAGGGCCTGGCGCAGCTCGATCACGCTTTGGTGCCGCAGGTTGGGCTGCACTCGTGTGGCGCGGGAGATCGCCTTTGCCACGTGTGGGGGCAGCCCCGGCATCAGGCTGCCAGCCGCCGGCAACGGAAACGGCGTCACCGCCAAGACCGGATCGTACCCGGTGACCATCTGCAGCAAGAGCGCCCCCAGGCTGTACACGTCCGAGCGCGGGTCGGACTGCCCCAGCCCGCCGTACAGCTCCGGCGCGGCGTACCCCGGCGTGCCCAGGTTCACCGTGTCCCGCGTCTGTCCCACCTTGAAGAAACGGGCGATGCCAAAGTCAATCAACTTGACTTCGCCCCCCGGCGTCAGCATCACGTTGCCCGGCTTGAGGTCGCGGAAGACGACCGGGGGGGTCTGCCTGTGCAGGTACTCCAGCACGTCACACAACTGGCGGGTGACGTTCAGCGCCTCGCCCAGCGGCAGCCGCCCTCCCGGCGCCTTCTCCAGCCGTTTCTCCAGCGTCTCTCCCTCCACAAAGTCCATGACCAGGTACCAGTTGCCGCCCTCGGGGAAGAAGTCGGTGACGGGAGTCAGGCCGTGGTGTTTGAGATTGGCCAGCATCTGGGCTTCCTGCTGGAAGGCCGGGATGGCCCAGGTGCGATCTTGGGGGGCGAGTTGGGCGGGGGACATCTCCTTGATGGCGCAGCGGCGGCCGGCCAGGCGAGTGTCCTCTGCCAGGTAGACGATACCCATCCCTCCACCACCAATCTGGCGGAGGATGCGATAGCGCCCTTGCAGTAATGCTCCTTGATTCAACATACTCCCCCTTTTCCCATCACACGGCACGTCTACTCGCCTGGGGCTGTCCCCGCCAGTGTGATCGGGAGGTGCCCCATGGGCACCTGCTCACCGGTCAGCACGGCTACCACCGCCGCAACCTGGGCACGGGTGTTCCCGTAAGACGTCAAGAACGCCATGCCAGGTGGACAACGCAGGATGGCCGCCGGATTGTGCCACGCGACTACGACGACCGATGGTCCCCCCTGCGCCAGGTCGGCGATCAACTGTTCCTGCCACTGATCGTTCCAG
>Ga0315274_10005905_pt1 | contig 17896 bp, 14 predicted proteins | sample YL17G02_20_MG_FD_203700 | JGI IMG/M metagenome (GOLD analysis project Ga0315274, IMG submission 203700) | Sediment microbial communities from Yellowstone Lake, YNP, Wyoming, USA - YL17G02_20 | ecosystem: Environmental > Aquatic > Freshwater > Lake > Sediment | place: USA: Wyoming | collected...
TTATTATCAATTATTGTTTTATTGTAATAGCTTGTATAATTTCCAGCCCAAGAATCTGTTCCTCCTGTAGTATCAATTAAAAACTGAGCAAGTGTATAGCAGTTTGTTGAATTACAAACATAATTTGCTGTTATATTTCCAACATTACTGATATTAAACCCACCTAAATTAAGATCTCCTGTTAATGTTCCTCCTGCTAATAAAAGATATTTTGTAAAATTATTATCAACCTGTGTCTTTGGATAATACAAAGTGAAGTTATTATCTATCTGGGTTTTGTTGTAATAGCTTGTATAATTCAAGGACCATGTATCTGTTCCTGCTGTAGTAGCTAAGAAATTAGCAAGAGTATAGCAGTTTGTTGAATTACAAACATAATTTGATGTTATATTTCCAACATTACTGATATTAAACCCACCTAAATTAAGATCTCCTGTTAATGTTCCTCCTGCTAATAAAAGATATTTTGTAAAATTATTATCAACCTGTGTCTTTGGATAATATAATGTGAAGTTATTATCTATCTGGGTTTTGTTGTAATAGCTTGTATAATTCCCTGCCCATGAATCTGTTCCACTACTTGTATCAATTAAAAACTGAGCAAGTGTATAACAATTACTTGAATTACAAACATAATTTGATGTTATATTTAATGCTGTTAGTGTTAGATTTCCGCTCAAAACTCCTCCTGTTAATGGAAGATATAAAGTAAAATTATTATCAATTGCTGTTTTTGGATAATACAAACTAAAATTATTATCAACAGATGTTTTTAAATAATACAAGCTAAAATTATTATCAATTATTGTTTTATTGTAATAGTTTGTATAATTTCCAGCCCAAGAATCTGTTCCTCCTGTATCAGTTAAGAACTGAACAAGAGTATAGCAGTTTGTTGAATTACAAACATAATTTGATGTTATATTTCCTATGTTTGAAATATTAAATCCACCTAAATTAAGATTTCCTGTTAAACTTCCTCCTGTTAAAGGAAGATAAAGAGTGAAATTATTATCTGTTTGAACTTTTGTATAATATAAACTAAAATTCTCATTAATTCTTGTTTTATTATAATAATCAGTATAGTTTGTAGACCAAGAATCTGTTCCTCCTGTAGTATCAATTAAAAACTGAGCAAGTGTATAACAATTACTTGAATTACAAACATAATTTGATGTTATGTTCCCAACATTAGTAATATTAAATCCTCCTAAATTAAGATTTCCTGTTAATACTCTTGAGCCATTTGCTAAAAGATAATTTGAAAGATTTGAGTATAATGATGAAGATGAAACATATAAGCTTAGATTATTATCAATCTGAGTTTTATTATAATAAAGAGTATAATTTCCAGCCCAGCTGTCTGTTCCTGCTGAAGTTACAAAACCTAATGGATTTGAATAAGGATAAAAATAACTTATATTGCAATTCCCCTGCCAACAATTAGTATTATTTGAAATGTTCGCAATTACATAATTATGATATGTTGCGTTATATGTTGATGAACTTGTAATTCCAGTTAATAAACTTCCATTACCAATAAAATAAGATGCTGTTACATTCCCACTTACATTAACATTTCCAGAAACATCTATATCTTGAACAAATAATTTTGTTATTCTTGAAGCTAAGCTTCCAAGCCAACCAAAGAATCCATATTTTGTTGTTGTAACATTCCCAGAGACATTTACATCCCCAGCAAAATTTTCAGACTGATTTTTTAAAGCATAATTTATTAAATCTGAACTTGTTCCATTACCAGTATCATCTGCTTCACATTCAACACTTCCATTTGCATAGATTAATCTTATAGAATATCCTGCTTGGCAGGAACTTATTAATGAAAAATTAATAAATGAAACATTGTTTATTAATCCAAGAGGAGACTGAAATTTTATTCTTTCATTTCCATCAAAATCAAGATCTTCCCCATTAATAGCATAATCCTTCCAGTAATACTTTCCAAATTCAAGAGTTGGTGATATCATTAAATTCCATGAGCCATTTGCAATTCCATTAGAAGTGTTTGATTGATAAATAAGGGTTCCACCTGTTTCATTATCATAAATATTTATACTCAAGTTTCCAATAGATAAAAGCTGTCCTGATGATTTATTTTTTACATCTGTTCCTTGATCAGACATCAAAACAGCAGATGTCATTTGAAGAAGAAATATACTTACAAAAATAAAGAAAATAAATACCCCTACAATATTAGTCTTCAATTTATCCCTCATCTTTTTCTCCCTCTTTTTTTAACAGTTCAATTAATGATTTATTTAATGATATAGAACGAGGGACTGTATCTTTCCATTTATTCCAGATTTCTTCTGGAATTTCCAATAAAAACTTTTTAACCTTTCCCTCTTTTTTCCTTTCCATTCACTTAGTAATACTTATTTATGATTATTTATGATTACTTCTGATTATTTATAATTATTTATAATATATATAAATAATATTTACTTTGAATAAATAACTTTTACTTAGTATTTAAAGGTTTTTATTTTATCTATATAAAACAATTAAAACAAACTAATTTAGCTCTTTTTAAACTAAATTTTTCTCCTCGACACCAACCACAAGCTTTATAAATAGATTTCTTTTATAAACCTTATAAATTAAGGCTGTTATTTTGAGGGTAAAAAACCAAAAATTAAAATGTCTGCTATAAAATCTACATCTTCTTTGAAAATACAGAATATTGTTGCTACAGCATCTTTAGGAAAAGATGTCCCTCTAACAAAATTAGCAAAAACAATTCCAAATACAGAATATAATCCAGAACAATTCCCAGGGCTGGTTTTAAGGGTTAAACAGCCAAAATCAGCTGTTTTAGTATTTTCATCAGGAAATTTAGTTTGCACAGGAACAAAATCAGTTGCTCAGGTTAAATTAGTTATTGAACAAGTTATTAAAACTCTTAAAAAAATAAAAATAAAAATAACAGAAAAACCAAAAATAACTGTTCAGAATATTGTTGCCTCTGGAACTATTAATATAAAACTTAATTTAAATTATTTAGCATTAGCTTTAGAAAATACAGAATATGAACCAGAGCAATTCCCAGGGTTAGTTTACAAACTAGCAGAGCCAAATGCAACTTTCTTATTATTCAGCAATGGAAAATTAGTATGCACAGGAACCAAGAATAATCAGCAATTAGAAGATTCCATGACTCAGTTGATAAAAAAAGTTAAAGAAGCTAATAAAAATAAATAATTGACTTCTTTAGGATTATATACTATAAATTAACCCCCCATTGCTTCATTTGTTTGAATAACATATTTTCTATAACACTATTCTAAAACAGATAATTATTTATAAATTAAGATATTTCTCTTAATATGTAAAGAAAGAATTGATAATATATAAAACCAAGTAAGCTATGATAAAAAATTAAACTAATGAACAACAATTTAAAAATCGTTAATCGATTGCCAAAATTAACAATATCAGTAATAGCAAAAAAAGAAATAAGATGAGATAATTAGAGTAAGCTACTAAAACCTAGCTTAATGAAATCATCTGCAAAACTAAATAATTAATTAATATTAATAAAAAAGGAGATATAAATTATAAATTAAAGGAGGATGCATCTAAGGAACCTTGAGTATCTTAAAGGAAAGATACATCGAAGAAAGTAAATAAGGGAAGATACATATAAGAAACCGTAGGTGTCGTATATTAAAAATGCCAGCACAAAAAGGAAGTGAAGAACTCATAATTGAAGCAAAATCTTTTTTTGAAACTTATAAAAAAGAAATAGGGGAAAGCATTAGAAAAGGAAAAAAAGTTATTTTCATAAATTTTGAAGACTTAGCATCTGATTCTCCAACACTTGCAGAAGCATTAATTAGTAGTCCAGAAGAAATTTTACAAGTACTTGAAGTAGCATTAGAAGACACAGGGCTTATAAAACTTCCAAGAATCAGGCTTAATAATCTTCCTGAAACACAAAAAGTAAAAATAAGGACTGTTCGTTCACAACATCTTAATCAATTAATTTATTTTGAAGGTTTAGTCAGACAAACTTCAGAAGTTCGTCCTCAGGTTGTTAATGCTAAATTTGAATGCCCTTCTTGTGGAACAGTTATTTCAGTTTTGCAAGTAGAAAAAAAGTTCCGTGAGCCAAGCAGATGCTCTTGTGGAAGAAAAGGGCAGTTTAGACTTATGAGCAAAACAATGGTAGATGCACAAAGATTAGTAATTGAAGAATCACCAGAATCTCTATCAGGAGGAGAACAACCAAGAAGACTCTCTGTTTTTTTAAAAGAAGATTTAGTTGAACCAGGAATGGAAGAAAAAACAACTCCTGGAAGCAAAGTAAGAATCCTTGGAATACTAAAAGAAGTTTCTATCCCTCTGCAAACAGGTGCTATCTCAACAAGATTTGACCTAGCTGTTGAAGCAAATAATATAATCCCATTAGAATCAAGTTATGAAGAATTAGAAATTAATGAAGAAGATGAAAGACAAATTCAAGAATTAGCAGCAGACCCTGAATTATTTAAAAAATTAAGAGATAGCATTGCTCCAAGCATTTGGGGTTATGAGGAAATTAAAGAAGCATTAGTTTTGCAAATGTTTTCAGGAATAAGAAAAGTTTCTAAAGCAGATAATTCAGTATCAAGAGGAGATATTCATTTACTTTTAATAGGAGACCCTGGAGTTGCAAAAAGCCAAGTATTAAAATTTGTTTCAGATATTGCTCCAAAAGGAAGATATGTTGTAGGAATGGGAGCAAGTGGGAAAGGAATAACTGCAACAGTTGTGAGAGATGATTTCTTAAGAGGATGGAGTTTAGAAGCAGGAGCAATGGTTTTAGCAAATAAAGGAGTTATTTGTATTGATGAAATTGAAAAAATGACTCTTGAAGATAGCAATGCTATGCATGAAGCCCTTGAACAGCAAAGTGTCACGATTTCAAAAGCTAATATTCAGGCGACATTAACTGCACAAACATCTGTATTAGCTGCAGGAAATCCAAAATATGGAAGATTTGAACCTACTCAATCAATTACAGAACAAATAGATTTGCCTCCAGCCCTGATTAATAGATTTGATTTAATTTTTATACTAAGAGACTTGCCAAATATAAAACAAGATATTGCTATTGCAACTCATGTCTTAGATATACATCAAATGAAAGGAAGAAAAGCTGCAGTAGACAGGGAGCTATTCAGAAAATATATTGCTTATTCAAAACAAAAATGCGAACCAAAATTAACAAATGAAGCAGTAGAAGAGATTAAGAACTTTTATGTTAAATTAAGAAATATGCAATCATCAGGAGAAACTCATTCAATCCCTATTTCTGCAAGACAATTGCAGGGATTAGTAAGACTTGCAGAAGCTCATGCAAAAACTAGGCTTTCGCAAACTGTTGACAAAGAAGATGCACAAGTTGCAATACGCCTTACAAACTATTATTTAATGCAAGTAGGTTATGATCCTGAAACAAAAACTTTTGATATTGACAGATTCTCAATATCAACCTCTTCAAGCCAGAGAAATAAAATAATTTTAGTTAAAGAAACAATAAAAAAACTTGAAGAACAGCATGGAAAAATGGTCCCTTTAGATCTTTTAAAAAAAGAAATAGGAAAAAACCTATCTGACACAGAATTTGAAGAAGCATTAGAAAAACTTAAAAAAATAGGGGATATTTTCCAGCCTAAATCAGGTTTTGTGCAGTTGATTTAAAAATCTGATTTATTTTTAAAAAATTTTTCTAACCAAACCATTATTTGCATTAAAGTTCTCCTCGAGGACTAAAAGGACATGCTCGATAAAAATCCCCCATGTAACTCCATCTTATTTCTATAAAGAAATGATTCTAATTCGTCTTTTTCCATTTCCATTCCCGCTTGTTCATAACTGGTTCTTAATCCTTCTGCTTTTTTTATTGGCAACCTGTATATAATACCTGTTGCTGGTTTAATAAATAAAATTTGGCCGACTCCCTCTAAAAATTTTTCTAAATCTCTTTTTTTTGTGACATCCATGGAGCACAATCTCCCATCTCCTGTTACTACAACCCCTGCTAATACAAATTTTATCCTATCGACAGAATTGTATGCTTTGTTGACTACATCTCTAGGCTTCTTTGTTTTTATCACTAGCTCGCCTTCTTTAATAACCCTGTCTGTCTTATAATATACTACTTTTACCATTTAATTGTAACAATAGAAGTATTTATAAAGAATAGCTCCCCCTTAAGGGGGGCTATATGGTAGAAGAAATAAGTTATAATTTCTTGAGGAAAATTGGATTAACAGAATCTGAAATAAAAGTTTATCTAGCTTTAATTAAGTTAGGCACTTCTTCTAAAGGGAATATTATCAAAGAATCGAAAATCGCTCCTTCAAAAATTTACGAAATAACTGATAAATTAATTGATAAAGGGTTATGCAGTATCATCTTAAAAAATGGAATAAAACATTTTATGGGGGCATCCCCTACAAGAATTAGAGATTATCTTAGTAAAAAGCAAGAAGAAATTTCGCAAGAAGAAAAAGAACTAGAAAAAATTATGCCGAGACTTCAATCGCATTATAATAAAATGCCAAAAGGTGTGAAAGTAGAAGTTTTTATAGGATGGAAAGGAATGGAAACAGTTTATGTTAGTCTTTTAGGTATAGCAAAAAGGGGGAAAGAGGTTAATATTATCGGGGCAGGGACTGGAAAAAAAGAAGAAAAGCTAGAATTATTTTACACAAGGTATGGGAGAATAGCATTCAGAAAAGGACTTAAAATTAAAGCAATTTTCAATGAAAATGCTAGAAACTATATAAAAAAGATTGAAAAAAATATAAAGAAAACCTATAACAAAAGATTTCTTTTTGAGTATACCCCAACAGAAATGTTAATTTTTATGGACTTAACTGCTATAATAATTAGAAGAGACGAACCAATTGTAGTTTTAATTAAAGATAAGGAGACAGCGGATTCATTTAGAAAATATTTTGAAGAATTATGGAAACTCGCGAAAAGATGAGAACTTTGCTAGTATATCAACCCACTTATTCTTAACTAAGGCAATTTAAAAGTAGGTTCGTATTTCATAAAAGATAGACAAAACCATTACTTTTAGATTTTTCTATAGTATTAAGTCAAGTTCACAACTTAACATTCTACCATCCTGCTTTTGAAGCTATTAAATATAATTATGATTTCAATAATTTATTAATTAACCTCAATAAAATAATATCTTTGCACAAGCAAGCATATATTAGATTTCAATAATTTATTAATTAACCTCAATAAAATAATATCTTTGCACAAGCAAGCATATATTAGATTTCAATAATTTATTAATTAACCTCAATAAAATAATATCTTTGCGCAAGCAAGCATATTTAAGTGAGCAGAGTGAGAGTATTTTGATGTTAACTTTGTTAGTTTACTTTACATATAGTACAAAACCATATAAATCTTTTTAAAACAAATTTCATAACTCAATACATAATAAAACTAAAATATCAATAACTCAATAAAAATAATGCAAGCAACTCATCTTCAAAGCAAAGATAATTTAGAAATTATTATAAAATAATAAATTAATAATATCAAAGAAAAACAAAACATGCCAGAATTTAGAAAAAGAGAAACAGCATATAAATTAAGAATTGGAGATCTTCTTAAAGCAAACCAGATATTTGAAGAAGATGGAGGATTGAACAAAAGACTTCAATTTGTAGAAGTGGGGGATAAAAAAATTCTAAGAGTGAATATAATTGCAAATGTTATCGATAAATTTGAATCAGAAGGTGAAAGAAAATTTGCTTCTATAACTCTTGATGATGGAAGCGGGCAAATTAGGGCAAGACTATTTGGAAATGATATTACTAAATTACAACAAACTTCTCAAGGGGATACTTTAATAATTATTGGACTTCTTCGTTCATATAATCAAGAGCTTTATATTTTGCCAGAATTAATAAAAAAAGCAGACCCAAAATATCTTTTAGTAAGAAAATTAGAAATTGAAAAAACATTTTCAAGACCATTAACTTCTGAACAAAAAAATAAAATTAAAGTTCTAAAAGACGAGATTATTGATAAAATTAAGGCAGCAGAATTAAAAGAAGGTATTGATAAAGAAGAGATAATTCTAACTTTAAAGAATTCTAGGCCTGAAATAATTGCCCAGGAACTTCAAAAACTTTTAGAAGAAGGAATAATTTATGAACCAAGACCTGGAAGAGTGAGGTATTTGGGTTAAGATAATTTTATTCAATTAAATATCATTTACATTAAATACTTTTTCTTATCTTCTATCTTGCTCAAATAATTTATTAATCTATTATTAATTAATATTATAATAACATCAGCAGATTAAGAGGAAAATATTAAGTTAGTAAACTAACCCCATGCCTTATAAAGATTTAAATAATATAAATCATAAACTATAACATGGTTAAAAAAACAATTTTTAATATTGATAAAAATAAAGATTTTTCTAATTGGTATACAGATATAGTTCAAAAAGCAGAACTAGCTGATTTAAGATATAATGTTAAAGGATTTTTAGTTTTTCAGCCATGGTCTGTATTATCAATGGAAAAAATGTTCAAATATCTGGAAGAAATATTACAAAAAAAAACACATAAGCCTTATTGGTTTCCTGCAGTTATTCCAGAAAAAAATTTTAAAATAGAATCAACACATGTTAAAGGATTTGCTCCAGAAGTATTTTGGATTACAAATCATGGAAATAATGAGCCAATAGAAGAAAAACTTGCATTAAGGCCAACAAGTGAAACAGCTTTTTATCAGATGTTCTCATTATGGATTAGAAGTTATAAAGATTTGCCATTTAAAACATATCAAAGAGCAAATATATTTAGATATGAAACAAAAGCCACTAGGCCTTTTTTAAGGTCAAGAGAATTTCATTGGATAGAAACTCATTGTGCTCATGCAACAGAACAAGATGCAATGAAACAAGTTTATGAAGATATGGAAACAACAAAAGAAGTTTTGCATGATATTTTCTGCCTGCCTTTTATATTTTTTGAAAGGCCTTCTTGGGATAAATTTCCAGGAGCACAAAGAACTTTTGCAGCAGATGTTTTAAACCCAGATGGAAAATTAGTCCAGCAACCTTCAACTCATTTGCTAAAACAAGATTTTGCAAAAGGATTTAATGTCAAGTTTAAAGATAAAGATGAAAAAGAAAAATACTGCTGGTTAACTTGCTATGGGCCTGCAATATCAAGAATATTTGCAAGTGTAATTGCAGTTCATGGAGATAATAAAGGATTAAGATTTCCATGGAAAATTGCTCCAATTCAAACAATAATCATCCCAATAGGAGAAGATAATAAAATTAAAAAACAAACAGAAGAAATAAAAAAACAATTATTAGAAAAAAATATTTCAGTAGAAATTGACAGTTCAGATAAAACTCTTGGAGAAAAATTTTATTTCTGGGAAATGAAAGGAGTTCCATTAAGAATAGAATTAGGCAAAAGAGAATTAGAAAAAAATGAAATTATTTTATTCAGAAGAGATACTGGAAAAAAACAATCAATAAAAATAAAAGATTTATTAAAGCATATAGAGAAAATATCAATAGATATAGATAAAAATCTGACTTATGAAGCAGATAATTTACTTAAAGATAATATAATAAATGCAAAAACAAAAGCAGAATTAAAAAAACTAGTTGACTCAGGAAAAATAGCAAGATGTGGTTTTTGTTCAGTTGACAAAGAAGGAGAAAAATGCGCAGAAGTTGTTGAAAAAGAAACACAGGCTACAATCAGAGGAACAAGATTAAATGAGAAAAAGAAAGATATTAATAAGTGTGTAATTTGTGGAAAAAAAGCAAATCATATTGTTTATGTTGCAAAGCAATATTAATTCTTTACAAACATCTTTAGAATTTTTTACTAAAGCTTTATAAACCTTTTTTTATTTTAGTTTCTATTAATTTTGTTAAACCAAAATGACTAAGAAAAAGTATACAAGTATACAAGCACAGCAAATTTTAGAAGAAGATAAAGGAAATGGAACCAGAAATCACACACAAATAAGAAGATTAGATAATATTATTTTAGGTGCAGAAGAAAGTTCTGGACCACTAAATTCTGATTTTTCAGATTTAATAAATCCTGAAGATAGTGGATTACAAATGCCAACAGAGGAGGAATCCATAGAAACAGAAATAATATATAACTCAATGATACCGCAAGATGTAGGGGATTATACCTTTGCAGAATTAAGCTGAATTTAATTAATTTTCTTTCGCAAAACTCTTCGCCACAATCAGCGGAAAGAATTTCTTTATCTGTTTTATCCTATTTCTTTAAGAAATTCCCATATATATTTTCCTCTCTTTTCTCCTTTAAGCCCAATGGTTGTTGTTTTGCATTTATACTTTTCAGAGAAAAACTTTAAACTGCTGTTGTCCATATTCTGAAAATTATATTTTACTTCAACAGCATGCAGTTCCTTATTTTTTATTATAAAATCAATTTCTTGTTTGTTTGTGGTTCTCCAAAAGTTTATTTTTTTGTTTGACTTCATTAATTCTAAAAAAACAAATGTTTCAAATGCATCTCCAAGCACTACCTTTGGGAATTCTTTTAACCACAAAAGGTGCATCATTCCGGTATCTAAAAAGAAAATTTTCGGATTTTTTGAGAGCTCACTTCTCAAATTCTTGTAAAATGGGGTAATTCTCTTTATTATAAAAGTATTCTCAAGCAAATCCAAATATTCTAGTACAGTCTCTCTGTTTATTTTTAAGGTATTTGATATTTCTAAAACATTGAGCAACTTCCCGGATTGAGAAGCCAGTACCTCAAGGAGTTTATTAAATGTGGAAATATTTCTGATGTTCCCTATATCTCTTATATCCTTTCTCACATAAGTATTTATTATCTGTGAAAGATAAACTTGCTTTTTCTCTTCAGAATTTTCCAGAACAATTTTTGGATACCCCCCAAATCTTATATATTCCTCTGCTAAATCAATCAGCTCAGAGTTTGTTGTAACTGTATTTTCTTTACTTAGTTTATAATTCTTTCCTTTAAACATTAAAAATTCTTCAAAACTTAGGGGATACAACTCAAAATTAACAGTTCTTCCAGCAAGACTTTCCTTAAATTTCTTTTTTATTTCAAAGGTTGAAGAGCCAGAAACTAACAATTTTACGTTTGGATAATGGTCATGCATAATTTTTAAAAATTTTGTAGGATCATCTATATATTGAATTTCATCGATTATTAAAAAAATTTTCTGTTTCTCTTCAGCTCCTTTTTCTATAAGATATTTAAAGATATTTTCTGCCCCCTTATTACATAATTCAAGGAGATTCGATAACTCTAAATCTAAATAAAATACATTTTTATGGATGTAATTTTCAATAAGGTATTTTAACAAAAAAGTTTTTCCAACCTGCCTTGCTCCATAAATTATGATTATCTCTTTTGAATTAAGGTATTTGATTATATCATCTACAATTTTCCTGCTATATATTTTCTCCTTCATCTTAATTATGTTTTTTGCATACTATAGTATACATAATATTATATTTATAAATGTTTCTATTTTGTATCATTCATCTCAAAACCAAACGCCTGTAACCTAGTTCTTCGCAAACGTCCTAGCAACAATCAAAGGAAACAAAATTGTTGCATCTCCAAAAACTTTTATTGATTCTGCTCTATTCTCTTCTTTATCCCCCCCTGATTTAATTTTCCCCCAAGAAACAGCCTCATCTGGCCTTGCATTGCAATCTGCTCCATCCCATTCTTCACCTGTGTTAATATAAACAGCATAATCTGCACCATTTCTCATCATATTAGCATTGCATATATGGTGTTTCATAATCCCGCTTCCAAGCAAGATTATCCCTGTTTTTTTTCTTGTTATTGTATATTCATTTAATTTATGAATATCACCTGCAATATCAATCTTAAAATCAGGATGTTTATACATAAAAAAATGAATCATATCTCCTAAGCTTCCATCAGTTATAGCAGGGCAATAAACATCTATTTCATTTTTCCAGCACCAATAATAAATGCTTTCTTTATTATTAATTTCTTTTCCTAATTCTTTAATAAATTCAGAAACTTTAATAACTCTGCCTGTTTTTTTCTGCTCTTCATACAATTTCTCCAAAATAGGATTAATAAAATCTTCAAACCTACAATATCTTGAATTAGGAATATAAATATTCCCAGTTCTATTAACTCCTTTTTCTCTAAGCAATTCCCCGCTTTCAGAAAATTTTCCTAATTTAAAACTTCCTAAACATTTGACAAAATCCTCTTCAATTCCTCCTGCTGTTGTTACAATAACATCTACCTTTTTGTGCTCTGCTAAATATCTAAAAATATCACGAAGCCCAGAAGTTACAAGATTAGAAGTATATCCTAAATAAATACTAACTTTTTCATTAATCATTTTATTAATAATCTCTATTGCTTTAGCAAAATGTGTTGCCTGAAAACCTGTTGTAAGATATCTATCAATTAACTTGTCATAATCAATTCCTTTATTAAAATCATAACCATTAATATCAAGCCCATCTATCTCATCTGATTCTCTAAGTACATTTTCCCTTCCAATTTTCTCAATATTTTTTGTTTTTTCTTTCATTTTGATTTTGTTTTCATTTGTGACATTAACAATTTCTCTTAGCTTCTCATTAATAACTTAAATAGTTTTATAAGTTACTAATAATTATGGTTAAGAAACTAAGAAAAATGCAATTAAGATTAACAAATAGGAATTGCTAATGCATCCATTATTAAACTTAATTTATTCATAAAATAAATGATATTTTACCCTATATAAATGTTTATAATATTAAACAAAATTATTTTTTCATGAAGGGAATAGATTCAAGAGATTGGATAATAATTATTTTAGGAATAATCAGTTCTATCATTATAGCTTTTTTATTAAAGTTACAAAAAATAGACTTTAAAAATTTTCAGGCAACAGATATTTTGTTAATTTTAGGAGTAGCAATTATAGCAGTTGTCTTTGTTTTTTACAGAAAGATTAGAGAGATTAATGATGAACTAGATAATCAAGAAAAAGAACAAAAGAGAATATGCGAAAAGCTTAAAATACACGAACAACTAATAGATATGAAAGCAGAAATAAAAGAACTGCAAAAAAGGTGTAAAATATGAGCAGAAAAGATGACTCTATAAATATGATTTTAGACTTAATCAAAATAGGGGCTATAGTAATAATCGGATATATAATAATAAAAGCACTTTTATCTGCATTATAATAATTTTATCTAAACCAGCCCCTCAATTCTTTCTCTAAATAAAGGCAGACTGCTAACAGGCATTCTAGCACCAGTAGCATGCTCATGCCCCCCTCCAATAGCTCCAGGAATATCTTTAATTGCTTCAAGAGTAATTTTTCTAATATCAATCTCCCTTCCTCTTAAAGAAATATTTGCAATATCTGTGCTTAAATAAATTACAATAATAATTTTTTTAGGAAATTCATGGCTTAATTGATTAGCTAAATTAGCACTTAAACTTAAACCCCCGCTATACTGAAAATAAATCATTTTATCACCAACAATCTCTCTTGCTTTTTTCAAAATTTTTTGATATTTTAAATTAATTTCATTGTATCTTTTTAAAATCTGCTTTGTTTCTGTATTTTCTTCTAAAATATCCATAGGACCTTTAGCTTTCATCATAAATTTCATTAAATTAACAACATTTGTAGTTGTATCTTTTAAAGAAAAATCTAAAATTCTTGAAATTCTTCCAATCTCAGAATCATAAAATACATCAAAAGGAGTTTTAGGATTTTTCTTGCTTAATTCAGGATATTTTTTTCCAAATTCATCATAAAAATCAGGCAAATAATAATCACTTATGCAACCAATAATAGCAAGCCACATGTCTTGTTTTTGATTTATGATTTTATAGCATAAATAAGCAACAGGCTCGTTCATCTTATCATTATGATAAGAATTATAATAATTAAATAAAGAGTGACTTATCAAAGGAACCTCAGTTCCAATATCAACATCATGATGATCAATCCAAACAACAGGTAAACAATCTTTTTCAGCCATTTCTAAAAATTCTCTTTCAACAGAAGGAACATCTAAAATAAAAATATAATCTGGTTTTAGCTCTTTAATTCTTTTATAATAAGTTCTGCTTAGATTATGTGAACCTTTAACTGCAATTCCTTTCCCTCTATCAATAAATCTCCTTAATAATAAAAAACTCATCAACCCATCATTATCATTATCAAAAAAGAAAAGAGGAGCTTGAGCTTTTTCCAAATGCTCTCTTATTTCAGAAATTTGTTTTTCAGTTAACATATTTAATCCTTCTCTTTTAAGATATTTAAAAGTTTCTGAAGAAACTTTTAAGCCACAAAAATCTGAAGATTTTTGATGTTTAAATATAACCTATTATATTTCCATTTATCTTTTTATTTTTCTTCCTTTAAGGATTAAGCATAAATTCTATTAAATACATAAATAATAAGTATTTTTAATCATTTACAAAATGTTTATAAGCCTATTAATATACATATATAATAAGTATAATATATTTTAAAGAAACTATGCCAAACAAGTTAGAGCTGCAAAATCTAAAGAAAAGAAAAGAGCAGCTTGAAAAGGCAGTTGAATTTACAAAACAAAAAAAAGAACAAATAGTCTTAGTAGTTCAAAATCTTGTAAAAGAGCTTAATTCTGGAAAAATTACAAGAAATGAATATGAAGAAAAATTAAGCCAAGCATTAAAAAATAGAACAGCTGAGCAATGGCTCAAATATTATGATGATTATATTAAATATTATAATTATCAGATAGAGTCTTGTAACAAGCTGATTAAACAAGAAACTAAAAAAATAAAAACAATTCCCGTATTAAAATTATTAATTTTAATTATCTCAATAAGCCTGATAATCTCATTAATTTTTATTTTAAAACCTGTTTTTATTGAAAAAACAAAAGTTTCTTTAAAACCAGAGCTACCTGTAAAACCTAAGATTATTTTAGAACAAGCAAAAATTCTTGAAGAAACCTTTGCTCAACTTTCTGCTATTGCTGGAAAACCAGTTAAATGGCAATTAGAATTTAATTTAGACACTCCTTCTAGTTTTAATACAAAACTTCCCCCAGAATCTAAATTAATATCTGTAAAAAATGAACAAGGTGAGGAAGTTGAAGCCGAGGTAAATAAAGAGAATGTTAAAGTAATAGAGAAATCAAAAAAATTCCAAATTATTTATGAGACTCCTGCTCCTGAAATTAAAGAAGAAGTTATAGGAGAAAATAAAAAACTTACAATCACAGCTCCTATAGCCTATTCAAATATTTTTTCTCATACTGAATTACCTAATGAATTAAGCAAAGAAGAATTAGCAAAATTAAAATTATATTACCTTAAAGATAATCAAAGACAAAAAATTGAATTTACTGCATATGATACAAATGAAAATAATTTGTTTGATTATATTGAATTTATAGCTCCAAATACAGGAGAATATGAGCTTGTTATTGAAATAAGCAGAGCAGAGCATTTAGATACAAATAGAGAAAATGGAAAAGATATTTATGAGACTGTTAAAGCTTTAGATAATAACTGGAGCGAAGCAATAAATGAAAATGAATATGTAAGAGTTACTTTTCAACAAAAATTAGACAACAGCAGAGATATAACTATTTATCCAAGAATTGTTTCTGGAAATCCAAGAATTGAAGTTTATGAAATAAATGGAACAGAAAAGATTACTGAATTTTCTTCCTTAATCTCAAATCAATATAATAAAGTTTATTTAACTAATTTACCTGAAAATTATTATCAAGATGTTTTTGATTTAAGGGTTATCAATGGAAATATTGAAATTGAACATATTGTTGATCCTGTTTACACATCAAATCTTTGGGTTGATTTATTTAATCCTGTTAGTAGACAATGGACAGAAGTTGGAACCAGCCCCTGGTTAAATACTCAAAATTATCCTTCTAATTATATTTATACTAACAAACAAAACAATCTTCATGGAGACTTTAATTTTCAAGATTTGCCAACAGGAACAACTAGTATAAATTCAGCTACTCTTTACATTTATCTTAATCCAGGCACAGAGTCTATTCAAGCAGAAGTATGGGATGGAGCAACTTGGAATGTTTTTATTCTGAGTACTAGTGGCTGGAGCTGGCGTTCAGTTGCTGTAAATTTTTTAAACACACCTGCAAAAGTGAATAATGCAAAATTAAGATTAAGGTCTAAAGGAATTGGAGGATGGAGTGGGCAAGCCATGGTAGACGCAGCATATCTCTCTGTTAGTTATAATGCACCTAACCAGCCTCCTCAAATAACTTATATTGAGCCAATACTAGACCAGACTCCTATTGAAAACTCAGTTAAAACAATAACTTTTAATGTAAGAGTAAGCGACCCTGATGGAGTTATTGATATAGATGATTCAAGTGTAATTGCTGAATTTAGTAAAATTGGAGAGACAAAAAGAACAGGAATCTGCCCTTGGCAAAATGATATTGATTCTAATACTGCGAATTATTCATGCTCAGTTGGCATGCAATATTATGATGGAGCTGGAACCTGGAATATTAAAATAAATGCAACAGATTTTGCAAATAATTTGATTGAAAATACTTCAAGAAATTTTGTATATCAAGAACTAAAAGCTATTATAATTTCTCCTTTATCATTAACCTGGCCACAAATCACTCCAGGAGCTATAAATCAACTTCCAGGCACTTCTACAATTATTACTAATACAGGAAATCATGAAGGGGGTATTATCATTCAGGCAAAAAATCTTTATGGAGGAACAAGAACAACAGAATATATCCCTGCAAATGCTTTTACATCTGGAGCAATTAGCGGAGCAGATGAAGAATGTAATGCTCCAGCAACTGCAACACAATTAGAAGACAGCAATCCTGTGCCTATAATAAATTCTATGTTGAATAAAGGCCCAGCAGCACAAGAAGAAATTTTCTATTGTATCCCTCAAGTTCCTCAAGTATCATCTCAAACTTATTCAACACAAACAGGAAGCTGGACAATAACTGTCTTTGTTCTAGCAATTATAATTAAAAAGAAAGAAAAATTAAAGAAAAGACAAAAATCTAATAAAACAGAAATAGCAAAAGATAATCTAATAATTTCACTAAATTTATTATCAAAAGAAATAAAACAAGAATACTCAAAAGAAAAACAAGAAATAATTCTACTCTTAACTAAAGAAATTAAAAAGAAATATGAATTAAACAATAAAGAGCTAATACAATTAACAGAAACAGAAGAAGAGGCAATTCCATTAAGCATATTTAAATACAAATCAGGGGCTTTAGAATCTATTTGCAGATATATGAAAGAAAATTTAAATATGAAATACAGGAAAATTGCTGGATTATTGCAAAGAAATGAAAGAACAATATGGACTGCCTACAATAAAGCAAAACAAAAACAGCCTGAAACAATAAAAATTAAACAAGAAAAAATTCTTCTGCCTATTTCAATTTTCAATAAAAAACTAACTATCCTAGAATCTATTATAATTTACTTAAAAAAACAAAATTTAAGATATGTTGAAATAGCTGAACTGCTTAACAGAGACCAAAGAAATATCTGGACAATTTATTCAAGAGCAATAAAAAAATAGCTCTTGAATAATAACTAATAATAAGTAAAATATAAAGCAAATGAAAATAACAAAGCTCAAACTACTCCTATGAGAATTCTATAGCAGTAAAGTTTATTTATTATTTAAGCTTTATTGTTTCATAAAAACATACGACATACTCCTATTCGTGGTCAAGCCACATTATGATCAGTCGTTGTATTGTTTTTATTTTTGAGAGGGTGCTCTAATCTCATCATCAACTTTTAAAAGTTAGAGAAGC
>Ga0315274_10005906_pt1 | contig 17896 bp, 28 predicted proteins | sample YL17G02_20_MG_FD_203700 | JGI IMG/M metagenome (GOLD analysis project Ga0315274, IMG submission 203700) | Sediment microbial communities from Yellowstone Lake, YNP, Wyoming, USA - YL17G02_20 | ecosystem: Environmental > Aquatic > Freshwater > Lake > Sediment | place: USA: Wyoming | collected...
GTCGGCTATGGGGTCTCCTACACCCACCGTATCGGCGTCTGCCTGCCAGAATTCCCTGAATCTCTTCTCGCTGGGGTTCTCGTATCTCCAGACCGGCCCCATCGCATACCTCTTGAATGGCATCTGGAGTTCGCGATGCGTCGCCATCACACGCGCCAGGCTAGTCGTCAAGTCAAACCGGAGCCCTAATTCCCTGTCCGATTTGTCCTTGAAGTAGTAGATCTGGTTTATCACGTCCTCCCCGCTCTTCATCTTGAGGAGCTCCCAGCTCTCGAACGCGGGTGTTCCAAGAGGCTCGAAGCCGTATGCCTCGTAAACCTCACGAATCTGTTCGAGAATCCAGTTCCGCTTATACATCTCGTCGGGGAGGAAGTCCCGAGTACCACGTGGTGGCTGGTACATTTAGACCGAGCGTATATCGAGGGTGTAACCTGAAAAAGGTTCCGCGTTCACTTGCTGCCTATGAATTTCTCAATCTTATCCACGGCGACGTTTGTCCGATCTTCGAGCTGTTTATTTAATGCATCGAGTTCCTGGAGGGTCATGTGTTGCTGGTTGTTTCGGGCCCAATCTGTGATGTTCTCCCATTGAGCGCAGTAGGTTCTATATACCACTTGGATCTGTGTGAGGTTTCCTACTGTCTTTTGGATTTTGAGCTGGGGCTGGAAGTAGAAGAGGCCAACAAAACTTGCCACTCCTATCCCGCCAAAGGCGACGGAGTAGATGTCTAGGTTCCTCGTCCAACTGTAGAAGATGGAGTATAGGAACATTAGGATCCCTATAGCCACCACGAGGATGTTGATGTACAGATTAAACTTGAAGGCTCTCTCGGCGTGTTCATGGGTCCTGAAGAAGAGATCGTCAATGCGCTTCCAGTACTGCGTACTTTCCTCGGGTCTACTCGGGATGGTCTTTGTGATCTTCTCCATCTGCGTTCAATGACTAGTAGCCAAGATCGGATAGTTAATGGTTATGTTAGCCCATTTGAGGGTTACGCCTATATGTACACTGAATGTGTCCGGCTTCTAAAATAAACCCGAAAAATGATCCGTTCCAATTTTACATTTTACATTTTACATAATTATGTAATAACGTGCCTCATAGGAGGGAAAGAAGCTGTTTCTGGGCTTCTTTTCGCCCGAGTATTCTTTACGCTTTATAATAAGAGTAGTCTCAATATTATGGACAAGAAAATGCTCCGAGGATGAAGAAACTATCCTCGGGCTTATTCGAACGCGCCACGTAGGAATGGATAGAGGTCGGCTACCTGCTCCTGTACCATCGTCTGATAGTATTGGTATAGTATGCTGACTGCAAGCAGTGCACCCATTCCGCTTCCGAAGACTCCGAAGAAATCGGAGAATGCGGCGAGCGCGCCCACTATTGCTCCACCGATTATCGTGATTGTTGGGATATATCTGTTCAGTAGAGTCACGATTGGCTGCCTATTCCGCCTGAACCCGGGGATCTGCATACCCGAGTTTAATAGTTGGTCCGCCATGTCTTCAGCACCGAGGCCGCCGATTTCAAGCCAGGTGATGCTGAAGATCACGCAGAATACTACTACGATTAATGCATATATGATAGCTTGTACCGGTGCACTGAGGACTTTTTGGAGTGTTCCGGGTGCGGTAATGTAGTAGACTAGCCCACCCGTGGCAGTTACAGAGCCAGTTGATGAATACTGGAATGTACCGAGCCAATTCAACCAGTTATTGTCGTTGGCAATATTCCATTTACTCCAGACGAATTGTCCTATCATCTGGAAGTTTGCAAAGAGGGCGTAGGCGAGTATTACGGGGATGTTGGAGACGTATAGTAGCTTGATAGGCATCCGACCACGGTATCCACGGTACATGCTGTGACTGATTGGTAGCTCGACGCGCATTCCTTCTACGTATATGACGAAGAGAAAGACGGCGAGTGTGGTGAAGAAGCCTATCATGTCGGGTGCACCGTTTGATCTATAGAACCACTCTAGCACGGGCATCCCAGACAAGATTCCTTGGAAGAATGCGACGATGGCGCCGTACGCACGGCTGTCGTAGTTAATGAAACTGAAGCTCATCCACCAGATGTTTGCCGTGATTCCGCCGACGATGAATAAGCTGATTCCACTACCGATGCCCCAGCCCTTTTGAACGAGTTCGTCGAGGAGCATTATTATCAAGCCCGCGACGAGGAGTTGACTGAAGATTAATAGAGATTTTACCAGTGAAACTGTGCCGTATTGGCCGCTGATGATGTATAGCGCAGCTTGAATTATTATCATGACTATGGAGAAGAATTTGCTCGCAGTCGTGAATAATCCACGGTCTTCTGCGTTGCTTCTGTCGAAGGATATGATGTCTGAGCCAGCGAGGAGTTGAATTATCAGTCCAGCAGTTACAATGGGACCTATACCAAGTTCCATAAGAGTACCTCTCGTCGAAGCGAAGATTACCCTGTATGCGGTGTATGTGTCGCCCCCGGCTGTGACGGGGATACCGTAGAGTGGTATCTCAGACATTATGAAGTAGATTAAAAGTGCCAGAAAAGTCCAGATGAGCCTATTTTGGAAGCTCACCTTCCTCTCCGGCGGCTTGACCTCAGGTATAACCCGGGATATCGGTTTGAAGAGCTCGAGGAAGCGCAAGGCTATCACTCTACTATAGAGCCGCCGGCTTCCTCTAATTTACTTTTGGCACCCGCGGAGGCGGACTCGACTCTAACTTTGAAGGACATGGATACACTTCCTCTTCCTAGGAGCTTCCCTATTCCGACTTCTGTAAGGTCCAGTTCTGCCCCGTTTTTAACTGCTTCCGCACCGAGCATTTTTACCGCTAGTTCCTCTAGTTCCCCGATGTTTATCGTCGCAGGCAGCGGCTCGAGCGATGATGGTGGCACGAAGCCGATTCGCCTGTATCTGTTCGGGTTGTACTTTACTGTTTGGATCCAGAAGTGCTTGTGGCCTCCGGCGAAGCCTTTTCCTCCTCGGCTGCCGGACTTGCGGTGCTGGCCTACCTGACCCCAGCCGCAGTATCTCGATCCGCGGTACTTTCGTGTTCTTCTTAGATCGTGAGGCATTTTATTCACCTATTCTCCGTTTAGCACATTCTTTTAATGAGCTCGTTGATGGCATCTCCCCTGTAGCCGAGCTCGCCATGGTCTTTATAGGGTCGTTTCACGGTTCTCTTGAAGCCTTTCTTTGGGGGATGCATTCTGAAGAAGGGCTTGACGTCGTTCAGTTGGCTGAATTCTACCTCTCCGGCGACGATTGCGTTTGCGAGTTTCTCTATACTCTCGTAGCCGAGTCCCTTCAACGACTCGTCGGTCATCTTCTCGTCGCCCGTTAGTTTACCCCTCGTCTCAAGCAGGAGTTTAACGATCTCGACGCTGGGTTCGCCCCAGGTGACGTAGTCCTTGGCCTTTCGTAGCATGCCGGTGTAAGAGGGACTTTCTTTGAGTATTGTCGCGTAATTGTTGCGCTCCATTCGGAGCATAGTTAGTGTGGCTTCGACAGTTTTTTGGGCGTCAACACCGCCTCTTATGCGGACGACGAAGATGGTCTTTTCCGCCATTTTACATAGTCCACTCCTGAGGGGTCATGATCTTGCTGGTCTGTTTGAGGGCTTCGAATGTGGCGAACGCGAATGATGTGGTGGTTGTGGTTGTGCCTGTTGCCTTGGACCAGCAGTCCTTGATGCCGGCTAGTTGCAGGACTACCTTAGCGGTGTCACCAACGACTAGGCCGAGACCTTGTGGGCCAGGCAATAGTGTGAGCACTACGCTCCCAGTCTTTCCTTTTACGCGGAAGGGTAACGAGTGGGTTTCGCCACATCCACACTCCCAGCTACCGCAACCTCTCTTTATTGGGTAGAGGTTGAGTTTTGCCGTACGGATTCCCTTCTCAATTGCGTTGCGGACGCGCTTGGCCTTTCCAGTGCCGATGCCGATTAAGCCATTACCGTTGCCGACTGCGACGACGGCACGGAACCTGGAGTTCTCGCCTGCGTCGGTCTGCTTCTGAACCATGGCGATGTCGATTACCTCATCTTTGAGATCTTGGACGAGGAAGTCGATGACCTCGACTTCCCTGACCTTGTAGCCCTCACGGAATATGTCCTGGATGGATGTGATCTGGCCTTCCTTGACCATCTTGCCCAGCTGTGTGCGGGGTACCCAGTCATCTAGTGACGGGCCTTCTCTCTTGTATTCTCTACTCATTGTGTCCAGTCCCCCTGGATCTTCTTCTTTGTCTCCTCGAAGTGCTCGGGGAGCGATTCAGGCCTCAAACCCTTCCGGAGGTACATTGAGAAATACTTTTCGTAACCCTCAGAATCGATGACCTGAGCATATTTGGCTATGTCTCCGCCGTTGATTCTCTCCGGTGGAGGGATGATGTCGCTATCACATGGGATATTTAGTCCAGCATCGATGGCGCCCTTGACCACGGCGAATATCTTAGAGCCCTTTGTTGGTCTCTTAAGGCCGAGATCAAGGTAAGCGGTTTCAATTCCCGCCTTCACCGCCTTGTGGCCCGCTATGAGGCCGAGGAGGTAACCCGCGGGGATGCTCTTTCCACTTGCCTGCCAACCATATTTATTGACAAGTTCGTTAGAGGCTGCTTGGGTTAACACCTTATCACCGATGATCTCCGCCTTTATTATCTGAGCGACGATGCCTTTATTGGAGGCCCTAACGACGAACCTCGGGTACTCGGATGTAGCAAGGATTCGTCTCGCCTGATAGTCAGTCTTTTGTTCTCTTCTTCGTCTGTAAGCGACTCTATAGTGTGCATCTTTAGCCAAAGCTACGCCTCCTTAGCTTCTGCTCGTTTATATGCCTCTCTAATTCAGCGAGGCTGCGGAACTCTCCGCCCTTCGCCTTCATGTAGAGGCGACGATAGGTTCCAACGGTTATGACGCGCTGATCACGTAGCTCGGTGAGTTTCCTTCTAAGAGCCCGAATGCGATGCATCCAGCGGGTCTTCTCGGATACCTCTGCGAAGGCCTTGCCCTTCTTTGTTCCCATGCCGATCCTGCGACCGGTGCGCTTTTTCTGGGCGAGTACTCTTGCTCGTCCGCGGCTAGGGCTTCTCGCGGGTAGCGCTTTTATGGTGCCCTCGCTGATGAGTTTCCTAATCTCGTCCCTTGTGATGGCGCCTTCCACGTCTTCGACCTTTTCAGGGTTTATCCAGACGCGGTTGACACCAATCTCGAGGAGGGATGCGGCTAGTCTTCGCTGATTAGTGAGGTTCATTGTTTTTCCTCCTCAAGTTTCTCGAAGTCGGAGGGTTTCGGTTTAGCTCTTGTATTGAGGATCTTTACGCCGAGTTTCTCGGCCTCCTCTAGTATCATGGTTCGCTTCTTTCCTCCGACTGTTCTAGTTATTCTGGCGACCTGGGTCTCGATGTTTATTGCCTTGAGGTCCTTGACGTTGCTGATTAGTACCTCTTCTTTGCCAGTAGGATGTAGACCGCGGACAGCAGCTGGTCCGCCCCAGCCAATGTTAGCGACCTTCGGCCAGCCCTTTTCGTTGGTGCGCATCTTGTTATCGATGCCGCGGGGTTTCCTCCACCGTGACTTGATCTTCACAAAGCGCCAAGATTCAAATGCGTAGAACTTTGGCCGACTCTGATTGAGCCTTCTCCTGACCTTGAGCAGTCTTCTCTTTTCGGTGTCACTCATCGTTCATTTACTCCTTGCTGTAGACGTAGATACCGTCTAGGAACTTTCTCAGGTCCTTGTTGCGTATCTTCGTTCGGGTCTGTATATTGGCGGCCGTCTGGCTGACTTCGTCGATGTCGATGCCTTCAACGATCACGTCGTCCTGTTTTATGGTCACCTTCGCGTCTCCGAGTATCGCGGCTACGCGGGCCTTTCTCTCTCCGACGAAGTTCTCTATGTATACTTCCTTACCGACGACCTTTACGGCTGTGGGGAAGTGGACGAAGACGATCTTCATCTTGTAGATCCAGCCCTGGCTTACACCTTTGATCATGTTTTTTACGTGGGCGCTTATGGTCCCGATGAGGGCGGCTTCTATCCTGCGCGGGTTCTCGATGCTCAGTTTGAGGGTGTTGCCCTCTTTGACCATGTTGAGTTTAGTGTGGGTGAAGTCCTTCACTATCTTTCCCTTGGGGCCTTGTACCGTGATCTTCCTTCCCTCTAGGGCGAGCTGTACGTTTTCCGGTATCTCGACGGTGTTTTCGACTATTTGTATAGACATACGTGCTCACCTTAGTAGACGTAGGCTATCACGACGCCGCCGACGTTGAGCTCCTTGGCTTGTCGGTGGTCGATGACGCCTTTTGGGGTTGATAATATGACGGTTCCGAGGTCTCGGCTTGGTAGGAAGCGTTTCTCCCACTTCTCCATCTCCTTGACCTTTGTGGAGTATCGGGGTTGTACGGCTTTGCATTCGTTTATGCGTCCGAATAGTTGGACGCGGAACTTGCCTTGTCTGCCGTCATCGATGAACTCAATCTCGCCTATGTAGCCTTTTTGCTGTATTAGGCGTAGGACCCTGCTGACGAGGCCGGAGGCGGGGGTGACTATGCATTCCTTCTTTCGCCTACCCTCGTGGTTCATTATCGTGTTTAGTGCGTTAACTAGTGGGTCCATTCATATCACCTGTATTTCTTGAAGCCCATTGCAGGGGCGACTTCTCTGAAGCATTTCCTACAGATATTTAGGCCATAGCGTCGGATGAGGCCGTTATGGGTGCCACACCTAATGCATGCTCTGCTGCCTGGTCCGGTTGTCCGTTTCTTCTGCTCACTCATTGGTTGCTCCCACCTCGACGCCGAATTTTTTCTCGATGAATCTCATCGACTCCTCGGGAGTAACTTTATGGTTCTTACCGATCCTACCTCGGGCGTGCTTCTTCTCGTCTATGTGGTACCCGGCGCGTTCCAGGGTCACCATAACATCCATACCCGTGATTCCTAGGTTGGGGTCGTATCTTGTGCCAGAGATGTCGATGTGCTCCTTGATGCCAAAGGCGAAGTTCCCCCACTTGTCGAAGCTACGGGATTTGATCTTCTTGCCTATGGCTGTAAACGCCCTCCCAAGGAACGCTTCGGCCTTTTCTCCGCGGAGCGTCACCATACACGCGATGGGCTCCCTCTTCCTGATGTTGAAGCCCCTTATGGTTTGCTTCGCTAGACGTTGACAGGGCGTCTGCCCTGTAAGTTGCTCCATGATGGTTTGTGCGTGGTCAAGGGGGTCGCCTGAGGCGCCTACACCTATGTTGACCACGACTTTACCGATCCTTAGAGCCCTCATAGGGTTGGTCTCTACGATTTCGGTTGACATCTCATTGATTCTCCGGTAATGATATCAAAGGCTGTGTAGTCCCGATAGGGAAGACATACTTTGTTAAAGTACGTATGTCTTCGCCACTCGACGTCCTCACAGTCGCTGTCTTTTTCCAGCCTGGTTCATCACCAAAGCCGATTATCATTCCAGTTTCTCCCTGGGATCGACCTCCGGTGATGACAATCGGTAGCTGATCCTTGAAGGATACGTGTTCTACGATCTCTTGGGAGGGGACCTTGATCTTCAGAACGTCATTTACCTTATATGGACTTTCCATGGATACGTTTAGTGTCCTTCCATCGTGAAGTCGTAGCTGGGTAACGTTGTTCCTGAGGGTAGTCTTGCCGATTATTCTGCAAAGCTTGAAGCCGATCTCGTCACCCTTTATTTTATGTAGAGCGAGACGTCCCCCCTTTGCGGGGAGGATACGGTAGCTCTCACCGGCATCGGGAAGGGTTATAACATCCATTAAGCCGACTGGGAACTTCTCGTCGAGGCGTGGTTTTCCGTCGATCTTTATCTTGCCCTGCTTGGCTATCATCGTAGCTTCCCTGCGAGTGGTGGCATAGTTAAGCATGTCACGAAGTAGGATAGTGACGGGGATCGAAGTGCCGAAGTTGTGTGGACCGGGGCTTGTGTTTATGGACCATACGTTCGCCTTTCTCTTTATTGTCCAGAACGTCGGTGCCTGTTGTCTCTTCATGTGTCGTGTTGGTCCTTTTCTTCCCATCTCTACTCCTCCTTGGCCTTGAAACCCTTCCTCTCGAGGATTATCTTCCGTCTATTATCGTCGAGGTTGAGTTTCGTGATCATTACGTTTTCTGCGCGTACGGGGATCTGTACTGTTGAGCCGTCGAGTCTCGTCCTAGTGACGCCCTCGATGTAGACCTTACAGTCGTTGGTATTCACCCTCAATATCTTGCCTTCTGCGAGCTTTCTGTCGCCTTTTGTGATTGTAACGGTGTCGTTCTCAATCACGGTCATGGTTCTTGCGCCGTACTGTGATTTGAGGCTCGGGGAGAGAGGTGCTGATATGTATCTTCTTTTAATGTGGATGGGGGCATTTTTTTGTTGCTTCCTCACTGTGGAGGGCTTTATGTTCCCAACTTTGTTCATTAAACGACCATCCTCGCTGTTGTTCCGAGGCGTGCGAAACGCTCCACAGCTTCCTTGGCCACGGGGCCCTTCACATCAGACCCTCTTAAGGTACCCTCGGGGGTCAATATGACAGCAGCATTATCCTCGAATTGGATCCATGTACCGTCCTTCCTCAAATACGGTTTCCTCTGGCGGACAATCACCGCGTTGAACATTTGCCTTCTCATCTCGGGCGTGCCCTCACGACAACTGACCATACAAAGATCACCTACGCTGGCTATTGGAAGCCTACGGCGTCGACCTTTGTAACCGAGGACCTGAATGAGGCGTAGTACGCGTGCACCACTGTTGTCGGCGCAGATGAAGACGGAGCCCGAAGTTAAGCCTCCGCTTATCTTCCGACGAGGTAAAATTCGTCTCTTCGCTCTTTTACTCATTCATTCACGCCTCCTCGGCTAGTTTTTCTACGACGCAGAAGGACTTGGTCTTGCTGAGTGGTCTGCACTCAGCGACGCGGACCATCTCGCCCTTCTTCGCGTCTATGCATGGGGGGTTGTGTGCGGTGATGCGGCTGCTCGCTCGCGCGTAGCGCTCGTATTTCCTGTTGAATCTGGTGTAGTTGATGCGGATAACGACGGATTTTGTCATCCTGTCGCTAACCACCACACCGTCCAACACCCGCCCCCTCACCGCTAGGGAACCATGGAATGGGCAGTCTGGGTCACTACACTCGTTCTCGGGTCTTTTAAGGCTCATCAAAACGTTTTCGCCCTACCAATCTCGTTTCGGCTTCTTCTTTACGCGGTCTTCTGGTCGACCGATGAGGGTCTTCCCCTCTACCTCAACCGAGGTTCCGCCAAGGTTGAAAATGAATGACGTCTCACCCTTCGCCACGGTTTTCTCTTTTTTACCATGGCTTATAATAAGAGTGTTTCGTGTCTCTGCTATAATTAATCCTTTGATTTTCTTTTGACTCTTATTATTGGTACCGCTGATCTTAGCGTCGAGCCCGATGAGCTCGTGACGTGTTATGTTATCAGCGGTTACCGGCGTCACTGCTTGGACGCCTCCTCGTTGAGGACAGTTTCTATTCTAGCGACTACTTTCTTGAGGGCCTTCACCCTGCCAGGGTTTTCGACCGAACCACCAGCCTTGATAAGGGTCCTCATCTTGGAGAGTTCGGTCTTTATCTCTCCGAGTTTCACCTTCTTCTGCTCGGGAGTCATTTCCCTGATCTCTTCGAGTCTTATTATCGGCAACTAGTTCTCCTCCTTACCCTCATCGGGTTTGTCGGCCTCAGTCTTTGGCTCTTCCTCGACTTTTTCCTCTACGGGTTGGGTCTCAAGTTCGGCTTGAACTGTGGCGGGTTCTTCGACTACTTCCTCAGTTTTTACCTCGGTGGGTGTTTCTACGATGGCCTCGGGTTGTTCAGTGGTCTGTGTGACCGGTTCTTCTGAAGGTAGCTCTTCCACGTCGGGTTCTACGCCCTCAGGCATGTAGACCTCTTCCTCGGGATACTCGATCTCGGGGAGGTCTTTTAGGCTGATCTTGTCGGGGAACTTTGCGTCAGGGGGGATGATGTTCACGGTGACGCCGAGGATGCCCCTCTTCTGTTTGACGTGGATCGTCGCGTGACGTAGCCACCTCTTGGAAGGTTCTCCCGCTTTGGGTATGTATCCTTCGCTTACCTTCTCGAATCTGGCCCTTGCGCTCCTTATTGGGCCCTTGAGTATGATCTCGCAGCCGAGTGCGCCGCTATCCATGATCCTGCGGAGGCTCCAGAAGATGCTCCTGCGGAAGTGGACGCCACGCTCGAGGGCGTTAGCGACTCTTGCTGCCATGATGTGAGGATTGAGTTCCGGAACCTCGATCTCCACCACCGTGATCTGGGGGTTGACTAAACCGAGTTTTTTCTCGAGCTTTTCGGAGGCGTCCTTGATTGCTCTACCTCTCTTACCGATTACCCTTCCAGGTCTCATCGTGTAGAGGTTGATCTGGGCGCCAAGCGGCGTCTTTGTGAGTGTGATTCCGCCGTAACCGGCCTCTTCGAACTCCTTAGAGAGGAGTTCATCGACCGCCATGCGCTCCTTATTGTCCCGGATGATTCTCTTGACTACTGACAAGCTTACACTTCCTCAACCGCGACCTCGATATGGGTAAGGTGCCTGAAATATGGCGATGCCCTTCCGAAGGCCCGCGGTATGAATTTCCTTATTCTGCGGCCCCTATGTGCCGCGATATGTGTGATCTTTAAATTTTCGGTGTCTAGCCCCTTGAACTCGGCATTAGCCTCAACGGCGTCTAGAACTCTGAGGATTTCTCCCGCGGCTTTCTGCGGATATCTGCCTGCGTCAAAGCCTTGTGCCTCTCTCCTGTGTGGCACTTTGAGCTTGTACCTGTAATATGGTACAGGCTTCTTTAGTTCGACGACGTCTTTCAGAGTTTCCTTCGCCTTCTCTAGCTTCATGCCTTTTATGTAGTTGCAGATCTCTCTGGCAGCCTTTGGCTTTATTCTAAGATCCCTGCCGCTGGCTATCGCTGTCTTGTCCGGATCTAGACCTGTGACCGAGTATCTCCAGGATGGCATATACGCACCGTTCGCCTTACTTGAAATCGGGACTTTATATAAAAACGTTATCTAAATTCGGGGGGGAAACGATTGTATAGACGAATATTATCGCCTCTTTCTGGTGAGAGGTTAGGAAGTGTATTTTGAGGAGTTATGGGAGGTTTAACTGGTTTGTCATTGGTGTAGTTAAGTAATGTAGTTTATATTGAAAGTTATATTTGAAGAAAATAAACTGAAGTAAACTTACTTCAGTGGGATGTACATCGAGCTTCTGGATGCACCGATGCCTGGCTTTCCGTGGCGGACAATTTTGTTCGTTATAACAAACTCGCCAAGGTAGTGACCGAGCATCTTCTCGTTTATCCTGACCTCTACGAACTCCTGACCGCTATGGATGAGGATGATCTTTCCGACCATCTCTGGCAGTACGACCATGTCTCGGGCGTGGGTCTTAATGGGTTTACCATCATCCAACCTGAGATGTTCGAGTACGATCCTCTGCTCGTTGCTGAGTCCCCTGCGTAGGCTTCTCCTCATGCGGCTTGGTAGGAGGTTGATAAACTCGTCCATCGACATGGCTTTGAGCTCGTCGACGCTTCTGCCCCTATACTTGAAGTTCTTTGGCATTCGTCTTCACTCCATCATTTCGTTTTATATAATCGTGTTGGTTATTGCCTCTGGCGCTTTGAGCCGCCCCTGCCTGAGGTCCTTGCGGCGATGAGTCCGACCTTCGCACCGGGGGGTGCGTTGCGGCTAACTGTGGTAGATTTTCCAGGGCGTCTGTGGCGACCTCCACCGTGTGGGTGACTGGCGGCGGTCATCTTTACGCCGTGCGCTGTCGGGTAGACTTTGTTGCTCGCCTTTGCCGCGTGATGACCTTCACCAGCCTTGAGACGTGGCTTTTCGAGGCGTCCTCCACCAGAGATTACGCCTATGGTTGCCCGCGACTCTGCGGATAGCAGTATACTCCTTTTTGAGGGGAGTTTCACTACGGTCTTGCCCAGGTTGTGTGCTATCACCGTGGCGTATGTGCCGGATGCGCGGACGATCCTTCCTCCGTCACCGGGTTTGAGTTCGAGGTTGTTTACGAGCGTTCCTTCGGGGACTTTTCCTAGGGGTATGATGTTTCCAACCATGAGGGGGGCGTCGGCTCCTATGACTATCTCCTGCTCGACGTATGTCCCCTCGGGGGCTGCTGAGTAGAATGTTTCTCCATTTGCTAATTCGATTACTGCGAGAGGCGCAGCACGGCCCGATTCGTGGACGATGTCCTTAACGGTGCCGCGTAGTGACTCTGTTGATAATGCGGGGTATCTTGCCTGAGCGACCTTGCCTGTGTGTGCGCTCTGGAACACGGGTGTTCCACGGCCGCGGCGTTGAACCTTAATTCGTTTTCCCATTCTTCACACCTACAGTATGCCGAGTTTTATGGCTACCTCTGATGCGCTGAAGCCCTCTTTGAGTTTGATGAATGCTTTCTTTTCGCCCTGTCTGTTGATGAGGGTGTTGATCTCCTTAGCCTCGACTTGATAGAGTTCCTTGATTGCTTTGGCTATTTCGTTTTTCGTTGCTTCGCGATGGACTATGAAGATGAGTTTGTTCTCGTTCTCGATCATGTAGACGCTGCGCTCTGTCATGGTCGGGTACTTTATGATGTCGTTTGATTGCATGTTTATTTCTCCCAGGTCTCGTCGAGGGCGTTGAAGGCTGATTTTGCCCATACGACTAGTCTTCCCGCGTTTGCTCCGGGGGCTAGGAGTTCGGCGTTGAGGTTTCTGAGCACTGTGACATCGACTCCGGGCAGGTTTCTGGCCGCCTTGCTGACGCCTTTGTCCTCAGATATGACGATGAGGGGGCCCTTGCCGATCTTTTTGCCTCTTCCCCTCATGTTGCCTCTGCCTGCGCGAACCCCCTTCCTGTCTGCGCGTTCTACGTCGGCCCATATTCCGATCTTTGTGAATAGGTCTTGTACTTCCTTTGTCTTCTGGACGCCTTCGAGGGCGTCGTCGAGGACGAGTGGGAGCTGGGTTACGCCTTCGATGTTGTGTCCGCGTGCCGCGACGACTTCCTTGTTGGCTGTCGCGGCTATGCCGGATCTGATGGCGAGGCGGCGTTCTTTTTTGTTGATCCTCTTGATTAGGACTTTCTCTGACATCGGTGGGGTTGAGAGGTGACCGCCGACGGCTTGGACTGCAAAGTCTGCCTTACCGCTCTGCTTGAGGCGTGGTAGTCTCGCCTGACCGTGACCTGTTCCTCTGCTCAGCGCGGTGTTCCTCTTGCCTGCTAGAGGGTCTCTACCCTGAGGCTGGAAGCCGTGGCTCTGCTGTGCTATGACGGCTCTCCTTATGACCTCGGGCTTTAATGGGGTCTCGAAGATCTTCGGAAGATCGATCTCGTCGATCTTTTCGTTTGTGAGACTTAGAACTGGAACCTTCATTGCGTTGTCTTCTCCTTACCCCATTCTGTGCCGATGTATGTTACCTGTGGAGCTGTTTCTGGGTAGCTCGTTTCCCTGACGGCCTTCCTCATGCGGATGAGCCTTTTGGGGGTTCCTTGGACGCTTCCCTTGATTACGACGTAGTCGCTCTTGATTGGGCCGTATCTGTTGAAGCCGCCTGCGGGGGATACCTTGTTACCGTCGCTGCCGAGTAGTAGGATGCGTTTGTTGAAGTCAACGCGTTGGTGGCTTCCCATCTGGCCTGCGCGTGCTACGTGTGGGTGGATTGTCCTTGGGGAGACGGGTGCGATTGAGGCGACGCTCCTGATGGATTTACGGGACTTGTTTTGCTGGATGCGGATACCGAACCTCTTGACTGGGCCTTGGAAGCCTTTGCCCTTTGTTACGCCGGAGAGGTCGATGGATTCGCCTGGTTTAAAGACTTGAGATGCTGACACGGTTTTTCCGAGCAGTCCCTTGGCGTACTCAAGTTGTTGGTCGATGCTTCCACCGCCGACCTTTATCTCGATGAGGTCGGGTGTGTTCTTCTCCATAGAGGCAAGCTTGGGCTGTGTTGCGGCTAGGATCCTGATCTCCTTCGCCTTGTCTTTGGACGAGGCGAGTTTCTCAAGCTCCTTTGCGGTATCAGAGGTCTTCTTGACCTTCGTTGCCCTGATGAGATCCTTTGTGGGATCGGTCATCCAGGCCTCAGTGAGGACCTTGTATCCGTCGTATGTCGTCCTGTAGGAGCGGATGGCGCATACAAGCATCGGTGGAGCCTCGATGATGGTTGCCGCGACCTTTACTTCCTGTCCGAACTCGGGGACCTTTGCCCTATCCTCTATCTGATAGAGGTGGGTCATCCCCGCTTTGTAACCTGCGAAGCCTAGGAGCTGGGGACCTTCTGTGACCTCCGGCCAATGCTGGATGCGTCCATTAAAATGGCTTGCCCTGCGTCTAGGATAGAATGACTTTGATCCTTTTCTAGGTGAACGTGGCCTAGGCATCGTAGCCTCTCCTTATTTTATTAGCTGTAGTCAATCAGCGAGTCTTACATTTAAATGATTCGCATATTGGTGGATAATCGTTTATTCGGTTTATTTTTGTTTTTCTGGCTTGGATCGGGGCTGTTTGTTGGTAGGGGCTTGTTCTCTGCCCTTTTGCCGGTAATATGAGCAGATATCGTTTAGTATACATTGGCTGCATTTCGGGTTCTGTGCTCTGCATGTGTCTCTGCCGAATTGGATGAGTTTGATGTGGGTGTCGAGGTAGTTTTGGGGCGGGGTGGCTTCTTCGAGGGCGAGGCGTATCTCGTCGTAGGAAGCGTTTCTGGGTACGAATTCCAACCTCTTAGCTATGCGTGCAATGTGTCTGTCGACGGGTATGACCGATTTTCCGGCGTTGAATAGGAGAACGACGTCCGCGGTCTTCTCGCCTACCCCGGGTAGGGACATTAGCGCTTCGCGTGCTTCAGCGTAGGGCTTCGAGACGATGAGGGTCAGGTCGCCATCATATTGTTCGAGGATTCGAGTTGAGACCTGTTTGAGTGTTTTACTTCGTAGGTTGTACATACCGGCGGGTTTGATCGCCTCGGCTATCTCGGTGATGTTTGCATTTGAGATAGCTATGGGGGTTACTCCGATCATTTCTTCGAGGCACCTGTAGGCGGTGTCTTCGTTTTTCCAATTTGTGTTCTGGCTGAGGATGGTTCGGATAAGCGTATTGAAGGGGTCTTCTCGTCGCGGTGTCCACTTGCGTGAGGAAGAGGATAGGACCCGCGTTATTGCTTCCTCAGTTCTCTTCCTCGGCCTCGTCTTCGGTGTCAGGGTCGCCTACAACCTCCTCGGGGTCTTCTATTGGTTCTTGAATCGGGATAATGGGCTCTGGCGGTGGAGGCTTGTTCTTCAGCTCCTTGATCTTCCATGCGATCAAGTCCAGTAGACCCTTGAAGTTGGTTCTCTGGTTCGCGGAGACGGTCGTCCACGGCAAGTCGTGGTGATCGAGGCTGAGTTCTTCCTCGATGTTTTTCACAGTGTCTGCGGGCGCCTTGTCAACCTTATTGAATACGAGGATAACGCGCTCTGCCGGGACACCAATGTCACGTAGTAGGCTAACTCCTTCGCCTAGTTTGAGCTTTAGTGTGAGAGGCGGGTCGGTTATCTCGAATAACAGGATGACGACATCGGCGCTTCTTATGTCCTCGAAGTTGATTTGGAAACTCTTGATCAGTCGGTGGTCAAGGTCGAGGACGAAGCCGATTGTATCGATGAACATGACCGTGGTTTCGGAGTCGATGTATCTTTTCTGGTACTTGCTGCTGAGTGTGGTGAATGGGCGGTCGCTTACAGGTTTGCGTTCGCCAGTTAGCGCGTTGAATAGGCTGGTCTTCCCCGCGTTGTAGAAGCCTGCGATGCATATCGTGGGATAGCCAAGTTTTTTACGGTTCTCTATCTGCCGCTTCTTCTCAACCACCAGACTCTGTATCTGTTCCTTGATGTCCGATTGGCGTCTTGAGATCTCCCTCAGTTGTCCACGGAAGCCGTACTCGCCGCCGCTGTGAAAGAAGGGGCGATCATGGGTGAAGTGGATGTTCGCTGAGAGCTTGTAGAACGGCGCAAGCTTATCCAACCTCGCCGACTCTATCTGTAGCTTGCTCAGGTTGTCCGATGCCATCTGGTCGAATATTTCGAGGGTGAGTTCGTATCTGTCGATGACGTCGCAGCCGGTGCCCTCGATGAGGTTGAGTTTCTGGCTGCTCTTCAGCAGGTTGTAGAAGACGACGAGTTGGATGTCGCGTTTCTCCGCGAGTTTCTTGATCTCGCCGACTTTTCCCTTGCCTATGCAGTAGCGCTCGAAGGGGTGGTATCTCGTCTGGATTATCTCGCCGACGACTTCTATCCCGAGTGCCTGGACTAGTGCCTTTAGTTCGTCGAGTCTTACGCGGTATATCGTGTGGTCGTGGGCGTTTGTTTTTAGCATGCAGATGATGGCGCGGCCCTTGAGGGCGTCCCTGGGTTTGACTTCTTCGGGCATCGGTTGTGTAGTGGTTGTGTGGCGCGTGTCTTAAAAAGCATCCACGTCTGCTTGGTGAGGAATTGTCTACATTCTTTAAATAATGACCTCTCACTTTGCTGAGATCCGAGAGAGGATGGGGCGTTTTTCAGGGTTGTTTTAGTGAGATGGTCACGAAAATGGTTTGGATGGGTGACTCCCCTCCCCCCATAGTCGCCTGAAAGCGTTGTAGTGGACATGTTAATTTCCTTCGTTTTTCTGGGTTTTATCTCATTTGTTTTTATTCATCGATGTCATTTTTCGGCGTGTTCTTACCAATTGTGCTTAAGTGTGTGTAGGTTGTTTTTGATTTGTGATGGGGAGTTTTAGAGGTTTTCTGGGCGGGCATCAGGTCACCTCTTTTTTCGTGTTCACATTCGTGTTTAGCTGGTATTTCTGGGGGGCGGCTGCGTCGATACCCGAGTCGAGGGACTTGTATCTTACGTTGGGCAGGTTTGGTCCCACGGTTGTTGGGTTGGCACTGATCTATCTTTTCAAGGGCAGAGAAGGGATTCGAGATATTTTTTCAAAGATGGTCGCCTGGAGGGTGAATCCGCTGTTTTATGTCTTCGCGATATTCGGAACGGCGCTCATTGTTGTTCCCGCGATATTCGTGGGGACGTATCTCGGGGGCACCGGGAATAGCTGGAATGATCCATCCCAGTGGTACATGATCTTCGTCACCTTTGGCTACGTCCTCTTCTTCAGTGTGCTGGGCGAGGAGTTGGGGTGGAGGGGCTTCGCCCTTCCTCGGATTCAGAGGGACGCCGTTGCCCTAGTATCGAGTCTGGTGCTCGGTCTCGTCTGGGGGCTATGGCACGTCCCCCTCTGGTTCGTGCCCGGAGATTTCCACCAATCCCTATCACTCCCCATCTTCCTCCTTCAGACCATGGGGTTCTCAGTCCTGTATACTTGGCTGTACAACAACACCGGGGGGAGCCTGTTAATCACTGGCCTCTTCCACGCCGCCAGTAATACTACGCTTGGCTTGCTGCCTGTGCTTCCCATGGATACTGGTGGAGATACTCTCCCGATGTTAATCTCGGTTGGGCTGCTCTGGGTCATAGTCGCTGTGGTCACTGTCGCATACGGGCCGACGTATTTGTCGAGGGATGAAAAGAACACACTATTCGGCGGTTTCAGCTGGGAATATGAGGACTAGTTTCGTCGTATATCCTTCTTCGCTACGTGGTCCTCGACTATGATGAGGCATGGCGCGAAGGTCTCGATAGTACAATAGATTCTAAGTTGTACATGCCAGTTATCGACGATGATTATTACTTTAGGTCTCTCGTCGATGGTAACGCTCTTGATGCTGTTCCAGTGGAACGTGTTGCTGAGCTGGGATGAACCTATGAGGGCGGGGCCGAGGCTCTTCCACGATCCCATCAGTAGACTAAGGCCTACAGCACCTTTGCTTATCTTGCTCTCCCTGCTGCC
>Ga0315274_10005908_pt1 | contig 17892 bp, 12 predicted proteins | sample YL17G02_20_MG_FD_203700 | JGI IMG/M metagenome (GOLD analysis project Ga0315274, IMG submission 203700) | Sediment microbial communities from Yellowstone Lake, YNP, Wyoming, USA - YL17G02_20 | ecosystem: Environmental > Aquatic > Freshwater > Lake > Sediment | place: USA: Wyoming | collected...
ACGACCCGGCCGAGATCATCCGGTCCGTCCGGAAAGGCTTCTATGCCGATCAGTTCTCGGGCGGTCAGGTCGAGGATTCGGGCAAATTCACCTTCTCCGTCACCTCGGGGTTCCTCATCGAAGAGGGACGTCTGACCGCTCCGGTCAAGCAGGCCACCCTGATCGGCTCCAACGTGGAGATCCTCAAACGGGTCGAGATGGTCGGCTCCGACCTGACCTTCGGCCTTCAGACCGGCTCCTGCGGGAAGGAAGGCCAGGACGTGCCGGTCACGGACGGCTGCCCGACGATCAAGATTTCCCGGATGACCGTCGGAGGGCGGGAATGAGCTCCCCCGCGGGAAATCGCGAACTTCTCTCCCTGGCCGAGCGACTTGTCCGCTTCGGTAAAACAAGCGGCGCCGACGAAATCGAAGTCGGGCTCGGCGACGGCACCGAATTCGGCGTCGACGTCCGGATGGGCGAGGTCGAAAACCTGGTCGAGGCCGGCTCCCGGGCGCTCGGCGTCCGGATCATCAAAGACGGGAAAACGGCCTTTGCCTCTTCGTCCGATTTGGAGCCGGAGACCCTCGAACGGCTGATCCGGAACGCCGTCCGGAGGGCCGAACTGGCCAATCGCGACGAGTTCGCCGGGCTTCCGGAGCTTTCCGATCGCCCGGTCGACTCCGCATCCCTCGACCTCTTCGACCCGGCCGTGCCGGCCCTCGAAGCGAAGCGGATGATCGCCCTGGCCCACGAGACCGAGCGGATCGCCCTCTCCGACAAACGCATCACCAACTCCCACGGGGCGAGTTTTTCCTCGCACGAGGGATGCTCGGTCTTGGCCAGCTCGAACGGCTTTCTCGGAGAATATCGAAAGACTTATTGCAGTTTAAGCGTCAGCCTCCAGGCCGGCGACACCGACGATCTGGTTGAGGATTTCTGGTACTCGTCCCGGATCCATTTCGCCGACCTGGAGAGCCCCGAGGTCATCGCCCGGACGGCGGTCGCCCGGACCGTCCGTCAGCTCCATCCCCGCAAGATCAAGACTCAGCGCGTCCCCGTCGTCTTCGAGCCGCTCATGACTTCGGGAATCCTGGGGTTCCTCTTTTCCTGCATCTCGGGAACGGCCGTTTATCAGCAGGCTTCTTTCTTGGCCGGGCGGCTTGGCGAGCGGATCGGGAACGATCGGGTGACCGTCATCGACGACGGCCTCCTCCCCCGCCTTCTCGGCACCGGCCCCTTCGACAGCGAAGGCCTCCCTTCGCGGCGGACGGTCGTCGTCGAAAAGGGTGTCCTTCTGAACTATCTCTGCAACACCTATGCGGCCCGGAAGCTCGGGCTCCGGTCAACCGGGAACGCCGACGGATCGGGAGTCGGCCCCAACAATTTTTACCTTCAACCGGGGACTCCTTCGGCCGAGGAGATCATCGGTTCCTGCGAGAAAGGCCTGCTCCTCATCCGAACCTTGGGGCACGGCCTCAATCCCGTAAGCGGGGACATCTCGCGCGGCGCGTTCGGGCTCTGGATCGAGAACGGCGAGATCGCCTACCCCGTCTCGGAAATTACGATCTCGGGAAATTTGGGGGAACTCCTCAAGAACATCGAGATGGTCGGAAGCGACCTCGAATTCCGGGGTTCGATCTGCGCCCCGACCATCAAGGTCGCGGAAATGCAGATCTCGGGGCTCTAAAACCGGTTGACGTAGAGGATGTCGGCGAGCTTGCGCTTAGGGACGTGGAAGCCGCCGGCCTCGTCCTTCCAGTAGCGCGGTGAGTCCCGATACTCTTCGACCATCGACGTCTCGGCCGGATAGCCGAGCGCCAGGACGGATTCAATCAGGTGCGTTTCCGGGATTCCAATCAATTCCCGGGCTTTAGGCTTGTCGATCGAAATCAGCCAGCAGCTCGCGATCCCTTCTCCCTGGGCTGCTAAAGTCATGTTCTCGACGGCCGCGCCGACGTCATATTCGTAAAGTTTGTCCCTGACCTTCGTGTTCACCAGGACGACGACGTAGGCTTGAGGCTCCTGACCCGGTTTTGGATTTCCTTGGGGAGTGATGTAAGCGGCCCACTTGAGCAGCGGAAAGAATCGATCCCGGATCGACGGCTCGTCCACGACGAGATATTCCAGGGGCTGGAGGTTCGCCGCCGACGGCGCCAGCCGCCCGGCGTTGACGATTTTTTCAAGGATGTGCCGGCCGATCGGCCTGGCTTGAAACTGCCGGATCGAGCGCCGATTCAAGATCGCTTCGAATACGTCCATTGGTTCACCCCTGGGCCAGGATGGCCTTGATTTTGTCGGCATAGGCCTTGCCCGCGGCGTCGGCGGTGACAATTTCGATTTTATCGGGACCATTCACGCCCAAGCCGAGCTCGACAGCCCGTTGGATCTGCTCTTGTTCGAACACTTTCTTCGACATGATCGCCTCGTTCGAACCGAGTTCTTTGAGGATGGCCACGCCGACGGCGTCCACGGCGATGCGATCCGTCCCGGCCAGAAAAACGCCTGCCTCGACCTTCTTTCCCATCGAGGGTCCCTCGTCCACGAACGCCTCGACGCCGTCGACGACGATGAGCTGAGGTTTATAGCCCTGGTTGATCTCGGCGATCATCCGACGCATGTGGGTCTCTCGGGCCGCGTGCAGCTCCCGCATCAGGGATTTCGGCGTCATCCCCACGGCCAGCTTGAGGGATAAGGTGAAAACGCCGCCGTATCCGTGTGTCTTCAAACAGCACGTCGAAAGGAGATACTCGGCCTCGACGACGGGTTTGGCGACGTCGAAGCCGTTCGCCCAGTGGTTTCCCGCCGGGTTGAAATGGACCCAGCCGTCTGTCGGCATGTCCTCGAAGTTCACGACGTCGAATCCGAGTTCCTGGGCCAAAGCGGGAATTCCCTTATCGGCAAGAACTTGCCGGGTTTTCGGAGGGCCGCTCCGGTCGCCGACGGTGACTTGGGCAGCGCCGCGCGCCTTCATCTCCAGGACGAGGCGGCCCAGGGTGTCGTTATGGGTCGATCCTGGGGCCGGGTCGGCCGTGTTGAAATTCGGCTTGATGAAGACCTTCTTCCCCTTCGGCGACGGGGCACCGAGGAGCTCGATGACGTCGACAACGCCCCGGGCGCGGTCGGTCGTTTTGATCAGGGCGACTTTCGCCGTCTGAGGGACTCCCTGGGAGGACAAGGTTTCGGGCCTGATTGCAGAAAACGCCACGGCTCCGGCCGCCGAAGCTTTCAAAAAATCGCGTCGGTTCATGTCCTTCTCCTTAAGGAAAAAATTTTATCCGGCCGGGCCTGAATTTGCAAGAGAGAGGCTGGCTGTTTTTGGGGTTTGGGGAATTAAGCTAAAGGGGGATAATGAAGAAGGGTTTAACCTTGCACAGCCAGCGAAGCAAAGTTTTGAAGTTATTATATACCTTCGCCGGGCGAAATCAAGTCTTTTTTTTGCCGGAGCGTCTTTTTTCCAAGAGATAAGGCCGACGGAGTCACGGCCAGGCCGCCGCGCGAAGTGACCCTCAGCTCCGGCGGAAGCATCCGGCCCGAAGCGATCGAAGCGTCCACCGTTTCGTCGAGCGGAATCGGATTTTGATATCCGCCCATGACAAGGTCCGCGGAGATGAATGCCGCCGCTGCGGCCGCCGCGTTCCGGGTATGGCAGGGAATCTCGCACAGCCCCTGGACGAGGTCGCAAACCGATCCCATCGAGTTTTGAAGAGAGACGGCGGCTGCGTCGCAGGCCTGCCGGGCCGTTCCGCCGGCCGCTTCGACGATCATGGCCGCGGCCATCGCCCCCGCGGCGCCGATCTCGACCTGGCAGCCCGCGATTTCGGCGGCGAACGTCGCTCGCTGGGCGAAGACGAGCCCCACGGCTCCCGCGGCGAAAAGCGCCTTGATGATTTGCTCGGGCGTCCGGCCGAGATCGCGCCCCAGGGTGACGGCGACGCCCGGAATGACTCCGGACGACCCTCCCGTCGGCGCGGCGCAGACGACCCCCCCGCTATTTGAAGAATGCATGACGGCCAAAGCCCGGGCCGCGGCCCGGGTCGGAACACCGCCCAAGGGCAGAATCCGGCGACGCTCGGCCTCCAGGATTTTATGGGCGGTCGGCTGCAAGAGTTTCATTTTGATCTTGCGGGGATCGAGACCTTCTTTGACCGACGACTCCATGATTTCGAAGCGACGCTCCATCTCGGCCGCCGCCTCCTTCTCGGCCATCCCGAGAAGACGGGCCTCGTAGCGCAGGGCGGCCTTCCCCAGCGACAGGCTCTTCCCCCGGACATAGGTGATCATTTCGGCGGCAGAGGTGAAGAGAGGCTCGCCTTTCCGGAGATAATAGACAGGCTCCGCCGTCCCAACCCCCGCGACCTCGACGGCGTCCTTCCCGTCGATCGCAACCATCCGCCCGTTCACCTCGACGACGGCGAACGTCCCCCCGCCCGTCGATTTCGCCAAGAGGTCCAGACGCTTTCCGGACCGGCCCGTCAGGGTGATGAAAACCATGTTCGGATGATCCGTTCGGGCGAGCTTCGCGACGCGAAAAACGATTCCCGTGCCGGACCGCCGGGCGTCATCGAGCGCCCGGGCAAAACGGACGTCGGTCAGTTTCCAGCCTAGGAGCCCGGCCGCGAAGGCCTTGTCGGCATTTTGTTGCCAGTAGGTTTCGGCATAGCTTCCGTCAGGATCGAAGGTGAATTCCGCCGCGACCGGGATCTCGCCGAGGAGGGCCCGGGCCGTCACGGCGATGTGATAGGACCCCGCGGTATGCGAGCTCGACGGCCCCCGCATAACCGGCCCGAGGACATCGTTGAAAATGCTGCAGAACATCAATAGGACACTCCTATGGTGAACGTGGTGACATAATTGAGCATTTCGAGCTCATAAATCTTGTCCGGTCCGGCCGGAAAACCCAAAGCGGCGAACTTCGACATCGGGACGATGATCCGGAAGACGTTCGGCTTGAAGCCGAAGAAGAACCGGTTGTCGAGATGGAGGGTCGCCGGGCCCAGGTTGATGTCGAGACCGCCTCCGAAAACACCGCTGATCTCGGCGTTGTTCAGTTCGCCCTTGAGGTCCTTTTTTTCGTCCAGGTCGATCGGAAAGACGGGCGTCTCGACATGGGTCCGGCTTTCCAAGGTTCCGGCGAGGTTGATCCCGAGGGACAGCCCCGCATAAAACGTCGGAACCAATTTCCAATCGACGGGAAGGCTGAACTTCAGCGTGATCGGGACCTCCAGATAGGTGAGCCGCCGTTCGTCCTTGACCCGGATGGAAACTCCCGGGATCGTGACCGGGACCTTGACGTCGTAGCCTCCGCCTTTGGCGAAATAGTTCAGCTCCGCTTGGATGGCAAAGATCCGGCTCAACCGGTAATTGACGAAGCCGCCCAGGGAGAATCCGCCCAGGGCGAATTTGTCGACCTCGAAACCGCCTTCATCCTCCCCGACTTTTCGGAGCTGGCCGCTATCATAGCCGGCCTTCAGGCCGAACGTTATCGTCTTGGCGGAATACGCCGCCGCCGCGACGGACAGAACCGTGGACCCTAAAACCAGCATCAGGAGTGCCGTTCGTTTCATTCCTCTCCTCTCCTCTCCTTCCGCGTTTTCATTGGATTTTCACCCGCCTAACCGAGATCCAACAGCGAACAGCTCGAACCGGAGGCATCGCCACGGCTATCTTCCGACCGTTTCCCAGCCGCGCCGGCTCAAATCTCTATAGATGATGGCGCCGAAGATGAGCCCGGCGGCCAGGAAAGCGAGTCCGAGCCCGATTTCGCCGAAAATGATCTTTCCCGCGCCGAAGAGAAAAGCGTAGATCATCAGGACGCCGGAAAGCCAGTCCAGCAAGTTGAAGAGGCCGTCCCGTTGCGGAACGACGTCGGTCGCTTCGCGGGCGATGGGTCCCCAAAGGGCCGCGCTCGGCCGGACCCGCCGATAAAAGGCCAAGAGGGTGTGATTCGGTTCCGGTTTGGTCAGGAACGTTACGGACAGCCAGACCACCGTCGTCACTCCGACCGTGATAAGGACGATATACGCGAACTCGCGGGGATCGGCTTCCGATAAACCGAAAGCGTATTGCGCGGTCAGCGACGTCACGAAGGCCGCGATCATGGCCGAGACCTCGCTCCAGGCATTGATCCTCCACCAGAACCAGCGGAGAAGATAGACGAGTCCCGTCCCCGCCCCGAGGGCGATCATGAACTTCCAGGCGTCGGCGATCGAGTCCATGAAGAAGGTGACGACGGCCGAGAGGATCATGAGGAGCATCGTCGCGGCCTGGGAGGCGTGAACATAATGTCTCTCCGCCCGGCCGCGGACGAAAAAACGACGATAGAGGTCGTTGATGAGGTAGCTCGCCCCCCAATTGAGCTCGGTCCCGATCGTGGACATGTAGGCCGCGGCGAAAGCCGCCAGCATCAGACCGCGGAGCGAGGCCGGCAGGTCGGCGATGAGGATGCGGACGTAGCCCGACTCCGGGTCGGCGGCGAAGGCCGGATCGCCCTGGAATCGGACGACGGCGACGAGCGCGACCAGGATCCAGGGCCAAGGCCGGAGGGCGTAATGGGCGACGTTGAACCACAGGGTCGCCAGGACCGAGTGCTTCTCGTTCCTGGCGCAGAAAATGCGCTGGGCGATGAATCCTCCCCCTCCCGGCTCCGCTCCCGGATACCAGGACGCCCACCAGTTGACGGCGATATAGACGAAGAAGGTGAGGAGCGGCATCCAGGAGGAGTTCAGGTCCGGGATAAACGCCAGGAGCGATCCCGCGGTCGTCCCCCCCGCCTCGATCTTTGCGATGCCTCGGACAAGTCCCCCCATCCCCCCGATCGAACGAAGGGCGAAAATCGCCAGGACGATGACCATCCCCATTTTGAGCATAAACTGGAAGAGGTCGGTGACAAGGACGCCCCACAGACCCGACAAGGTCGAGATCGAGGCCGTCAGGATCATAATCCCGAGGGCGATGGCCAAGGCTTGGACCTTAGTGACCCCAAGGACGAGGACCAGGATCTTGACGATCGCCAGATTAACCCAGCCCATAATGATAAGGTTGATCGGCAGACCGAGATAGAACGCCCGGAACCCGCGGAGAAACCGGGCCGGGGCGCCGCTGTAACGGATCTCGGCGAACTCCGCGTCGGTGAGCACGCCGGCCCGGCGCCACAGCCGGGCGTAGAAAAAGACGGTCATCATCCCCGAGAAGGCCATGCTCCACCAGATCCAGTTGCCGGCGATCCCGTTCCGGGCGACGAGGCCCGTGACCGCCAGCGGCGTGTCGGCGGCGAAGGTGGTGGCGACCATCGACGTCCCGGCCAGCCACCAGCTCACGTTCCGTCCGGAGACGAAGAAGTCGCTGACGCTCTTCGTGGCCCGTTTTCGATAATAAAGGCCGATTCCAAGATTCAAGGCGAAGTAGGCGACGATGACGGCGATATCGATCCACGTCAGGCGCATAGCCGTCTTATATCAGAGGTCCTTTGCGCCTGTCAAAAACAGGGCCGCGTCCGACGCATTCGGTCCGGCACCGCGGCTCTACTGGTATCTCAGACTATCCGATGGATTGGCCGAAGCCGCTTTCACGGTTTGGATGATAAACGTGATGACGCCGAACGACATCGTCAGAAAAGCGGTCCATAAAAACACTTTCCAACCGACGGCGGTCTTGAAGGCGAAATTCTCCAGCCACTTGTTCATGAGGAACCAGGCCAACGGCCAGGCCAGGACATTGGCGAGGAGGATCCATTTAATGAATTCCTTGGACAACAGAAGCAGGACACGGCCTGTCGAAGCGCCGAGCGCCTTCCGGATGCCTATCTCCCTGGTTTTCTCCTCGGCCGTGAAGGAGACCAGTCCGAGAAGCCCCAGGCAGGAGATGAGAATGGAAAGGGACGAAAAAACGGTGCAGAAATTGCGAATATTCTTTTCGCCCGCGTACAAGCCTTCGAGCCGGGAATCCAGGAACCGATATTCGAACTGGTCTTCCGGAAATGCCCGTTCCCAATTCTCTTTTATGAACCGGACGGCCCCCTCCTCCTCGCCCGGCTTGATTCTGACGGAGATCTGGGAGACAGCGCCGGGATTGAGGACGATGACCGTAGGTTCGATTTCGTTCCGGAGAGATTTATAGTTGAAATTCTTGACGACGCCGACGACGGAAACCGCGGGATTCGTTCCTCCTCCCAGGATCAACTTTTTCCCGACGGCCTCCGCCGGCGTCCACCCGATCCTTTTTGCGCCGGATTCGTTGAGAATAACCGCTCCCGTCGCGTCCGTGGCAAAAGCTCTGGAAAACGCTCGCCCGGCGGCTAAATCCATCCTATAGGTTTCTGTATAATCGTAGCCGGTCGTGTAAAAAGTCATGTTAACGACTTCATTCGAACCCTGAAGCATGACCGCGCCGTTGCTGTAAAGAGGATCGCCCGGGGCATCGGCGCCCGAGGATACGGCAAGGATCTTGGGGTCGCGCAGCAATTCGTTTCTGAAGGATTCGTAGCCTTGGGCTCCTTGATTGCTCCGGACCTGGACAAGGACGAGGCTGGATTTGTCGAATCCCAGCGACCGGGTCCGGATGTAACTCATTTGCTTCGACACCGTGAACATCCCGATGAGGATGACGATGGAGACGCCGAATTGGACAACCACCAAGTTCCGGCGAAAACGGGATCTTTTCTTTCCCTGAAACGTCCCGCCCTTCAGCACTTCGGCGGGCTCGAATCTGGCCAGATAGAACGCCGGATAGAGGCCGGCCAGTATGCCCACGGCGAAAGCGGCCGCCACGATAACGGCCAGATTCTCCGGGGTGATGAGCGGGGACAGTGACAGGTTCCCGGCGAAGATCCTGTTGTAGGCTCGGACGAACAATTCGCTGAGGACGAAGGCAATCCCCAGGGCAATGAACGTCAGAATCAGGGATTCGTGGATGAATTGTCTTCGGAGCCGGCCCTTCCCCGCGCCAATCGTTTTACGAAGGCCCACTTCCTTGGCCCTCTTGCCGGCCCGGGCGGTGGACAAATTGACGAAATTCAGGCAGGCGATGATCAGGATCAGGACGGCGACCAGGGAAAAAGCATAGACGGATAAAACGCTCCCCCCCGGTTCCGCCTCCCAATTGACGCTGGGCCGCAGATGGATATCGGTCAGGGGAAAAAGCCGCATCTTGAGCACCTCGTGAATTCCGCGGCCTTGCCCCAGCAAGTCTCCATAATAGGGTTTCAGCCGCTGTTCGACGAAGGTCTTGAGCTTTTTCTCGACGTCCCGCATCGAGGCGCCCTTTCTGAGTTGGACGTACGTATAGAGATTATTGGCCCTCCAATTAGTGAATCGTTCCTTCGGATAGGAGGCGATGGAGACCAGCATGTCGAAACGAATATGGGAGTTTTCCGGGACCTTCTTCAGGATTCCCGTCACCTTGAAGTCGGCCATTTTTCCATCCCATTGGATGGGGAGAGATCGGCCGACGGCGTTTCCCGTCCCGAAATATTTCAGGGCGTTTTCGGAAGTCAGGACAACGGTCAGAGGCTCCGTTAAAGCCGTCTTTTGATCGCCTTCCTCCAAGGCAAAATCGAAAATCTCAAAAACGCTGTTGTCCACGGCATAAAGCGGTTGTTGGTGCTTGAAATTCTTGTGATCCTTGATAACGAATTGCCCTCTCCAGAAACGCACGGCATTCTCGACCTCGGGAATATCGTCGATCAGAGCTTGCTTATAGACTCCCCCCGTTATGGGCCATCGGCTATAGAGGTTGTCGCGGAACAATTCACGTTCGACCCTGAAAATCCGGTCGGCGTTCTTATGGAAACGATCGTAGCCTGATTCCTTGAGCACCCACAGGCAGATCATCATGCAAACGCCGAGCCCGACCGCAAGCCCGAAGATGTTGATGAAGGAGAATAGTTTGTGTCGACCGAGATTTCGCCCGGCAATCATAAGATAATTTTTCAGCATGATTATTTCTTCCCTGACAGCCGAGACGGGCATTCAAACGTCCTTTCCAAAATTAACGTATAGTCCGAACAAATATTTGCAAGAATCGTGCCATGCCACTTCAGTGAGATCATTCCTCCCGCATCACTCGAATTATGTCCATTCTTGGACAATCCCTATCCGCTTCCGGACAGTCTTTACGAGGTCCACCGGTCCTTCTTGATTTTTTGGGGGCGTTGGCATAAAAAAAGAACATGTCCAGAGGGAAAACATGACAAAACACATCGGCCGAAAGACGTTCGGTGTCTCGGGGTTCGTCATCCTGGCAATGGTCTTCGCCGTTTCCGGCCCGGCCGGGGCCCAGGGGTTGGAATTCAGAGCCCCCGCGATCGACGATCCCCACTATCTCATCAAGACCGCCTTGGAGGTCAAGGGCAACCTCTTCAGGCTCATCGACGTGGACCTGCCGAAGGGGAGTCCGTACAAGGATGTTCTGGTTTTTCGAGATGGAAAGCCCATGGACATCACGAAAAACCTTGAACCCGGCACGTACGATATCGCCCTCCGTTATGCCTGGAGGTCAGGAACGTCGTATCTCCTTGACATCCATTGCCTCGAGGATGAATGGGAGGGCCCGAAGACGATCGAGAGGAAAGGTACATCGCCGGCCGCCGGAGGAATTCCCGATCTTGCCCGGGAGGGATTTTCGGCGGTTTTCGTCGTATCCGAAGAGGCGGGAATCGAGCGGAAGGGAGAGATCGTCTATTTGACGATGACGGCGCCCAAGACGGAGATCGAAGGCGCCGACTTCGCCGTCTTCGACGGGGACAAACGCCTTCTCCATCAGGTCGTCGAGTCCAAAGAATCCGTCCCGCCCGAATCGCAATCCAAAACCCACCCGGTGACGTTGACCAAAAAGCTCGCCGTGGCCGTCGAAGCGGCGCCGCGCGAGAGAAAGCTTGTCCGCGTCTTTAAGGCACCCGCGAGCCCGGCCCCGGCCTTGCTAGGACCGGGACTGGGAAGCCCGGCCGGCCCGGACGCCTTCGAGCTTTCCGGAACCGGGCTGGGCAAAACGGTCAAAGGAGCGAATTACGCCCTCCAGCTCCATCCCCAGAGCGGCCAGATCTTCACGATCGAAGATTTCGCCGCCGCGGTGAAGCTCTATAATAAAGCGGGCGTCATCCACTGGAACCCGGATGTCTTTACGCCGGGCATCGCCTGGGACCACAGCTTCGACTGGAACCCTCCCGCGTCGTTCGAGGAGAAGAACGGGCCTCTCGTATATCTGAACGCCCGGAAAGGCCCGATGCCGCGGATCAAGGACGTCTTCCTCGAGGTGAAATACACGCTCGAAAAAGGGGCTCCGCATTTTGTGGCCGAGACGAGGATGCGCGTCGACAAAGACTTGGGCGTCATCGCTCTCCGCAACGACGAGATGGTCCTTTTCAAGGAGCTTTTCGATACGATCGTCTATCGGGAAACGAATGGCCGACTCGTCCAACAGCCCCTCCGGGAAATCTTCGGAAAACCTTACGGCCTCGCCCACATCGCCCTCTCCGACATCGCTTGGGTCGGCCTTCTCAGCGCGAAAGCGGGATACGGCTTCTTCAGCCTCCGGCTCGAATCCTCGGTCAGCAACCTGGGAACGGGCGGAGATCTCCCGCATCGGGCCGGGACGTACTTTTACGCCCCATCCGACGGCGATTATGTCTATTGGGTCCGGCCGTATCTCTATACCTGGGGAGAATTCGCGACGAGCAACCTCCTCACCGCCTTGCCGGCCGGGAGCCTGTTCTACGAAAGGAACGCCTATCTCGTCTCCCGATGGGAGGAGACGACCGCCGCCGGGCTCGACGCCCTACGGAATCGCCTCGCCAACCCGTTGAGGGTGTTCTAAATGTATGCGATCGGCGTCGATTCAGGGACTCAGGGGGCCAAAATCCTGGTCGTCCATGCGGAAACAGGAGAAGTCGTCGGCCGGGGCGGCGCCCCTCACGCGATGGCCGAAGGGTTGAAGCCGGGCGAAAGCGAACAACATCCCTCGGTCTGGATTGCGGCGTTCGAGAAGGCACTAAGCGAGGCCCTCGGCCGGAGCGGGATCCAACCTGCCGAAATCGTCGCCCTGGGCGTCTCGGGCCAACAGCACGGATTCGTCCCGATCGACCGGGAAGGCCGGCCGATTCGTCCGGCCAAACTCTGGAACGACACTTCGACCATCGCCGAGACCGAAGAGCTGGTCGCCGCCCTCGGCGGCCCGGTCTCATACATCGAGAAAGTGGGGATCGGATTGGCCGTCGGCTTTACGGCCTCGAAAATTCTCTGGCTCAAACGCCATGAGCCGGCCCATTTCGCCCGCTTGGCGACAGTCTTCCTTCCTCACAACTATTTAAACTATTACCTCACCGGATCCGCCCATATGGAATACGGCGATGCCTCGGGGACCGGACTGATGGACGTCCGGCGGAGGGTTTGGCAGAGCGAAGCCGTAGCGGCCGTCGATCGGGGGCTCGGCCATAAGCTTCCGCCTTTGGACCATCCCCGGGAGCCTGTGGGATACGTGAGAAAATCCGTCGCCTCGTCCTTCGGGATGGCGAAAGTCCTCGTCTCTGCCGGCGGCGGGGACAACATGATGGGCGCCATCGGCTCGGGCAATGTCGTCCCCGGTGTCTGTACGGTGAGCCTGGGCACGTCAGGGACCGTCTATTCTTTTTTCGACCGGCCGTTCTCGGATCCGGCCGGCGAAATCGCCGCCTTTTGCGACAGCACCGGCGGCTGGCTTCCTCTTCTCTGCACGATGAACGTGACTAATACGACCGAGCTGTTCAGGGCCATGCATCGGATCGGCAACGCCGAGCTGGAGGCTCTCGCCGCCCGGGCGTCGGCCGGATCGGACGGGCTCGTCTTTCTCCCCTTCATCGACGGAGAGCGGGTCCCCGTTCTTCCCGCGGCGAGCGGATCGTTTTTCGGCCTCACCCGCCGGAATTTCGGCGCGTCCGCCATGGCCCGGTCGATCATGGAAGGCACGATTTTCAACCTGGGCTATGGATTCGGCCGGATGAAAGAGCTGGGCCTCGTTCCCAAGGAGATCCGGGCGACCGGAGGAGGAGCGCGGAGCAGGCTCTGGCTTCAAATCGTCGCCGACATCCTGGGGACGCCCGTCGTCACGCTCCAAGAACCCGAAGCCGCGGCTTTCGGCGCGGCGCTCCAGTCGATTTGGACATACCGCCGAGAAAACGGCGAATCAGCCGGGATCGAGGAGATCGCGGGGCGGATGGTCAATAAGGCCGATCTGGCCGCCGAACCGGATCCCCGAAATTCCGAGCTTTATCAGGGGCTTCAGGCGCGGTTTAACTCCCTATGGAAGACTCTCGCCCCTGAGTTTAAAGCCCATCGGGCTTTTCTTTCCTGAACGAAACACGGTTTTCTATCGCGGATCTCTTTCATTTTGGGGGAGAAGTTCATTATCTTCAAACCCGATCTGGAGTGGAGGCCGAAGACGAATGCCGAGGATGGCCTCTATTGTTTTCCTTCGCAAAAGCAGGTTTCGTACATCGCCACGACGTTTTCGACCGGGGTGAGCGGCTGGATGTTGTGGCAAGGAGCGAGGATGTAGCCCCCTCCCTCCCCCAAAATCCGGAGGCTGTCGCGGACTTCCGCCTTCACCTCCTCGACCGTGCCGAAGGGCAGGGTATATTGATTGTCAATTCCTCCGTGAAAGATGATCTTCCCGCCGAAGTCGCGCTTCAACCCCTCTCTCTCCATGCCCTCGCATCGCCATTGGATGGGATTGAGCAGGTCGATCCCGGCGGCGATCATGTCGGGGATGATCCGCCGGCAGTTGCCGTCGTTGTGGTGGAAGACGTAAACGCCGGCCTGCTTGGCGAGGTCGATGATTCTTTTCATCCCGGGCAGGAGGAACTCCCGGATATGGCGCAGGGAGATCATCAAGTCGGTTTGGCCGCCCATGTCCTCGGCGACATAACTGAGGATGACTTTCCCCGGGATCCGCTCGTAGATCCGGATCGTGTCCTCATAGGCCAGATGAAAGAGCTTGTCGAGACAGTAATGGACGATCTCCGGATTTTCGATCAGGTCGATATAGCCCTGTTCCTGGCCCCTCAGGTCCTTATAAATCAGGAACGGCTCGGACCCCCCGCCGCGGATGGGGTATTCCTCATAACCTTCGATCTGCGCGGCGATCGTCTCGTAATTCCACCAGTCCGGGCTTGGCCAAGTGTAGCCCCGTTCGATCTCCCCGACCGAAGCGAATCCCGCCAGGGGATGGTGGATGCATTCATCGTAGAAACCGTCGCCATACGCCATATTCAGGTAACGACAGCCGAAAGCGTCCGTTCCGGGAAGCAGCGGCGGACCCGCATAGTCGGCCTTGAGCTTCACCACGAAATCGACGCGGAGCTTCTCCAAGGCCTCCCGTTTCGTCGGGCAACCCAGGTGCTTCATGAGCTTGAGGGTGAATTCGTCCGTCGCCCAATAATCCGTAGGGATCCGGTCGGGCCTTTCGCGGCGGAGAACGGCGAGCCAGCGTTCGAGGGGAGTCATCATCTCAATGCCGATGGAGGTCTTTGTGCATGATCCGGCGCGTCTCCAACAGACGGTCGTCGGCGGGCAGGTCGGCCAGCTTGCGGTTCATGAACTCGTCGTTTTCGGCCTGGAGGAGACGGGCCGCGTAATCGATCGTGCTTGACGGGAAGATGCCGTCGCGCTCATAGAGGTCGCGCTTCTGATAAAGCAGACGGCTCGACTCGACGCAGCTCGTGGGTAGGACCGGAAGACGCTTGAGAAGCTCCTTGTCGGTAAAGATGTTTCCTTTGACGTAGAGCTGTTCGGCCAGCTCGAGGGGGGCGTTGGTTTTGAAGAGGGTGTCGTCGCCGCGGAAAGCCCAATCGGCGGCCATGATCATCCCGGCCAGAAGCAGATGGGTGATGGCGCTGCCGTCGGGGCTGCGGAGCTCGACGGTCTGGCGGCTCCCTTCGGCCCGGAACTCCAGGATGTCCCGGGGATTGATCCGCCGGGAGAGATGCCGGGCGTTGGCCCAGCCCAAGGGGACACGGATCATGGCGCTCCGGTTCATATCGCTCCAGCAGATCCGGGTCGGCGCCTCCTGATTCGGAACGAGCCGCAGATACGCCGAGGAGACGGTATTCCCGAAGGCGGTCAACGAATCGGCATATTGGCAGAGGCCGCCGATGAGACGCCGGGCGGCTTCGGTCAGCGTCCCGTTCGGATGGGCCATGAGGTTTTGGCCGTCCCGGGCGAGATCGAGATGGAAATGGAGCCCGTTGCCCGCGATTCCCTCTTCGATCTTGGGAGTGAAGGTGGCCACACAGCCGTACTTATAGGCGATATTCCGGATGAGCCAGCGGCCGAGGACGACGTGATCGCCCATGTCGACGATCGGCCGCGGAAGGAACTCGATCTCGAGCTGTTCGGCCCGCTTGTCCCGGATCTCGGGGATGTCGCTCCGGACGCTGTCCACGAAACCGACCTCGCTGTGGGCGTACTTGACCGCTCCCGTGATTTGGGTGATATACCGGACCATCTCATTCAAGATCGGGCCGCTCTTGCTGAACGGCGCGGCGCTGTGATAGCCCTGCTGTTTCTGGGCGGGAAAGATGTTCGAAGCCCGGTCGCTCAGAAGAAAGAACTCGATCTCGCCCAGGGCGCGCATCTCCATCCCGGTCTTCTCCTGAAAAAGGGCATGAGCCCGGGCGAGGATATTGTCCGGAGCGAAGGGGGCGAGTTCGCCGTCCCGGGCGATGTAGCGGCAGATGAAGTCGAGGCTCCCGTCGTCGAAGGGGTTGAGAAAGGCCGATTTGAAGACGGGGACGACATATAGGTCGGACAAGGCCGTGTCCACCATCCCCTTGAAGAGAGACGAGCCGTCCACGCGCTCCCCTTCCGCCAGGATCATTTCCGCTTGGCCGGCATCGGCGACGGGGAGCTTGAGCTCCTTAAACTTGCCGTCGAGGGCGGTGTAATGGAAGGTGAGGCGTTCGATGTTCCTCTGTTCGATGATCTTCAGGAAATCGGACCGGTCGAAGTCCTCCGGAGCTTTATCCAGAAGGACCGCGAGAGGATTCGCCAGGGCGTAGGGATGAGGGCGGGGCTCGGACATACATGGACTCCTAGGGAGAGAATCGGGGCGTCGGGCGCTGGGCCGGGGTCATTGGGTATGATTCCGAAAGGAAGGGATATTGTAAAGAAGATAAGGCTTCCGCAGGGCGTCGAACTCGGCCAGGCCCTTTTCGAAACCGCGGACGATTTCGTCGATCGGCCCGCCCTTGATCATCGCCTCGCGGACTTTGGAACTCCCCATGATTTTGTCGAAGTATTTCTCGTGGAACTGGAATTTGTCCGGATACATATCGCGGATCGCGGCGATCGCGTGCAGAGCCACGGCGAGCGATCGATAAACCGTCCGGTCGATGACATGGATCTGGCAGCCCCCGCAGATCTCGTCCTTGAATTTCGAAAAGGTGGGGGTGAACCACTGCTCCCGGAACGCGACCCCCGGCAAGCCGAGAGCGTTCAGGCGCTTCGTCAATTCGTTTCCGTCGATCCAGGGCGCGCCGAAATATTCGAACGGCCGGGTCGTCCCCCGTCCCTCCGAAAGATTCGTCCCCTCGAAGAAGACCTGGCCCGGATAGACGACGGCCGTGTCGAGCGTCGGCATGTTGGGCGAAGGGGCGATCCAAGAAAGGCCCGTCTCGTCGAATCCCATGTCCCGCCGCCAGTTCTCCATGGGAATGACGGTCAGCTTAGCCTTTTTCTCGAGGAACTTGTCGTTGCCCAGACGGGCGAGCTCGCCGAGGGTGAGGCCGAACCGGAGCGGGTAAGGATAGAGGCCGACGAACGAGCTGAACTCGGGATACTCCAGGATCGGCCCCTCCAGGACCTCTCCCCCGAGGGGATTCGGCCGGTCGAGAACGACGAATTCGATTCCGCTTTCGGCCGCGGCCTGCATGGCGTAGAACATCGTCGCCTGGAACGTGTAAATGCGCGTTCCTACGTCCTGAATATCATAGAGGAGAAGGTCGATGTCCTTGGTCATCGCCCCGTCGAGTTTTTTGTCCTCGGGGGTCGTATCGAAAGAGCGCATGAATTCATCGATGTCTTTCAACATCCCGGCTTGGGGTTTCATGGAAGGGCCGTAGAGGCTGAAGACCGGGATCCCGAACTTCGCGTCCATATAAAAGGGAACATAGACGCCGGCCTGGACGTCTCCCCGGACGCCGTGCTCGGGTCCGTACAGAGCGACGAGGCGGACGTCCGGCCCCGTCCTCAGCCGCTCGATCGTACTGACGAGAGCGGCGTCGACGCCCGAAGGGTTGGTGATGAGGCCGACGCGCTTGCCCTTGAGGAGGTCCAGGTGCTTTTCGAGGAGGACCTCTACGCCAAGTTTGACGCGCGGAATCACTCGGCCGGCCGATGGTTCGCCGGCCGCCTCGGCCGCCGTTTCTTTTTTCTCCGCCCCGCACGCCGAAATCATCGCTGCGACACAAACAAAAAGTATCGCTTTTTTAAACATTATTATTCTCCTGCGGATTCTTTTTTTCTTCGATGCACTTTCTTTTTTCAAGCGAGATGACCGAATCACGGCCCGAGTGGACCTGTTCACACGCTCTCGCTTTTCTCGAAAAAATACGCCCCCAGGCCGAGCATGAGCGCGGCGAATCCTCCCATCGCCAGAAAATCCACGACAAGGGGGAAATTATGCGCCCGGATCAGGACGGCCCGGAGGCCGTCGATGCCGTAAGTCAGCGGATCGAGATAGGACAGACTCCGGATGAACCAGGGCAGGTTTTGGAGGGGGTAGAACGCTCCGGAGAGGAAAAAAAGCGGGAAAATTATAAAGTTCATGATCAGGCTGAACCCCTGCATGTCCTTCATCCGCGAGGCGAAAACGAGCCCCAGGCCGATGAAGGTGAAGGCGATGAGAATCATGAAGGCCAGGGCGGCGAAAAGGTCGGACGCGGCT
>Ga0315274_10005911_pt1 | contig 17890 bp, 11 predicted proteins | sample YL17G02_20_MG_FD_203700 | JGI IMG/M metagenome (GOLD analysis project Ga0315274, IMG submission 203700) | Sediment microbial communities from Yellowstone Lake, YNP, Wyoming, USA - YL17G02_20 | ecosystem: Environmental > Aquatic > Freshwater > Lake > Sediment | place: USA: Wyoming | collected...
AGCCGCGCCGCCACCCACACCGACCCCCTCGCCGACACCCACCGCGATCCCCGCTCCGGCTGCGACGCCCACCCCGACCGCGACGCCGAGGCCCGAGCTGCGGACGCTCCCCGAGCCGGCGCCCCCGGCCCCCCCGCCCGCGGCTCCCGGGGGAGAACTTCCCGTTCTGTTGCCCCCTCCGTTTCCTGAACCCGAATTGGGACCGGCAGCGGAGCGCCCTCCGTCCGCACAAGCGCCGCTCCAAGGGAAGTTGCGGGAAGGACCTTCGACGGCGGAACAGGATCGCCCCGCTCCTCCGACCGACGTTCTTCCAGACATCAGCCTGGCCCCCCGCGGCGAATCCGAGGTCTCCTCGCCGTCATTCACCGGGCCGTCTCTCTCCAGACCGAGCTCACGGCCGACGTTGCGCGAGACGGCGTTGGCCATCGCCCAGCGCGCGTCAGCCGGGAGGGAAGCCGCCGCGCCGCCCCCCGCGGAGACCCCCTCCGTGGCGGATCAAGCCTTGCGGCGGCGTTTCGAAGAGATCATGGAGAAGGTTCGTCGCGGCCGGCGCGATGAAGGCCGTCGGCAATTGCTTGACATGGCCTCGGGTTTTCCGCGTTCCTCCATTGCGCCTGAGGCCATCTTCGAAGCCGCCCAGTTGGAGAGATCGGACGTCAACAGGCGCCTCGAGGACTTTCACCGGGTCGTTGACATGTACCCCGGCACGGAATGGGCGACCCGCAGCATGCGGGAGATCGGTGAGATTTCCTTCCTCTTGAGGGATTTCACGGCCGCTCTTGACGCGTTCCGGGCCTATCAGATTGTGCAGGGGGAGGACTGCGACAAACCGGCTTTCCGCATGCAGATTGCCACGTGCCTTCTTGAACTGCGGTCCTACGAGGAGGCGCTTGCGGAGCTGGATCGTCTAGCCCTGGACGAGCCGGCGAATCGGGGCGATCCGACGCACCGCGTGGCCGAAACGGCTCTCGATCTGAAGAGCGAATGCGAGATGGCCCTCGGCCGGTTCAGCCAGGCCGTCGCGTCGTTGCGCGAACTGCTGGCCAACTACCCGAATTATCCTCTGGCGCCGAAGGCCATGCTCGCCCTCGGCCTCTGTTACGAGGAAGAGGGCCAACCCGAATCCGCCCGGGAGGTGTACGGTCAGATACTGCAGTCCTATCCCCCCGGACGCCCCGAGACGCCCTTCGAAACAGAGGCGGCGCGCGATCGTCTAACGCAAATGGAACGCTCGATTTTCGAGCCCCCCGTGCCCCCCGCACCCCCTGCGGAGAACGGTGAGCCGGGAAAAGAGCAAGAGCGGAACGCGGACGAACGCGAGGAAGGGGCCGATCAGACCGCGGCGGGCGGCCAGACCGCGGAAGACGAGAATCAGGCCGATTCGTCCCTCAGAGGGGACGCGCCGGAACCCCTCCCTCAGGTTCCGAGCCCGTTGCGGGGGGTCCCCGTCCCGCCGGATCGCCCCGATCCGCGAGATGAGTGAGGAAGGCAAAGAAAGGGCCCGAGCGTCCGGGCCTGGATGCGAAAACCCTCGTCGACGCAGTTTGCCCGCGTTACCGAGCGGCTTTCACCCCTGCCAACCTCTTGGTCATCACTTCGTCGATCAGCCCATACTCGAGGGATTCCTGGGCTCCCATGAAGTGGTCCCGGTCGGAATCCCCTTGGATTTTGGCCACGTCTTGCCCGGTGTGCTCGGCGAAAATCTCGCTCAGCCGGCGCTTGATGCGCAGCATCTCGCGCGAGTGGATCTCGATATCGGAAACCTGGCCTTGAAAGCCGCCCATGGGCTGGTGGATCATCACCCGCGCGTGAGGAAGGGCATAGCGTTTCCCCTTCGCGCCGGCGGCCAGGATGAGGGCCGCCATGGACGAAGCCTGCCCCACCACGGTCGTCGAGACGTCGGGTTTGATGAACTGCATGGTATCGTAGATCGCCAGCCCGGCCATGACCGACCCGCCCGGGCTGTTCACGTAGATGGTGATGTCTTTGTCCGGATCGTCGTACTCGAGGAAGAGCATCTGAGCGATGATGACGTTGGCCACTTCGTCCGTGATGTCGGAGCCCAGGAAGATGACGCGGTCCTTGAGCAGCCGGGAATAGATGTCGTAGGCACGCTCGCCTCGTTCGCTCTGCTCAATCACGACGGGCACGTAGTAGGTCATGAACCCCGTTCTCCTTGCTTGGAATCGAAATCCGCCCCGCGAACCGGGATGACGTCCTTATCTTGTCGGCCCGAGTCCAGGAAGGCGCCGCCTTCTTCTCCGGGACGAAACCCATGCGGCGTCAATCGGCTTTCGCCTCGCTCTCTCCCCGGCCGTTCTTCTCTTCCGTCGGGGGTTTGGCCTGCGGGGTCGGTGAGGCCGCCGCCTCTTTCAGCGTGTTGTTCGCCAGCAGAAACTCCTCTATCTTGGCTGAGAGGAGGCTGCGGCGGAGCGCGTCGAGTCGCCGCTCAGCCTCCAGGCGAGCCCGGATCGCGAGCGGCTTGCGCCCCTCGGCCTCGGCCATCCGTTCGATCTCCTTGTCCACGTCGGCGTCGGCAACCTCCAGGTTTTCCTTTTTCGCGATCGCATCGAGCAGAAGGTTGGTCTTGACCAACCGGTCGGAGTTTGCGTGGGCGCCTTGCAGGTAGGACTCCGGCGTCAGTCCCATCGACTCCAGGTTGAGCCCCAACGTCTGCAGCCGGCGCGAGTCGCGCATGATAGTCTGGTACTCCTGAGCGGCCACGATGCTCTTCGGAGCGTCGAACGGATTCGTCTCGACGAGGTGGTCGAGGACTTTCTCCATGAACCGCTGGCGCTTGCGCTCTTCCGCCTGCCTTGTTAGGTCCTCGCGGATGTCCTTTCTCAGGTCCTCCAATGTTTCGAAGTCGCCGAGGTCCTTGGCGAATTCGTCATCCAGACCGGGCAGCACGCGCGGCTTGATCTCCTGGACCGTCACGGTAAAGGTGTCCTTATGGGCCACCTCTTTCCCTTTGCGGCTCCGCGTGGTTCGTTCCACCGTTTGTGTGCAGGTTTCGCCCGCTTTGAGCCCCACCATCGCCTGGGCGACCTCGGGCATCAGGGCCTCGCGAGGATCCCGCAGGAACACGCTCTCCTGGCAAAGGGATTCGAGACGGTTGCCGTTGGCGTCCACCGCTTCGATCTTGGCTGTTACTCCGTCACCCGGCTGGTAGGTCTTTCTCTTGGTCTTGGCTGGTTCGTACGTCGCGTTGGCCTCGCGAATGGCATTCAACTGCTTTTCCACCAGCTCGTCCGTAACGGGCTCCGTCTCCACTTCAAACGTATTGCCGGTGTAGCCGGCCACGTCAAGCTTCGGGCGGTGCTCGACGTCGATCTGGAGGGCGACCGGCTGGCCTTCTTCCACCTTGCTCTCATGAAGCTGGGGCTGACCCACGACGTCCAACTCGTCGGCTTTGACGATCTGGTCCCACACATTTGCGCTCAACTCGTTGATGACGTCCTCTTGCGCCTCTTTCCTGAAACGGCGCTTCAGAAGACTCACCGGGGCCTTGCCGCGACGGAAACCGTCGACGATAACCGTCTTCTTGAGCTCTGTGAAGGTCTTCTCCATTCTGGAGTCGTAGGCGTCTCGCTGCACCTCCACCGTGTAACGGCGGACCGATCCCGGCTGCTCCTCGGTCTCCTTCACGGTGTAAGGAATTTTCGCCTGCTCCTCCGCGGGGCGCTCCTCGTCCGGCGGGGCAGCCTCGCCCACGGGGGCGGCCTCTTCCGTGGGGCTCGCCGTTGCAGAGGAGCTTTGCGGCGCCGGGCTCTCGGCATCGGCGGCGGGCGCTGCCGCGGCGTCTCCAGCCTTCTCGGGTGTGGTGGTTTCCGGGTCGGCAGCCGGGGGAGTGTCGTTCTCAGTCACGGTATAGCCTCCTGATCGGAACGTCGGCGCGGCGGGCGGCTTGTGTCGCCCGAACCGGTTTGGGGTCGGCATAGGCGCAAGCGTGGCGCGAAGTCACCCCATTCAAGACTGTCGACCTCCCGTCCCGCGAACCTCCCGCGCGGCGTCCTGCGGGGTAGCGCTTGGGCTTCGCGATTCTCCGCGCGTGAGCGACGTTCGATGGATCGGAGACTCGCCCCAAACCCGGGAGCGACAAGGCTGGAGGATGGAATGGCTTCCGCGTTCCACCCCGAATCGCCGAAGCAGTCTAAAAGCCTTACCGCCGATATATCAAGCACTTTTTCGCACCGGCCGGGCGGCTCCGACAACGCGGGAAGACGACTTCTCGAAGACTCATCTCCCAGGAACCGGCGTCTCGAACCCGACTTCCCACGCTACACGCCGGGGCCCCCGCGCGGACGGCTGGTCGGGCGCGCTCAGAACCACGCGAATCTGGGTCCCCGATTGCTTCGAGGCGGTCGTGACGCCTGATGTCGCCTCCCGATTCGAGACGCCGGCGGATCTGAGGCGCCACTCTGCCGACGGCGCGGCGATGCGCAGCTCGTAAGGATCGCCCGGAACAACCAGGCTGGTCCCCTGGAGCGTCTTGCTCCGGGGTCTCCATTCCTCGCGGATCACGTCGCCGATGCCTTGGGCGACGTGCCGCGAGGTGCTGACCACTTGGGGATGGCCCCGCTCACGGCGCAGCGCCAGCACGCGGCACGATCCCGGCTCAACGCCGGCCGAGAGCGCGCCGCGAGTCGAAGCGACGAACTCATTGCTCCAGTAGTCGAAACCGACGTACCGCCTTTCCTCGTCCCTGTGGGTCCAACGTTGGGCAAAGCAATCCCGCTCCGGCTCGAGCCATGCAAAGGGAACGCGGAAGACGCGCCTCTCGGTTCCCCAGTTGAACAGGCCGAGGACATGGCGGCGGTTTTCTCCCTGACCCGCGTCCAGATGCCAGATCGCCGGCAGGGGGTTCTCGAACAGGTCCAAGGGTCTGGCGCAAAGCCCATGGTTCGGCATGCTGCGCTTGACGATCTCCAGCCGCTCCGGCGGAAGGCCGGGCAGCCACTCGCTCACAATGTTCAACTGGCCGCTCAGGGCGATCCAGGAACCCCAAGCCCGCGCCTGCTCCAGCGTCAGGGGCTCGCGCAGCATCAGACAGTCCGGATCGTTGTGCCACACGCGGCCCTGGAGGAAGTAGAGGTGCGCGCCTATCGTGGCGCACGGGAGAATCGCCTCCCAAGACGCGCCGATGTCTCTGCCGATGCGCATGGCGTCCACGCGGCCCATGGAAGCCCCGAGCGTTCGCATGTTCTGCGCGGCGCAACACCCGAGAATAAAAACGTCCTCGCCCGCCGCGTCGCGTACGAGCGCAAGGCCGTCGCGATAGGCTTCGACGTTCGTCTTCGCGGGATCGTGGAAGACGGCGTCGCTCAACTTGTCCTCGCGGCACTTCGGCTCCGGATAGGTCAACTTCGCCGCCATGCCGCTCCAGAGACCGTCTATCTTGATGTACTTGAATCCCCACTCGCGCGTGATCCGCGAGACAATCCGCCGCAAGTACTCCCGCGCTCCGGGGTGCGTCATGTCCAGACACGTCCCCGCCCAGCGGACCTCGTAGCGGCGGCCGCTCTTGCGGTGGACGAACCAGTCGCCATGGTCCTTGAAAACGGGAAGCCGGTGATCGGAGGCGAAGGGCAAGAACCAGAGGCCGGGCGTCAGTCCGGCAGCCGCGATCTTCTTGGCCGTCGCTTTCATGCCGCTGGGATAAGGACCGTCCGGGCGATGCGCCGAGTAGTCGGCGCACGGCCCCGCGCGCCGCGGGCCGTTCTGCCATTGGTCGTCAACCTGGACGACTTCAAAACCGAATCGGCGCAGGTTCCTGGTCGAGAAATCCGACAGTTCGGCAGTCCGCTCCTCGTCCGAAGGGCCCCCGTGCGGATGGGAGTACCACGTGCAGTAACCGCTCGGCGCGGGGCGGAGCCGGATCTGGCCCGCCGGGCGGGTGAGGCCCGCCGGGCGGGTGAGGCCCGCGGGGCGGGTGAGGCCCGCCTTGGCGATGGCGTCGGCGTAAGCCTCCAGCCCGAGGAAAACGTCCTCGAAGCACCCAACCGCAAAGATCTCGCCTTCCGCCGTCTCGCCCGGCTCGAGCCGCAGGTTCCCATAGTCCGAGCGCGCTTCGAGGCGAATGGTCTGCCGCGTGGCCGACGATAGAACCACCCCGCTCGCCCGCTCGTGCGTCAGCCACCCCCCCACGGCGCCAAACCGGTATCCCGGGCGTCCGGCGGCGAGGAAGGTGTAGCTGGCCCGTCTCTTTGTCGCCGGCGTCAGCCCGTCGCATCCCAGAAGAGTTAGATCTTCCGTCCAGTTGCCCAGATCCGCGGAAACGTTCGCCGTCGGGACCTTGTCGATCGTGATCGTCTCGTCGGTCCCATTGTGAATCAAGGCCTGCGTACAAACGAAGAGTAGCCGCGGATAGACGATGACGCGGTCGACGTTCCCGTCAGCGTACTCGTACTCGACCGCCTTGCCGCGCCCAAGCGGGCCTTCCACCGAGACAATGCGAGCCTGGCCTTTGTTGCCGCGCAGCTTGCCGTGACGCAGCATAATGATGCCGCCAGACATTGCGGCGAACTTGCCCCTGCGCGTGTCGAACCGGACCTCGATGAGACCGTTGTCCAGGACCAGCGCGTCGTCCGATTCTCGCGCCCAGACGGAGTCTTTCCTGCCTTTGGCCGATTCGGCCTTAGTTGCCGGTGTGCGCATTCCCGGAGCTCCTCAAGCGGCGGGGTTTAGCGTCGCGTTCCATGTCGCGGCGCATTTCGCGGTCGCGGATGTCGCGGCGTTTGTCGAACTCCTTCTTGCCGCGCGCCAGGCCAATCTCCACTTTGACGTATTGGCCGCGGAGATACACGCGCAATGGAACGAGGGTGTAGCCCTTCTGGGTCGCCGCGCCGATGAGTCTCTTGATCTCCCGCTTGTTGAGGAGCAGTTTGCGCGTGCGCTTGGGTTCAACGTTGTGGCGGTTGCCCTGTTCGTAGGGCTGGATGTGGAAATTGAAGAGCCAGATCTCCCCGTCCTCCGGGCTGGCGTAACTGTCGACCATGCTCCCGCCGCCTTGGCGCAACGATTTGACCTCGGCGCCCTGCAGCACAATGCCCGCCTCCCACGTCTGCTCGATGTGGTAGAGGTGGCGCGCCTTGCGGTTCGTGGCCACTATGCGCACCTCGGGGGAATCCGATCTCTTGCCGCGTTCGCTCATGGTCCGGAACGGCCCGCGCAGGAGCCTCATTGCTTGCCGGCGGGTTGGAGGCCCCTCAGCCATTCGAGAGCCTCAGGATGACTTCTCCAGGCGTGGCCGATCTCCGCCATACATACGCAGGCCTCATTGCGGTCGCCGGGGGAGTAGTAATCGGGCGGGGATTTGGGGGGGGCTTTCTTTCCCGTCAGATAATCCCGGACGTAGCGGTTCTCGGCGTCGGCGTGAACGTAAGCAGCCTTGGCGCCCTCGAGGTCGCCGGAAAGGTATCGTTCGAGGACTTTCGCCCAGTTGAAAATCGCGAAGAACGACTCCCGGTACTTCTTGAACAGCCTCCGCGCGCCTTCCAGGCGGTCCGTTTGGAGGTAGAGTCCCAAGAGTATGTCGCGCATCCCCTGGTTGTCGTTAGGGTTGAGTTCGAGCATGGCCTCGCAGTGGCCAATCGCCTCGTCCAGGCGCCCGGCCTTGCGCAACGCGGAGACCAGACTCGCGCGAGCCCGCATATAGGGGCGGGTCTCGGGGATGCCCCAGAAGTGGCCTTTGTTCTCCCGAATGAAGGCGGCGCCGAGCCTTCCCGCGGCGCGCTCCACGATGCTCGCGTAGGACTTGACCAGGTCCTCCTCGTTCTCAGCCGCGAAGCCCGCGAGCATCGAAAGAGCGTCGATGTTGTCCGGGTCAAGTTTCAGCGCCCGCCCGAGCAGGTCCAACGTCTCCTCGAGGTCCTCCGCACCCATGGCCTCGTAAACCAGGTCCTGCGCCACTTCCTCGGGTTCCGGTTCGTATCCCGCCATCAGTTCGTCAACAGTGCGACTGTTGACGTTCTTCTCGAGGAACTCGTTGGCCTCCTCGATCGTCTCGAAGTTTTGTTGTTCCAAGATGCGGGAGACGATGCGGTTGAACTGCTCAGCGGCGAAGCGTGGCGGCGGGCGGCGGGCCGGCGCGTCAGACGGCGGGGACGCCTTTCGGCCGGCTCTTGCGGGCTCGCGGCGCTTCGCGGACGCGCGTCGTTTCGGGGAGGAAGTCGTCTTGGCCAAGGTTCGTGCGCTCCTGTTCTCCTGTAGTCTGACGGCGCCTCCGAATCACGGTGGCTTGGACGCAAACCACGGGGGTCTATTGCTGCAAGACGCGGGCGATGGCTTCGCACAGTCTGTCCATGTTCGCGCGCGTCATTCCCGCCACGTTAATGCGGCCCGATCCGACGATGTAGATCGAATCACGGGAACGCAGCGTTTCGACCTGTTCCTTAGTAAGCCCCGAGAGGGAGAACATGCCGTTTTGTCGCGTGATGAAAGAGAAATCGCGGGCGACGCCTTTCGTCTTGAGCGTCTCGACGAACAGGCGCCGCATCTCCTGAATGCGTCCGCGGACGGCGGTCAGCTCCTCTTCCCATTCCTTGCGAAGATCACAATCGCCAAGGATCTTGACAACGATGGCGGCGCCGTGGGCGGGCGGGTTGGAATAGTTGGCTCGGATCGCGATTCTGACGTGGCTGAGGGCCTTCTCAGCCGCTTCTGGCGACGAAGCGATCACGGTCAAGGCGCCCACGCGCTCGCAATAGAGCCCGAAGTTCTTCGAGTACGAGCTGGCAATGAGCATTTCCCGGCCCGCGGTCGCAAAGGCCCGGACCGACGCGGCATCCTCTTCGAGCCCCTGCCCGAAGCCTTGGTAGGCCAGATCGAAGAAGGCCGGCAGGCTGCGTTCGGCCGCGACCTCGGCGATCCGCCGCCACTGCTGCGGCGTGGGGTCCATGCCGGTCGGGTTGTGGCAGGAGCCGTGAAGGAGAAGGACGTCGCCCCGGGGAATCTCGCCCAGAGCGGCGAGCATGCGGTCGAAGTCGAGGCATTTGGCCTTGGCGTCGTAGTATGGGTAGGAGGAAATCTCGAATCCCGCCGCGCCGAAGACGCCGAGATGATTCGGCCAGGTGGGATCGCTGACCCAAAGGCGGGCGGAGGGCCGGACCTTTCTCAGAAAGTCGGCGCCGACGCGAAGGGCGCCCGTCCCGCCCGGGGTGTGCGCGGTGGCCGCCCGCCTTGAGGCCAAGGCCTCGTGGCCCGGGCCCAGCGCCATCTCTTGCACCGCGCGGGAATAGGCGGGGCTTCCGTCGATGGGCAGATATCTCTTGGTCGTTTCGCCCTCGAGAATCCCATGCTCCGCCTTCTTGACGGCCGAGAAGATGGGCGTCGTTCCGGCCTCGCCGACGTAGTTGCCCACGCCGAGGTCGATCTTGTTGGGATTCGGGTCCTTCCGCACCGCCTCGCTCAAGCCGAGGATCGGATCCGGGGGCGCCATTTCCAACTCGTCGAACATGAGGGGAATCCTTTCGAAGGATCCTGCTCGGGGAGACTGCGGAGAGCGAGGCCGACCTGGGCAGGGAACTCCGGGCATGGCCTCTGCTTGCGTGGGAATCCGCTCCCGCCCCCCGGCGGAGGGCCTCACTCGGCTTCGCCGCTCCCGAGGAGGTCCTCGTTCATCTTGATTTTCATAACGTAGTTGCGCTGATCCCAGAGCCATTCGTCCATCAGCATCTTCTGCCTGGCGCCCAGGACGGACCGTTCGATCTCCGGCATCTCTTTCTCAAATGCCTCTTGGTCCGCGTCTCTGAGTTCGGCGATGTGCCAGACAACGTAGGCGGACACATCGTTCTTGGATTGCCCCGCCGGGCTGATTCCGATCTCGCCCGCCTTCGCAAAAAGCGTGTCTTTCTCGAAACCGATCAAGGGGGCAGACTGCAGATCGACCGGCATCTCTGCGCGGGTGAAGTAGTCCGTGGTCCGCACCTCGATTCCCGCCGCTTCGGCGCTCGCCCTCATCGCTTCAACGGTGGCGGCCTTCGCCAGGAAGTCGTCCGCCGCCGCTTTCATCATGTCGCTCCCCTTTTGCTTGCGAAAAGCCTCTTCCACCTTGTCTCGGATCTCTTCAAGCGGCGGGATGTGGGATTCCTTCTGCTTGATGAGCTTCAGAACGTAGAGCGTGTCAACGGAGGAAAGCACGAGGGAGGTCTCGCCCACGCGCATCTCGCTGATGTACTCCGTGTCCTCGGGATTGATGTAGCCCAGATCGAGAGAAATGAACGAGGAGTTGGTCAGGGCCCACGACGAGACCCCGTCGGACATCTGGAGTTCCTGCGCCATCGTCTTGAGGTCCGCATAGCCCCGCACCTTCCCGTCCAGTTCCTCGCGCTTCTCGCCGAACCTCGCGTCTAAGGCTTTTTGCTCGCAGAGGGTTCGCACCTCGTCAAGGATCTCTTCGAGCGGAGGGATCCGCTCCTCTTTGACGTTCTCGCACTTGATGACCGAATGCCCCTTGAACTTCAAGCTGTCCACAAAGACGGGCTTGGAAACCTGGCCCGGATTGAGCGCCAATGCGGCCTCGACAAAGGGCAGGCTATAAGCCCAGGCGTTTTCCACGGACACCCATTCGGGCAGAAGACCGCCGAGTTTCTCCCCTTCCTCCGTCGTATTGGCCGGGTCGCCGCTCTCCTTGTCGGCCAGAGTCGCGAAGTCCTCTCCGCCCTCAAGAGCGGCCTTGATCGTTTGGGCTTTCCGGAGGGTTTCGCTGGTCAGGGCCTCGATCTGGTCGCGGCTCATGGCGGCGTCCGTCTCGAGAGGAACGAGGATGTGACGGACCTGGGCCTCGCGGCCTTTGCGGTATTTTTCCTTGTTCTCCTCGTAGGTCTTCTGGATCTGCTCGTCCGTCACCTTGACGTCGCCGCGCAAGGAATCCTTGCGAAGGTAGGCGTACTGGTATTGGCGCTGTTCGCCGACGCGGAATTTCTCCTGCTCCTTCCCGAAATAGTCTTCGAGCGCCTCGTCGGTGATCTCCACTTTCCCCTCGAAATCCGAACGCTGAAAGAGGACGTAGTCCATCTTGAGTTCCTGATTTCGCATCTGGAACAGTCTCCAAAGGTCAAAAAGGGACGCCCTGGCCTGGACAGCGAAGACCTGAGAGGCGAGATTCGCTTGCCGCTCCAATCGCGTCTGCAGGGCGAAGGACTCGGGCGTCAGTCCTTGGCTTCTGAGAACCCTCTCCCGCGCCGTTCGCGGAACTCCCCGCAATCGGCTCGCCATGATTTGCTTCAGGTCCCCGTCGGGGACCCGAATGGATCGCTGGTCCGCGTAATGGCGGAGCGTCAGATTGTTGATGCCCTGAACCACGGAGTCCCGCGCCGGGAACAGATTCTCCTTCCCGAACTCGCGCAGCAGGCCCTGCATCATCTCAGGGCCCAACAGCTGCATGCCGAAGGAGATCAGAGCACTCTGCCCCATCGACACGTCAAAGGCGCTCAGGTCCACCCAGCGCCGCCACTTCTCAACGCCGAACCAGTAGGCCCCGGCGGGGGAGAAGCGGGCAAACCGGATGTCGCTTCCCGCACCCCCGCGCTGGGAACTCAGCGAGCCCCAGCCATAGAAAAAGACGAAGGAGGGGATAACGAGAATCAGCGTCCCGAGCATCACCTTCCTTGTTTTCGTGCGCAACGTTTTCAGCATATCAACTCGTCCTTGGCGAAGTCGGAGGATAGGGCGCGACTGCGCCGACGAAGTCCGGAGGCAATGCGCGTTCGCGCAGTCGACGTCGGGGATGCGCCAGACTCCGGGCAGGAATCCTGGAGCGACCCCGCCTTCTTGTCAATGCCTTTCCCCTTCGGCCTCTGCTCTCCCTCCGGTCAGCGATTGACGCGAACCCGCCGGAAACGGCGCTTGCCTACCTGCAGGACGCATCCCCCCGGCTCGAGGCGCGCGTCCTCTCGGAGGACCTTCTCACCGTCGCGGCGCACGCTCCCCTCGACGATCGCCTGCCGCGCCTTGCGGTTGGAGGGGCACAGACCCGCCTGAACCAGCGCCGGGACAATCCAGAGCGCATCCTCCCCCTCAGGGACTCTCATCTCCATCTCGGGCATCTTCTCCGGCCCCAGGCGATCGCGGAAGACTCTGTCGAAATGGGAGCGAGCCCGTTTTGCGGCCTGCGGGCCGTGAAAGGTGCACACCAGCTCTTCGGCGATGCGGGCCTTCAGGTCCCGCGGATGGAGGTCGCCGCGCTCCATCTGTTGCGTCAGGTCCTTGACGGTCTCTTCCTTGTACCCCAGCGCCAAGCGCAGGTAGTCGGCCATCAGTTTGTCGCTAATGCTCATGGTTTTGCCGAAAATCTCGTCGGGCGGTTCGGCGATGCCGATGTAGTTGCCCAGGCTCTTGCTCATTTTCCTGGCGCCGTCCGTGCCCAGCAGGAGCGGCAGGGTGAGAATCACTTGGGGCTCCTGGCCCATTTCGCGCTGGATCTCGCGTCCGACCAGGAGGTTGAACTTCTGGTCGGTTCCGCCGATCTCGACGTCGGCGCGCACGGCCACGGAGTCGTAGGCCTGGGCCAGAGGATAGAGAAACTCGTGAACGTAGATGGGGCGTTCCTCCGCGAAGCGCTTGTGGAAATCGTCGCGTTCGAGCATGCGGGCGACGGTGTGCTTGGCGGCCAATTCGATGACGTCGACTAGGCGGAGCTTGCCCAGCCATTCGGAGTTGTGCAGGACCTCGGTTTTCTCGCGGTCCAGAGTCATGAAGACCTGATCGAAGTAGGTCTTGGCGTTCACGGCGACCTGTTCGCGGGTCAGGCGCGGACGCGTCTCATTCCTCCCCGAAGGATCCCCGATCATGGCGGTGAAATCGCCGATGATGAAAACGACGCGGTGGCCGAGATCCTGGAACTGGCGGAGCTTGCGGATCTGAACCATGTGGCCCAGATGCAGGTCCGGGGCCGAAGGGTCCGCGCCGAGCTTGACCCGCAACGGCCGATCCTCGTCCAACGACTTCTGAATCTTCGCCAGCATCTCCTCCTCGGGCAGGATCTCGACCGTGCCCGAACGGATGGTCTGCATTTGGCGCAGAGCCTCTTGACTGGGGGGCCTCATCTCACCGCACATGGACGCCTTGGTTCCTCTTTGAGCCGCCTTTTCCCGATCGGGGGGACTCCTGCCTTGGCGCGGTCCTCCGGGACCCGGGCGGTTCAGAGTCCGGCAGGATATCGCAGTCTCCCCGGGTTTTTCCAGGGAAATGTGTTTTCTGCGCCGGGATTTCTCACGGTTGCCGACCTCCCCCTCCTGCGAAGGACCGCGGGCCTCCGTCCGCACACCCACCTGTGGAAGAGGCGCCCGACGCCCGAAGAGATCGTTTTCGGCGCCTCGCGGCACGGAATGTGTTGACTATCGCCCGGCGGCCGTGCCATTCTGTGGGGAGGTGAGGGGCCGGGGCTTCGCGAGCGGACCGGGGGGAGAGCCGCGTGCGACACATCAGCGGGGGGGGGGGCGCCATTGCCTGGAGCGGCGGCCCCGGCGAAGGGTGACGACAGAAGGGGGCGATGATTTTGTTTGACACCCCAGCCCCTATTCGATAATGAAGTAATGGGGCGTTTGCAGGTCATACTCACCGGCCCTAGGCCGGGGAAGAAGGAGGCGCCATGACATGGGAAGATTGACTCTTGGCTCACAGAGGGGTTTGGTCAGTCTGCGAGGCGCCAGGTTTCCTCTCGCGGCCCTCGCTCTAACCGTCGTCTTGGGGTCCGCCGTCTGGGCTCAGGCGCCTGGCTTTCTCGGCGAGCAGAGGGCGGTCACTGAAGGGATGAACGAACTGAGCAGGGGGCCCGTCGGACCGGGCATGGAAAGCCGCTACCCGCCGGGGGGCCCCGGGATGGGGCCGGGCGCTTACCCTCCCGGAGCCGGGTATCCGCCGGGCGCGGGCTATCCGCCGGGGGCGGGCTATCCCCCCGGCGCGGCCTATCCGCCGGGGGCGGGCTACATGCCGGGCATGATGCCCTACGGCGAACAGCCGCTGGCGCCCCAGTATGAGATTCCGACGAAGGACACCAAGGTGTACGATGCCCTCAGAGGGCAACGGGTCTATGACGCCGTGAGTTTCCGCCAGAACCCCAACGCCCCGGTCATTCTGGATGACGTGCAGCGCTTGAAAATCATCGAGGACGAGACGGGCGAGTACTCCGATGACGGCCAGACGATGGGCGATCCCCAGGCGGAGGACAATTTCTACTCGCAGATCAAGGCGCCCAGCAAGAATGAGTACATGGGCAGCTCCTCCAACTACTCTCTGGAGCGGATGATCGTGATGCTCAACACGGCGCAGGAACTTGATCCTTTGGAGTTTTTCGGTCTCACGGCGCTCGCGAGGGACCGGTTCAGCAGCCTTCCCAAGCTGCGCGAGCGCATTCAGGAAAGGGATCGTCGGATTCACCGCGTCGAGGAGGACGGCACGTTCAGCGGCTGGGCCGATACGTTTCTGCGGGATTACCGAATCGATCCCGAGAAGCCCGACAGCAAGTTCTTCCCCCTCTACGTTCCAAGGCCGCCCGTGCCGCCCGCGCTCCCGGCGCCCAGCGAATCGTGGAAACCTTTCAACCATCCTGACATCGTCAGTCTGCCGACGGGTGAGGAAGGCGCTCCCGGCGAGGGTTCGCGCGGGATGATGATGGGCGGTGGGATGATGGGCGGGGGGATGATGGGCGCCAGGGGCGGTGGGATGATGGGCGCCAGGGGCGGTGGGATGATGGGCCCCGGGGGCGGGGGGATGCGACCCCTTGGCATCGGTCGGGCGGAAGCCGCCGCCGAGATGATGAGACAACGATACTGAGCGGGCCCAACAAGCGCCGGGCAGGAAACAAGGGGGGAGGTCCTAGGGGAGCGATGGCTCAAAACGAGAGCGGCAAGAAGAAAAAACCTTCGAAACACGACGAGCTGGTCCGGATGGGGGCTCGCGTCGCGGATCTGTGGATGGAGTTCCGCAAGCATTTCCGTCTGGCTTACGTCAAGCGGCCGATTGCGCGGGCCGAGGAGCAAATGTTCCTGGACATCAAGAGCGAGATGGCCCGCTTGCAGAGGGCCCTGGCTCACAATCTGCCGGAAGGCTTCCGCTACGGATCGAAGCGGATCACCGACATCATGGCCCAATCAATCAGCATCTCCGCGTTGCGGGATCTGCCTTCCGCCGACAAGAAAGCCCTCTACCAACGCTGGCACGAGGCGTATATCGCGCTGCAGAATCTGCTGGGAACCCTGGACATTCTTCAAGAGGGCTATCCCGTCAGATTCCAAGTGGCGAAGGCAAGAACGGGCAACGTCAAGGCCGACCTGGCGGGACCGGCCAAGAAGAAGCACAATGTGAAAAACGTTCTCGCCGGCATGGTCGCGATTGCGATCGTGGCGGCTTTCATCTGGTGGATTGGGCGGCAATAACGCCTTCTGGGCAACGCACGACAGACTCCTCATGTTGCAGTACAATCCGTCTCCGGAGGGACCCTGAACATGCTCAAGCAGACCGCTGTGCGACGTCACACTTCCCTGTACCCGCTGCTCCTTGCGTTCGCCCTCGCCTTCTCGGGCTTGACCGGCTGCGCGAAGCAGCGGGCGGGTCTGTATCTCAAGCAGGCGAAAAAGAGACATCAAGAGGCGCGGGCCCACGAGGCGGAACGCTTCAGGCCCACTGAATTGAAAGATGTCGAGAGCAAGATCGCCGAAGTGCAGCAACAGCTGGACCAGGGGGCCTTCGAGCAAGCTCTTAACTTAGGCGCGGGGGCGGCCGAGGCCGCCAAGCGCCTGCTCGAGTACTCGCGCAGCGACCGCGCGACGGCTCTCAAGAAAGAAGCCGACCAGGACGTGCAGGTGGCCACGACCAACCGGGGGCAGGAGGAGAACCCCCAGCTGTTCCAGCAGATCGTGGACGCCAACACGAAGGCGGGTGAACGTTTCGCCAAGTCCAAGTACGAGAGGACCATCGAGCTCTGCCTGCAAGTCAAGAACGGCGTGGTCACTCTCCTTTTGCCCCGCAGAGAAAGGGCCGAAGGGGAGCTGCGCAAGGCGGGCGACATGCTCCAGACCCTCGTGCGCGAGGAGGGAAGAACCGAGGCGCCCACCTACGTCGTGGACGCCGAGACGAAGATCGCCGAGATCAAGAGGCTCATCGAGGAGGAGCGCATGTACCTCAAGGCGGGCGAGGTTTTCCAGGAAACCGCCAAACTGATCGAGACCGGCATTCTCGTCGCTCAGGGGAGCCGGTCCAACAAGGTGATCAAGGTCCTGGAGAGCAAACTGGCCAGAGCGGTGCTTGAGGACGCCGAGATATACAACCCCGATTTTCTCTATCAGTGCCAGCAGCAGCACAGCAAGATCATGAAGCACTTCTACGCCCAGGAGTACGTCCACGTTCTCCAGGCCGCCGACCTCCTCGTTCCTCTGCTGGACCAGCTGATCGTCGAGACCCAGATCCTGGCCGCCAAGGCGGCCATCGAGAGCGTGGAAACCGCCATCCGCGCCCTCGAGGCGGACAAGGTTCGCGAGTACCTCCCAGGCCGCCTGGAACAGGTCGACGAGATGCTGGCCAAAGCCCAGGACGAACTCAGTCAAGATCTCTACAGCGACTGCAAGAAAACGTGCAAGACCGCTCTCGAGGAGAAAGACCTGATTCTCGGCGAGTACGATCTCCTGACGGCGAACGAAATCGGGGCCGCTTCGGGTCGGCTCGCCGAGGTGAATGCGATACTCGATCGGGTAGGCGAGATTTTCCAGGTCCAGTCGCCGCCTTCTCCCGATCCTACCGAACAGTCTTTCGAGAACGCCAAGGCGACTCACAAGACCCGGCTGACGACGATTGCTCAGGATGCCGGCATCATTCTGGCTACGGCTGGAGTCCAGCGGGAAGACAAGCAATTCAGCGCAGCCATCGAGAACGCGCGTCTGGCTGTTAAGAAAGCCAACTACGTTGTGCGCGAAGTGTTCCACGTCGTGGCCCACAACAACGTCTTGGAACTGTCGGATCGCATCACGAAAGTGAAAGCCAACGGCGGCGAACAATTCGCGTCCGACGAGCTCGATGCGGCCACGGCCGTCCTCGAGGAAGCGCGAACCATGATCCGCGAACACGAGGCCACCGACCAAGCCGACCCCGACGCGGCCACCGATCCGGAAGCCTACCAGCCCGCCGTGAAGAAGACGGCGGAAGCCAAGGCCGCCATCGAGAGCGTGGTCCAGCGCGTAACCAAGACGGCCGTAGGGAAGATCGCCGAGGCCGATGAAGCGGTGAAACTGGCCCGCGCAAACAAGGCGGACGTGTTTGCGCTTGGCGACCTTGCAACGGCGAGCCAGGCTCTCGAGCAAGCGCGGGAACGCTTGAGTGAATCGAAGCTCCTCGAGACGGCCAACCGGGCCGACGAGGCGCGCCAGGTCGCTCTCGTCGCCAATCAGAAAGCGCTCCGCTCGTGGGCGACCCGAGAGCTCGACGCCGCGCAGGAAGAGCTCAAGAAAGCCGAGGCGGCGCGGGCCAATCTCTACGCCGGCGAAGAGTACAAGGAGGGGCTGAACCAGACGGCCACCGCCCGGAACATGTTCGAGGGCGCCACCCAGATCGGCGACCTCGTTGAATCGTCCCAAGCCTTTGAGAAGAGCAGGGACTTGGCCATTGGCGGCCGCCGGGCGGCGGTCGAGGCCCGGATGGAACCGATCACGGAGGCGAATCGGGCGATCGTGGACGCCAAACGCTACGATGCATGGGGGTACGACTACGAGGCGTTGATGCATGCGATCATCAGCGCGAAGATCGCGCTGGACGCCATGGAAGCGGGCGACTACGAGAACTCCAAGGTTTACGCCGAGAAGGCCGAGAAGGAAGCCGGTCGAGCCGTGCGCCGCGCCAAGGATGCGGCTCATCGCGATCGGGTTCGCGACGTTGGCGAGAGCCTGGATCGAGCCTCCAA
>Ga0315274_10005912_pt1 | contig 17889 bp, 4 predicted proteins | sample YL17G02_20_MG_FD_203700 | JGI IMG/M metagenome (GOLD analysis project Ga0315274, IMG submission 203700) | Sediment microbial communities from Yellowstone Lake, YNP, Wyoming, USA - YL17G02_20 | ecosystem: Environmental > Aquatic > Freshwater > Lake > Sediment | place: USA: Wyoming | collected...
TGCGGACGAATCCCGGATGCCATACAGGAATGAACTTAAGCGGAAAAGGATTTAAGGGGTAAAAAGTAATAGAATAATGTAGGTATGTCCCGAGAAAAGTTTTTAAGAGTTTATTCTAATTTACCTATAAAGACCCGTGAAGAAATAATAGTTGTAATGGATGGAAAACCAATAAGCTGGAATGTCGCCTATAATGAAGTGAAAAATAATACCCGTCTGGGTGAAGCAATATTAATAAAGCTTAAAAAAATAGGGATAATGTGAAGATATGAACAAAGACCTGAAAGATCTTGTAATAGCAAGACTTGATAATTTACCGCGCGGCATCAAGATTTCAATAGGCAGTGCAGGTTCATTGACAAAGGATGAACTAATAAAAAATGTTGAAAAAGAAACGCCGATCGGAGAAAAGATTGCACAAATCCAGCTGGCGTATATTCATTCTTTTATTAAGGATTAGTTATGTCCAGGATTCTTATTACAAATCCGGCACACGATGATGCAACAAGATATTTATTTCAATACAGCAAACCGATAATTTCTTTGGCAAAATCCAAGGGATATGACGTAAAAGAATTTTCTTTCGGCGAAGTCAAGAAAAATGAAATTGAATCTTTTATACTCAAACAGAATCCAAAATTAATTATTTTTCATGGGCATGGCTCGAATGATTCAATATCCGGGTTTGAGAAAAATGAAATAATAATCAAAAGTGAAGTCAATGATCATATTTTGAAAGACAAAATTATCCATTCGATTACATGCAGTTCAGCCGCTATTCTCGGGAAAACCGCGGTAAAAAAAGGGTGCGATGCCTTTATTGGATTTAATGATGAATTTTGGTGCCCTTACAATCCGACATATATGTCAAACCCGGAAAACGATATTTTAGCGAAATGCAACATAGAACCATTAATGGTTCTATCGCAGTGTTTGATAAAAAATAACACTGTAAAAGAGTCTTATAAAAGATCCCGGGATTGTTTTAAAAAATGGCTTGATTTTTGCCACAGAAGTGACGCACCTCCTGAAGTTGATGGTGTTGCACAATTTATTTTTTGGAATATGACCCACCAGGAAATTATCGGAAATGAAAACGGGAAATTTTGAAGGATTTTCCGCGTCTTTCGCTTTAAAAAATGGGGGGAGGGACAAACTCCATCGGGCCGAAGACCTGATGGTTTGAACAGCTATACAGTTTTTAAAACGGCGAAACAAAAATGGTTATCATGGAGGAAAAATCGCTTTTCTGGGCGGACCAGCTGGCAGACAGGATAGTGAACAGGGAGAAGTTCCACTACACGGACGAGAAGGTGCCGAAGCTGGACAGGTTCGTGGTGAAGAGCGCGGCCTCCGTTTCCGGCGTGCTGCATATAGGAAGGCTCAGCGACACGATAAGGTGCGACGCGGTCTTCCGCGCGCTGAAAGATATTGGGGTGAAAGCCGAGTTCATCTGGACCGCGGACAATGTGGACCCGCTCAGGAAGATCCCCAAGGGCGTGCCGGCGAACTTCGAGAAATACATAGGCGTGCCGGTTACCGACATACCGGACCCGTGGGGATGCCACAGTTCGTATGAGGATCATCACAAATCATCCTACATGGAAGTGATCAACCAGTTCATCCACGACAGGATGAAGACTTACTCGATGAGAGAGGAGTATCTCAAAGGCTCCTTCAAAAAGGAGATAACTCTCGTTCTTAAGAGCTACCTGGAAATAGTCGAGATCCAGAACAGGTACAGGGACAAGGACAGAAAGTTGCGTTCCGATTGGTCTCCATGGCAGCCCATCTGCGAGAAGTGCGGGAAGATAATAACCACCCGCGTGACCGCGATGCGGGAGGACGGCCTGGTCGAATATGAATGCCGGGACTATGATTTCAAGACGACGAAGGCCACGGGCTGCGGCCACCGCGGGGTGAACGACCCGATGAAGGGGAACGGCAAGCTCATGTACAAGAGCGAGCTTGCGGCGCAGTGGGCCCACTGGAAAGTATGTACCGAGGGGTTTGGTAAAGAGTATCAGGTCCCCGGAAGCGCGTTCTGGATAAACGGCGAGATAATAGAGCGGATACTGCATTTTCCGATGGCGGAGCCCATATTCTACGAGCATCTTATCATAGACAACGTCAAGATGTCCGCGAGCCTGGGGAATATCGTCTATCCTAAAGACTGGCTGACCGTGGCAACCCCGGAACTGCTGCGATTCTTCTACAACAAGAAGCTGATGAAGACCAGGAGCTTCTCGTGGAAGGACCTGCCCGTGCTGTTCGACGACTATGACAACCATGAGAAGGTGTTTTTCGGAAAAGCCCACGTCGAGAACAAGAAAGAGGAAGAGCACATGAAGAGGCTGTTCGGGATATCCCAGAGGGAGAAGCCTTCCGCATCCCCCATCATTCCCTTTGATTATGCCGTGATGGTCTCGCAGATCGTCCCTGAAAAGACATTCCTGGATTATGCCGTCTCCATCCTGAAAAAGACCGGCCACATTCCCAAAGAGCTGTCCAAGGCAGAGCTGGAGAAGGTGAAAGAGAGGTTGTCACTCGCCCGTGAGTGGGCGAAGACCCATGCGCCTGAACAATACAGGTTCGAGCTGCAGGAGAGCATCCCAGATTCGACCAAAGATAAGCTGTCGGAAAAACAGAGGTCTGCTCTGGAAAAGCTCGCCGGGCATCTCCACGGCAAAGAGATGAATGAGGAGGAGCTGACACAAATATTATACAAAATCTGCAAGGAGGAGGTCGGGATCGAGGCCAAGGATTTCTTCCGGGCGGCTTATCTTGTCCTCATAAACAAGGAGTTCGGCCCGCGCCTCGCGAGGTTCATCCTTGCCATAGGCAGGGACCGGGTAACGAACATTCTAAAAGAACTGTAGGTTAATCTTCCGGGAAAATTTATTTATATATTCCTACTATAATTCTACTATCATGGCCGCGATGGTGTAGCTTGGTCTAGCACAGGGGCCTGTGGAGCCCCTAGCTCGGGTTCAAAACGGGCCTTTTTCAGGAAAAGGCTCGAGCGAAAATGGAGCCATCGTCGACAAATCCTTCGGATTTACTCCTGGCTTCCGCTAGCTCCTTTGGGATGGGACATGTTATGTTCCATTCCCTTTGCGTGGAAATCCCGATCGCGGCCCTTTTTCTTTTATTTTCATTGTTTCTGTCAGACAGTTAACCTACAAACCGTTAACATATATAAATCTCATAATTAATTTATTATCGTGTTGTTGGTTTGGGCTGTTAACCTACATTTCTAATGAAGCCCAAAATAGATGTGTTGGGGCCCTTCATGCATCAGAAGAGAATAAAGAACATTAACTACTATTACACGTCCGTCAGGGAGAACGGCAGCGTTAAGACTATTTATCTCGGTAAAGACGAGAGCGAGGCCAGGCAGAAGGAGATGGAGATCCTCGGAAAGACGGGCGGGCCCTCAAAAGTCGAAGAGCTCCAGCCAGCACAGACAACACAGATAATTGAACAGGCTGAAGCAGTAATTGAACAGCCTGAGACAAAGGTGAGAGCAGCTGAGCCTGCACCTGTCCCAACATCTGAGCCCGTTCTAGTTCAGGCTCCATTGATGAAACCCCCGGAAGAGATCACACCCAAAGCTGAAGTCCAGCCTGCACCCGCGACAATCCAGATTCCTGAAAGAATCATTCCACCGGTACAGATTTTCCCAGCACCAAAGAGAGAGGTCTTCAGCCGGGAGTTCGGTTACGAAAGGATCGAGCAATCTTACAAGCATAAGATTCGCGAGAAGCATGACAGGAGATTAACCTTCGCGGCGATTATTCTGATTTTAGGCCTGGCAGTCTCCTTAGGAACGCTCAACCAGACAGGATTTCTCGTGACCACCCCTTACCAGGATCAGGGGACTGTCTTCGCAAGGATTTCGTTCCAGTCAGAGGACTTCATACCTGCTGATGCAATAGTCGAGATAATGTTTGAAAAACAGACGATTAACCTCACGCTTAAAGAGTTCATGGAAAAATCAGGAGCGAATGTTTCTTCCGGACAGGGCATATTCTATTCCCCAGGCCTTCCGGTCTCCGGTTCAGGGGATGGGTTTGGCGTGCAGGGAAAGAGAGAGATATATCCGGATGTATCTTTCTACTGCAACTTTTCCATATACATGGTGAAGAAGGACGAACCAAAGGATGAGATGAAATTCGGGATAGGAAATACAGTCGAATCGCTGGAGCCTGTTGCAAACGCCAGCAAAAAAGAGGGGGAGTTGCAGCCAATCAACAACTCCAATGAGACTCTTCAGGCCGGGAGCGGGGTTGTAACCGGAATGCAGGTGGCTGATAATGGTGTTGAAGCGCAGAGTACAGGAAATGATAGGGTGGGATTTGATTATATAGAATCAAATTATTTGAGTGTTACAATCAGCAAGTACCAGAATTACTCTGTAAGTATAGGTAAGCTAACCAACTTTACAGGAAATGAATACAATTATACAGCTGAAATCCATCCACTATCATTAAGAGTCGGAGGTTCACAGATTTTCGGGGACGTTGTGCGCCTGTGGATAGACTTCAGTTCGATGACTGTGAACGCAGAGACTAATTATTCTGAGATAGAGCGTGGTTATGGTCTTGGATTTGTGTCCGGGGAAGGTTTGGATATATCCGCAAACCTGACCGCTCTTGGATTTGTCATGCCTGAGCAGGAAGGCAACTACACTGTCTCTGTCAGGATGCTCTACAACGGCACGGCTTTCTACAAGTCTTCAGAAGACATGATATTCATTCCGAAGCAGAAGCCGATGGATTCTGACGGAGACGGGTTTTTCGACTTCCTCGACTGCGACCCGAAGAATGCTTTTGTATATCCCGGTGCGCCCGAGCTGTGCAACGGGGTCGATGACAACTGTGACGGCTACATTGATGAAGGGTGCGCCGAGAAACAGCTGAAGGAGAAGATAGACAGGATAATGGGCCTGTCAAAGGTCGAGGAGCAGCTGAAGACAGAGATTGTCTCTAAAGATGAGGTCAGGATAATCGTCGTGTTCGAAGGGGAATACCGGAAGCTTGAAACAAACGAAAGCGGGTTCCAGGAGATTTCCAGGACGAATGAAATCACAACGGGAATGGTCACGAAAGACGGTTTGATTGAGATAGCGGGAAACCCCAATGTAAAAGCCGTCTATCTTGACAGGCCCGTGTCGCTGCTCACGACAGAGTCGATGAGCATAATCCGCGTGCCCGAGGTGCAGTACATGGGTCTCAACGGCTCGGGGATAAGAATCTGCCTTGTGGACACGGGAGTAGATTACACGGTCGTGCAGAATTACGCTTACGGGTATGACTTCGTGAACGGCGACGGCGACCCGATGGACGACCAGGGCCACGGCACGGAGGTCGGCAGCATCATATATGCCGTCGCTCCAGGAAGCGCTCTTATCGCTGCAAAGGTGATTGATTCCTCCGGCCAGGGCTATGAGTCCGACGTGCTGAGTGGTCTGCAATACTGCCGGGACCAGAACGCAAGCATCATATCGCTCTCGATAGGCTCCGGAAGCTATGACGGGTTCTGCGATTCGAATCTCGTGGCCAGCTACTGCAATGAGCTTGTCTCGAACGGGACGCTCGTCGTGGCTGCCACCGGAAACGACGGCACCAACCAGACCAAAGCCCCGGCCTGCGGCTCAGGCATGCTGCGCGTCTCTGCAACTGACAAATCGGATGGAATAGCGGACTTTGCGAACGTGAATTACTTCACGGACCTTTTCGCGCCTGGAGAGAACATACAGGTCCGCGGAATCGGCGGCTCATATGTAACGGACAGCGGGACGAGCCTGAGCACGCCTTTTGTCTCGGGCACGGCAGCCCTGCTGCTCCAGAATGAGAGCATGAGCCCGGCAGAGATGAAATACAGGCTCAGATCGACGGGGAAGCCAGTGGAATACGTAGTGAACGATTCGCTCACCATAAACATCTCGAGGATTGATGCGTACAATGCGCTAATAAACAACAAGACCATGGAGCCCTACAACTACACTTCTGGACAGGGAGGGGGAGGGGGAGGGGGATACGGGATTCTTACGACAGAGCCTACGAGGCTCTGCGTATTGTCAACCGTGAATGACAGCGATGTCAGAATAAACGTCACTTGCGGGGACGGCACGCATGACGAGGATTTCAGCCTGACGTTCGATTCAACACGCGGTGGCGGCCCCATAAATCTAAGGGTAACCAATGCCACCCTGACCGGCTGGGGAAGCTACCAGTTCTCCGGATCTGGGTCTCCGTCATACTCTCTCATAGATTATATGAATTATGCCAACTGCCCGAACAGGTGCAGCGATGGATCATCCAGGCCGCATTACATGTCGGGAGACGACCTGAATGCGGATTCAACCGGGACATGGACCCTTCTGGAGAATTTGTCCACGAGGATGAAGATATCTGTCAGAGGATACCTGTCCGACGCAGGAGCGGACTGCGACACGAACAACGGCATAAAATTCGACGCTAATTACACTGTGTACAACTCTGGAAAGATATACGTGAATATGACCATCTATTATACGGGGGCCAACTTCTGTTTTTCGGACCAGTATTTAGGAGTATTTACGGGAAATCTTTACTGCACCGGTAACACCAACACGAATGCCCGGAACTATTCGCAAAGCGAGGAGCCTGTCATCGGAACAGCCACAGGAACGGACGATTTCATCGGAATAAAATACAACTACACCAACTGCAGGGGCAGCCCGCAGCTGGCACTCTACACTGACTGGGGAGAGGCAGTGGACGTGGCCAGGTGGTCGTGGGGAGCCAACAACACGAACCTGGTATGGAGGGACTCTGTAAGCGGTGATATGTCAAACACGCTTAGGTCATTCGCAGCCCTGGTTGATATAAAACCGGATAATGTGACAGAAGGTATACTGACCACAGGGAACACATCAGGGGACTTCAGGAACCCTGCCACACTGAACATGATACTGGGATCCAGAAAAACGAATGACCTTGGTGATGTAACTGCAGACGGATTCAACGAGGCGGAAGGAGCTTATGTCATAAACGCGACGAACAACAGCGGGACGAAGGTCAGCTTCATCATCAACTCAACATCCACTTATGAGAGGAGGGATCCCGCCTTCAAGATATACACCAACCTTACCACGGCAAACCCTGTTGTGAAAGTTAATGGGACTCTGCTTTCTCAGTACGATAATTTCACGTCATCCAGAAACAGCAATACCAACTTCACGATCATCCAGTACAAGGGCGTGGTCTCTGTCTCTTCAGACAAGGAATTCAACATAACCTTCCAGAGCTTAACCATGAACTCACCCGCGGACGGCGCGTTTATGACACAGGGAATCATACAGTTCAACTGCACTCCAGCAATGGGAGGTGTTCTGGCCAACGTTTCACTATATGGGAATTTCAACGGGACTTATGGGCTAAATCAGACCAACGTCACAGCCGTGACCGACGGACAGATGGTGACATTCAACCAGACCATCCCAGCAGGAACATATTCATGGACCTGTCGGACATGCACACCGGACGGAACTTGCATTTTTTCCGATTCAAACTACACATTAAATCTCAACGCATCCACGACCCTTCTCTCTCCTCCGGATGGCATGACATTCGGAACAGCCACATCTATAAACTTCACCTGTACCCCGAACGTGGGCATCCCGAAGAACATGTCCTTGTACGGGAACTTCACCGGGACTTTCGGGTTTAATGCGAGTAATGCTAGCCTGGTGACCGAAGGCCAGCAGTTTAATATATTAAATGCCAACCTTACCCCCGGAGATTATATCTGGAACTGCCAAGCCTGCACGAACTTCAGCCCATGCACATTCGCGGCGGCAAACCGCACGGTCAAGATAATAAACTTCACCATAACCGAGACGCTGAGCTCCGCCACAGCCACTCCGGGAGCAAACATGAGCGTCTGGGGAAACGCCAGCATAACCAATGGGACTAAGGTAATTGGTGCTCCAGTCGGAGTATATATAAACAGCCAAAAGGCTAACAGGACCGTGCCGCAAAGCAGCTGGTGGAACAGCAGCTTCGCCCAGAGGATAAACATAACGTTCAACAACAGCAACATGCCGGAAACCCTTTACGATTTCCCGGTGCTCGTGATGCTGAACAGCAGCAGGGTGGACTACGGCAGGGCCGACACGCGTGGAAGATACCTGAGATTCGTCGATGACGACGGCAGCACCGTGCTTACGCATGAGGTGGAGAAATGGGATGCGAACGGCTCGAGCGTCGTCTGGGTGAAGGTCCCGAGGCTGAACGCCTCCACGAACTCGGACAGGATCTGGATGTATTACGAGAACACGACCCCTGTCTTAGACATCGAGAACAAGAGCGGGGTCTGGAGCAACAACTTCACGACGGTCTGGCACATGAACGGGACAGGGAGCGAAAACCTGTTCAACTCGACCGGGGCGCTGGGTATTCTCAACAGCTCGTGGAGCTGGAATGAGAGCGGGAAGATCGGGAATGCTCTGCAGTTCGCCCCGGTGAGGTTAGATGCGTCAGGTAGTGAGATGGCTTCGACAGGGGTGTGGACCAACGCGGACTTTACGCTTAGCTTCTGGGTAAAGGGACTTAACCAGCCCGTTTACGGAACATCAGATTCCTGCGTCGTTTATGCGAATCAATGGAGCGGCTTATCCGTCTGCACATTTGAGGACCTGGAAGGCCAGGGTGCATACGTTAAATGGGTGGATTATAACAGCGGCGTAGGCCACGGGAACGTGTTCACCAACATGTATCTGGGGCAGAACGGCTGGGATCATTTCATCCTGGCGTTTGATTACAACGGAGGGGACACCTCTTCAAAGGTAAAGTTTGTGGCATATAAAAACGGCGGTTATTATAGCCAAAATACAATTATAGACCAGGGTTATACAGCTGAGATCAGGCTGGGGCATCATGACATCGACTCCCAGCCGGGAGCCCTGATAGACGAGTTCCGCATATCGGGCATAATGAGGAATGGCAACTGGTCGAAGGAGGAATACAACTCAGAGACTGACATACTCAACATCTACAACAGCCCGGAATATCTCTATGCAGCAGCCTACACCGACTCCAACGGGTTCTACAACGCGAGCTTCGTCGCGCCAAACGCGACCGGGACTTACGCGATAAAGGTTGACGCTTTCTATAACTATTATTACATGGAGAACCAGACGAACCTGGGCATCTACTGCACCACGAAGAACGACTGCAGCGGAAGCAACATATGCGTTAACGGGAGCTGCATGGCCGGCTGCACGGGGTGGTCGGGCTACGGCTGCAGCAGCGACGGGAACGCGTGGAACAGCAAGTCAGCGGGGACGTGCCTGAGCAACGGGACATGCGATTACGTTGACCCCGTGAGGATGGACTGCGGATTTGGAGGCGGATCCGGATGCGACCTGGGCGTCGACATAGCCAATGACACATGCGAATCAACGAGCGGTGATGCATGCATGACAGACGCAGGGGCCAATTTCACGCAGAACGGGCTGTGCACAGCGGCCGGGTGCAACACGACAGGGATAGTATGCTATAACGACACCAGCTACAGGGACAGCTGCTCATTGTGCAGCCTTAACTACACGCTTGACACGGAGGGGGACAACTGCACAACATCTTTCACTTCAGGCGACTACTTCGTCTATGGATTATGCACGAACTCAACGACCGGGACAATCGCATGCACTTCAGGCGCGGTGAGCGTGAATGTGAGCAGGGGGAATATTTTTGTCGCAGGCTGCGACTTATCCGGGAATGTATGCGATTCCTCTGTCGTGAACACATTCTCATGCGACGGCATATGCGCAACAGGAGCATGCATAGTAAACAGCAACATAGTGTCAAAGACGGGGAGCTACTACTATCTGGGATGCTCGTCAGGAAGGGAGTGCGACTCAGGCATCGCAGCATGCGCCTACTCGAGGGACGGGACTTGCACCGGTGACGGCGAATGCTGCGACATCACGAACGGGGAGGTCTCTTACGGGACAAGCAAACTGGACACCACTCCTGACGACTTCTGCTCTTCATCGCCTACTGCAGGGATGACGTGCGACAATGACACAAGCAACGGTATAACGCTCGTTGGCGTAACAACGACTGCGGTCAAGTGCTGCAATAATACTGCAACTTTCGCTTTCGGGTCCACCGCCACGGACATCACGCCGTGGGAGAGCTGCGGAACGACATGCACGGATGGCAGGACCTGCTATGCGATAGCGAACATCGCAGGCGGGCTTGACGACGAGGAGTTCGGCGCATGCACGGGAGCTGCCGTCTGCACTGCGACCACGGTTTCAATCAGCGCAGGGGATTACATCGCCGGGTGCCTTGCAGCCAGCAACGAATGCGACAGCAACATAACCGCGGACAGCGGCTATGTCCGCGACGGGACGTGCACCGGATGGGCAGTAGCGAACTACAATTGCTGCAACTCCACGATGGGCGGTATTGCCTTTGGAAGCTCACAGACTGATGCCACACCGACCGAGAACTGCACAAGCGCCCCGACAGCCGGAATGACCTGCGACAAGAACCCGAGCGACGGGATTGCGCTTGAAGGGATCACGACATCCGCAGGCACGCCCTGCTGCGGTTCCGGCAATTATTCATACGGTTCTTCCGCAACGGACGGCGATCCGTGGGATACATGCGCGGCCACGTGCGCCGTGAACGGGAGGACCTGCGCCGCGATGTCCAGCGTCGGGGCGGACGGGATTGCGGAAACGGAGGAGGGCATATGCACGGGCGCGGCCGCGTGCACTGCCGGGGAGGTGTGCCTGAATGGCGGCACGTACTATGCAACCGCAGGCTGCACGAACGTATGGGACTGCGACACGGACGTGAACCTTGGAGGGAACGGCTATGTAAGGAACGGCTATTACTGCTCAGGCTGCCAGGCCGACGGCTCTGTCGCAAACGGCGGGGCGTGCTGTACTTTGAGCGCATTATGCAGCGATACCGCGCCGAGCAGCTGCAGGTCAGCTGATTCCAAATGCGGCTATGATGACGGCCAGTCGTGCAGCAACGGCGACCAGTGCTACAATGACCTGTGCATAAATGGCGTGTGCAGGGCGGCAGGGAGCTGCAGCAGCTATCCCGGTTACGGATGCAGCAACGACACGAACACATGGAGTGCGGCCACTGCGGGCACCTGCCTCAGCAACGGGACGTGCGATTACGTCGATCCTGTCAGGATGGACTGCGGCGGTTCCGGGACGGCAGCGTGCGAGTTGGGGACCGATGTAGCGAATGACACGTGCAGCATAACGACAGGGGATTCATGCATGAGCGGGGCGGGAGGGAACTTCGCGCAGGACGGCACCTGCGCCTCTGGGGCGACGAACAGCTGCGACACCTCCGGGGAAGTGTGCTTTGATGATGCGAACTACCAGTACGTCTGCTCTTCATGCAGCCTTAATTACAGCGCGGACACGTCGGGGGACAGCTGCGACTCGGCGGCCGCGTCCGGCGGGGATTATTCGGCAAGCGGCATGTGCACGAACAGGTCAGGGGCCATCGCCTGCACGGCAAGCACTGCAGTAATAGCGGTAAACACGAGCAACAGCAACTTCGAGGTCGCATGCTCGCTGTCTCCGGGAGGAAGATGCGACTCGTCCTCCTCGACAACCTTCACGCAGGACGGGCTGTGCGCGGGAGGGTCCTGCTGCACGGGCGAGACCGTGGGCACATCGGAATGCGACTGCGATGACGATGACGTCACCTCGGAAAAGGCATGCGACGACACAGTGACCAGCGGGACGTATTCGGCTGACGGGATATGCGCCAACGACGGAACCGCTAATGCCGATGCCAACGCGAACTGCATAACCTCCGGGGCGATATGTGTTGCTCTCAACAACAGCAACAGGTATACCCAGGGATGCAACCACTGCAGGAACGGCAGCGCATGCGACTCCAGCCTTACCGTGGCTGATTATATCCAGGACGGCATATGCGTGAATGACGGCGGGCTTGCATGCGATACTGATGACGTATGCAATGTAAGCTCAACAAATACGCTTTACGGGGCGATGTCAAGCTGTTCAGAAGGAGACGCCTGCGATTCCAACGTCACTCCGACGTACTCGGCTGATGGTATAGTGTTCACTGATGACGGAGGGAACCTGTGCTGCAACGGAACCGAGGATTATAACCACTCATCATCCGGTGGCGCATGCTGCTATAACGGGGCACTCCTGACCAACGGGACCTCGTCTTCGAGCATGATATGCCTGAACGGGACGCTGGAGGACTGCGGCTCGCAGGTAGCGACAACCTCGCCTGACCTGCATACGGATATCGCTGACTGCTGGAACTACAGCGGGAAGTACTGCGACACGGACACGAACACGTGGATAAGCAGGATACCGACTGATTGCGCCGGTGCCGGCTCATCATGCATGAAAGGCAGTGATTGCGAGGATGGCTATTGCATAAACGGGACATGCAGGTCAGCCTGCATTGCAACATACGACGGCCAGATGTGCAGCAACAGCAGCAACGATTACAATGGCGCCAGCGGGGGCGTATGCGCCTACAATATAAGCGGATGGTTCTGCGACATTGACGAGGTCGCCCGCAATGCGACATACAACGTCACGGACTGCTACTACGGGAACAACGGGGCGCCGACTGCAGAATATGCATGCGACAGCGACGTAGGGCCGGGCTTCACGCAGGACGGAGTATGCGTGTTCTCAGGGGGGACGGCTAACGTGGCCAGCGTGTATTGCGACACGAACGAGGCCTGCTTTGACGACACGAACTTCAGGGACGACTGCACGAACTGCTCTTATACCACGAGCGACATAGACCTCTGCGACAGCGACGTTTCATCGCCTTCGGTGGATTACAGCGCGAACGGCTACTGCGTGACAGGAGGGGCATGCGCTACGGGCTCTGTTTACAACAGCAGCGGCACGCTGACCTCCGGCTGCAGCAACGGGCTGGGGAATGACTGCGAAGTGGATGCGACAGGCTCAGAAACCACATGGACGAGCGCAAGGAACGGCCTCTGCGTCAGCGGTAGCACGTGCGCCCAGCTTGAGATATGCCTGAATGTGAGCACGTATTACGGCAACGACAGCAAATGCTCGGAGAACAATACATGTGCCAGCGATGTCTCTGCCGGAAACGGCTATATCCCGAATGGCTGGGTGTTCTATAATACAGACAATGTAAGCTTAACAGACGGCATAGGCGGGCTATGCTGCACCGGGAGCGAGGATTACAACCATTCTCAGGCGAGCGGCAACTGCTGCTACAATGGGACCATAATGGCTCACAACACAACGTATGCGGGAGATGCGAACATGCTCTGCTTCAACGGAACGCTTTTCGACTGCGGCAGCATCAATTCCACATATCCGGATTTGGATGTCAATGTCGCCGACTGCGGGAACGTGAGCGGCATGTACTGCGATATCGCGGGGGCAACCGGCACATGGAATACCGGGATACCGGACGACTGCGGAAGCTGCACCGTAGGGACCGGGTGCACGTCAGGTCTTTGCATAAGCGGCACGTGCCGCGCGGCATGCAACCTCACCTTCACTGGCGCCACGTGCTCGGATGACGGGTCAAACCCTTATACTGCGGACGGGATATGCACTTTCCAGTCATTGGTAGGGTGGAGCTGTGATGAGACTGAGGCTGCGTACAACACGACGCTGCATCTTTACCAGTGCTCAGACACAGGAGCGCGATATGCGGATACATGCGACAGCAACACGCTTGCAGGAGGATATTCCGCGAACGGCGTGTGCGGAAATGCGACCCACGGGACGTGCTGCACAGGATACGGATCTGATGCGGACAACTCGAACGCCCCTGAGCTTTGCGGGTTGCAGGCATCTGTCTGCATATCCGCGAATAACGGATGGTATTGCGATGATGTCTCTGACGCCAGCTGGAGCCCGGGGAACAACAGGTGCGACGGGAGCGACACCGCATGCAGGCTGTGCAATCTGACGAACGGGACAGATTCCGAGGGGTACTGCGAGTCAGGATGCGGGGCATCCGCATCAGCTGACGAGAAGACGGGCAACGCCTGCGACGTCACGTCCGGGTGGATAAACTTGACATGCTACTACTTCAGCGACGGAGACGCTAACAGCAACACGTGCACATGCGTGCCGGACCAGACCATAGGCGATGACGGCGGGAAGGAGTGGAGCATAGGCGGCGAGGTTGATCCGACAGTCTGCTGCGGCAATGATGCGGGGGAATATGACATCAATTCCGACTATGGCGCTTCGATAGAAAGCCCGCCCGCGGCTTCCGATGCATGCTGTTCTGCATCAGACAAATGCGTGAACTATAGCACGTGCTATATCAACACGTATGCCACCCTGGATGTTGACAGCAACGGGGACAACGATTACTGCAATGCAGGGCAGTGGGTGGACTGCAGCACGGATGTGCAGTGCAACGCAACGTCCTACTGCAGCAGCAGCAACTGCGTTCTTCTGAGCACTCCGACGATAAGCTCTGTCATTGTGAACAAGACCGCTTCTCTCAACTCGATGAAAGGGTCATTCGTGGTCACATGGTCCGGCTCTAGGCCGACCGGATACAACTATGAGCTCCAGAGGAACAATGCCACTACGGTATACAACAATACCGGGACCACGTATAATGATGAAGTAGGGAGCAACAACTATTCATGCTACAGGATCAGGCTTACGGACGGTGCGAGCCACCAGGGCTCATGGTCCGGGAACACCTGCAACATAACTGCAGACAGGACAAAAACCTCGTCACCCAACCTTACGCTGACGCCTTACAACAACGCGAGCAACCTGATAATGGCCGATTTCTATGAGGGCGACAGCAGGCTGGCGCTTTACATGCCGTTCGAGGAGGGCTCCGGCAATAACACGGATGACTGGGGCCCGGATAGAAAGAACGGGACGATAACCAACGGGACATGGACCACCGGAAAATATGGAAAAGCGCTGACCTTCGACGGCAACACCAGCAGGGTGGTGACAGCCAGCTCCTCCACTTTCCAGTTCTGGGAGACGGTTACGATGGAGGCCTGGATAAATGCCTCGCAGCTTAAGGACGCACAGATAATCGGGCACACCGAGAGCTGCGCAAACGGGAGAATGTGGATAACGAGTGCCGGGGCGATAACGGCCACATTCGGAAACTCCACGACATGCTGGTCCGCATCAGGGCCGAGCAGCGTCAGTACAGGCCAATGGTATCATGTCGCCTTTGCCTCTAACTCGACTCACATAACAGTATACGTGAACGGCATACCAGGGACCCCTGTGGCGCATTTGAACACATCGATAAATGACACGACCATATATATCGGGAGGGTCAACAGCGGCTATGTTTTCAACGGAACCATAGACGAGGTAAGGGTCTACAACAGGACGCTCAACCAGACGGACATAATCAACGACATGCAGTCGGGGCTGATAAGGAAGGGACTGTATCGGTCGAACACCTCGACCGGGACATACGAGCCGGTCAATGGATTCTTTGACGATTTCGGGGACGGCACTTACACCGGAAAATGGACCTGCTCCGGCACGTGCACCGAGGCCAACGGAAAACTGAATGTTACAGGATTTCCGAGCTCTGTTATAACCCCGATAGGCCTTGACATGTCAAATGACTTCGTATGGACCTTTGACATGACGCCAAAGCAGGCGATTCAGTCAGAGGTGGCAAACATAATGTTCAGGATGCAATCCGCCGGATATTTCAACAGGTTTGTAGTTACGATGTCAGGCATCAATTTTCAGAGGTATGACGGGTCCTACACCACGCTTGCTTCCGGCTCCTACGCTTTCGCGGTCGACGGCAACTACTCGATAAAGGCCATAGGGCATGGCAACACGTTCAAATGCTACGTAAACAACATCCTTGTGGTCGAGGGGAACGATTCGACGTATCCGACGGAGCAGACAGGGAAATACATATACATATACAATACCACAGGAAGGTCAGAGACCCACTTCGACAACATGGAGATCACCCCGCTGGTCTCGGACAACAACGTCTCGGACACGGACGCAAGGGATGTGACTGACCCCGCAGAGGCGGGCAGCCTAGATGACGGGGCTCATGTGACCTCCACGTGGAACAGAGATAACACCGTGGACTTCACGTGGACAGACGCGTCTGATTCCGGGGATGATTACTTCTATTACCCCCAGTCATATGACGAAGACGGGAACTTCAATAATAACCTTCTTCAGAGTTACGGATTTGAAGACAATTCAAACGGCTCATGGAATTTCTGGAGCTCATCTACCAGCACCAGGTCGATAAACGGCACGACCGCTGGAGAAGGCTACTATTCCATCCAGTTCAACCTTAATTCGTCAGAATCGGGTGACCACCCTCAGCATTACGCCGCCGGGTATGATTTGACGGCAAATCATGTTTACATGGTGAAGTTTTATGCAAAGGCGAACGTTACTGGCCACAGGATTATTGTAAACCTCCAGAAAAACACCGGCCCTTATACAATATATGGAACTACTGGCTACATACCGCTTACAACAAACTGGGCAGGATACACGGGAATAATAATTCCAGATACCACAGATAACGATACAAGGCTGGATTTCTATCTCAAGGGGAATGATCCTGCAGGCATAGTCTGGCTTGACGGAATCAGGTTTTATGAAGTAAAAAATAACACTCTCACCACCGGCCTCGACGGATATTCCGTCCCATGCGACACCAGTAGCGGTGACACAACTAACTCCACCAAGGGAGTGGAGGAGGGAGTCCTGAGCTACCAGTGCCTCTTCTCTGACGGCAGCTCGAACTATTTCCACATCCGCAGCGTGGACTATGGCGGCAACTGGGACGACACATCGAACGATACAGGGCCGTACTGGATATGTGCCAACCCTGACGGCATCGTCGACAGCGACAACGACGGTCTGAGCCTGACGGATGCCGGAGATACGTGCGGATGTGCTGCCGCTGATGCGACGACGGCGGATGACTGCGACCCGGGAGTGGACGGGACAAGCAACGGCATGTGCGTGCATAATGTAAGCGTATACGACTGTGACAATGACACTTCAGAGGTCTGCTGGGGCGGGGTATATTACGAGAACGACTGCCAGTACTGCACGGAGAAGAACACCTGCGACTCCAACGGCGGGGTGGCATACAGCGCCAACGGTGTTTGTTTGAGCGACACCAACAACTGTTGCACAACATGGTCTTCCGGCCCAAACAACGATCCTGACCAGTGCGACACGGAAGCCAACATCTGCGACGGGGACAACGGGGACTACTGCGATTATGTGGGCGACACTTCATGGAGCGCGGGTGTCACTGCAGGGGTTGACAAATACCGTTGCGACCAGTCCAGCCAGAGGTGCAGGCTGTGCTATGCAAACAACACGGAAACTAACCATACATCCTCTGCAGGCGGGGCTAACAGTACGTGCGAATCCGGGTGCGGTGCCGATGCCTCCTCGGACGAGAAGTTTGCTGATACATGCGACAGCACGACGGCTTACATAAACACGACTTGCAGCTACATAAGCACTGCGGACAGCCTGAACTATTCGTGCGGATGCATAAAGGCAGGCAACAAGGATAATTTCGGGGCATACTGGAACATCAGCGGGGAGACGAATGCCACGGTCTGCTGCCAGAACACTACCGGGGAGTATGTGTTAAACTCCACTTACAACTCAACCACGCTTCATAGCACCCCAACAGGTTCGGACGCGTGCTGCAATGCATCCAACAAGTGCGTGCACTCTAACACGTGCTATGTCACCACGTATGCCACCGTTGACGTGGACAGCAACGGGGACAACGATTACTGCAATGCAGGCCAGTGGGTGGACTGCAGCACGGATGTGCAGTGCAACGCAAGCTATTA
>Ga0315274_10005915_pt1 | contig 17886 bp, 21 predicted proteins | sample YL17G02_20_MG_FD_203700 | JGI IMG/M metagenome (GOLD analysis project Ga0315274, IMG submission 203700) | Sediment microbial communities from Yellowstone Lake, YNP, Wyoming, USA - YL17G02_20 | ecosystem: Environmental > Aquatic > Freshwater > Lake > Sediment | place: USA: Wyoming | collected...
AGGGTGAGGATAGACTTCGAAAAAGGCCCTCGTATTCTTAGATCGCTTGAGGTATGGGTTGTGCTCGAAACCTTCCTTGGTCAACAGCTTCGCTATCTCCTCTCCCCTGATCTTGCCGGACCACTGCGACAGGCGCTGACGGTTGGCTGGATGCGCACCTGCGTCGTATTTCCTGAAGAGGTTGCCTACGACCTCCTCCGCGACCCTCCGGCCCGTCCTGTTCGGCACGATGAGCGGGGCATCTATGGCGATGACGGCGTGCCTGCCGCCGACACCGTCCTTGATGTAGTCCATTATCTCCTTGTCAGAGAAAAGGACCCGCCTGGAGGATAGTCGAGACCTGCGGTTGTCCCCTTCGAGTATGGCAACGCCGGTGCCGTTCTTCGGCGACCAGGCGAGATCGACTCCCACAAAAAGCATGTATACGGTTCGGTCTCGTTGTTTAAAACCGTTATGAATCAATGGAACTCCCAGTACCTCTTCGTCCGGATGAACGTCTTCTGCGCCTCCAGCAGGGCCGCGAAGAACTCATTCTCTGTCGCGAATTTCTTGCCCAAGACACCTGTGGACTTTGTCGGACCGACGCCGTAGGTGGAGAGGGCTATTACACCGCGCTTGCCTGATGCGCTGATGACCGCGGCGGTCTTGTCCAGCTTGTCCTTCCATATCTTCTCTTGCGGATTCAGTTTTGTCTTCTTGTAGAGCTTGAACGCCTCCATCCTGAATTTCTCTGGCGGCATGGTGATGAGCGTGCTGCCGCACCTGGCGCACTTCACCTTGTCCGGCAATGCGCCGATGAACGCTATCCAGTCGTGCTCGCAGTGCGTGCAGTACAGGATAACTGACTTGCCGAGGAGCTTCATCTTGAACGCCTTGACGATCTCGGATGTCGGCTCTATCGGCGCTATGAGCTCCGCGCCGTGGTGCCTGATGAGTGCGCGCATGCCTACTGCAGACAGCTTCTTCACGTGCGCGGCCGTGACCTTAATTTCCTTGTTCCGTATCGCCTTCAGCAGCTCGTCGGTGCGCTTGATGTCGTAATAAGAGTATAGCACTTCGCGCACGGTCTCGGCATAGACTGGAGTGTCCTTGAACGCGAGTATGAATCTGTCCGAGATGCGAGGGGTCTCGCGAAACAGGTGGAACATCTTGCCTATGTGTATGAACTTGTACTTGAACAGCTGGTTCTTCGGCAGCCCTTCCTCCAGCTCCTGCGCGGGATTCGCCAATGTCTGGAGGTGATGCTTCACCTTGAGCGCGTCAGCGCCCTGTGGGAACACGAACGCGATGCGGTATGGGTCGACGAGAGTCCTGACGGACGAGCCGTACTCCTTCGCCAGCCTGTTGCCGATGATGGACGCGAGAGTGCGGTTGACATTCAACCCGCCGAGGACGTGAAGGACCGCGACATCGCCCCACGCCTCTATGTAGAGGTGCTTCTGGTCCGGCAGGTTCTCCCCGAACTCCTTGATGTCGTCGTCCGCTTCCTTTATGGAGAGCTTGCCTTTCGCGATCCTGTCCCTGATCTCTCCGACTTTCTGGCAGATCTCGTAGCTGGTCGGGATCTCCTCCCCTTCCCAATCAGGGACTGCCGCACTGATGTCCTCGGTCGCTTCCACGACGATCATCCTCTTGTCCGGATCGATGTCAAGGATTCGCCATGGCACTCCCTTGGTGATGAACATATCCTGGTGCTCCAGGAAAGCGACGAAGTCCTCGTCAAGAGTGGAGATCACCTTGTTGGTCGCGGCATCCCTTACCATGAACTTCTCCACCGACGGTATGGTGGAGAGATGCTCGTAGTAGTACATCCTAGTGCCGGACATCTTATGGATGAGCCCTTGCTCGGTCTTCTTCAGCAGCCGCTTGTCGTTCATGAAATCTATGACTGACATGAATTGGTCGCTGTCCAGCATGGAATAGGGATAAGCGCGCTTGATGATATTGAATATTGCTGGTGCTGTGGTGTCAGCGTCCTTGTCCATCAGTATGCCTGCAATCTGGTGGCAAAGGACATCGAGAGCGTTGACGCAGATTCGCTGGCTCTCCAACGAGCCGTCCTTGATGAGATCGATGATCGCTGTCGCTTCCAAAACATCATCTGAATCCGCGCAAATTATTGTGCCGGCAGATGTCCCTTTGACAGTATGCCCACTGCGCCCGACCCTCTGCACAAGGCGCGATACTTGGTGCGGCGACATGTACTGTATGACATGATTGACATCGCCGACATCGATGCCGAGCTCCAGCGATGAAGTGGCGACGAGCGCGTTCAGCTTCCCTCCCTTGAAATCATCCTCCAACTGGATGCGTGTGTCACGAGAGAGCGAGCCATGGTGCACCGCTATCCTCGGATCAAGTTTCATCAGCCTTGAACCGAGAATCTCCGCTATGGAACGGGTGTTGACGAATATGAGAGTCTTGGTGTCCTTGACGATCTTCAGTATCGTATTCAGCCTCGCTACAGCAGGACTGTCCACCATGAGCTCATTTGCCGCTTTTTCATCGCTGAGATGAGCCTTCGGATAAGAGATCTCGAATCTCATGGATTTCAGGTAATTGAGATCTATGATGTCGCAGCTGCGGAAGCCGCAGAGGAAACGCGACACCATGTTTGGATCGGATACTGTTGCGCTGATGCCGATGCGTTGGAACTCCCCCGCTTTCTCAGCCAGCCGTTCCAAAGCGATTGACAATTGTATGCCTCGCTTGTCATCAATCAGTTCGTGAACTTCATCAACCACCACGCACTTTACATTTTTCAAAGCTGCCCCTATTCGTTTAGCAGGCAGAATGGCTTGCAGTGTCTCTGGTGTGGTAATAAGAAATTGCGGAGGGTTCTTTGCTTGCAGTGCCCGTTCATACTGGGACGTATCACCATACCTTACTGCGATGGAGATTCCGAGCTTGTCACACCACCAGGTCAAACGTTTGAGTAGGTCTCGGCTGAGGGAGCGAAGTGGGCTGATGTACACCACCGTAATCCCTTCATGTTTATTTTCTGCCAATCTGCTTAGGATCGGCAGCACTACGCTCTCGGTTTTTCCAAATCCCGTCGGTGCGATGGCCAACACATTCTTGCCCTGTAAAATCTTAGGGATAACTTCCTTCTGAATATCTGTCGGATGCTCGAATCTTTCTTTCGCTAGGTCTGCAACGCTTTTGTGCAGATGATCGAATACATTCACTAGTTTAGACTCCATAATTGAGGTCCACCTTTGCCTAGTCTCTTACCCAATCGTTCGAGGGTGTTCTCTTCTTCCAATGCGTAAAGATGACTTCTGAGATTCCTTGCAGTCAATATCAACTTGATAGCAAGTTCCGGCGCAGTCTTAGGGCCGTTCTTCAATTCTGCAATGACTCTCTCTTTGACTTCTTCGTGTGAGAGGAAATTTCTCATTCCTCTCTTCTTTATCGCTAACAAAAGGTTTAACCTGTCATTCTTCTTTGGATGTTGAAATCCGATACGCGAAGCGTAAGCAGGAACTCCGTCAGCTAAGATATGGAAATACGCAACCTTGCTTATCGATCCGTCAGACCTATGATAATCTTGGTAATAAGCTATGTCGCCTGTTTTTATATCGAAATCTTTGTATAAAATCCTTTTCACTCCATCTAGCAGACCTCGGTCCAATCCACAGATTTGAACGTTTGAATCGTGTACAAATCCTTCGTCATCAAACAAGGCCTGTAGAAAGTATGCCTTGTGCTTAGTTGGGATGCGGTTTATGACTTGAGGAAAGCCATTGACTCCACTGAACTTCACTCCGTACTTGCGCATCAAGATATGGATTATTGCGGTTGGAAATATTAGATAAGGCGTGTGACCATTCGGAGCGACATAATAGTGTGTTTCAACTTTTCCGAACACAGAGTGAAGATCCTCCTCAAATGCATCTATGAGTTCTTTTGAGGTGTTGATATAATGGGCGCTCGATCCCTTAGACCAAGTTCCATCTGCAATTATATGCCCAATTATCCTGAACAGTTCAGGGCTCGCTTCTATGGGCAGCTTCGGCTCAGTGATTTGAGTTCCTGAGAATGCTCGGTAGGAATAGATATTCTTCTCGATCTCCGATTTGATGGCGGTCGGTTTTTCATCATAGAGTTCGGAATGCATCCAAGCTATCCTCTTCAACAGATTCAGCCGGCAGTGCACCTGCTCGTTCAACTTGTCCTTGTTCCGATATCTTAAGCCGTCGATTATGTGCTTCGTGGTCGTGTAACCAATGTTTAGATATTTGGAGAGACGCCAGATGTTCCCTGTCTTGTCCAATATTTCTTCGAATAGCTGTTTTCGGAAGGAGTCTTCTAGCTGGACAAATATCTTGTCGTCCGGAAACTCCCAAAGATGGATCTTTCGATAGTCCATGGCCTCACCTCAGATGTACTCCCGGTCGTATTTAAGCGGCTCGAGACCAGACTTCGGGTGATTTTAAAACTAGGTTTTCGATAGGTCGTCATGCTGAAAATCATCTCCTGGAATGTTGCAGGACTGAGAGCTTGCGTGAAGAAAGGATTTTTCGACTGGCTCTACACGGCGAAACCAGATGTCCTCTGCCTTCAGGAGATCAAGATCTCCGAATCGGACATGACTGACGAGATGAGGAACCCGAAGGGCTATCACACATACTGGAATCCCGCGAAGAAGAAAGGATATGCGGGGACCGCCGTCTTCACGAAGGAGAAGCCGGCAAGGGTGGAGAGGGGAATCGGCATAGGGAAGTTCGATGAGGAAGGGAGATTCCTGATACTGCACTTCAAGAAGTTCATTCTCGTCAACGCTTATTTCCCCCACGCGCGGAGGGATCTGAAACGGATGGATTTCAAGCTAGAATACAACGACGCGTTCCTGAAACTGGCCGAGGACCTGAGGAAGAGATCGAACAGCCGTCTTGTGTTGGTCGGCGATTTCAATGTCGCGCACAAGGAGATCGACCTTACGAATTCGAAACAGAACATGAAGAATGCGGGATTCACTTCGCAGGAAAGAGGATGGGCTGACTGTTTCACCGCAAAAGGATACATCGACACATTCAGGGAGTTCGTGAAGGAAGGCGGCCATTACACCTGGTGGACATACAGGGCGAACGCGCGCAAAAGGAATATCGGCTGGCGTATCGATTACGCGTTCGCGCCGAAAGAGTTCATGCCGCATGTGAAGGGCGCGTTCATCCTCGACAATGTCATGGGATCCGACCACTGCCCGGCCGGAATCGATCTGAGTCCCTGAGAGACTGGATTGCCTCACATAAAGGTTCCGGCTCATAAACGTTGCTCGAAACTGGCGTTTTCGCACCGTCCTTGGCCAACGTCGATTCACCGTCCTTAAGTAGTCTGAAAAAGTCATTTCACAAATAGGAATGTTTCTGCGCCGGTTTTTCTTTTGGGTAGATGACGATTCTGCGGGAGAGTGTTGGGGCAATACAAGTAATCGATATGGTGAGCGCTAATTAATCAAAAGGCAGTCCAAGGCAGCGCATCCTGAAATGACTTCATTTAAGGTACTCCGGCACAGCGAACTGCTCGAACTCATGGTAGAGGTGCTTGCCGTAGATGAGGCGTGAGAACGCCTCTGCGGCCATCTTCGCGCCGGTGAGCGCTCCGTGCGGCCTCGGCTCCTCCGGCAGTCCGACGTACACCAGCACCTTGTCGAAACTGAGGTCTGTCCTGCCGTCCTTCATGGGCGGCTTGATCCCCCGTTTCAGGTGGTGCGCGTAACAGATGGAATGAGTATCCACGATCCGCCTGCCCGGCGACCAGCTGATGTTGTAGATCTCGACAGCGGACCTCAGGAAGGCGAGATCGAAGGCGAAGTTGTGGCCTCCGAGCGTCCTGTCCTCTGCCGCGTTTGTCCAGGCGATGAACTCGTTGAGGGCCTCATAGAGTGTCTTCCTCTTCGGATCCTCGAGCTCCTCCTTGGTGAATCCATTGATCACGAGCGCCTCGGCCAGGTATTCCGCCCCATGGAACGGCTTGCATTCCACGTAGAATGTCCTTTCGGGATGGAAGAAATCGACAGCGCCTATGCTGACGATGGAGTGCTTCTTCGGGTCGAGGCCCGTCGTCTCAGTATCCACGATGATCATATTACCACAAATCTGTTTGGCTTTGATGCGGTTGAGAGATCAGATCACTGCTCGTGCATCTGCTTGAGCAGATCCACGGCCTGCTTGATGTTGGAGAATGCGACGTCCGCCTTCTGCTTGTAAGACTGCTCCAGCGCGGACGCGAGATTGTCCCCCTGGAAGCCTGCGAAACGGTAGACTCCGCGCGCGTCCTCTATCACCCCTGATTTCTTCAGCTGGGTGAGATGGTATCTGACGGTCTTCTCATTCATCTCCACGTTCTGGCTCTTCAGGAAGTCCTGTATGTCCTGATAGTTCGGCTCTCTTCCCTCCTTGAGATGGTAGAAGAGCAGCGCTTCTAGGAGCTGGAGCACAGACTGCCTCGACTCCTTGGGAGTAATCAACCCCAACGATAGGGCGAGCCAGCGGACAAGGGATTTCCTCGCCATCTTGACGTCGTCCGTCAGCTGCATGTCCCTGAGCAGTATCTCTGAACGTATGAGATTAGCCTCTGGAAGCTCCATGGTACTGATTGGACGGCAACGTTTAAATTGGATGAGGTGTTTGGAATAGTATTATTAACGTCTTATTCTCCGACGTTTTGATGCAAGGAATCGGCATGCCGAAAGACATGGATGTTGAATACGAGAAGCTGAAGATGGCGCACGACGCCAACTACAGGCCGTCGCAGAGCCTGAAGGGAGCGATAGCTGTGGAAGGGTACGATTTCGAGAAGGGATTCGACCTGCAGAAGTTCCTGAAGGCGTACGGGACCACCGGGATGCAAGCGACAAACCTAGGCAAGGCGATCGAGACCATCAAGGAGATGAGAAAAGAGAATGCGACGGTATTCCTCGCTTACAACTCCAATATGGTGAGCTCGGGCGTCCGCGAGATAATCGCTTACCTTGTGAAGCACAAGATGGTGCACGCATTGGTGACGACAGCGGGAGGAGTGGAGGAGGACGTCATCAAGACGATCAAGCCTTTCGTGATCGGTGACTTCAAGGCGCCAGGCAAGGGGCTGAGGGCGAAGGGAATCAACCGCATAGGCAACGTGTTCGTACCGAACGACAGGTATATCTTGTTCGAGAAGATGATGCACCCGTTCCTCGCGAAACTGCTGGAGGAACAGAGGAGGACAGGGCACATCCATACCGCGTCCGAGTTCATCCACAAGCTAGGGGCGGAAGTGAAAGATGAGCGCTCGATATACTATTGGGCGACGAAGAACAATATACCGACATTCTGCCCAGCGCTGACAGACGGATCGATCGGCGACATGATGTACTTCTTCAAGCAGGCTGACAGGAAGAACGCCGACTTCAAGCTGGACATCTCGGAAGACATGGTGCGGCTCGTCAATATAGCGATAAACGCGGAGAAGACCGGAGTCATTGTCCTCGGCGGCGGATTCATCAAGCACCACGTAGTCAATGCAAATCTCTACAGGAACGGCGCGGACTACGCGGTCTACATCTCCACCGAGACTGAGGAGGGCGGTTCCGACAGCGGCGCTACGCCCGACGAGGCAGTCTCCTGGGGCAAACTCAAAGGGAAGGACACCACCGTGAAGGTCTTCGCCGACGCCACGATCGCGTTCCCGCTGGTAGTCGCAGGCGCTTTCATGGAGAGAAAGCAGTAAGCTTACGGCGTCTCCACGCCGTGCGTTCTTGTAATCTTTTTAAAGGGTCCGACCAATCTACATCATGGCAGGCAGGACCAGGAACCAGACCAGCAAGGGCGAAGGGGTCTTCAGGAAGACCACCTTCATGGACAGGGATGTCACCTTCGAGGAGTCTAGGGCCTGCATCGTGCCTGTGCCTTATACCACTACCTCCTACAGCCAGGGCACGAGATACGCGCCAGAGGAGATAATGCTCAACTGGAACGTGGAGGATTACGACCTCGAGCTTGGCTATTCGCCTTGCGTCGCAGGCATCTACCCCCTCCCTGAGAGGGAATACGAAGGCGATGACGGGCTCGAGCTCATAGGGAAGGTATCCAAGGAGCTGTTCAAGGCCAAGAAGTTCCCGGTCTTCCTCGGCGGGGACCAGGCGCTGTCCATAGCCACGACCAAGGCGGCGGCAGAGGTGTTCGGAGACCTCACAGTGGTCTTCTTCGACGCGCACGCGGACCTGAAGGATTCGTTCGAAGACAGCAAGAACTCGAACATGTCCGTGGTGCGGCGCATGGCGGAAGGGATCCGCACCGTGCAGATCGGAGTCCGCAGCGTGGGCAGCGAAGAGCTTGAGGAAGTGGCGAAACGGGATGCGTTCAACAGGATAACCGAGAAGGAACTCGCCGATGTGCTGAAGAGGATCGGCAAGAACGTCTACATCAGCATAGACGTCGATGTATTCGACCCTTCGATAATGCCGGCGACACCGATGCCGGAGCCGAACGGCATGTCGTGGGGCGACGTGCTGGGCTTCATTCGCAGGATTACCGCTGGCAGGAATTTCGTGGGCTGCGACATCACTGAGCTCTCGCCGATACAGGGGATCAGCGCTTATCCGATCATGTGCGCTGAGCTCGCATACAAGATGATCGGGATCAAGTTCGAGGGCCAGGCGAAGGAAGAGGGCTGGCCGTTCCGGGAGAAGGCGAAAAGCAAGAACGGAAAGGAATGATGAGGTAGATGGGATGGACAAGAGACTCGTAATCATCGCAGTGATATGCGCGGTAGCGCTGCTGTTCGGATGTATCGGCACCCAGCCGACACCCGGCAATCGAACGAATACCACCAACATAACCACGAACATCACGGCGAACGTGACGAACCAGACTAATGAGACGCCTGTGATCGCGCCTAAATCCTGCGAGGAATTGACGACCGGCAAGGAAAGCTGCATAATACAGCGGGCGTTCGACAACAACAGGTACTCTGATTGCATGCTCCTGAACGGCAGCTACTACAGCGAATGCGTCTACACGCTGGCAGAGATCAGTTACGGAAACTGCCTGTACTTCAGCAGCTCGGACGCCGCGGACGACTGCCTGCTCAATGTTACAGTGAGATACGGCAGCGTGGTCTGCAAGAACGTAATCAATCAGACGAAACAGGATGAATGCAAGGTGCTGAGCATCAGCCCCGGGTGCAGACAGCTGACGGAAGAGGACGAAAGACTCTCCTGCGACGCGGTCGCCAAGAACAATGACAGCGTCTGCGATTCGGCGAGCGGCGGCGACATACGCGATGACTGCTATCTCGAATTCAGCATGAAGAAGAGCGATTCCTGCAACAAGATCAGCAATGAAGGGGTTAAAGTGGCCTGCGATGGCCTAGTGCAGCATAACACAAGCTCATGCGCAGGAATCACATCGGCATCGCTCATCAAGGACAACTGCTACAAGACATACGCGGAAGAGAGCGGCAATTGCTCGATGTGCAACTCGGTACGTGATATCATCTACAAGGACAACTGTTTCGTGGACTGCGCTACGGAGAACAACGACTACGCATCGTGCGCCGGCTCCTCGAACGAGCAGAAGGCGGACAACTGCTACTGGCAGTACTCCGTCAAGATAGGCAATGTATCGGTCTGCGACATGGTCAAGACGAAATCGCTGAGAAGGCTATGCATCGAGCAGGTCGCGATAAGGAACATGAAGCCAAGCGAGTGCGAGAGGATACCCAACATCTACGGCTACTCGCAGGCTGACGTAGGCGTATGCTACCTCGATGTGATCGCCACCACCAATGTCACAATCGACAACTGCAGGCTGATGTCTGACGGGTACAGCGAGGACACCTGCATCAACAACGCCATCAAGCGCGACAACCTCTTCAGGGGCAACTGCACGTACATCCAGGACGCCACGCTGAAGAGCGCATGCTACGCTAGCTGATTGGTGATTTTCTGTTGTTTAGCGCATAGTTAGCCTATAGCCTGCTGCTCACGCTAGCTCGCTGAAAACAGAGAAAAGACCGTCCTGCTGCTCATTCTGGAGTCCGCGCTCAATCCGATTCGGCTGTGGCCGGGGCCTCAGCGTTAGTCATCGCGTCAGCCTCGTCCTCCTCGCCTTCCGGCGCCTCGGCGGATGCCTCGCGTATGCCTCCGAGCTCGAAGTCCTCGAGCTTGGCGGTGAACTCCTCTTCGGAACTGATAAGGCCCTTCGCCTTCATCAATTCGCGGGCGAACAGGTAGAATACGAATGGGACAGACTTCTTGCCCTTGTTGTTGCACGGGATGAAGTAGTCGAGGTACCTGAGCGAATTGTCCGTGTCGGCCAGACCGACAGTCAGCACACCGAGCTCCGTCGCCTCGATCAGCGCCTGCCTCTCCACTCTCGGATCGCAGACGAACACGATCTCCGGCTCGAAAAAGTCCTTCCTCGCGGGGTTGGTGAACGTGCCGGGCACGAACCTGCCAACGAACGCGTGAGCGCCGGTCAGCTCGGACAGCTTCCTGGCCGCCGGGACCGCGTAGACACGCGACGCTATGATCGCCATCTTGGAGAGGTCGTACTTCGCGACCATCTTCGCCATGTCGTGTATCCTCTTGTCGATGAGATCGACGTTCAGCATGACCAGCTTGTCCTTGCGGTACTTGTACACGAACTTGCGCATATGCTTGCTCGAGACGCGGGTGCCGATGTGCACTCCGGCTTCGAGGTACTTCTCATGAGGAACGTTTGCATCCATTCAATCAACCTTCAATATCATTCAACCTTTCATGACCATTATGGGGCCGCCGAGATTGCCGCCACGCTTGCCTGAGCAACGCCGTGGTTTCGAACTCGGGTCGCCACCACCCCAAGGTGGAAGCATACCAGGCTAGCACACGGCCCCGTGCTCGTGATCTCAGTGACCTCTGTACGATATTATGTCGTCTACCGCGTCAAGGTGCGACAGGAACATCCTCCTGCAGCAGTAGCGCTTCACGCCAATCTCGTCGAGGACGGCGCCAGCCTTCTTGTTGTGGCTGACCTTCTCCTTGTACTCCTCGAACATGTGCCCGATCGGGGCGCCGCACGTGAAACATCTGACGGGTGGCATCATTGTGTATCCCTCGTAAGCGTTGATATGAGCTCTTCGATCTCCCTGGTGGCATCATAGGCATCCGCCTTGAAGTGGCAGTGCCTGAGCTCGTCGGTCTCGAACCTGAAGCCAGGCCCGATGTTGGCGAACGCCTTCCGGACGTCTGCTATGTCCTTCGCGGTGTTGGCGAAGAGATGTATGCTATCTGACGGCTCGCCGGTGTGGTTGGCGGACATCACCATGATGCTGCCGATGACTGGCTCCACGATTATGTCTAGCGGCTCACCGGTGACGCTGCATCTCCCGGACACCTTGCCCCTCTTCCAGCTCTGCCTGCTGTTCACTAGCGCTTGGTGGAGCGTCTGCGTCCTCTGCTGTGTCTTCGTCGTTTGTGTTGCCATTAATACCAACTCATCTGTATGACTTCTGGAACCTGGCTCTCGCCTTGCGTCCCTTGTACTTCTTGGGCTCGATCTGGCGCGGGTCCTCGACGAGCAGGTACCTGTCATACGACAGCATCGCCTGCTTGAGCTGCGGGTCCTTCGTGTGGAGCACGAGGCTCCTCGCGATCGCCGCGCGGACTGCCTGCGCCTGGGACATGGTGCCTCCGCCACGGACTGTGACGTCGATCTCCACGCCGTTGGCGTAGTCTCCCGCTATCTTCAGCGGCTCGAGTATGAGTGACTTTACGTACGGGTTGCTGATGGACTCCACGTGCATCTTGTTGACGCGGACACCGTTCTTCCCGATCTTGATGCTCGCGCTCGCGACGGACATCTTCCTCCTCGCGGAGATGGTGATCTGCTTCATCTTCTTGGAGCGCTTCTTCTTCGGAGCGGTCTCTGCCGGCTTGGCCTCCTCGACCTTGGCCTCTACCTCCTTCTTCGCCTCGGCGACCTTCTCTTCCTTGACGTCAGTCTTACGCTTTGTTGCCATACCAACCCAACTCTCTTGAGATCTCAAAGATTGAAATGTACTTCCTGGGAGTCTTCTTCTCGAACTTCTCCGCCTTCGCCATCTGGGCCTCGAACTCAGTCGGCACTTCCATGTAGACTTTCAGCCTCTTGTAGGCGTCACGTCCGGTCTGCTTGTAGAACGGCAGCATGCCCCTGAATATCCTGCGGACGAGCATGTCCGGCCTCCTCGGGAAGTGCGGCGCGTGCTCCGGGTTCGCCTTGTTCTTAAGGCTCCTGCGCACCTTGAACCTAGCGACGGTCTGCACCGGATCGCCGCTGATTATTATCTTCTCCGCGTTCACTACCACGACGTCCTCGCCCTTGAGGAGCGCCTTCGCGACTGTGGTCCCCACTCTTCCGAGGATTGCGCCGTCAGCATCGAAAATCATCATAGAAATACCTTCGAAATATCAACGTGAATTCACTTCAGCAGTATGGCTCCCTTCGAGCCCTTCTCCACCAGCCACTTGAAGTCGTGAGCGGCTCCGCCGGCGTCCTTGATCTTCTTCATCGCCTGCTCGCTGAACGACAGCGCCACGATATCGGCCGGGTGGTCAAGCTTGCCTGTTCCGAGCACCTTGCCCGGGATGACCACGACAGCCTTGGGCTGCGAGAAACGCGATATCTTGTCGAGATTGACCGACGGGCGCGAGCGCCTCGGCGCCTTCAGCGTCTTCGCTAGCACGCCGAACATCTTCGACTTCTTGGCGGTCTTGCCCGCAGTGAGCGTCTTGATCGCTTCGATCGTCCTTACATCTTCCGGACCCTTCACCATTTTCCACACCTTGATCTTGATTCACCGATTTCCTGATTTTTCTTTCTTACTTTTCCGTCGTTGATTCCCTTCTTTCCGGTCAGTTAAGTGCAGGGGAAGGGATTTGAACCCTTGCAGCCTCTACGGCACTAGCCCCTCAAGCTAGCGCATTTGACCAGACTCTGCCACCCCTGCAAATCCATATCATCTCTTGTTTACTCGGCCTTCTCGAGCTGCGTCTCGATCTCTTCGGCGTTCGACTGGATCTGCGTGAGCGCCTTCTTTATGATGTCTTCGGCGTCCATCTGGCCGTAGGACTCCACTGTGAACCTGAATTCTCCTTCCTTCTCGTAACCGTATGAGATGATTCCGGGCTGCCACCTCGCGTGCCTTCTCGCGTTCGCGATGATAGCCTTGCCTTCCACGCGCACCCTTTGTCCTTCGAGCAGCTTGATGATCGGCATCTTCGGGGTGGCTGGATGGACTGATTTGTCAGTCGACTTCAGCGACTCGGCGTATATCGTGCCGGGGCCCTCGGCGTCCAGCATGAGCGTCGCCTCCTCGCCGGCCTTCGCCTTGAGCGGAGTGGTCAGCGGGATAAGGCCGAGCCTGTGGACGAGGTACTCGTCGAAGAACGAGCTCGTGTTCTCGTACACAGCGGCATCGTCGATCGCGTACACCGGGACGGAGTTGATCGCGTACCTGCGCAGCAGGTTCGCGAATTCTATCGTCGCGTCGCTGAGAACGAACTTCGCTTCCTTCTCGGATTTCGACTCGATTGCGATCTTCATTTTTGCACCCTGTCAGTTATTGGATTGATCAACGCAATTTACACTCTGCGTCCCCTGCGTCCGCCCGGCCTCTTTGTGGTGTCGGTCGGCACAGGTGTGACGTCCTCGATCCTCTCGATGCGGAGACCGGACCTCGCGAGAGCCCTCACGACAGCTTGGGCGCCCGGACCTGGCGTCTTCTCGCCGTGGCCTCCTGGCGCGCGGATCTTGACGCGTATCCGGGTTATTCCCTTCCTGACTGCGATCTCAGCGGCCTTCGCCGTTGCCCTCATGGCCGCGTACGGGGATCCTTCCTCACGGTCGGAGTCGACGACCATTCCGCCGCTTCCGCGGGCGATGATCTCTCCGCCTGTGAGGTCTGTTATCGTGATGATGGTGTTGTTCCTGGATGAGAAGACGTGCGCGACACCGACCTTGCCGTGCGTCAGCGACGGCAGCACCGAGCGCGACTGGAACCTGCCGCGTCCGCCGAATCGTCCGCCTCCGCGTCCGCCGTATCCGCCGCGCTGCTCCTGCGGCGCCTCCTGCTTCTCCTCGGCAGGCTTCGTCTCGGCTGGCTTCGTCTCAGCGGCCTTCGTTTCGGCCTTCTCCTTGTTCTCGATCTTCTCTTCCGCCATGAAAATCACACTCATTCCTTCGACGCTTTCGGCTTGGCATGGTGCGGCTTGGCCGCAGCCTCGCCATGCTTCTCGGCGTGCTCCTTCCCCTTTCCGTCTGGCGCCTTCGCCGCTTCTGCGACCGGCGCGTCGATGGACTCGATCGTCTCCTGCATCTTCCTCTCCTTCGCGGATGGCGCTGAGACGTCGACATTAATGGGCTTGTAGTAGCTGATTCGGTCCTGCACTGAGACAGGGACCTGGTAGCTCGGCGACTTGACCTTCTTGCCGTCAAGAGATATGAAACCGTGCGTGATGAGCTGTCTTGCCTGCTTGACGGACTTGGCGAGACCGTTCCTGAACACCAGGGTCTGTATCCTGCGCTCGAGGATGTCCCTCGTCGTGAGAGAGAGCAGGTCGTCGACGGATGCCTCTGGCCGGCAGTATCCGAGCTTGATCGCGCGCTGGAGCAGGACGGCCTTCTTCTCGTTGCCCTTCTCGCCGAGCGCGAGCATGTTCTTGTACTGCGTCCTGATCTTCCTGAGCTCCGACTTGGCGATCCAGACCTCTCGGACGTTCTTCAGTCCGAACTCCTGGACCATTCCACCTTCCTCGGCGATCCTGGCGTCATCCCAGATCTGCTGAGGAACTTCGTACTTCTTCCTGAGTTTTCTCGGGTCTCCCATCAGTATCAACTCTCATTATTTCTTCGCTGCCGCAGGCGCCGCTGGCTTGGCTCCTGCCGCTGCCGGCTTGGCTCCTGCTGCCGGCGCCGCCTTCGCGGCCGCGGCCGCTTCCTTGAGCTTCGTCCTCGCGACACCCATCGTCAGACCCTTTCTGCCCGAAGTGCGTGTGCCCTGCCCGCGGACCTTCTGTCCGTAGGCGTGGCGGTAGCCCTTCCAGGTGTAGAGCGTCTTCTCGCGTTCGATGTCGCCGCGCATTGAGAATACGACGTCGTTTCCCGAGACGTGGACGTCCTTACCAGTCTCGAGGTCCTTCCTCCTGTTCAGGAGGAAGACCGGCACGCCCTTGGCGGCCGGGTTCTTGACAATCTTCTCTAGCTCGTCGATCTGCGCCTCGGTGAGCTTTCCGATCGGAGTGTCCTTCGGTATGGACAGCTCTCTCGATATGATATCGGCGAAAATTACGGACAGGCGCACCCCTATTCCCTTGACCTGCCTCAGCGCGGCCGAGAGGGGCACCTGACCCTTGACATCCTTGCCTATGAGGTGGACGATACCTCTGATCTCTTCCTTCGGCGCGGCCTGTGCCGCTGCCGGACCCCCCGTCTTCGAGGGAGCAGTGCCTTTGATGTCTTGATTCTTAGCCATTTAATTCACTCTATTGAAATCGGACAAATAGAACAGTCCGTCGAAACGTCTCAACAGTCCGTGTGAACAAAAAACTGCGAGAAACTACCTATTACATACCACAAACAGCCTTTTAAACGTTGCCTTGACTGGAGGCCTTTCGTCGAGGTGAGGTTCTCTTCAGAAGGCTGTTCCGGTCGCCCAAGACGAGTTCAGTCCTTGAATAATGTTCTGAGGAACTTGGTGTTGAACTGATCGTTCACCTTTTCCACCTTGGATAGGGCAATGCGCATCTCGCCTCGGACGTATGCGTCCTTCTCTTTTGTTATGGATTCCTTGAGGGCACGGATGTCCTCCTCGTGGCTGCGTCTGGGTACAACATACGTCGCGGAGATGGCCTTCGCCGCCTGCGTCCGAACGATATCCGACGCATCATGAAGGCAATTGAACAACAGGCCCGGAATGCGCGGGGCCTTCATGCCGAGCTTGGATATCTCAGAGAGCGCCCTCCACCGTACATAGGGCTCTTCGTCCTGCAGCGCGACCGACAACTCGCATGAGAAGCTACTCGTAAGGCCCAATCGTACCATCCTGCAATATGCTTCCGCAGAAGCTGCCCGGGCCATCGGATCTCCATGCGCGAGGGTAATGGATAGGAGAGAGCCTGCCTTCTCACCGATCCTGGCGAGCTTCATCGTTGCCCATTCCCTCTTACCGCCATTGCCGCTGTTCAGTGCCGTGCCGAGCTTCTTCATCTTTGGGGACATCCGTTTCATCCTGGAAAAAAGGACGGTGGGATCCCTCTTCGTGAAAAGCAATGGGCCCGAAACGAGCCGATTGTTCTCTGTTAAAACAGCGCCCATGACGAATGAAGGGCTCATTTCTCCCTTGACGGACCTGACGTGATCCAGATTGTTGACATTACCGTACATCCACACACCTTGGAGAACATAGCCGTCTCACGAATAAATACCTTGCTGCGCCCAGGACAGCGTTTTTCTTGAGAGAAAGAGAGCGCGGAGGGTGAGATTTGAACTCACACGGCCGGTTAAGACCACCAGCTTTCAAGCGGACCATGACGGTCCAGTTTCCAGGCTGGCGCAATACCAGATTATGCGACCTCCGCAATTAACGAGAATAAATCAGTCTTCAGAATTTTTAACCTTGCGCTCCACCCCTCCGGGTCGCTTTTTCTCCCACGACGGATACGTTCCCCGCTCCATGATGACGCGGGAGGTTTTGGCGGCGACGCCTCTGGCCGAGATCAGCATCTCCTCCGCATCCATCTCAGCCTTGCCGAAAGCGACTAGCTCGCCTTTCATGGTCAGGAGAGCGGCCGTGTCGCCGTCCTCCACAGAGATCTCGACACCTGCGACCCCGGGCGCCATCAGCTGCGCACCGGAGCAGACAGGATCAACCGCGCGATCAGAGACCAGTATGCGCTTCATGCCGAGGAACTCGACCGCCTGTTCTAATGGCTGCAGGATGCGACGTAGCTCGGTCTCGTCGCCTTTCTCCTTCTGCATCAAGGCCGCTTCCGCGAGGAAGTGGAGCGTGACCGCGTCGCTCTCCCTGAGAGTGCTGACTGCAGTCCTCCTGAGCTCGACCATATGCGCACTCACCTTCGACGCCTTGCCGATGTCATGGACCAGCTTCCTGATGTAAGTGCCGGCCTCGACTTTCGTGCGGAACAGCACGTCCCTGCCGTCAATCTCGATCAGATCGAGGCTGTGTATGGTCCTCTTCCTGATCCTGCGGGCGACAGCGGAGCGGACCGGCGGCAGCTGCTCTATCCTGCCCTTGAACTTATCAAACGCTGCCCGGATCGCGCTCTCTTCTATGTCACCATGGAACTGCATTATCCCGACGTATTCCTTGTCCTCTGCCATCAGGAAAGCGGCCGCCTTGACCGCTCTACCGGTGAGGACGGGCAGTACGCCCGAGACATTGGGGTCGAGCGTGCCGAGATGGCCCACCTTGCTCGCCCCGAGGATCTTCTTCACCTCTTCCGTGATCTGGTGGCTGCTGGGTCCTGGGGGCTTGTTGATGAGCACGAATCCGCAATCGACGATCTCCGTAACGGACCGTCCGGTGGGGCTCTTGCCATACTGCGCGTCTGTCGAGACGTTAGTCCCGAAAAGGAACTGCCCCTTGCCCTGCATGTCAGGATGAGGACAGGGCTGCTTTTATTTGTTCCTCAGACTTGGGGTCGACGGTCTCGTCGAGAGGGATGATGTGCGATATGTTGACCTTGCGGGCCTGCTTCCTTCCTTTCGTGACAATCTCCACGAACGTATCGTCGAGGACATTGATTATGACGCACTTCTCTCCGGTGTCCCTTCCCGTCTTCTTCATGCAAACTCTTCCAGCATCGATCATGATATCACCAATTGAATGCAACTGCGATTGTATTATAGCAGTGAATTG
>Ga0315274_10005916_pt1 | contig 17885 bp, 15 predicted proteins | sample YL17G02_20_MG_FD_203700 | JGI IMG/M metagenome (GOLD analysis project Ga0315274, IMG submission 203700) | Sediment microbial communities from Yellowstone Lake, YNP, Wyoming, USA - YL17G02_20 | ecosystem: Environmental > Aquatic > Freshwater > Lake > Sediment | place: USA: Wyoming | collected...
AGGAGAGGGTCTTCTTGAGCTGGATCAGGACCGGGATGAGGTACCCGACCAACGCCGCAGCGAGCACCGCAAAGACCAACAGCACGAATTGCATGATCGTCATGGCTCGCCTTTCTTGAGGGTTATCCGAAGAACGTCTCGGCGACCTCGAACAGCTCCGGGGGCACGGTCTTGAGCGTGGCCACGGCTTCCGCCAAAGGGACGCTGACGATCGTATTGCCTTTGAGCGCGACCATCTTACCCCAATCCCGGTGATCGACCAGGTCGGCGGCGGCGACCCCGAAGCGGGTGGCCAGCATCCGGTCGAAGGCCGTGGGCGACCCCCCCCTCAGGGTATGGCCGAGCGTCACGGAGCGGGCCTGGATCCCGGACTCCTTCTCGATCCACCGGGCCAGGACGTCCCCCACCCCGCCGAGGATGGCGTGCCCGAACTCGTCCAGGCGGACGTCCTTCCAGACCTCGGCATGGGTCTCGGGGAACTTGACCCCTTCCGCGACCACGACCATGGCGTAATGCTTGCGGAGATAGGCGCTCTTGACGTAGCGCAGGACGTCGTCCATGTCGAAGGGCTTTTCCGGGACCAGGGTCACGTCCGCGCTGCTGATGACCCCGCAGTAGAAGGCGATCCAGCCGGCGTACCGCCCCATGACCTCCACGACCATGACCCGGTGGTGCGAGGCCGTGGTGGTCTGCAGGCGGTCCACGGACTCCATGGCCACGTTCACCGCGGTATCGAACCCGAAGGTGAAGTCCGTGGCCGAGAGGTCGTTGTCGATCGTCTTGGGCACCCCGATCAGGGGGATGCCCTCCTCCTGGTGAAGCTTGCTGGCCACCCCCAGGGTGTCCTCGCCCCCGATGGCGACCAGGGCATCGAAGCCGGTCTTCTTGAAGTGCCGGACCAGCTTCTCCTTGTTTCCGGCCTCGCGGAGGGGATTGGTGCGGCTGGACCCGATGATCGTCCCGCCGATGGACAGGATCCCGGAGGTGCCCTCCACGGTGAGGGGCATGTAGCGCTCCTCGAGGAGCCCCTTCCAGCCGTCGATGATGCCGTTGACCTCATGCCCGTAACGCGCCGAGCGACGCACCACGGCCCGGAGGGTTCCGTTGAGGCCCGGGCAGTCCCCGCCGCCGGTCAAAATACCGATCTTCATAGACCTCCCTTGAGCAGACAAGTTGGAACTGATTATTATACCAAAATCATTCTCATGATGGCAAGAGCTTAAGTGAACAATATTTCAAAAAAGGCCCTTCCGCCGTTCCTACTCCGCGACCCCTCCGGCGCGCCCTAAGCCTTCCCGGCTCAGGAGGTTAAGCTCCCGGTCAGGATTGCGCCCAGGAGGCCACCACGGCCATGACCTTCCCGGCTCCGGCCAGGATCAGGGCTTCCCCGCAGGCTTCCAGGGTGGCCCCGGTCGTGGTCACGTCGTCCACCAACAGGACGGCCTTGCCCGAAACGGCCGGCTTATCCTTCACCCGAAAAGCCCCTTGGACATTGAGGAGCCGCTCCTCTCTTTGAAGGCCGGTCTGGGAGCGGGTGTTCTTGACTCGTTTGAGGGCCCTGGTCAGAACGGGAATTCCGAGACGTGCGGCGACCTCTCTGGCCAGAAGGTCGCTCTGGTTGTAGCCCCGCTCCCGCTTCCGGGCCGAATGCAGGGGGACCGGGATCACCACGTCGAAGCCCTCTCCGCCCGGCAGGGCCCCGGCCATCCACTCCCCTAACCGCCGGGCCAGGGATCTCTTGTTGCGATACTTGAGGTTGTGGATGATTCCGCGCATCGGGTCGGGGTCTTCCTTTTCCGGGCCCTTTGCTCTGAAAAGGCCGGCGGCGTAGATCGGACGGACCAGCTTGCAGGCCTCCAGGGCCACCTCCCCGTCCCAGCGCTCCACCTTGGCCCAGCAGCGGGAGCAGACCACCCGTTCCCCGCGCGACAGACGTTCATGGCACAAAACGCAGAGAGGCGGGTATAGGAAATCCAGCACCGCCTCCCAACCTTGAGCCAAAAGGTTCAAGGGCCGCGTTTGATTTTGGTCTTCCCTACACCCGACACCCTACACCCGACGCTCGCTTTCTACCAGTTGAGCTTGAAGTCCACTCTCGGGGAGAACTTCTCGATGGGATAATAACCCGGCCTGACCGGTTTTCCGTCCAGATCGTTCTCCCGATATTCGAACGTCCGCTGGTAGGTCAGGTAGAGCATGAAATGGGGATAGACCTCCCGTCCGGCCTCGATCGTGACCAAGGTGTTCTCGTTGGTCTTGAACAGGTCCCGGGTGGACTCCACGTTCTTCTGGTCGTAAGCCAGGGTGAAGTCGGTCTTGGGCACGAGCTTGGGAGCCAGGGCCGTGAGGTGCAGGATGCCGCTGTACTTGAGCTTGGAGTAATGCTGGTAATTCCCCCTGAGCGTGACCTTGTCCAGGACGTATCCGGCCAGCTCCCCGAAGGTGCCGTTCTTGCCCGCGGTATCCACCGTGGCCAGGAGGAAAGCTTTGCGCAAGGGCACGCCGCTGCTGTCCCGGTACCGCTCCACCTCGTAGAAACCATCGAAGTAACGCGGGATGAACTCTTTGCCCAGGAAACGCTCCTCTAACTTGGCTCCGACGGCGAAGAGGTTCGTGGCCTGGATCTTGGCCGCGATCCCGGTGGCTCCCCCGGCCCCGTGGTTGTTGATCTTCCCGAAGTCGGTATAGAGGTCGGCCTCGAAGGCCTCGGTCTTGGCGATGGGGACCCCGGCGTCGAAGCCCCAGGCCGAGATCGCGTCTCCGCTGCTGCGGTTCTGGTCCGGGTCGATGTCTCCTAAAAATGAGAGCCCGGCCTCGAGGTTCTTCACGATGGGCAGGGACATCTTGGAGAGCGGGCGCACGAACCCCCGCAGGGCGTAGATCTCGAACCGGCCCAGGTTAGAGGTCATGAACTGCCCTCCGGCGATGGGGAAGCCCAGCCTGCCGTAGAGGCCGGGCTTGCGGTAGTTCTCGTCGGTCTGGTTGGAATAGTGGTTCATCAGGAAGCCGTGGCCCAGGGTGTAGTCCTGGATGGCCCCGACCTTGGCCTCGACCAGGTCCTTGGACCCCCCGTAACCGAGGTGGTCGATGATCCGGCCGAAACGCTTGCCGTCGTATTTGTCCGCCGGGCGGATGGCCCCGGTCTTGGAGTTCCACAAGAGGTCCACGTTGATGCCCGCGCTGAACTTGGCGATGCGCAGCTCGGGCACGGCCCGCACCCGGTAGTGCAGCACGCCGTCAATCGTGGTGAACCCCAGGCCGGTGGTCAGGCCGAAGGCCTGCTTCTTGGCCTCCTCCAGGCCCTTCTCCTTGGCCAGGTCGCTCAGGTCCACGACCTGAGACCAGGCCATCGCCGCCATGAGGATGGACAGGGCGATGACGCTCCCGGAAAGAATCCACAGTTTTCCCTTCATTTTCCCTCTCCTTTTAAAACGGTTGAATTCGGCATCCTGCGCCTGGCCTGCGCGCTGAGGATGACCAGAAAGACGACCGACAGGGCCACCAGGGCCAGGCTCGCCACCCGGCTCTCCGGGATATCCATGCGGCTCCAGAGGACCGTGGATTGCGGGTCGTAATAGCGCCAGCTGTCGGAAAGGAACCGCCAGGCTCCGTAAAGCAGGACGAAGGTCCAGAAAACCGCCCCCTCGAAGGGCTTCTTCCTGCGGACCAGGAGGAGGATCCCCAGGATGGCCAGCCCGGCCAGGGCCTCGTAAACCTGGGTGGGGTGAAGCCGGGCCACGTCCCCGAACTGGTATCCCGCCGGGCAGTTCTCGGGGAAGGTGACTCCCCAGGGAACCCCGGTCGGATTCCCGAAGCAGCACCCGTTCAGGAAGCACCCGACCCGGCCCAAGAACACCCCCAGGGCAAAGGCCGGGGCCCCGAGGTCCGAGGTCCGCCAGATGGGCAGGCGGTTCTTCCACATGAACAGGAAGCCCACCGGCACGGCCAGGAGCACTCCCCCGTAGAAGGTGAGTCCGCCTTCCCAGACCGCGATCACGGACAGGGGCCGGGCCGCGAATTCGTTCCAGTGGGGCAGGACGTAGGCGATCCGGGACCCGATCACGGAAGCGAAAAGCACCCAGAGACCGAGGTCCATCACCTTGTCCGGGGGGATGTTCTGCCTCTTGCCCTCCCGGGAGACCCACCCGATGCCCACCAGGAAGGCGATGGCCAGCATCAGGCCGTAGGTGTGGATGTAATGGAAGATGGTTGGGAACATGAAATTGGGGTTATTTTAACATAAAGCGGGCGGGAAGGTCAATGAGGCGGCTTGGGCGCGGGACCGTGGTTCCAAGGAGGGTTTATCCTCTCCTGCCGTGTCCGACGGGTCTGAAGGGTCCGAACCGTCCGAACGGAGTGAAGCGAAGATCCCGATTTATCGGGGCCCTCGGACTTTCGGGGAACTTGTTTCAGGATCTCTCTTGGCTATTAATCTTTTCGGGATTTAAGGTTGTGTCCCGTCCGACCTGTCCTACGGGTCCGACGTGTCCGACTTTTTCTTCTTCTCGGCCCCTTCCTAACTTCTTAACCTCCTAACTTCTCAGCTTCGCCGTTTCGCTTCCACCGTAGCGAAGCGATCAACCGCTTCTACAGTGGCGCAGCGATCCAGCGTTTGTTAGGGGCGGGTGGGCGGGGCTTTACTTCGCCGTTACTGTTATTTCTACCTCTCCAAACCCCTTGGACTTGTACCCTCCCATCCGTTTGATTGCCTTGAGCCTGGCCAGGATGAAGGTCTCGACCATCTCCTCCGGTTCCTTGGGCGTGTCCTTGAGCCAGGCGTCCCCGCCGGTGTGCTCGGAGAACGTGCGCGCCTGGCCCAACTTCCAGCTCACTAATGGGTCTTCCAGAAGTACGGTGAGCTGGCCCGTGAACACTGTCCCGTCCGGCACTAACTCGTAGGGCCGGTTCGTCCCTTCCTTGACGGTCCCTGTAGCCCGGTCCATGCGCGCTGAATAAAGCTCTGTAGTCGGGACTTCAGCGAATAGGAAAGGCACTTTAACGAAGCCTGGGACTCCCATCGCCCCCAGCAGGTAGCAAGCCGGGCAGATGGGATGGGTATCCCTCCGGCACTTTCTATCTGTGCAGGGGTAGTGGCACGACCCTAAGCTGTCGCGGTATTTGCCGACCAGCTTTCCCTCGTCCGGGGAGATCGAGGATCCGGGGATGCAGGGCTTAAAAGCGGCATTCCCCGTGGCGTTGCTCTCTATCAAGTAGCGTTCTATCTCGGCCCGTAATGCCCCCTTCAAGCTGGTCCCCGGGATGGCGAGCTTGGACCCCACCCGGGCCACCGGGTTATCCGAGGCCGAAAGAGGGTCCTTCTTGGTTCCGATCCGCAGGGGCTCTTTGGCCTTCAGGCTGACGACATAGGTTCTCTCCGCAACTGCCATCTCACACCTCCATCCGTTGGACTTCGTTTAACGTCTTGATGATGAACCGCCCGATGGCCCGGTTGGCTACGACCTGGGGGCAGTTCTCTAATTTCTTGAGCACCTTCTTCAAGGCGATGGCCTGGCTGATCTCTCGGCCCTCCTTGTTTTGGAGGAAGGTCCAGGTGACGCCGAACCCGTAGCGTTCCAGGACCTCGCCCACGGTATCCAGGAACTTCCCGGAGTATTCCACCCGCCTCGCCTGGCCCCGCGGGTCGGTATATTCCCAGAGGGTTCGGTCGGCCTTTAACTCCTTAAGCAGTTCTTTGATTTTATCCATCGTCATTCCTTCCCTCTTGTCGTTCGGTCCTCGTCATCAAGCCAAATCCCTTTTTCATCAGGTCATTCGTAGCTACTTGCGATTCAATGGACAGCATAAAGCTTTAATCCCTTCTTCATCAGGGCTTCTCGACAAAGAGATCTACTACAACTGTTCGTTGGATGGACGTTAACCCCTTATTCCTCAGGGCTGAAAGGACGCCGAGTTCGACACCTGGTTTCAGAACTACCAGCTTTTGCGTTAAACCCTTCTTCATCAGGTCTTCATTGTTACAATGCCAGACTACATTCCGGACCAGGATGACGCGCAGTAATCCCTTCTTCCTCAGGTCTTTCCATTCCGCATTCCGCCCTCCCCATTCCGCATTTCAAATGTCCCTTATTCCTCAGGTCTTCGTTGATACATGAAACGCATCCTTATCGCCAACGCCGTGCTTTACGCGTAGCAATCCCTTATTCCTCAGGTCTTCGTTGTTGCAGGCAAAATGAGCGAGAAGCGGGTGCTGATGATTGTAGCAATCCCTTATTCATCAGGTCTTCGTTGATACAGTGGGAAAAAGCCAAGCAAGCCATCGCCAAAGCGTTTCAATCCCTTATTCCTCAGGTCTTCGTTGTTGCTATGAATAGGCTGAAGGGGGTTAGGCTGAAGGATGGTAGCAATCCCTTATTCTTCAGGTCTTCGTTTATACCTCACCGACGAGAACGATCTGGCGGAAGTTAGGGAGTAGCAATCCCTTCTTATTCAGGTCTTCGTTGATACACCCGAACAAATTCGTCTCTTACGAGCCGATGCTGTAGCAATCCCTTATTTCTCAGGTCTTCGGTGATACGAGATATGACTGAGGAAAGGTTGAGGGAAATTGAGTAGCAATCTCTTATTCATCAGACCTTTGCCGTTACTATTCACTATTCACCATTTACGCTTTTTTGAGCAGGCACCTCGGCCCCTGGACGACCGAGCCTTCGAACAGGGCAAGGATGTATTTCCCGCCCGCGATGCCCTCCGGCTCGAACAGGTATCCGTAGACTGGCCTGAGCACTTTGCGGATGCCGAACTCGGGGAGTACGGTCATCGGGATGCGCGTAGCCAGGGTCAGGCCTTCTTTATCCGGCTCGTAAACCGTGTCCTTGTCGTCCGCAACCCCTTTTCTTTCAAGATGGCAGACCCCCAAGCCCCAGGACAGAGCCCCGCCTACTGTCAGGTCGAAGTCCTCGGGCAGGCTCTTGGCCGTTTCGTTCTGGACCACAAAGACTTTGCCCTGTACCTGGCGCAGGACCTCTATTTCGAGGGGTATCTTGGATATTTCCGTGGCCCGGTCCCTGGGCGCGTAGATCAGGTACTCGGCCTGGTTGTGCTCTTCGTCTTCTGTAAGGTAACCGGCAGCATGGAGGTCGCTGGTCCCGAACTTTCGCCTCAATGCCCCGCTGACCTGGCTGTATCGCAGGACCCGGCAGGTGGGCCGGAAGACCCCGGATTTCATCCGCTCCCCAAGGTGCAGGGCTTCGCTTCGTATTTCGTATTCTATGAAAGCCATCGCCGGTTCCCCCTTTGGAAAAGGGGGATTAAGGGGGATTTATTCACTTCGATTTGAAATTTGCACTTTGCATTTTTCACTTTGCATTTCCTTGCTTCGAGCTCAGTCCTCCAGCAGGGCGGCCAAAACCAACAGGCTTCTGAAATCCAGTCCCAGCGGCATCGCTTCTTTCAGGTTTCGGTAGGTCGTGTAGTCCTTCTCCGCGCGGTTTTCCAAGTGTAGTTTGGCGAGGTCCTCGGACATCTTGGCGATCTCGGAGAGTTTGATTAAAGCGCTCTTGTTCAATTGGACCTGGGGCAGGGCGATGAGCCTCCCTAACTCCCTTGCCGGAACTCTCAGGCTGCCCCGCCCGATTAAGGCCAGGGTAACGTCCTCTTTGGCCTCGTTGAGTATTCGCCAGCACTCGAAGAACGGGAAATGCGAGTCCGCCAGGACCACGGCCAGCCGGATGGGCGGGGCTTGCCCTTCCATAAACTTGGGGAAGTATTTCTTTAGCAGGGCTTGGTAGGCTCCGAGGAGTTTGAAGGCTTCCCCTCTCTTTGAAAGCTGAAGGCAGTGGAAATCGTCCAGCACGCGCTGATGATTCGTGCTCCCTACGGCCACGGCGAGGTTTTGGTCCCAAGCTTTCAGGAACTCCTCGTAATCCAGCTGGAATTCAGCCACCAAAGAGAAGCGTACCTCGGCCTTGTCTTCGGACGTTTCCGGCTCTTGAGCTTTCAGGTATTCCCAGTACAGCCTGTGAAGGGTTTCGTTCAGTTGCTCGTAGTCCAGGCTCACCTTGACCCAGGCTAAGAGGACGTTTCCCGCTTCGGTCCAGGCCGGAAGTTTTTTGAGGAGTGTGCCTTTACCCCGGATGCGGAAGCAGGTTTCGCAGAGTCGGTCTCCCTCCCTCTCTTCTCCTTCTTGCTTCCAGGTCTGGGTCGCTGGGGCCATCTGGCAGACCTCGCAAAGCGGAGGCTCGATGCGTTCGGGCAGCTCCCCGAATCGGTGCTCCCGCTCTTGCCCCTGCATTTGTCGTGGATTGGGTTTCAGTTGGTCAAGTATTCGTGTAGATTTAATGACTTCCACCCAGAAGCCTTTAGCTTGCGTTAATTTGGTTATTTCATCTATTGTGGTTGGGTCTGATAAGGCTAATATGACTTGTTCCGGGGTTCGGAAAAGCACGCTGTCCGGGTATCTCTTTCCGATTTCGCTCATCAGGTCTTCCTGGGCCTGGAAGACGTTCAAGTCCGTGACCCTCATCGGCATCTGCCGGAAGTGAAACCTCAGGTCCGCGATGGTCATCTGGAACGTTTTTCGCTTCTTGGTCGCCAGGCCTTTCAGGGCAGCAGCCTTCTCCGCATTCGTCTTACAGGGCTGGATCGCCTGGGTGATTTCCCCTTGGTCCAAGTCGTAGGGTTCCAATAGACGGAAGAATTTCCCTGTCAGGGCGAGGTGGGTCTTGAGTGAAGTGATGTCCTTTGTCGGGTGGGCGTCTTCTGGTCTGGCTCTAAGTAAGGTATCGTACCTGACGAAGAACTCCTCCGCGCTTGGGTCCTTGGCGTAAAAAGCCAGAAGGTCCGATATCTCCTGGGGCTGGGTTAAGCGCAGATCCTTCGTATGTTTCCCCGGGTTCCACAGGGTGTGTACAACGAAATGACCCGCGCCCTCTGTTTCCCCCTCGGGCCGTGAGAAGTTGGAAGCCAGGCAGTCCGAAAGATGCAGCAGGAAGGTTTCCCTCTCCACCGGCAAGGCAGGGAAAGCCTCCTTGCAATGATGTTGGAGGACCCCTTGCCAGCTCCGGGTGCCGGGAATGGCAAACTTACCCTGGGGCCAGTCCGAAAAATTGTGTTTGTAGGTCGTCAGTTTCAGGCAGTCGTGGAGCTCGGGAACTATATCATGCGGCATGGGCGGCTTCCTCGCGCTGGATTCTGTATTTCCCCAACCCGAAGGTCGTTCCCTTCCCCGCGTGGACCTCTTCCCCGAGGAGCAGGAAAGGCAGAAACTCCTGCCAGGGGCCTCGGTAAGCGACTTCCCCTATGAGCCCTCCCATCTTCATCTTGGTTTCCTGTCGGTTGGAATACCTCTCCCAATCATGCCACTTGAGCCTTGTCTTCTCGATCTGGACTTCTTGTGCCTTTGCGATGAGCCCCTTGAAGTCCAGCTCCAGCGCCTTTCCGCAGTGAAAATACGACAGGGACGAAAGTCGCCTGAGAAGGTTTCGGATGAGGACATGAAACTCAAGGGTCGGTGTCAGACTTTCTTCGTAAACGATGCGAACGGGCGTCAAAAATTGTAAGGTGAGGGTTTCATTCTGTGCGATGGTTGTTTTCGGAAGGCCGGCAAGGGTCTGTGCCTCAAGCTTCCCTTTTAATTGGCGTTTGGCCCCGTCGTAGACTAAGGCGGGTTTCCCGTTGTTCTCCTCGTAGGCTTGGCGAAGTGAGTAACTCCCCTTGCCTTTCCCCAGACCTATCCTTCCTAACTCTTCGAAGGCGTAGACGAAATAGGGGAAATAGTCCATCCCCTTTCCGATAAGCACTAACTCGAACCCCAAAGATTCGCCCGGTGAATATTGACGCTTAGGTCCTAAGGGTGGCTCGATGACGAAAGGATGAGGCGCATGGGGATACTTGCGCATGATCAATGTGTCCTGGGGCGGCGGGGTCTCAAAGATATAGGCATAGGCGCACTGTGCGCGAAGGATGCAGTCAAGACATTCCTGGCCCTTGGCGATGCAGGCCGATTTCCTGAAAGCGTGTCCGAACCCGCCTCTCAGGGCCGATCCCTTGTAGGCTGGCAGGAATATCTCGGTCTCTGCGTTAAGCTCGAAGCGGAAACGGGCGAAACGAAAGCTATCCATGTCTTAAATCACCTTATCTGTGCTCATAAAACAGACATCGCCGAGGCTTCGGGGCCTCAGCGTGACCCCGGGGGGTGTTGCCTGATTTTGGGCGTTTGCTTTATTCTGCCAGGATTATACAGCAAGCGGGGGGATTTGTCAATGGGGGGCGAAAGAAAAATGCTGGCTGGGCCACAAGCTGGGTTCATGTGACCCACCGCAACCCCGTCTCCGAGGCGCGGCTGCCAGCGTTTTCATTATAACAAATTCCTTCCTTTGGGTCAAGGATCGGGGCGGATTTTTGGGGATTTTGAATAGAAATGGGATGAGTGTAGGTCGTCCCTTTTGCTTTAACTTCCTATGTTGCAATGTCTAATCCCTAACCCCTAATCCCTAACCCCTGATCCTTTGGGGCTCTGACGGGGGTACTGCATACCGTGTGAATACCGTGGGAATACCGCGAGAAGACCGAGAGAAGACCGAGAGAACACCGCGGGAATACCGTCAGAACACCGTCGGAACACCGTCGGAAAGGCGAGGGAAGAGCGTGGGAAAGTGGCCGGAGGCGGTGGGCCAATGGTCCAAGGCTCTTGGAGGCTCCCGGCTCCCTTGCTTCCCTGTCTTTCCCTGATCCCTAATCCCTAACCCCTGATCCCTGCCCTGCACACCCGGGAGTGGCCGGGGAGGTCTTTCGGAGGGATGCGTCTGGTAAGGGTTTTTCTTGATCCGATGCGGTCTCCGGGCCGTTTGATTTGGGATTTTTCCAATCCGCAATCCAAAGTCTAAAATCCAAAATGTACCAGGGAGCCCCTATGGGATTGGTACCGAGGGGCTGCCGGGGAGCTACACAGGGGCGGGAGCATACCGACTTGGTTCTGACTTGGTTCTGACTTGGTTCTGGCTTGATACGGTGTTGATGGTGCCATAAAAACGCTTCTCCCCTCCCCCTTTGGGGGAGGGGAGCTTGGAGGGTGTGGGGCGGATTTTGGGGCAGGGAGGGGTTTCTCCCCGTCTCCGCCCTTTGAGGGCCTCTGAGGGGTCTTGTTTCGCTTTTAGAGGGTATTGTACCGGGATGGGCCGGAAAGAAAAACTCCTCTCACACCCTGCTTAAACGACAACCCCAACGACAACCTAATTGACAACCCCCCTCACCCCAGCACATAATGCGCCCCCCCGGCCCCGGCCCACCAGCACCGCAACCAGCCTCAATATCTCAATCTCATCTCGACCGGAAGGTCGCTCCTACACTCCCCCTAATCATCAACCTAATCATCAAGCTAATCATCAAGCTCATAGTAAAGCCCCCGGCCCTTCCCGACCACCCTAACAACCCCAAGTCCAAGCAATTTCTTGACTTCCGTGTGAGCAGCTTGGGCCGAAATGTTAAACAGCTTTCGAATGTCCTTGTTGGTGATCTTCCTATGCTCGTTAATAAACATGATGATCTGCATCTGCCTCTCGGACAGCGCCACCTGCCCCTTCTCCACCCTCCTCAACCTCTCGCTGGAGAGCCTCACCACCCTCTCCTTCACCGCCCCAAGACTCGTCTCCACCCCGTTCGTGAAATACTCCAGCCAGAAAGTCAGGTCCAGGGTCCCTGAATCCACGCTCCGCAGAGCCCGATAGTAAGCCGGACGGTCCGAATCGTAATAGTCGTCCAGACAGAAGAACCGCTTGGCATCGAACCCCCGCTGGAAAAGGATCCAGATCGCCAGCACCCTGGCCGCCCTTCCGTTCCCATCCACGAAAGGATGAATCCTCACGAACTCGTAATGCGCGATCCCGGCCTCCAGAACCGCGTCCAGCTCTTTGGCCCCGGGGGAATTAATCCAGGCCACCAGGTCCTGAACCAGGCCCGGAACCTCCGCATTCTGCGGTGGCCGGAAAGAAACCTCGCGGGTCCGGGAATTCCCCACCACCACGTAGACCCGGCGATATCGCCCCACATCCAGAGGATGCTCCAAAGTCTTCTGAGCCACCCAGCGGTGCAGGGTAAGCACGTCCTCCTCGCGGAGCTTGCCCCCGGGAGCCAGGCGCTCCAGATCCTCCAGAGCCTTAAGGTAATTCAGGACCTCCTGTTTGTCCTTGCGCCGGGCCATCACCTCCCGGCCCTGAGCCAGGTCGCTCACCTGCTCCAAGGTCAACTGGTTCCCCTCGATCTCGGTCGAGGAGTGGGCCGAATGAATCAGCGCCTCCCGCCTCAAGGCCACCTCCCATTTCGGGATCAGAGGCGAGGCCAGAATCACTTCCCGAGCCGCGCTGATGCGGGCGAGAGAGCCCACGATACGGTGGGTGTAGCGGAAATTAGGATTGAACATCATGGCGGAATTATACCCCAACGGGGCGTTAAAATCAAGAGGGCCGAAGGACGCCGAAGGGCGATGGGTTGCTTCGCTACGGTGGAAACGGAACGGATAGAAGGCAGTAGGCAGAAGGCGGAGAGAACGGCCAACGACGAGATGCTGAAACGAGTTCAGCATGACGAGACCAAAGAGGACTGGATTCCCGCCTTCGCGGGAATGACGGCTTGAACCCACCCCTGCCACACTCCGAACAACCGCTGGAACGCTTCGCTACGGTTGAGACGGTGGAAACGGTGGAACGCTGCGCTGCGAGGGTTTAGGGAAAAACCCAAGACCCGGACCTGAAACCCCAAACCTAAGGCCAAAAAAAGAGAGGCCCGGTCTTCAAGACGGGCCTCTCTCGGGTCCTTGCGGAAAAGAGCCTGCTGTTACCTGAGCGTGACCGGCAGGACGTGCACCGCCTTGACCAACAGCAGGACCTGCTCCCCTTTCTTGAGCTTCATCTCGTTCAGGGACTCGGTGGTGATGACCGCGGCCATCCGGGACTCCCGGGGGATGGTGAACTTGACGTGGGACATCACGTCGCCCTTCTGGATCGCCGTGACCTTGCCGACCAGCTGATTCCGTGCTCCGATCTTCATGGTCTTACCCCCTGTGTTCGGCGTTGGGATTTAAGCTGCGCGGCCTGCTTTTCGACCGCCTCGATGTGCTCCCGGTAATGCCCGCAGCCCACTTGGTTCAGCCATTTGTAAACCCCGCTCTTGGGGTTCAGAAACCTCTCCGGGACCTCTTTGGCCATCTCGACCAGGCCGGAATGAAGGTTGCGCAAGTCTTTGAGAAGAAGCCCCCAGGGCATTCCCTTGAAGTTCTCCACGAACCTTCGGTTCATCGCTTCGATCTCTTCGGGGCCGTAGGGTTTCCCCTTCGCACCGCCGACCAGTTCCGCAACCCGTTTCAGGGCCTCGTGATGCCAGCCCACCATGTGCGCCAGGAGGTCCTTCAGGGACCACAGCGGGGTCGCCCCAGCCTTCCCGGCCTCCTTGGGGGTCAGGCCCTCAATCGCCCGGATGAACCCGGCATGCGCTTTCTCCATCGCCTCGATAAGCGCCTTGCGCTCCAGCTTGGGCAGGGGGGTCATTCCGCTATGCTCTTATCGTGAAGTCCTGAAATCAAAGTGCCTTAGTTTATCTCATTTCAGGCCCCGCTGTCAAGTGCCCCTTCCGGATCGGGCTCCCCTTGACGCCAGCGCCGGTCTTATGATATGATAAGCCCATTCCCAAAGTCACCAGCCTATTTCCCCATGAACTCAACGCCCGCCTCGACTGAACCCGCATCGCACGGAGGGGACTCCGCTCCCCTGTCCAGGGCCTCCGGCTTGAAATCCACGGTCACCGTGGCCATCAAGCCCACGATCCGCAACCGGCTGATCACCAGCTTCTCCCTGGTCATCCTCATCCCCTCCCTGATCATCTCCCTGGTCGGCATCCTGATGATCCAGAGCCAGGTCATCCAGCAGGCCCAGAACCAGGTGACCTCGGACCTCAACTCGGCCCGGGAGATCTACACCAATTCCCTGGACCGGATTCGGGATGCCATCCGGATCAACGCCACCCGGAGGACCCTCATCCTGTTCCTCTCCAACGGCGACACCACCAACCTCTCCATGGAGATGGAGCGCATCCGCTGGGCCGAGCACCTCGATATCCTGACCGTGACCGACGCCTCGGGCCGGGCCCTCTACCGGGTCCGCAACCCGGCCGTCCGGGGGGACGACCAGTCCCGGAACCCGCTCCTGTTCCAAGCCCTGCATTCCGGCCAGCCCAAGGAGGGGACCGTGATCGCGCCCCAGGAGGAGCTGGCCCGGGAATCCGAGGACCTGGTCAAGCAGGCCTACATGGAGTTCACCCCCACCCCCCGGGCCCGGCCCACGGAAGCGACCCGCGAGACCTCCGGCCTGATGCTCATGGCCGCGGCCCCGGTGTACTCCTATGACGGCCGCCTCCTGGGCGGCCTGTACGGCGGGGTGCTCCTGAACCGCAACGACGACATCGTGGACAAGATCAAGCTGACCGTGTTCAAGGAGGGGACCTACCAGGGCCGGGAGCTGGGCACGGTCACCATCTTCCAGAACGACGTGCGCATCTCCACCAACGTGAAGAACGCCGACGGCAGCCGGGCGATCACCACCCGGGTCTCGGCCGAGGTGGCCGACGAAGTCCTGGACCGGGGGCGCATCTGGCGGGGCCGGGCCTTCGTGGTGAACGACTGGTATCTCGCAGCCTACAAGCCCATTCAGGACATCGAGGGCAAGACCATCGGGATGCTCTACGTCGGCATCCTGGAGCGCCCTTTCCGGGACAGCCTCTGGCACACCCTGTGGATCTTCCTGGGGATCGCCTTCATCGGGGTAGCTCTGGTCACCTGGGTGGCCATCGCCATTGCCGAGCGCTGGTCCAAGCCCATCCGCCAGATGGCCCTTGCCGCCCGAAGCGTCACCGACGGGGACTATTCCCAGAAGGTCAGGGTGACCTCCCGGGACGAGCTCGGCTACCTCGCGGAGTGCTTCAACAAGATGACCTCGGAGCTGGCCCGGGCCAACCGGGAGATCGAGGAGTGGGGCGCGAGCCTGGAGAAAAAGGTCGCCGAGCGCACCGAGGAGGTCAAGGCCATGCAGGCCCAACTGTTCCAGGCCGAGAAACTGGCCTCCATCGGCAAGCTGGCCGCCGGGGTCGCCCACGAGATCAACAACCCCCTGACCGGCATCCTGACCAACAGCAGCCTGATGCTGGAGGACCTGCCACCCGAGGACCCCCGGCGGGAGGACGTCCAGACCATCGTCAACGAGACCCTGCGCTGCCGGAAGATCGTGAAGGGGCTCCTGGACTTCGCCCGCCAGACCAAGCCCCAGAAACAGTTCCTGGACCTGAACCAGGTCGTGAGGCGGGTCCTCTCCCTGATCGAGAACCAGGCCAGCTTCCGGAACATCGCCATCTCCACGGACCTGGACCCGAACCCTCCCGCGGTCCTGGCCGACCAGGACCAGATCCAGCAGGTCTTCCTGAACATCGTGCTCAACGCCTCCGAGGCCATGCCCCAGCAGGGGCAGCTCCGGATATCCTCCCGGACCCTGCCCCGGGAGGGCGCCATGGAGGTCCGGTTCCAGGACAACGGACCGGGGATCCCGCCCGACGTCCAGGATAAGATCCTGGAGCCCTTTTTCACCACCAAGAGCACGGGCACCGGACTGGGCCTGTCCATCGCCTACGGCATCGTGGAGCGCCACCGCGGGACCCTGAAGGTGGAGAGCGCCCCGGGAAAGGGGACCACGATCGTCATCACCCTGCCCACGGAAAGCAAGGAGCCGGAGGACGGATAGATGGACAAACCCAGAGCCCTGGTCGTGGACGACGAGCTTTCCATCTGCAAAGGATCGGAGAAGATCCTCACCCGCGAGGGCTATGAGGTGAGGTACGCCCTCTCCGGCCGGGAGGCCCTCTCCCTCCTGGCCCAGGAGCCCTTCGACCTCCTGTTCACCGACCTGAAGATGGCCGAGATGAGCGGAATGGAGCTCCTCGAGACCCTGCGCATCCGCTATCCCGACATCGTGCCGGTGGTCATCACCGGGTACGCCACCGTCCCCTCGGTGGTCGAGAGCATGAAGCTCGGGGCCTACGATTTCCTGCCCAAGCCCTTCACCCCGGACGAGATGGCTGCCGTGGCCAGGAAAGCCTGGGAGAAGCGCCAGCTCATCCTCGAGGCCAGGGCCGCGGCCGACGGCGAGAGGCTCTCGGAGTACGCCGGGCTCATCGGGAAAGCCCCCAAGATGCAGGAGGTCTATCGCCTGATCCGGAAGGTCGCTCCCACCCCGACCACGGTGCTCATCATCGGCGAAAGCGGCACCGGCAAGGAGCTCGTGGCCCGGGCCATCCACGCGCTGAGCCCGCGCAAGGAGAAGCCCCTGGTCGCCATCAACTGCGCGGCCATTCCGGATACCCTGCTGGCGGCCGAGCTCTTCGGGCAGGAGAAGGGCGCCTTCACCGGAGCGGTCTCCGAGAAGAAAGGACGGTTCGAGCTGGCCGACGGGGGCACGCTCTTCTTTGACGAGATCGGGGAGATGAAACCGGCCACCCAGGTGGACCTCCTGAGAGTGCTCCAGGAGAAGGCCTTCCGCCGCCTCGGGGGAGCGAAGCTGATTCCGGTGGATGTCCGCCTGGTCTTTGCGACCCACCGGGACCTGGAAAAACTGGTCGCCGAGGGCTCGTTCCGGGAAGACCTTTATTACCGGCTCTACGTCTTCCCCATCCATCTCCCCCCTCTCCGGGAGCGGAAAGAGGACGTCCCGCTTCTGGCTTACCACTTTCTCAACAAGATGATGGAGAGAAGCGGGAAAAAGGTCTCCGAGATCTCCGAGGGAGTCCTGAGGCTGTTGGGGGAATACCACTGGCCCGGAAACGTCCGCCAGCTGGAGAACGTCATCGAGCAGTCCGTGATCTCCTGCGAGGGGGATATTCTCGAGCCGCGCCACCTGCCTCCGGCGGTGACCAAGCGGGAGTTCCCCGGCGACATCCCGATTCCGAGAACCAATCGGGAGTTCGTGGCCCTGAAGAGAACGATTCGCGAGAAGGCCGTCGCTGATTTGGAAAAGGAGTTCGTCCTGGAGGCCCTGGAGAGGAACTCCTGGAACGTCACCCGGGCTGCCCTGGACGTGGGGATGCAAAGGCCGAACTTCCAAGCCTTGATGCGCAAGCACGAGATCAGGTCCGACAAAAAAGATTAAAGTAAACCACCCTTAGGAAAGCCCCACGAGATATCGGGGGGCTTTCCTTTTAACTTATTATATATCAATATATTACATACATTTAGACTGATGCATATTTTGCCTTCCTGGTGTATATCGTTGATATACAGGGACAGACGAAATAACGTAACTATTTATTAAATCATCTATTACAGATGATCAATCCCTTGGTTACCTGCTGATTATGGCTTTTCTGTGCATATCATATCTATACACTTCCCGGTTGAAATACTGTAAACACTAATAATAATATTACAATATAATGTCCTTATTAACAATAGGTTACAAGCAAAATATAAACACTTTGTGAATTGTGGCACGAGGCTTGCATTAATATAATAGTGGAAAGCGGACTCATTGAAACAAAAAACCTCATAATTTAAAGAAAGGCAGGAAAAGAAATGGAAAACGTTCAGAACAAGCAGACCAAGGTCCTGGTGGTGGACGACGAAAAGACCGTGTGCCAGAGCGTGGAGAAGATCCTTACGCGCAAGGGCCACCAGGTGGACCAGGCCCTCTCCGTGGAGAAGGCCCTGAAGATGATCGAGGGCCCGAACGAATACGACCTGATCATCGCCGACCTGATGATGCCCCAGGTAAGCGGCATGGAGCTTTTGAAGATCGTAAAGGACCGCTGGCCCCAGGTCCCGGTCCTGATGATCACGGGCTACGCCTCCATCGCCTCGGCGGTCGAGGCCACCCGGCAGGGGGCCGTGAACTACCTCC
>Ga0315274_10005917_pt1 | contig 17882 bp, 11 predicted proteins | sample YL17G02_20_MG_FD_203700 | JGI IMG/M metagenome (GOLD analysis project Ga0315274, IMG submission 203700) | Sediment microbial communities from Yellowstone Lake, YNP, Wyoming, USA - YL17G02_20 | ecosystem: Environmental > Aquatic > Freshwater > Lake > Sediment | place: USA: Wyoming | collected...
CGTCGGGGGGGGTTTCTTTGGGGGGGGGGGGGGGGGCGGGGGGGGGGCGGGGGGGGGGGGGCGGGGGGGGGTGCCGGCGCCCGGGGTGCCGGGGGGGGGCCCCGGGGGGGGGGTGCGCTGGCGGACGCGCTTCTTACGCTCGAGCAGCCGATCGAGGTGCTCTTCCCTGGCTGCCTCGCGCGTGGCCCGTCTTCTGCGAGCGCGGCCCAGCACGTTGGCGAACGGCTGGAGGAACAGGTGCAGGTCCTCGCGCCTGATGACGAGCCGCCGCACCGCCACGTCGACGGGCAGCAGGATGACGGCGAGCCAGAGCAGGGCCCGCCAGATGTCCAGGGGCGCTCGCGGCATCACGGCAGGCGGGGAGAATGCCGAGCTAGGATCGCTGAGGACTCTCCCTCCGGTTTGCTCGGCGAGGCCCTTGAGGAACGCCTCCTGTGGCTCCGTTTCGGCGAAGTCGGGGGGATAGCCGACAGCGTACCCGGCGGTCTGGTGCGCGCTGAATTCGCCCGGCCCCTTCGCGCTGATGCCGAGCACGTAGGCGCCCGTGTCCGCCGCCTCGAACTCGCCCTCATAGCGCCCCGGCGCGGTCTGCGAGATGTCCATCTCCTGGCGCCGGCCGTCTGGTCCGCTCACAGCCGCCCGCATCGCGAGATTGTTGATCAGCGACCCATCTCCGGCCACCGCGTCCACCACGACCCGCGCCTTGTCGCCATCGCTCTCGATCTTCGGATAGAGCACATCGGAGGAGAGGCCGCGCAGGCTCCAGCGGATGGTCTGACCCCAGAACTGGGAGAAGCCGTCCCACCCGAGCCAGTGAGCGGCCCAATGGGCGGTCGCATCGGAGGTGAACGCGACGCTCCTGCCAAGGCCGTACTGCCAGTGGGCGAGCACCGGGTCATCCTTGTGTGATACCAGCGGCACGTTCGCCAGCGACTTCGGGCTGGTCGCGACATAGCCGAGCAGGGGCGGCACGCTCGACCAGTCGACCCCGGTGATCGGGGCGGTGCCCTCCCTGACCGTCGGGCGGAACGGCTCCTCGATGAGGACGGATTTGGCGATGGTCAGCGTCTCGCGGGTGAAGATCTTCTTCAGGTCCCGCGCGGCATTGGTCAGGTAGAACTGCCCATTGGCGGCCCGCGCCACCTCCTTGAGGAATGGGACGTGGGGGCCGTCGCCGAAGGCGATGGTGGTCACGGTGATCCGCTCCCGCGACATCTCTGCGGCAAGCGGCACGCAGCCGTTCTGCTCGTCACAGTCGCTGCCATCGGCGAGCATGATGACATGCCGGATCGGCGTCTTGACATCCCGCATCTCCTGGTAGGCCGCGCTGAGCGAGGGAAAGCAGGCGATGCCGCCGCCGCCCGAGCGCAGGGAGCGGATGTCGCGCTTGACCAGGTTCTTGTTCTCCAGGGTGCGGAGCTTGGCGACCAACGTGGGCCGAGGATCGCTGGCGATGACGCCGACGGAGTCATAGGGCTGAAGCAGGTCGACCACCGAGCAGGCCGCTTCGGCGGCAAGCTCGATCTTCTCGCGGCCATCCTCGATCTCGCCCATGCTGCCGGAGGTGTCGATGACCAGCAGGACCGATGCTCCGGGAAGCATTCGGTTCTTGGTGACATCCATATCGACCGGCAGCGCCTCCTCGATGGGCGTGCGGTAGTAGCCTCCTGCGCCGAACGAGTACCCGCCGCCGATCATGCCGAGCCCGACGCCGCGGTCGCGGGTCGCGTCCCGCATCATCGCCATCTGGTAGTCGCCCATCGCGTAGGCAGGGACGTCGTCGAGGTACACCGCGTCGTAGCGCTCGAGATCGGCCGGGTTCGTCGGAATGGCGGCGAGGCCGGAGGCCTCCACCCTGATGCCCTGGGTGCGCAGCCGGTCGGCCAGGATCGTCGCCTCCGCTGGGTTCGAGTCCAGCAGCAGCACGCGCGGCTCGCCCTTGATACGCACGAACCCGGCCGCGCGGTCGTTCTCGCTGATCTGCTCGCCCCGACTTTCCAGCAGCACCTCGACCTTATGGAAGCCGGAGTCGCCAAGGGTGACTGGCAGCCTGAGCGCGGACGAGCCGGCGGCGAGCGTCACCTGCCTCTTCTCGACCGGCCGGTCGTCGACCATCACGGTGAGCGTCGCCTGCGATGGCTCCGTCGCCTCCACCGTGACGCCAACCGGGAACGGCTCATCGACTCGCGCCTGGGAGGGGACCCTCACCTCCTGCACGAGCACGTCCCGCGCTTTCCGCGTCGCCAGAGGGACGACATCGACGGGCACGCGGTTGGCGCGGGCGAGCAGAGCCTCCTGCGCGGCCGAGCCGACGTTCTCGTTGCCATCTGACAGCAGCACGACACGCCCGGCCGACTCAGGCGGGATGATGCCCAGCGCGAGCCTGAGCGCGGCCGAGATATCCGTGTGCCCGGAACTCGGCCTCGATGTGACCTGGAGCTTTCCTTCGCTGCCCAGGTTCTCCGATTCCACCGCGGCATCGCGGGCGAACACGACGAGCGCGGCGCGCTGGTCGGGGCGCTTTCGCGACAGCGACGATTGGACGAACTCCAGCGCCCGCGAGCGCTCCTGGGGCGGGACGCTGACCGATTCGTCGAGGGCAAAGACGACGAGCAGCTCTTTGCTCGTCCTGACGAACTGCGCTCCGGCCAGCGCGCAGACGAGTGAGATGACGATCGCGGCGCGCAGGCCCCAGGCGACCCACTTCCTGCTGCCGGTGAGGTCAGCGAAGCTGGCCTGCCCCGACCACCAGAGCGATGCGGCGGCGGCCGGGATCAGGAGCAGATAGAGCGGCCTGGAGAATGAGAGCCACATGGCCTAATACCGCCGATGGTAGACATGCCACTCGGCGAAGAGCACGAGCAGAGCAATGCCCACAAGCATCGGCCAGAGGTGCTGCTCCACCTTCGGGGGACCGGTTCCTGCCTTCACCTCGCGGTGGCCGAGCTTGACCTCATCGGCAGGCTTGATGTTCGACTCCGCTTCGCTTCGGAGATCCACCGCCCAGCGCCAGCTGCGGTCACCTGCGCGGAGGCTGTACGGGCCGACCTCGGTGGAGTTGGCGATGGTGAACGCGCTGTCCGCCGCAGAAACCCGAGCGCACTGTCCGCTCGGCAGGCGAACGATGCCGCTGTCGACTCCCGGCGGGGCGCCGAAACGCAGGATGTCGCCCGGCCGCGCCCGCCGGGTGGTCGCGCCGCCGGCGCTCTGGGCGAGCCACTGGATCGTGTTGCTCAGCAGCACCGGGAAGCTCACGCGCAGTGGCAGGTCGGAGTCGAGGAAGTCCCACCCGAACGCCACCGCCCGCAGCCCTGGGGTATCGCGCGCGACGATCACCGGCGCCTCGTTGACGCGTGCGAGCACCACCGCGCCCGGGCCGGGGGTCAGCCGGCGCGCCTTGGCGAGCTGGATCGCGCCGAGGTTCACATAGCGGAGGGCGGGATGCCGGTCCTCCCAGCTCGTGATCGTCGGCGCGGTGATCTCCGTGCCGAGGGCGGCGACGTTCGCGAGGCTCGCGCCGATGAGCATGACCGCGCCGGTCTCGGGCGCGACAGCCGGCGCGACCCGATCGAAGATCACCGCGTCGTAGTCGCGATAGGCGGCGGCCGCCTCGCGGGCGGAGAGCGTGGCGACCTTGAAGACCTGGACCTCGGGCGTGACCAGTAGAGCCTGCTCGAGGAAGAGGTTGCCCGGGCTGACGAGCAGCACCTTGAGCGCGGATGATGGCTGGGCGAAGGTGTAGCAGACGTTGTCGGAGGCGAGGTCGTCGTCGACCTCGATCTCCGCCTTGAGTAACCCCGGCTTCGCGAGCGCCAGCTCGTAGGTCTCGCTGTGGCTCTCGCCGGGCGCGAGGTCAAGCTCGGCCGCGCGGACGAGATCGTCCTCGTGGGAGATGGAGAGCACACATCGCTTCCGCTCGGCCGAGTAGTTCCGCAGGCGCACGAAGAGCTGTTGCGCGCTCTTTCCATGCTGGCCGGCCGCCTCGAAGGCGAGCAAGGCAACGTTGTTGTTGCCCCGTCCCACTCTCAGGAAATGCACTTCGGCCGATGACGCAATCTCGGGCAGCGGGGCAAACGCGCCATCGCTGACGAGGTAGATCTGCGTCTGCGGCCGCTTCGCCGCGAGGCTGAACGCGAGCAGAAGCCCATCTCGCACATCGGTCGCGCAGTCGGTCGCTTCGGCCTCGCGGATCGCGGCGATCAGGCGACCGCGATCCCCTGAGAACGAAACCGCCGTCTCCGCGTGGTCGCCGCAAACGAGCACCGCCGCTTCATCTCGGCGGCCCATGCCATTGACGATCTGCTCGGCGAGGCGCTTGCCTTCCTCGAACCGCGTGCCGTTCGCATCCGTCGCCTTCATGCTCCCCGATGCATCCAGCACGATGATCGAGCTCTTGCCGCCCAGCCGCCGCGCCATGACGTACGGCCCCGCCAGGCCGGCAACGAGACAGGCGAGGGCGAGAAGCTGGAGCAGCAGGAGCAGGTTCGCCCGCAGCTTCTGGAAAGGCGCGTTCGCCTGCACGTCCTGGACCGCGCGCCGCCACAGGAAGACCGAGGGCACCACGAAGTCTCGCCGCCGCAGCTTCAGCAGGTAGAGCACCACGATCGCCGCGGCGAGCGGAGCAAACGCGATCAGTGCCAGTGGCGCCAGCCATTGCATAGGTCTATCTGATCCCGTGTAGGGGCGCACCGCTGCGCGCCCCTGCTGTTCAGATCATCTCCCCTACCTGATCACCTGCAGCTTGCGCAGCGACTTGAGGATCACATCCTCGACAGGCTGATCCGTCAGCGAGAACAGGTACGAGAACCCATATCGGTTGCACGTCGCCCGGACGTCGGCGAGGAAGCGGTCGCGCTCCTGTGTGTAGCGGCGAAGCAGCGACGCGCCCATCGTCACCTCGCACTGTTGGGCAGGAGCTTGCTCCTGCCCTATGGTCTCGGAGTCGATGAGGCGAAGGTCGCCGCGGGCGCCGGGGCTGAACTCATCGGGTGTGAGCACGTGCAGCACGCAGGCCTCGCCCTTGGTGACGGCGAGCTGCGAGAGCGCGGTCTCCCACTCCGGTGTTAGCAAGTCCGAGATCAGGAACGTGAGGCCCGGTGCGGGCGCGGCTGCGCGGAGCCAGCGGACGGCCTGCACGAGCCCGGTCTCGCCCGCAGCCCCCTGGCCCGCGAGCCAATCGAAGAGCTCGGGTGCAGCGCCGCGGCCGCGGAAGAGCCGCGAGCTCGCGCCGTCGGCCCCGGAGTGGGCGAACGCCTGCACGCGATCTCCGCCGCAGAGCGCGATATAGGAAAGCGCGGCCGCCGCCTGCTGCCCCCAGCGGAGCTTCGAGGGGCTTGCCCGCCGGTCGTGTGGCGGGCTGCCGAAATCCATCGAGCGCGACGCGTCGATCAGCATATAGACGTGCAGGTCCTCCTCCTCGATGAAGAGCTTGAGGAAGAGCCGCTGGAGGCGGGCGAACGCGTTCCAGTCGAGATAGCGCAGGTCGTCGCCGGGATTGTAGGCCCGAAAGTCGGCGAACTCGACCGACGACCCGCGGCGCGCGGAGCGGCGCTCACCCTTGGTGCGCCCCACCAGGATGTGTTTCGAGGCGATGGCCGCCTGCTCGAGCTTGCGCAGGAACTGCGGGCTGAGCAGGTGATCGTGCCGACCTGGCTGAGAGCTCGATTCGATCATTGCAGTCCGACCAGTCGATGAGTTCCGACACCGGGTCGCCGTCTCGACTCCTCGACTCTCCGACTCCTCGACTCCGTTCCTACACCGGGTCGCCGTCTCGACTCCTCGACTCTTCGACTCCTCGACTCCGTTCCTACGCCGGGTCGCCGTCTCGACTCCTCGACTCTTCGACTCCTCGACTCCGTTCCTACACCGGGTCGCCGTCTCGACTCCTCGACTCTTCGACTCCTCGACTCCGTTCCTACACCGGGACGTCTTGTTCGCCGCGGGCGACCGCCGCCATCGCATCGCCGACCAATGTGTCGGGCTCGACGCCTTCGGCGCGTCCCTCGAAGTTGAGCACGAGGCGATGGCGAAGCGATGGCAGCGCGGAGGCGCGCAGGTCGTCCACCGAGACGTGGTACCGGTGGTCGATCAGCGCCCGCACCTTCCCCGAAAGGATGAGCGCCTGCGCGCCGCGCGGGCTGGACCCGTAGCGGACGAACCGCCTGACCGATTCCGGCGCGTGCTCGGCGTCGGGGTGTGTCGCCAGCACGAGCCGCAGGGCGAAGTCCTGCACGTGCTCGGCCACCGACACCTGCCGCGCGACCTGGGAGAGCGCGAGGATCTCGTCCTTGGTCGCCACCTTCGTCGCATGTGGGACGCTATCGCCGGTGGTCCGGTTCATGATCTCGTGCAGCTCGCCCAGCGACGGGAAGCGCACGAGGACCTTGAGGAAAAACCGATCGAGCTGGGCCTCAGGCAATGGGTAGGTCCCTTCCATCTCGATCGGGTTCTGGGTGGCGAAGACGAGGAAAGGCTCATCGAGCCGGCGAGACGTGCCTGCCACCGTGACCGAGTGCTCCTGCATCGCCTCGAGCAGGGCCGACTGCGTCTTCGGGGTGGCTCGGTTGATCTCGTCGGCCAGCACGACATTGGCGAAGACCGGCCCTGCCTGGAACTCGAACTCGCGCTCGCCCGTCGGCTTCTCCCACAGCACCATCGTTCCCGTGATGTCGGCCGGCATGAGGTCGGGGGTGAACTGCACGCGCGAGAACTTGAGATCCAGCGCCTCGGAGAGCGTTTTTACCAGAAGCGTCTTGCCGAGGCCGGGCACCCCTTCGAGCAAAACGTGCCCGCCCGCGAGCAGCGCGATGAGCGTGTTCTCGACCACGTCATCCATGCCCACGATGACGCGGCCGACCTCCTTCTTCAGGCCGTCCACCAGCCGCCGGAATCGCTCCGCCTGGTCCCTCGCGTGTTGGGCAGGAGCTTGCCTGCCCTGAGCGGAGCTGAAGGGCTCCTGCCCCCCGGTCTCAATCACTGGCTCTGCCACGCGTCTGCCTCCTTGGCTCTGTAGGGGCACAGCATGCTGTGCCCTTACTTCTTCTCGGGCTTGTCCGCCTGCCTCATGGCGGGCTTGCCTGACTGAAGCGCGCGGAAGTACGCCCGCACAGTGCTGCGATAGGCGGCCGGCACTTCCTCCTTGGAGAGGGCTTCCTCGGCCGTCTTCGAGTAGTCGTCGATAACTCTGTAGTAAGGGACGCGCGACTCGCTGCTTCTCGCCGGCGCGCCCTTCTCGGTGGTGCTCATCATCGGGCCCTGCGGGTTGATCTGCGCGCGCACTCGCTCCAGCTCACCGGGGTTGTCCGACTGGCGCGGCGCGAAGAGCTGTGTCGCCGACGCGTTCGGCGGGATCGACTTCTGCGTCGCGGGTCCGCCTCGGCCATACTGCGGTTGGCCATTGCCCTGCCCCAGCGCGCCCGAGCAGGCCCGGCACGCCGCCGCGAGCTTCGCGTTCGCCAGGCCGGCCTTGGACAGCTTCGCCGCCTTCGCCAGCGCCGCCGAAGCCTTATCGCAGTTGCCGGACTTGAGGCACTCTGACGCCTCGTCGAGGAGCTTGGTCAGCTCCTGCAGATCGGATCCCTGGAGCAGTTGCGACAGGTTCTTAAGCTCGGCTGCCAGCGCTTCGAGTTGCTCCTTGCTCAGGTTCTTCGGCCAGTCCTTGGCGGCCTCGGCGAGGTTCTTCAGCGCCTGCTCGGAGAGCTCGGCGTTGCCGCCGGCCAGCGACTGCGACAGCGCCCCGAGAACGTCCGGCGGGAGGCCGAGCGACGCGCCCATCTTCGCGGCCTGCTCGTTGAGCTGGCGCGCGAGCTCGTTCAACTCGCGCGAGTCCTGAGACTGCTTCGCCTGCTCGGCCAGCCGCTGAAGCGTGTTCGCCGTCTCGTGGTCGCCGCGCTCTGCTGCCTGGCGGGCGAGGTCGGCCGCCTTCTTGCTGATCGAATCCTGCTGCGCCTTTTGCAGCGACTGCGCAGCCCCTTCCGCGGTCTTCGGCCGCGCCGTTCGCTGGTCGAGCCGCTGGAGCTGTTTGTCGAGCTCGGCCATGTTGAGGAGCGCCTGCTTCTTGTCGAGCTGCCCGCGCTGAAGCTGCTGGGCGAGCTTCTTCAGGTCCCGCGCGGCCTGCCGCGCCTCCTCGTCGTTCGCCTGGGTGGCGGCCTCCTCGAGGTCCTTTGCCAGTGGCTCGATGCGCGCCGCAACCTGTCGAAGCTCCGCCTTCTCCTCCCGCTCGCGCTGGGAGAGGAGGAGCGGCGGGATGGGCAGGACCTGGGCAAGCAGGAGAGCCCCGAGGCAAATGCCCGCTGGTGTCGACCAGGGCGGCCGCCTCACGGGGAAAGCATCGCGGGGCCTGAGCGAGTCGAGATAGCCGAGCGCGTCGAGGATGGCGGCTTGAGCCATGCCGGAGGCCGCGCCGGTGCGGATGAAGTGGAGCGCGCTGCCGATCCGGTCACGCAGACCGAGGCGCCGGTCCGCGCTGACAGCGACCAGCCGATCCGGCAGAGGCCACATCAGGCCGGCGAACAGCGCCGCAACTACGGCGGCGCCGAGTGCGATCTCTGGAACGAAGAGCGGGTACCACATCCCGCGCAGCCGGAGCACAAGCACGGCCAGCGCGGCGCCCCCGGACACGATCGCGATCGCGGCCACCGCCAGGCGGAGCGCGATCAGCAACCGGACGCGCAGGCGCAGGGCGCGGATGCCACGCCGGAGCATCCGAGGCGCAGCCCGTAGGGCAGGAGCAAGCTGTTGGGCAGGAGCTTGCCCCCGCCTCGCATTCTCAGCCGTCATCCCGAATCACCTGCTCTCTGCGGCACTGCCATTGTACCCAGCCCGTTGGGTTGCCATCGCCGCGCCCTCAGCCCTCGGCGGTTGCTGCACGCGCAGCGGCCTTCCGCCGGCTCGACTTGTAGTAGAGGTATGACAGGCAGAGCAGCACGAGCGAGTAGCCAAGCCCATACACGAGCGCCTGCTCGGGTGTGTAGCGGCTCCAGTCCGACGGCCCGGTGGACAGGATGGCAGATGCCGCTGCCGCCGGCGAGGCGAGCACCAGCGCGGGAGTGGACGGCACCTTCCGCATGATGTGCACGCCCATGGCGTAGATCAGAGCAACCGAGTTGAGGAAGAGCATCACCAGCATGGTCGCCAGTGCGATCTCACGCCGGCCGCGGTTGATCAGGGCGAGCGCCGTCCCGAAGGCGGAATAGGCGATGATCGACAGCGCGTAGATCGAGAGCGCGACCAGCATCTCGGGTGCGCCCGGCCACTGAAGTGGCGCGCGGTGAGAGTGCGACGAGAGCAGTGCGAGCTCGGCCGCCAGCAGCGCGCCGGATAGACTTACCGCCCAGAGCAGGAGGCAGAATCCGCCGCCCCCTCGCGCGTCACGTATAAGCCAGCCCGCCGGGCCGACTACCGACCCGCCAAGCCCTTCCTTTTCCTCCCCGGCATTGACCGGATACGAGGTGAACACAGGCACGAATGCCACCGCCCACATCCAGACGAGCACCATGATCCCCACTACCGGTATGTCGCCGGGTCCGCCGTGGCTGGCATCCACGAAGATCGCCGTCAGCAGGAAGACCATGTAGAAGGCGACCGCGAGGAGCAGTGTGCGGAGGAGCGGGCTGCGCTTCGGCCGGTAGTGCTCCATCGCCTCAGCCGCGCCGACGATGAGGAGAGCAGTGAGCAGAAGGGCGTACGGTATCGGGAGCAGCCAGCCCGGTATCGGCCAGTTGAGCAGGCGGAAGTCGATGAACGACTCGGATATGGCGGGCGCAACGAAGGGACTGAACAGGCCGGGCGAGGTGTTCATCCCAGCGAACGGGTCCATGAGCAGGATCGATGCGGTGTTCTCGGCGCCGACGGCGATCAGCGCCAGCACGTGGGCGGCGATGCTCCGGCTGGCGATGATCGATGCAAACACACCCAGGCCGGCCCAGAGCGGGATCTTCAGCGCGAGCAGACCATAGCAGACGGCCATCTCTCCCGGGGATACGCCGCCGAAGAAGAGGCTGAACGCGGCGAGCGGAGCCGACGTGAACATGAGCAGGTAGCACAGGGAGGTGATCGAGGCTATCTTCCCCAGTACGACCTCGGCGCTGGTGAGGCTCGTGATGGCGAGGATCTCGTAGGTCTGCTTCTCCCTCTCCATTGAAATGGCCCCCGCGCTGTAGGCGACCACTACGAGCAAGAGCAGCACAACCTGCGTCTCAAACATGCCAACGAAGATCCATTGGCCGAACTCCGGCAGGTTCGCGCGCGAGCCCACGCGGTAGCTCTGCTGCTCGTAGAGCGCGAACGCGGCGATCCCCATGGCGGCAATGAGCGCGGTGACATAGAGCAACTGGAGCAGCACCATGCGCCGGCCGCGAAACATGGACCTGGCATCCCGCACCAGCACCGGGTTCACCGCCTGGCGGCCGAGCCAGCCCCAGGCGCGCCCCGCCAGGTTCCGAGCGACGGCTGCCACCGCTGCTGTGTCGATGGTCGCCATCCTTCCCCTCAGTAGCCCCGCCGCCCGAAGGCTTTTACCGCCCCTGCCCACAGCGCGGCGCCGGCCAGAAGATAGAGGCCGGTGATCACCGCCCAGATGAGAGCCGTTGGCGGCGATGCGCGGCCGCTCATGGGGCCGCCCGGCCCGTAGGCCAGCATCTCGGCGATCACGCCACCCATCACGCTCGACAGCCCGGCATATGGGTTGAGCGCCATGAGCCACGGAATCTGGGAGTTCTCGACCGCCTTGAACACCACGCCTGAAGGGGAGATCAGGAACCACATCCAGACCAGCGCCACGAGAACGGCGAGCAATGCCGCGAGCAGCGCCCGCACCGGGCCGAGCAGGCGCCTCAGCACGGCCCTCACCACCAGGTAGACAAGCCAGCCGGTGACGAGGGCCATCACGAGCACAATCGCGAACGCCGCGATCGGGCCGAACGCGGCGGTGCCGGAGCTGCTCATCATCGGGATCATGAGGATGCCGGGAACCACCATCGACAGCACGCCGAGCGCGATCAGAATCCCGTAGGTCGAGACGATCGCTCCCATCGATCGTTTCATGACGGCCGAGCACATCATGCCGAGGGCGGCGACGAAGAGCGCGACGGTGAGGAGGAAGCTGTAGGCGTAGAACACCTCGTCGGGTGCAATGCCGCCGAGCATCATGCACCAGGCCGCGACCGGCAGAGACGAGATCAGCAGCGTCGCGCCGAAGGCGAGCACTACGACGAGTTTGCCGGTCACGACATCGAAGGGCGTGACCAGCGTCGCGCGCAGCATCTCGAGCGTGCGCTTCTCGCGCTCCAGCGCGATGGCCCCGGCTGCGTAGGCCGGCAGGATGAGCATGATGAGTGTGAGCTGGGTGTGTGCCAGCGTCGCGAATGCGATTCTCCCGACCTGGAAGAACTCGGTGCCGAAGTAGCGCCGCCCAAGGGTGAGCGGGATGAGCGCGATCAACACCGCGCCGGTGGCGATGCACGAGTAGACGAGCAGCACGCCGAACGGCCGCCATCCCCTCATGCGCAGCCGCAGCTCGTGCACGGCCACGCAGGGGTTCAGGCGGAAGGCGCGGTAGAGCCCGGCCTCGATCGCGGCGTTCATCAGGACCCCATCCCCTGCGTCAGCCGCATGTAGAGATCCTCCAGATCCGCCTCCTCCTCGGAGAACGACTGCACCGGGAACCCCGCCTGCACGAGGCAGGTGAGGATCGAGTGCTGCTGGCCCTCCGGCCCGCGGTAGACGCACTCGATGCATCCCTCGCCCAGCTCGGCGCTGGCGATCTCGGGCCGTTCGGCGAGGAACCGGCAGGCCTCCTCGAGCCGGTCGCTGGTGCGGATGATGAGCTTCAGCCCGCCGGCGAGCTGTGAGGAGATCTCCTTGACGTCGCCGGCCAGCACGAGCTTGCCGCCTTCGATGATGGCGATCTTGTTGCACAGCTCTGCAAGCTCGGGGAGGATGTGCGAGGAGATGAGGATCGTCTTATCCATCTTTACGAGCTCTTGGAGCAGCTCGCGAATCTCGATGCGTGCCCGCGGGTCGAGGCCGGACGCCGGCTCGTCGAGGAGCAGCACGTCCGGGTCGTGCACCAACGTCTTGGCGAGGCACAGGCGCTGCTTCATGCCGCGGGAGAGCGCGTCGACGTAGTCATCGCGCTTGTGCGAGAGATCGGTCAGCTCGAGCACATCCCTGATCAGCTGCGGCCGCTTCTGCGCGGCCACGCGGTAGGCGGCCGCGAAGAAGTCGAGGTACTCCCACACCTTCATGTCATCGTAGACGCCGAAGAAGTCGGGCATGTAGCCGATGCAGGCGCGGACGGCCTCCGGCTCTTTCACGACGTCATGGCCATTGACCGTCGCCGATCCCCCATCCGGCGGCAGCAGCGTCGCCAGCATCTTGATCGTGGTCGTCTTCCCCGCGCCGTTGGGGCCGACGAACCCGAACGCGTCGCCCCGCTCGATCCGGAAAGACAGGTCGTTGACCGCGACGAGGTTGCCGAACTTCTTCGTCAGACCGTTGATCTCTATCATCATTGGCTCCGGGGCAAGACGCGAAGGTCCGGCCCGTCGGGCTAGAACGTCTCGACTACTCCCGAGATGCCGACGTCCGACAGCTCGACCGTATCGGCGTGGGCCGCGATCTTCACCAGCACCCGGCCGTCTCTGCTCATGTAGTCTGCCGCGTTCGGGAACCTGACCGATGGCAGCGTCGCGGGCAACTGCTCCCAGGCGTTGAGGCGCTGGCTGAACGCGGACACGGTGGCCCCGCGGGGCGCCGGAGAGGAACCGCCGCCACGGTTCGACCCGAGCACCGCGGACAGGGCCAGGGACCTCGCGCTTCCGCCCTTCTCCCCGAACGGGAACCGGAACTCGAACACGACGCTGCCCTGGGATATGCTCAACAGCGGATCCCATGGATCACCGCCGCTGATCGCGCCATCGGCCGCGATTGGCCGGCCCGACACCATCCACTTCGCGACTGCCATCTTCCGTCCCGATGCAAGGCGGAGCGGGAGGCGAGCGACGAGGATGCTAAGATCGTTCACCTGTGGCTTCCGTCGAGCCATCTCCACCGGAACGAGTGGGTCCTCGACCACGGCGACGAGGCAGGGCTCCTTGCTGGTGATCGTAGCCGATCCCGAAGGCCCGGCGTTCCGGGCGCCAAAGAGAGATCGAATGGCCAGGTCCTCCATGCCTTCCTTGATCGCCATCTGGGGAGGCTGGCCGCCTCCGAAGCGATTGCGATCTCCCACCGATGAAAGTCCCCCCGCCACCCACTCGGCGCGGCCGCCCGGAGAGATGTCCGTCTTCTTGCCTTGCGTGCTGCCCTGAACCAGCCGGCACCGCTCGAGCTTGAGACCGGTGTTGTTCGTCACCCGTATGTTCACATTCTTCCCGTCGTACTCGAAAGCACCGTCGATCCCGCCCTTCAGGTCGGCCAGGAACTCCACGCAGAAAGCGCGCGATGTCCACATGTTCATGTCGATGTCGGTGATTTTCGGCTCTGGCCCGTACACCACCGTTGCCGAGCTGCGCCTTCGCTCGCTCTCGTTCGCCAGGCTCCGCGCGCTGGCGGCCGTTCCCTTGAGCAGAAGCTCGTAGCTGGTGCGGCCGGGCGAGAACAGCCCGACATAGCCCCGGCCGCGGGCAAGTCCCGCCTCCGGCGCGGCCTCGATGACCGCCAGACGGTTCAGCACGATATCGCCACCTCGCATCCCGTAGCCGACAGCGTACGCGCCGAGCGTGAAAGCAATCACGATCGCCGGCGTCGTCACCCAGGCAAGCTCTCGCCTGTCCCACCGCTTGAGCACCGCGTAATTCACCGGCACGAGAACGACAATGTACGCGCCGAGGAAGCCGAGCAGCAGCCAGAACGGCGGCAGCGCCGCCGCGGGGGTGTAGGTGGCAGCGTCGGAGAGCGCGATCTCCGGCTCGTAAGGGAACGCCTGCTCGCCGCCCTCGGTGAGCGATGGCGCCGCCGGGGCCTGGGCGATGAGCCGCTGCCACATCGCCGTCTGGCCGTCCCAGTACTTGACCGGCGCGGCGGCGTAGTCGAACGCGGCCAGAGCGATCCGACCGGCGCCGACGGCGCGCGCTGCGATCAGCGGCTCCTCCGGTGTGCCGCACAGCACCGATGCGCCCTTCGCCAGCGGCCCCGATGCGAGCAGCACCGGCCCTGGCTCGATCTCCCGCTGCGCCCACGCGGCCAGCGCGCCCAGCCCCGGTGCGGTGGCCGTGCCCTGCACGCTTACGGGAAGCATCGCGCCGATCGGGCTCGCCGCCATCTGCGGAGCGAGCGCGCCGCCTGGCACGATGAGCGTGCCTCCCAGCTCCACCCAGCGCAGCAGTGACTCGACCGCCCCCGGCGAGGCGCCCGCGAAGCCTGCGTCCCCCAGCACCACTGCGTCGACGCCGTCCCATCCCAGCCACGATTCAGGCAGCGAGTTCCACTCGGCCCGGCCGACCTGGATGACGGGCCCGCTCTGCCCTCCCCCGCCGGGGTTGCCCGACTGGTCCGGCCTGCGGGCGAGAGTGACTGGTGGGGCCGCCTGCGCGCCCTGAAGGAAATTCAGCAGCCCCCTGTCGCCGCCGAGCACGACGATGAGCATATCACCCCGACCTGCCGACTTGGCGCCTGAAAGCTCGCTCGCCTGTTGGGTGCGGCCCAGCCTCAGGTAGACCTTCTCGACTCGCTCGGTCGGCACGTAGAGGGTGTACCGCTTCCGCGAGTTGCGGGGGGTTTCGACCGGCACAGTGTAGGTGAGCAGTCGGCGCTCGCCGCCGGCCCTGTCCATGATGGGAACCTGGATCTCACCTGTCTGGGAGTCGCCCGGGTTCGAAATGTCCACGAACACGGGCGCCCATGCGCCCTCTTTGTAGGCGCCGCCAAAGCCCAGGCTCGCCTGCCAACGGAGTGTCGGCTGGCCCGCCGCCTGCCCATCTGCCACCACGCCGCCCCTCGACTCCGCTCGGGCCGGGGCGAGGCTGAGCGAAGTCGAAGCCCCGCACGAGATCAGGGCAAGCATCCAACCGCATCGGAGCACAACGCTGAGACCCCTCTTATGCATCAGGCGCACCCCCGTGAAGGCGCAATGACTAGAAGCTATCTCAAAACTCCGTCAGGAGGTTTGCAGATAGCTTGCCTCAAGCACTCACGTGACTTTCGAGATGACTTCTACCCTTTCGACACCAGATATGCCGCCACCTATAGAGTTTCTTGCATTATGGTTAGGAGCACCCATAATGCAAGAAACTCTACAGCGCGCGGCGTGAGGCTCACACAGCAGATTCTCTTGCATTACGGCTGTTGGGCTCGGGCTTCGTGAAGCCCGCGAGCCTGTCGTAACCCGTAATGCAAGAGAATCCGTATAGTGCAGGACCCACCCAGCATCATACATTTGACGTAGCCAGAGGCTGAAATGCTCTTTGCAGACTCACCGCGCGGCAGCTTGCTTGACACCATCTCCGAGCGTTTCTAGAATACGCTCCGGCGTGCAGGGCCCCTATGACCTACGGCTTGATCTCCGATATCCATGCGAATCTCGAAGCCCTCGAAGCTGTGCTGACGGAGCTTCGGGGTGTTGACGTCTTCCTGTGCATGGGCGACATCGTTGGCTACGGGGCCGACCCGGGCCCCTGCCTCGAGCGCGTCCGCGCGCTCCCCAGGCTGATCTGCGTCGCCGGCAATCACGATCTCGCCGCCGTCGACAAGTACGATCTGCACTGGTTCAACCCGTTCGCGCGGGCGGCGATCCAGTGGACCGCGCAACAGCTCTCTTCCGAGCAGAAGTCCTATCTGGGAGATCTCCCGCCCATCGCTCATGCCGACGGGGCCGTGATCGTCCATGGTTCGCTGCCCGATGAGATGGACTACATCACCGCGCCGGACGAGGCGCGCCTGTGCTTCGACGCGATGCCGGGAGACCTCGCCTTCATTGGCCACACCCACGTGACCGAGTACTACCGGACGCGCCGCGGCAGCCGGTTCCCCGAGCAAGTGGCGCTCTGGTCAGGCGGCGCCATCGAGCTCAAGGACGGCATCCGGTATATCGTGAACGCGGGCGCCGTGGGTCAGCCGCGCGATGGCAACCCGGCCGCCAGCTTCGGGGTGTGGCGGGTCGAGGCTCGCGTCATCGAGATCAAGCGCGTCGCCTACGACATCGAAGGGGCGCAGGCGAAGATGAAGGCGGCCGGTTTGCCGGAGTACCTCATAGAGCGGCTGGCCATCGGCCGATGACGGGAATGAACCACAGAGGCACAGAGGACATGTTCCTGTGCTCCGGCAGGGCGTGAGGCGTATGGTGAATGGCTACTTGTAGGCTCTCTTCTCGGTGTCCTCTGTGACTCCGTGGTGAACCCCGCTCACCTTCCGGTCACGAAGCTCAGGTAGAAGTAGGCCAGCGGCGCGGCAAACAGGAGGCTATCGAACCGATCGAGCACGCCCCCGTGGCCCGGCAGCAGCGAACCCGAATCCTTCACCCCTGCGCGCCGCTTCAGCACCGATTCAAAGAGATCGCCTGCCTGTCCTACGATGCCGATGGCCGCGCCCAGGATGAGCCCGTGAGCCACGGGCAGCCGGAACCAGTAGCCGACGCCCGCCGATAGGCCCGCGGCAGCGACGAAGGCGGCGATCGCTCCCTCGACGGTCTTGCCCGGGCTGATGGCCGGGCAGAGCTTGTGCCGCCCCAGCGTCTTGCCGACGCCATACGCGGCAGTGTCCATCCCCCAGATCACCGCCATCAGCAGCGCCACGAACAGCGCGCCCGAGGGCAGGAACGTGTGAGCGCCGCGCGGGGCGATGGCCAGGATCGGGATGCTCCGCAGCCGCACGAGGTAGCTCAACAGCTGTGGGACGTAGATGTGAGCAGAGATGGTCGCGAAGAGCACCGCGCCGCCCGGGCGGATGGCAGACGCCGATAGCCATCCGACGGCGACCGCCAGCCCGCAGATCAAAAGCAGCGCCTCTACCTCCAGCGGGACAGCCGGGGCCCCGCGTGAGGCCGCCGCGGCAGCCGCGATCAGCACCACGGCGAGGGGATAGCCCAGCCACGGGTAGGCCTCGCGATCACGCGCGGCCAGCAGCCGGTACAGCTCGCGAAGTCCGCCGATGGCGATGAGCGCCACTGCCGCGGCGAAGTACCAGCCGCCGAGGTAGATGAGCAGCAGCGCGACGGGAATGCCGACAACCGCTGTCAACACCCGGTGGAACAGCATCGGAGATGCCCCCGCCTGCGGCCTGCATGGCGGGCGTTCCAACGCCCGCCATGGCCGGCATAGGAATGCCGGCCCTACAGCCTAACCCAGTCCGGATTCGTCCTCCGGCTCCGTGCTCAGCCGCCGCAGCGCGTAGTGGAAGTCGATGACCTCGTCCTCGGTGATCTCGCCCATCTCGGTGAAGCGCTGCAGGTCGATTCCGGCCGACACGCGCGCTTCGGCCTGCAGCACCGACGGGTCCCACGACTCCTGCTCGACAAGCTGCTCGCCCATGCGCTTGCATCGGCCGCAGCGGTAGCGGACATACACATAGCTCGGCCCGAGCACGCTGAGATAGAGTCCGGTCTGGATCACATCCCTGCGCACCACTCGGTGGCCGCAATTGCACTTGATGATGGTCGGATGAATGCTACTTCTCCCCGCGCCAGAACTGACGCCCGCTGATTGGCTTCGTCGCCACCCTGCGATGTCCTCTGCCCTAATGGGTTCCGCCAAACGAAGTAATGGCGAAACCCAGCCAGAAGCGGTCTAATCGTGTGCACAGGCCGTACGGTCCATTACTTCGATATGCGAACACCTATAGAGTTTCTTGCATTATGGTTAGGAGCACCCATAATGCAAGAAACTCTACAGCGCGCGGCGTGAGGCTCGCACAGCAGATTCTCTTGCATTACGGTGAGGCGGAAGCGG
>Ga0315274_10005920_pt1 | contig 17880 bp, 11 predicted proteins | sample YL17G02_20_MG_FD_203700 | JGI IMG/M metagenome (GOLD analysis project Ga0315274, IMG submission 203700) | Sediment microbial communities from Yellowstone Lake, YNP, Wyoming, USA - YL17G02_20 | ecosystem: Environmental > Aquatic > Freshwater > Lake > Sediment | place: USA: Wyoming | collected...
CGTACATCGCGACGCAGCGGCTCAAACATCATGAGAAGGCGTCGTGTGCGTCCGACCCCGACCGTCCGCCTGCGGAGAATCTGACGCCCAAGGAACGGATGGCCCGCAAGCTGCGGACGAAGCACGGGCGGGAGACCTATGCCCAACGCAAGGGGATGATCGAGCCGATCCTTCGAGACTCAGGACAAGTCTTCGGGCAGATCAAACAGGGGCGCGGGTTTCGACAGTTTCTGCTGCGCGGGTTGGCGAAAATGCGCGGGGAATGGCGTCTGATTTGCTTGACGCACAACCTCCGGAAGCTGTTCGGGGGCGGACGATGGGCGGTGGCAGCGGGATGAGGTGGTTCGGGAAGGGACGACTGCGACGAACGGGCGTTGGGTCACTGAAGGCGCCGGCTCCGACGGGATGATTCAAGCCGCTAGCTGCCCATGATCACAGCCGTCGTCGCCGTTGAACCCCTATCCCGAAAATGTTGAGGTAATCGGAGATTCGTTACTCGGACAGACTCCTAGGGGATGGGCGACCTCGGTACGGCCATGCCCCCTGGGGAATCGTCCATGACCGCTCAACGAGCCGATCTCGATCCCCGCCTCCATTCGACAATCGACATTCGACATTCGACAATTCTCCCCGCTTCCTCGCCGAACTCCGCCGCCTCCGCCAAGTGCCATCGCCTGACACTACGCGAAAAAAGCGTACTCGCAAAACGAACCCATTTGACGTCGCCGCTTCAAGACGAAAAGCGGGGCCGGACAAGTGCCCGCCGCATGAATGCGACGGCTCGGAGGGGACGCCGTGTCGGCGGGCTGGCGCCCGCGGCTCTGAGGGGCGCCGCGCGTCATCCCCCGACGGCGTGGTGTTCCTTTTTGTGGGCGTCGACGATCTGCTGCTGCAAATTGCCGGGGACCGGTTCGTAGTGGGAGAGCTCCATCGAGTAACTGCCTTGGCCGCCGGTGATGCTGGAGAGGCGGGAGTTGTAGTCGGCCAGTTCCGCGAGGGGGACGACGGCCTTGATGACGGCCATGCCGCCGGGCAGGGATTCCTGCCCCTGCGGACGGCCGCGGCGTGAGGCGAGGTCGCCGGTGATGTCGCCGACGTTGTCCGAGGGCACGGTGACCTCGACCTGGACGATCGGTTCGAGGAGCACGGGTTTGGCCTTCATGAACGCCTCTTTGAAGGCCCCGCGACCGGCGATCTGGAAGGCGATGTCCTTGCTGTCCACGGGGTGGGTCTTGCCGTCGATCAACTCGACCTTGACGTCGACGATGGGGTAGCCCGCGAGCACGCCCTCGGCCAGTTGCATTCGAATGCCCTTGTCGGTGCTGGTGCGGAAAGCCTGGTCGATCGAGCCGCCGAAGATTTTGTCGATGAACTCGTACCCCTCGCCGCGGGCGGCGGGCAGCAGGTTGATGATGACCCGGCCGAACTGGCCCGCGCCGCCGGTTTGCTTTTTGTGGGTGTACTCGACGTCGCGGGCCGTACCGGTGATCGTCTCGCGGTAGGGGATTCTCGGCGGCTTGGTGTCGATCTCCAGCTTGTATTGCTTGCACATGCGGGCGAGGTAGATGCGCAGTTGCGTCTCGCCCATCCCGCGGATCACCATTTGGCCGCCGGTCCCGCGCTCGGAAATGAAGCAGGGGTCCTCCTCGACGCAGCGCTTGAAGGCCGTGCCGATCTTGTCCTCGTCGCCGCGCGATTTCGACTCGACGGCCAGCGAAAACATGGGCTGCGGAAACTTGGGCATGGCGATGGTCCCGCCTTTGTCGAAGTAGACCACGTCGCCGATGTGGAAGTCGAGCTTGGCCAGGGCGATGATGTCCCCCGCGACGCCGGCCTCCATCTCCTTGTGTTCGAGGCCGAGAACGCGCAGCACGTGCCCCGGGCGCACGCCCTTCGGCTCCGACGCACTCCGCACGGCCATGTCCGAGGTCAGCTTGCCGGAGTGAACCCGGATGGCCAGGTATTTGATGTTGCTCTTCGGATCGGTGCTGATCTTGAACACTTGCCCGACGAACGGTTTGTCCTTGCTGGGTTCCAAAATGGTGTTGGTTTCGCCGGAGACCAATGTCCGCTTGAATCCTGTCAGCGGGCTGGGGCAAAAGGAGACGAGGGCGTCGAGGAACTCCGTAATGCCGACATCGCCGCAGGAGTTGGTAAAGAGAATCGGCACGAACGCGCCGCCGGCCACCGCCTGGGGAGCGGCCTTCTCGGCCTCCTCGTTGGTCAACTCGCCGCCCAGGTATTTTTCCATCAGCGCATCATCCGCCCCGACGACGGCTTCGATGACCGCGGTGTGGGCGTGGGCCACACTGGAGAAGTCGGCGTCGCCCTTTTCGTTGCGGAAGCAGTCGATCACCTTGGTCCCGCGGGCGGCAGGAAGAGTGAGCGGCACGCACTGAGTCCCGAAGCATTCCTGAATCTGCCCCACCAGTACGGGGAGATCCACGTTGGCCGCGTCGATGTGGTTGACGACGACCCAGACGCCTATGCCGTACTCCCTCGCCTGCTCGAACATCCGGCGGGTGTTAACCTGGATGCCGGCCGATGCGGAAACCACGACCACCGCACACTCCACGGCAGCCAGGGCCGCGAACGCCGGACCGCAGAACGCCGTCGTGCCGGGCGTGTCGAGCAGGTTGACGTGCAGCCCTTTGTGGACGAGATAGCACAGCGCGGAGTCGACCGAGGAGATCTTCTCCTTGGCCTCTTCCGTGTTGTCCAAGATCGAGGTGCCGTCGGTCACGCTGCCCAGGCGGTTGGTGACCCCGGCCTTAAACAGCAGGGCCTCCGCGAGCGAGGTCTTGCCCGACCCGCCGTGCCCAACCAAAGCGATGTTCCGAATCCGGTCGGCTTCCAATAGAGCCATTCGATACTCCCGACTGCATGTTCTGGGACCGGCGCGCGGCATAAATGCCGCGGCTCGGGCAGCCCCAAACTCCGGCTGCGACGGACGACCAGCGTCCGATCCAGCATGGTAGCGAAAGTGAGGAAGGCCCGCCAAGGGGTCAATTTCATCCGCTTGCGTCGAGGACGGACCCCTTCGGAGAGGTCGCGGGCGGGCTGGAATTCGGTCGATATCGTGTCCTATGCGGCCTATCCGACCCGGAACGGCGTTGACGGTGATGATCCTCGTCGCCTTCGGATTGCGCGTCGGTTACTGCGCGGCCAAGGGGACGCTCGGTCGTTCGCCGCAGAGGGGCTATCGCGAGTACGTGATGGCCGGCCAACGGCTACTCAAGCACGGAACGGTGGTCAGTCCGTTGATCGTCGCGGACGTGGACCGGATGCCGTCGGCACTATTGCCGCCAGTCTATGCGGGACTCGTGGCCGTCACGTATGGATTTTTCGGCGTGGAATCCGCCGCGGCCACGGCCCTTCTGCAGCTCGTCAACGCCGCCGCGGGGGCGCTCACCGTTCTTATTGTCTTCCTGATCGCGTGGAGCATCGGGGGACGACGCGCGGCCTGGGTGACCGGCGTCATCGCGACGGTCAATCCGACTCTCATCGGTTTCACCGACCTGATCTGGGATACGTCTTTGTTCACTCTGGGCGTTGCGGTCAGTGCGTGGATGGCCCAAGGGTTGTCAGCACGGGCCGCCGGGCCTCAAGCGTGGCTGGGGATGGGGCTGTGGCTCGGTGCGCTGGCGTTGCTCAATCCGGCCTTGACCGTTGCGTACCCGTTTCTGGTGCTCTGGCCGCTCTGCCGTTCGAGGCCCTGGCACGGATCGTCCGTGCGGCGCGGCGTGGGTATGACCGTTCTCGGCTGGTTGATGGCCATTACTCCTTGGACGGTGCGAAACTACGTTCACTTCGGCGAACTGGTTTACATCCGACACGGCTTCCCGCTCGAACTGTGGTTGGGGGTTTGTCCTGAAGCGGAATCGCAGGGTGAGGACGTGTATGCCCACGAGTTCCCGTTGAACAACGACGACGTGCAGCGGGAAGTCACCGCCATCGGCGAACGGGCATTCCTTCGGGACCGCGGTGATCGCGCCCGAGCCGCCGTCGCCGCCGACCCTTGGCGCTACGTTCGCTTGGCGACGATCCGCGCCGTGGACTACTGGACCGGCAGCATCTTCACGCACACCACGTCCGATGCGGGCCTCGCTCCGCGATCCGTGTGGCGCGCGGGAGTCATGTACTTTCTGATGGCCGAAGGAGTCGTGATGGTCTTCACCCTGTTGATCGACCGCAGGCTGGGTCGTGATCTTCCCTGGCTATTCGCCGCCGTGGCGGCGTTCTCGGTCGTGTATTGCCTCACCCACGTTCAGGTTCGGTTTCGCGCTCCGACGGAGCCGCTCATGGCGATCCTCGTCGGCGTTTTGGCCGCACGGGCTTTCGCGACAGTGACACGCCGCTGGCGCTCCTCGACGGCTTGACCCAGATCCGGCGGCGGCAACAGTCGCCGCCGGCGGGAAGGGAACACTGCGTTTCGACCTTGATGTCGGACGCGAGAGCCTTGTTCAGCTCGGCCATCACCGTTCGGAACCACGTGTCACATCCTGACCGGTCCTCGCCGAGCAAGCCGTGGCGCTTGTGCCAGTGGAACCAGGGACAGTTGTGGTGCCGGACAAAGGCGTCACCGCCCTCGCCTTCCTCGACGGTCACATCCTCGCGCATGCAAACGGAAGAAAAAGCGATGCATTGAGCCACCTGGACGGCCAGCGGTTTGTTCGGGTCGATTCGTTGCAGATAGGCCTTGGCGGTCTCGACTCCGGTGATCTCCTACATCTTGTCGGTGAGTTGTCTCGGGTCCAGTTGCGGCGCCAAAGCCAGGGCCGCCTCGCGCCAGGCGAAATGTTGAGCGCGGGTAATCTCGCAAAGGACTTTGAATCGCGTCTCGATGGGAACGTCCATGTCCACTTAGTACTACAACGCTAGATTCGCATCGGGCGGCTTGAAGGAAAGCCCGTTGAAACGGGCTGAGGGAGTTGGTTCGGCGTCGGGCGCGTAACCAGCCGTAAACGGCTGGCCTGAGGCGCCGCCTTCGGCGGCGGGAAGGCCGCTAAAGCGGCCTGAATCACGAACGCCCTTTCCGACCCCTCGGGACGAACTTGGCGTTGTAGTATTAGTTCACCTTGACAACGATCGCCAAGGCCGTGTCACCGGCGGCACAGCCCGTGAACAGTCCGTACCCACCCCCCGCCGACACGAGTTCCTCGATCAGTTCCATGACCAGGCGGGCGCCCGTCGGCGCCTGCGGGTGACCCCACACCAGTGAACTTCCGTAGCGGTTCATCGCCGTCAACTCGATGCCCATCTGCCGGGCGAAATAGACGTCGTTGACCGCGAAGGGGTTGTGCGTCTTAACGGCCTTGACGTCCTTCATGCGGACGCCGGCTCGCTGAAGGGCTTGGCTCGACGCGGGCACGTTGGCCATGGGCATGAACCCCTTGTCCGCACGTGCCTGTCCGTAGGAGACGATCCGAACCGCTACGCGGGCATCGCGGCTCAGCTCGGCGGCTATATCCTTGCTCGTCACGAGGACCCCGGCGTTTCCGTCGGCCGGGTAGGTCTGGGTGCCGTAAGTCACGGTCCCGCCTTTGAGCACCGGCTTGAGCTTGTTTAGTCCCTCAGCGGTCGTCGGAAAAATGCCCTCGTCGCCGGTGACGGTGGCGACGACTTTTCGTCCGGAGGCGTCCTTAACCTCCAGCGGCGTCACCATGAAGCGCTTTAGGAAACCGGCCTCGTTGCGCAACGCATCCTGGTACTGTTCGTATCGCAGAACTGCGGTCTCGTCCTGAGCGGTCCTGTCGATGCCGCACTTGGCGGCCACGTTCTCCGCCGTCTGGATCATGGCGTTTCCGGCGAACGGGTCGTGGCCGAAGTTGTCCCAGATCCAGTCCTCTTTCTCTCCGATCCCGCCGGCACCCAAAGGATTGGGGTAATAGATGTGCGGCGAGTTGCTGGTCCGGTCGCACAGCAGGGCGAGGATCGCAGAGTGCGTGCCTACTTCGATCTCGGCGGCGGCGGCGGCGATGACCTTCCCCGAAGTCGCACAGGCCTGACTAATGGTCGGCCCGGTGATGTTCGGGTTGCCGATCAGACCGGCGGCCCACGGCGCTCCGTAGAAACTGAACTGCTGGGGGACGGTCATGCCCAGGAACAAACCGTCGAGCCGTTCGGGGGATATCTTTCGCTCAGCGAGTGCTCGGACGGCCGTTTCGGCGGCGAACTTCAGCGAATGAAGATGACCGAAGCTGCCCTGCCACCGACAAAACGGCGAGCACCAATAAGCGCCGTAGGGAATGTACGCTTTCTCGAATCGCATGATCGTTGCATCCTACCGCGCTCGATGCCCGTAAGTCCACTCTCGGCCACAACCGACGCGACGATCCCGGGATGGCCCGCGGGCGCTCACTTCGATGGTCCGCAAGAACCGCCGAGCAAATAGTTGTAAAGCAACACTTCTCCGGCCGCCGCCAGCCGCGAACGAAACGGTTCAGCGCCCGTCGGTACGGTGTCGAAACGATGCTGTCCGTCGGGACCACCGGCGGGATCGAAAACACAGAACGTGGTTGACGCCTGATGAACGTCCATGCCAATATGGACCATCGCGTGTTCCTCCTGTTCGAGACACCCAAACCCGAAACCAAAACGACGGGTCAAGTATCCCGCCCCGGAGGATACGCTCATAGTTTCTCGCGGCTCGGCATGAGGCGGGACGCTCGCTCGCGCTCGGGGCTCAGATAGAATACCTTCCATGATGACCCCGCGGATGCGAGCGACGCTGCAGGTGGGCGACAAGGGATCGTTCAGCAAGACAATCACCGAAAAGGACGTGTTCGAGTTCGCCGACGCCTCCGGCGACTTCAATCCGTTGCACATCGACGAGGAATACGCCAAGCGGACCGTGTTCGGCCATCGCATCGCCCACGGCATTCTGACGGCGGGGATCATCTCGACGGTGTTGGCCGGCGAGATTCCGGGGCTGGGAACGATCTTCGTCGAACTTCACATCAGGTTCCTCAAGCCCGTTTACTTCGGCGATACCATGACCGCGACGGCCACGGTCACGGAGATCATCAATCCCAAGCGCGTACGGCTAATGGTCGCCTGCACGAATCAACGCGGCGAGGACGTGGCCTTGGGAAACGTCATTGTCGTGCCCCCCAAAGAGACGACCATCTCGATCTAGCGCGTCGTCGGTCGTGAAAGTCGGCTTGCCACAAAAAAAGGGCCCACCCCTTCCTTCGAGGAAGGGATGGGGCGAGCGATCGCTTGGTGGGCGGCCCCACTGCCACGGCGCCGTCAGCTCCGCCGCTGGGGAGAAAACTCGCCCCATGGGGCGACGGTCATGGCGTTACGCCGCGGTCGCGAACAAGCCTAGTGCTCCATCGCACCTAATCCTGCGAGTAGGTGTGGCCCAGCCGCCCCCGGCTGGGCAGTGGGGCACAGCGGAGGGCCGCTGTGCCACAAACAGCCGAACCCCGAAGTTTGGCTGCGACCGAGCACTAGGGAGCGTGCACGCCTTCCACGGCGAAAGCCGCTCCCGCCCCGTGACAGGTCGCACAGCCCTCTTGCCCGACTGCTAATGTATTGAGCTGCACATGCACCGCCACGGCGGACGAATCGTGACACGAAGTGCACGCGACCTTCCAAATGTTCACGTCGTGGCGCTCGATCGGGGTCTTCCACGCGTCTGTCGCGTGGCACGCCTCGCAGTTCTTGGCCCCGCCAGGCATCGAGGGAAATACCCCTTTGGAAAAATCGTTCACGTTTCCGGTGTCTGACGGCTGCCCCGCCGCGAATCCCACGATGTCGTATTTGCCGCCGTTCTTCACAACATCCAGGTTCTGCGTGTTGTGGATCTTGTGAATCATGACCTTCAGGTCGATCGTGTCCGGCGCGGGATCCTGCGTCTGCCCGGGAAGGACATTGGGCCGATCCTCCGCCCCGGCCACATGGCAAAGCACACACTCAGCGACTTCCTTACGTGAGTTTCCGTGGAACCGTAGGTCGCCATGGCAAGCGCCGCACTTGGCATCCGTGACGATACCCGCGTAGCCGGTCGCCGGCCCCGACGTCCCCACTCGGATGGCCATCAGCCCCGGCGGCGACGCCTCGCGATAGGTCGCATCCTCAAAGTCAAATTGACGATAGGCATACACCATGACCGTGTAGCTTCCCTCGTCCAGCGGTCGGCCGCTCAACTCGCCCCATCCGTCGTCGAAAGTAAACGCCGTCGAGTCATTCGGCGGCGGAGGATACGACGCCGGAATCGGCTCCACGCTGGTATAGGTGAACGGTCCCTTTCCGCTTGTCGGAACGCCGCCGGCGCCCTTCAACGAAGCCGCCGAACCGGTGGCCGGGATGACGTGCTGGTAGTTCTCCACCGGACCGGAGATCACCAGACTCGCGCCCGCTACGTCCCCGATATCCACCTGGTTCCCGGCGCTATCGAGTAAATCAAACGTGACCACGGGCACATCGCCGGGGCGGAAGAATCCCGCTCCCGTGCCGCCGCTGACGGTCAATACCTTGGCTTGCAGTCCGACGATGTTCTCCGGGCGCAACAGCGGCGGCACATGCAGCACGGCCGGATCTAACGCCGGGTTGGCCGCACTGTGGCATTGAATACACTCCCCGTTGTTGAACGTATGCGCGAACGTCCCAAGGAAAAGCGTGCGAAACGACGGATCGGAGAGTTGATCTCGCGTCAACGTCCCCGCCGCGACCGCCGTGTTCGCTGAATCCAACATCGTGCCCGTCTGCCAGTCGATGTCGTTGTGACACCCGCTGCACGCGAGACGGTTGGGGTCCTCGTACGCCCGTTTCTCCTGCGCTGCGCCGGCGTGGCAGGCCCCGCAGTTACGTGTTTGCTCATTGAAGCCGGTGCCGCCGGGCATCCTCGGAAACTCCACATCCGAAAAGTCATTTACGGACTCTCCGCGCCCGATGATGTCGTACCGGTAGGGGTCACTGCTGTTCCGCGTCGCCTCCACCGTCGGAAGTTCCGCGCCTCGGTGAATTCCGTGGATCATGTTTGCGAACTGAATACTCGTTCCCGGCGTTTGCTTCGCGGGATCGGTCGAGATGAGATCCTCCGCCCCATTCGTATGACACAGGACGCAGTTCGTCACGCTGAAACGGTTTTCTCCGTGAACCGTCAGTTGAGAGTGGCATTGATTGCAATTGGCCTGGAGCACCACCTGCCGAGCTTGGAGCGGCGCCGCACCCACGCTGAAATCGAACGCGGCGTCTCCGGCATCGCGGAGCGATTGCCCCTCTACACTGAACGTCCGACGCGCCTCGATCCCCACCGTGTACGCCCCTGCGGCCACCGACGTACCGGTCAACTCATTGTCCGCCGGACCGAACGCGTTCGAGTCATTTACTGGGGCCGCATAGGTGGTCGGAAACGTCTGGGCGAATGTGTAGGTATACGCGCCGCTTCCCTGGGACGTAACGTTGTCGGTCACGTCCCCTTCAGGGACGATCACGGATTGATAGTTGTTTGTCGGCCCGGAAACATAGATCGAAAACCGGTCTAAACTTTCGATCGAGATGGGATCGCCGTCCTTCGTCTTCAGCGAAAAAGCGACGCTCATGGGCCCTCCAACTTGCACCGGCTGCCCCTCGTTAACAGCGACGATGGCGACCACCGTCCCCGGCAGATCGCTCCCCGCGCTGAGGCCGGGAGGGCCTTGAGGACCCGGAGGGCCGGCTGGTCCTACCGACGGGGGTGCAACGAGCGTTCCACACCCTGCGGTGCCCGCGAAGCACCATGCGGCTATCATCGCCGCGGATGACAAGTCCCAGAACCGACGAACCGAAGTTCTTTTCCGTGCCATAGGATAGACTCCTCCCGCAGTCGCCGTTCGAACGGCGTTGGACAAGACCTACCCGTCCGGGTTCGGGTAGATGAAACCACGGCACGTACACCCCCGACCGCAAGGGGGTCACGAATCCGGACGCTCGGATCCGCCGTCGCGCCGCACACCAAGCTGTGATCCTGCCATAATACTGGCTTGTAGTCCACTGAAAACGATAGTGCCCTTCGCCGCGGGTGCCGGGATTCTCACCGCGGAGAAAGGGGGAGGCTTGCGGGGCCGCCAAATGTTAAGACGCGATGGATTCGCTTGGATGATCGGAGGAACCCATGATCGACCTTGGCCCACGGCGAGGCTTGTTTACGACCGGCCAACTGTTCACGGGTCGAGCAGCGCATGACCCAATTTTCGGGGAACGCCGCACCTGGGTTCGCCGAACACAGGCCGCCGGAGGACTCCGCTTCAGAAGTGGCCGGTGACGAGCGCTTGCACTACGATTCATCCCACGACTACATACGATAGTCTTACGAGCCCTCGCCGTCCGTGGGGCGGGGCGAATCATCAGACCACGGAGAACCGGGACTCGGTTACCGCGTGAAGCAATCTTGGGCGGGGTTCATTGTTCGATCGGCGTGGGCGTGGATCGTTGCCTGGGCGTTGGTGGCGGCTGCGGTGTGGTTGCCGGCGCCGCGGATTCCCACGTTGCTTAGAGACGATGCGACGGGGTTTCTCCCCTCGGACATGCCCTCGCAGCGGGCATGGTCGCGTCTCAAGGCGGAGTTCCCCGAAGCCGCACCCCGCAGCCGGGCAGCCGTCATCTTCGCCCGCGGGAGCGGTTTCACGGCCGACGACCGCGCGTACGTCGGCGGCCTAGCGCGGCGTCTGAACACGCGGAGCGAGGAGCTGAATTGGCGCCTTCGCGCCGTCGAAACCACGCCCTACCTGCAACCGCTTCTGGAGAGTCCCGACGGTGAGGGCGCGATCATCGCCGTTGATCTGCCGGCCGAGATGCTGACCCACAGCTCGGTGCGGCGGGTCCGCGAGATCAAACTGGAGCTCTTCGCCGTTCCTGCGCCGCCGGGCTTGCAGGTCGAGGTCACGGGCAACGCCGCGATGGGCGAATTGCTCGACGCCAAGGCCAAACACGACATCGACCGCACCACCCTGTGGGCCTTCGCGGCGGTGACGGCCATCCTCTTGGTTATCTACCGCTCGCCGATCGCCATGCTTCTGCCGCTGGCGACGATCGCCGCGTCGTTGATGGTCGCGCTGGGGACCGTCGGCTGGGCGGCGTCGTTCGGCTGGCCCATCAACGGGCTGGTCGAGATGTTCATCATCGTGCTCGTGGTCGGATCCGGCGTGGATTACTGTCTGTTTCTGTTCGCCCGCTTTCGCGAGGAGCTTTCGTCAACCGGCGGTGACCCGACGCGGGCCGTCGAAGCGGCGCTGACCCATTCAGGACCGGCCATCCTCGCCGCCGCCGGCACGGTCGCGGTCGGATTGGCGACGCTGGTCCTCGCCCGCAACCGCGACCTGTACACCTCCGGCCCGACGATCGCGTTCGCCATCGGCGTCGCAGCCCTGGCCGTGCTGACCTTGACGCCCTCGCTCATGCGCGTCGTGGCGCTTCGTTTGATTTCACCGCGTCGCAGCTCACGATTCCCGGAGCCGAAGGAAGGGGCGTTCTGGAGGGCCGCCGCCCACGTTGCGACCCGTTTTCCGTTGGGCGTCACGGCGGCGATGATCGCGGTGCTTGTCCCCACGTCGATCGTCGGAACGCGGGTCCAGTCTCTGTACGACACCGTCCAAGAGTACCCCGCGGAATCTTCCTTCGTCCGCGGCGCGCAACTCTACAGCAAGCACTTTTTCGCCTCGCAGGGTGTCAGCGACATGACACTGATCGTCTCGGCGGACGCCCGCCTCGACGGTCCACCCGATCTCGCCGTCCTGCGAACGGCGCTCGACCAACTACACAAGGCGCTCGACGAGCGGTTTCCGATCGCCTATCAACGCGATTTACAAGACCCGCTGGGGTCGGCGCGATCGCATCCAGACTCAGTGGCGGCGAGCGTGCGCCCGCTCCTGGCCGCCGGGTTCGGAGAGCGACTGGTCCGCGAGGCCTACGTCGGCCGCAGTGGGACCGCGACGCGGATCGACCTGGGGGTTCGCGTCGAACCGCGGACGGTCGCGTCGATGGAGCTGGTGGATCACGTTCGCGCATTGGCCGCGCAGATCATGGAACAGAGCGGGCTTAGGGCGGCGACGGGTGCTGCCCACGTCGCCGTGGACGTCGCCGGTGAGTCTGCGGCCTATGCCGACATGCGGCAGCTTCGCAGCCGTGATTTCCGGGTGATCGCCGTGGCCGCGTGTACCTTGATTTACCTCATCCTCGTGGGGTTGATCCGCTCGCCGCTGCAGGCCGTGATTCTGCTGGCGGCGACACTCTTGACCTACCTCGCGACCTATGGGGCGACGTACCTGATCGTGCACGCGATTTACGGGCTGAACGGGTTGAGTTGGCAGATCAACTTCTTGCTGTTCATCATCATCATGAGCCTGGGGCAGGACTACAACATCTTCGTCGTAGCGCGGATTCACGAGGAGCTGCGCACTCAGCCGCCACGCGAGGCGATCGAGATCGCCATCCGCAAGACCGGGCGGGTGGTGAGCGGCTGCGGGGTCATCATGGCCGCTACGTTCGCGTCGATGTTCTCCGGGTCGCTGTTAGTGCTGAAGGAGTTCGCCATCGCCCTGCCGCTGGGAATCCTGATTGACACGTTCGTCGTTCGCCCGCTGTTGGTCCCCGCCATGATTCTGCTGCTCTACGAATGGGCGCCGGCATGGCGGCGCAGGGGCAGGGACGATGCATCAGCGGTGGGGTGGCATGCCTAATATGACAGCGCTACGTTCGTTCCTTTCAACCGGGCGACACCTCATTTCAGAGCACCGGGCGCGAGCCCGGTGACAAAAAGACCCTGTCCGCAGGCTCGCGCCTGCGGCTCTGACGGCGATGTAGCGCTGTCATAGTAAGCCCGGGCACGCCGGGCGCGGGCATGGCGGCGCTGCGCTTGGCCATGCCACCCGATCACCAACTGCCCCACAACTTGCGACAGTTTTGTACATCCATCCCCACGGATTTCCCATCGGCTTGGACGAATGATCCGGTTATAGTCGTGCTCGGTATTTGTTCGCCCGAAGGGCGTCAGTCTACCGTACAAGACCGTCCGACGTTGCAAGCAAGAAAAGGAGAATCGCCCGTGCAATTCAAAAAAAGATCCCTGATGTTCGCCGCGCTCACCCTGTTCGTGGTTGGATGCGTCGAGCCGGAGAAAAAGGCCCAAGTTGGGGCGTCGGCGCCGCAGACCGCGGCGGCGAAGAGCGGCCCGACCGATTTGATCCCCCGTGAAATCCTGTTCGGGAATCCCGATCGGGCGGGGGCGCAGGTCAGCCCGGACGGCAAGCAGCTCGCCTTCCTCGCCCCGTTGGACGGCGTGCTCAACGTGTGGGTGGCGCCGAGCGACAAGCCCTCGGCGGCCAAGGCGGTGACCAAGGACACCAATCGCGGCATCCGCCGCTACTTCTGGGCCTACACCAACCAGCACATCGTCTATTTGCAGGACAAGGGCGGCGACGAGAACTGGCGCGTCTACAGCGTCGATCTGAGCAACAACAATGCGGAAAAGGACCTGACCCCCTTCGAGAAGGTCAATGCTCAGATTGAAGAGGTCAGTTACAAGTTCCCCGACGAAATCCTCGTGGGACTCAACAACCGCGACGCGAAGTACCACGACATTCACCGCGTGAACATCCGCACGGGGCAGATGTCGCTGGTGACCCGAAACGACGGGTTCGCCGGGTTCCTCACCGACGACGACTTCAAGGTCCGCTTCGCCCAGCGCATGACGCCGGACGGCGGCAGCGAACTCCTCAAGCCCGGCGACGGCGGGAAATGGGCCGACTTCATCAAGATCGGCATGGAAGACGCCCTGACCACGCAGGCGGCCGGTTTCGACAAAACCGGTAAGACGCTCTATCTGATGGATAGTCGCGGCCGCAACACCTCCGCGTTGACCGCCCTGAACCTCGATACCAACCAGCAAACCACCATCGGCGAGGATCCCCGCGCCGACGTGGGCGGAATCCTGATCCATCCTACCGAGAAGAACATCCAAGCCTATGCGGCCAACTATCTTCGCAATGAGTGGCGAGTGGTGGATAAGGCCATCCAGGGCGACTTCGACTACCTGCGCACCGTGGCCGAGGGCGATTTCACCGTCGGCAGCCGCACGCTGGACGACAAGAAATGGATCGTCGTCTACGTGATGGACAACGGTCCCGTCCGCTATTACCTCTACGACCGCGGGGCGAAGAAGGCCAATTTCCTTTTCACCAACAACCAGGACCTCGAAAAGGCGACCCTCACCAAGATGACGCCGGTGATCATCAAGTCCCGCGACGGAATGGACTTGATCAGTTACGTGTCGCTGCCGGCCGCCGAGCGGGCGAGCGGTTCGACGCCGCGTCCCTCAAAGCCGTTGCCGATGGTGCTGGACGTCCACGGCGGACCGTGGGGCCGCGACGCCTGGGGGCTTAATTCCACCCATCAGTGGTTGGCGAATCGCGGATACGCGGTGCTCAGCGTCAACTTCCGCGGCTCGACGGGGTTCGGCAAGAAGTTCATCAACGCCGGCAACATGGAATGGGCCGGCAAGATGCACGACGACCTGATCGACGCGGTCAACTGGGCGGTCAAGGAGAAGATCGCCGATCCCAAGAAGGTCGCCGTCATGGGCGGCAGCTACGGCGGTTACGCGACACTCGTAGGTCTGACGTTTACTCCCGACGTCTTCGCGTGCGGCGTGGACATCGTCGGGCCGTCGAACATCGTGACCTTGCTCAACACGATTCCGCCCTACTGGACGCCCATGATCGAGATGTTCACCTCGCGCGTCGGCGACCATCGCACGGAAGAGGGGAAATCGTTCCTCGCCCAACGCTCGCCGCTGACCTTCGTCGATCGGATCAAAAAGCCTCTGCTCATCGGCCAGGGGGCCAACGACCCGCGCGTCAAACAAGCGGAGTCCGATCAAATCGTTAAGGCCATGCAGGACAAGAAGATCCCCGTGACGTACGTTTTGTTCCCGGATGAGGGCCATGGGTTCGCCCGACCGCAGAATCGGATGTCGTTTAATGCGGTGGCCGAGGCGTTCTTGGCCGAGCATCTGGGCGGGCGGTATCAGCCGATCGGAACTGACTTCAAGGGATCGACGATCACCGTACCGACCGGTGCAACGCAAGTGCCCGGCTTGGCGGATTCGATCGGTTCGTCGGGCAAGACGGACTGACGCGACGGGGCCACTCCTGGAGCATCCCCCCTTGGCAAGGGGGGACTAAGGGGGGTCGCCCGCGCATCACAACGACCTTCACCTGACCCCGCCTCTTCTCTCGCCGATGCGAGGGGAGGGGCGGGTCTTTTTAGGTGTCAATATGTGACACCACGCCGCGCACCCAATCGTCGGTGGGTTGCGTCGTCTCAGGGAAGTTCATCACACAACATTTTGGCCCCAGCGGCCGCCAGACGGCCGGATCGGTCGGGCCGAAGAGGGCGATCGTGCGCACTCCGGCCAGGGCCGCCACATGGGTCATTCCGGCGTCATGTCCGATGAACGCATCCGCCCCTGCGACCAAGTCCGCCGCGTTTTCGACCGATTCTTCGTAGATCACCGGTGCGGTTCGTTCCAGTCGCCGCGCATAATCCGCTCCGAAGCGTTCCATTTCATCGGGGCCGATCATCCAAGCGGCCAACCATCCCCGTTCCTTTAGCGCCGCGACAAGCCCTTCGAGTGCATCCGACGGACAACATTTTGCAAGTCCGCCGCTGCCGGGATGGCACAGGACGATCCGACCCGTACCAACGCCGATTCGTGAACGGAGACGATCGCGCAACACCCGTCGGTCGCGGATTTCGAGTTGAACGCTCGCGGGCACGTCGACGGCCATGCCGTAGCCGCGCAACTGGTCCGCCCATTGTTGAACAATGTGCTGTGCAGTGGCTTGTGTGGATTGCGACGGTCGCGGGTCGACGGCGACGACTTCACGACGGAATACTTCCGCTAACCGTCCGGAGACGACTTCCGAAGGGCCGCCGAGGAAGCTCACGATGCGCTCAAAACCGCACAGGAACTCGATCGTCCGTTCCGGCACGTCACCGCTCGCGTTGTAGAGGTGGTGAGCGCCGATCTCCTCCAGCGACCAGGCCTCGTCGATGAACCCGTGCCGCTTCGCCCACTGGACGATCGACGATCGCGCCGCGACCGTGACCCGCGGGTTGCCCCACGCCTTTTTCATGGGGGCGATGAGGTGCAATGTGAGAATGCAATCTCCGAGCGCGCCGGCGTGAAGGACCAGGATGGTCGGTCGTGATGGGGGCGCGGTTCGCACCGTCGGGTGATCCGGAACGGTCAGTGCCGGTCGGAGCGTGGAGCGGAAGCGACACGACCCGGGCTGATCCGCTCGCTTCCGCTCGCGGCTCTGACGCCGCCGCTCGCGCCTTTCTCGGCGGATTCGATCCACGCCCCGCCGAGGACCGTATCGCCGTCGTAAAAGACGACGGCCTGGCCCGGCGTGACGGCGCGCTGCGGCTCGTCAAAAACCACGCGGACCCCCCTCAGTCCCCCCTTGGCAAGGGGGGATGCAGGGGGGTCGTCGAGCGTGTGGATCGTCGCGGGGACGGCGTTGTGCAGATAGCGAATCTTCACCTGGGCCTCGAAGCAGTCGCCGAGTCCATCGACCAGCAAGTTGACACGATCGGCCACCAACGAGGGACATCGTAGCGCCTCGTCGTCCCCCACCGTCACGCGGTTGTTGAGCGCGTCCAGTTGCGTCACGTAGATCGGCCTGCCCGCGGCGATGCCCAGCCCCCGGCGCTGCCCGATGGTATACCGGCCGATCCCCTTGTGCCGCCCGACAATTCGACCGCTCTCATCGACGACGTCGCCCTCCACGAATCCGTCGGGGCGGCGCTCTCGCACCACGCGGGCGTAGTTGCGATCGGGAACAAAGCAGATTTCCACCGAATCGGGCTTGTCGCGGTTCGGCAGGCCGTACCGCGCCGCGATCGTTCGGACTTCCGTCTTGGTCAGCTCTCCGATCGGAAACATCACCCGATCGAGAATGCTGCGGCGCAGCCCGAAGAGCACATACGACTGGTCTTTCTGAGCGTCGCGACCGCGGAGCAGCGTCGGCCGACCGTCACGATTGCCGATCCGCGCATAATGACCGGTGGCCACGTAGTCCGCCCCCACGGCGTCGGCGTAGTCCATCAGTTTTCCGAACTTGAGCCGGTCATTGCAGACTACGCATGGATTCGGCGTCCGCCCCCGCGCGTATTCGTCCGCGAAGTAGTCGATGATGCGATCGAATTCGTCCTCGAAGTTCAGCGCGTAAAAGGGAATGCCCAGCATCCCGGCCACGAACCTCGCGTCGGCGGCGTCGCTCGCACTACAACATCCCTGATGAGCTCGCCGCGTGGCACTGTCAGCGACGACACCGGCAGCGGTGCCGGTGTCGTCGCTGACAGTGCCACGCTCCTTCGCCCCGACGCGCATGAAAAGCCCCATCACCTCGTATCCCTGCTCGACGAGCAAGCAAGCGGCCACGCTCGAATCCACCCCACCGCTCATGGCCACGACCACTTTATCGCGTGCTTTCGACATCGCGATCTATCCTACTCCCCTTGTCCAACGGTCGCAAAGAACCTGCGTTTCGTTATTGCTGCGTGGCTCCACTGAGGAATAGAATCCTTAATGGATGCTGCGCCGAACAATGCTCATCATTCTGGGCTCGTTGGCCTGGCTCTCCGCCTGCGCCGGGCTCCTGTCCGAGATGGAGGATCCGAGGACCCCTTGGCTCTCACATTCACCGTTTCCGCTCTTTCACAGGGATAGATGGTTGTGCTTCGCTTGCGATGGTGGGCTAACCTCAATACGGTTCACTTAAGGCGCATAAAACAAGCCCCACAAAGACGATAGAGATTCGGATGGAGCCGAAATCTTTCTATCGCATTGGAGGCTTGAACCATGTCGAGTATCGGCCAAGGAGGGCCGAG
>Ga0315274_10005921_pt1 | contig 17879 bp, 17 predicted proteins | sample YL17G02_20_MG_FD_203700 | JGI IMG/M metagenome (GOLD analysis project Ga0315274, IMG submission 203700) | Sediment microbial communities from Yellowstone Lake, YNP, Wyoming, USA - YL17G02_20 | ecosystem: Environmental > Aquatic > Freshwater > Lake > Sediment | place: USA: Wyoming | collected...
TTAGCCTCCGGGCCGGGGATTTCTATTACACGGTCGGGCGGGGGCTCGCCTTCAGCCTTCTCAAGACCTTTGAAAAAGAAGGTCTCGAATACACCATCGACACGACGATCGACGGCGGGAAGATCAACTACGGCGGGAATAAATTCGAAGCCTGGGGGGGGTGGGTCGACCGGGAGAGGACGACCCGGGACGCGCCCCTGGTCCGGGACCTGGTCGGAGGGTTGAGCGTCGGAACCCGCCTCCTGAACTTCGCCGACGTCAACCTCAACGTCGTCGGGGCTCGGCTCGAGCCGGGCTCCTCGCTGGGGAGCCGGAACGTCTCCATGGAAACGCTGACCTTTGCGGCGCCCAAGATCGGCGAGTTCGCCAAGTTCTACGGCGAAGCCAACCTGATCCAGAAGGAAAAATTCTACGTCCCGAACACGATCTACGGCCACGGCGTCTACCTCGAGTCGGGGCTGTTTTTTAAGAACCTGACCCTCCAGTTCGAGTTCAAGGACTACCGGGATCTCGACTTCGAGTACAACCGGCCGCCCCTGCTCGAGAGCGAACAGCTGGCCGTCGTCGCCAACCAGTTCGTGACCTCGGCCAAAGACACGACCGGCGCCGCCGTCCGGGCCGACTGGTATTTTTCGGGGGCCTCGACCCTTCTCTTCGCCAAGGCGAGCTGGATCGACGACCAGCCCGGCCACTTTCCGCGCACGATCACCCACCTCTTCAGCGGCATCGAGAAGAAATTCAAGGACTCGGGCTGGTTGACGCTCATCGCCGGCTACCGGAACGAGGAGGCCTCCTCCCTGGTCTTCTACCACACGGCGGGCCGGACGTTCCATTGGCAGGGCAATTTCAACTATCCGCTGTCCGGGCGCCTGAGCCTCGAGCTCGACATCGAGGCCAAGGACTTCGACGGGACGGTCCCCTTCGGAGGGACGTTCGTCGATTACTACGAGCGGCGTTCCTATCTGTCCCTCCATTTCTCCCCCCTCTTCATCCTGACCGTCCTCTACGACCGGACGGACGACCCCGAGATTTTGGCCGTCAAGGATAAGAAGGATTGGTGGGGGTGTCAGTTCGAGATCAAGTTCTCGCACGCCAAGTCGATCCGTTTCTACTACGGTTCGAATAAGGGGGGCGTCAAGTGCGCGGGCGGCGTCTGCAAGTTCTTCCCGCCCTTCGAGGGGCTGAGGATCGACGGCGTCCTCAGGTTCTGACGCCGGGAACGGCCCCCAGGCGGGAATTTGAAAAAGTAACGAAGTTCAGGGTTGACCCTTAGAGATATTTCTTGAGTGTGGGCTCGACCTCGGCTTTGTTGTAGCCCTCCCGCTTGTAGCGGATGGTCCGGTTCCGGTCGAGGATGTGGGGGAGGGGGATCGAGCTTTTCCGGAAACGGTTGTAGACGGAGTGGCTGTTGTCGTCCAGGACCGGGAAGGTCAGCTTGTAGGTCTCGGACCAGGTCTTGGCGCTCCCCTCGATCACGCACAGGATGTAGACGAATCCCCTGTCCTTGAGCCCCTGGTAGAAGGACTCGGCCGTCTCGGCCTTCTCCCGGCAGGGCCCGCACCAGTCGGCCGTGAAGTCGAGCAGGATGACCTTGCCGTGGTAGTTGGACAGGGTCAAGTCGGCGCCGTGCTGATCCTTGGCCGTGAAGTCGAGCGCGATCGCCCCTTCCTCCGTCCCGTAGCTCGCCGCCGAGGCCGTGAAGTTCAGGTCGCTTCGGGCGGCGGTCCCGAGTTCGTAGTTGGAGGGGCTGAAGACGAATCCCGGCCGGGAAGGCGTCACGATATAGCTCCCGCCCGGGAGGTCGTTGAAGCTGAAACGCCCATCGCTTCCCGTTGTCGCTTTCTTGGAGGCGTCCCAGGACAGGAAGACATCGACGGCCGGGAAACCCTGGCCGGCCTGGCTGACGGCGCCGCTGAAGCTCAATAAAGACCCATCGGGCCCGGTGCTTGTTGAGGTCTTGCAGGCTCCCAGGACAAGGAGTCCGGTCGCGACGGCGAATAGGCCGAGCCGCTTCATCCCTTTCACGATGCCTCTCCTTCGGGGATCGTCAATCATCAGTATAGATAAAGCTCCGGGCTTGTCAACCGGAGGTCCTCAGACTGCCTTGTCCGGCGCCGGGGCGGGAGCGGCCGGGGCCTTGGCGCGCAGGAACTCGTAGCCGATCGATCCCAGGGCGCAGGAGTCCACGCATTTGAGGCAGCGGATGCAGTCCGGCGAATTGGGCTTCTTGTGGACCTCGATATCCAGCGGACAGGACCGGGCGCACTTGCCGCAGGACGTGCAGGTTCCCTCGTCGATCGTCATCCGGAACACGGAGACTTTGTTGAACAATCCGAAGATGGCCCCCAGCGGGCAGGCCGTCCGGCAGAACGGTCTCATGCTGAGGACCATCCAGGCCAGGAACAGGACGAGGACGGCCATCTTCCACTTGAACATGAAGGCAAGCTGGGCCCGGATCCCGGAGTTGAGGGCCGAGAGGGGGATGCCGGCGATGAGCGTCCCGTCGGGGCAGATCCACTTGCAGAACCAGGTCTGGCCGTAGCCGTACTCGTCGACGAGGAGGAGGGGCAGGGCGAAGACGAAAAGCGCGGTGATGACATAGCGAGTGTAGGTCAATCCGTGCGGGATGCGGAGCTTGGGCGATGGGATCTTGTGGACGAGCTCCTGGATCAGGCCGAACGGGCAGAGCCAGCCGCAGGGGATGCGGCCGACCAGGCTCCCCACGGCGCCCAGGAATCCGATAACGTAAAACCCGAACTGGTGGACGGCGACCGAGAGGTTGAAGCGGAGAGCCGCCATGAAGTTTTGGAGGGCGCCCACCGGGCAGGCCCCGATCGCGGACGGGCAGGAGTAGCAGTTGAGGACGGGCAGGCAGGTCCCCTTGATGCCGCCCTGGAATATCTCGCCCTTAAGCCAGTTGGGGAGGTAGGCGTTGAAGCCCAGGGCCGCGGCGGCCTGGACCCATCTCCGGGTGCGTTGTCTGGCCATGGTCGTGCTCCTCGGCCCGGGCTCAGCCGATTCCGATGCAGTCGAGGCAGATCGTCACGGCCTTCTCGAGCACGGCCGCGAATTCCCCGAGTTTGAGGCCGACCAGGATCAGCACGACCGACGCGGCGAACAGGATCCAGGGCAGCTTCCGCTTCATTTCGCGCCTCCTCCGACCAGGGCGCCGACGCCCTCATCAAGCTCCGGGACCTGCTCCTTCTTGAACCCGATATGGGCGTGGGTGATGACGCCGGCCGCGTCGATGATATAGACGACCGGGATCTCTTGGACTTTATAGCGGCCGGCCATATCCTTGGTTGTCTGGACGACGTCGGCCCCGGCCGCTTGATCGGGAGGATCGGACAACATCGGGTAGCTGATCTTGCACCTGCCGTAAAAAGGCTTGACGACCCTGGAGCCCTTCTGGTCGAGGGCGATCCCGAACAGCCGCAGTCCGCCCTCGGCCTGGCCGGCCTGGGGTTGATACTTCCGGTGAAGCTGCTCCATGTAGGGCATGGCCGCCCGGCAGGGGACGCACCAGGTCGCCCAGAAGTCGACCAGGACGCAGGCCGGATAGGTCTTGGTTTGCTCCGGCTTTCCGTTGACGAGCTTTGCCTCGATCAGGCAGAGCCGGCCGTTCTCGAGGAAGACCGTATAAGTCACGTCGTCGACCCCCTTGAGGCTGAAGGGGACGAGGCGGTCGCCCTTGGCCAGGATGCCGAAAGCGGCCGGGGCCGCGGCCAGGACGACGAGCAGGAGGACGACGAGTCGTCTCATGAAGGCTCCTTGGGGTTGGAAGTCTTGGGCCCGATCTCGAATCCGACGCCCAGGGCGAACTGGAAGCCGCCGATGTTGGCCTCGATGTCCTGGGGCTTGACTTTGCAGTGGGTGTAGCCGGCCTGGAAATCGACAAGAATGCCGCTCGAGATCTCGAGGCGGGCTCCGGCCTTCGCGCCGAAGCCGAGGCTCCCCTTTTCGACGACTCCGATGACGCTCTTTTCTTTATACTGGAAATAGCCCAGCCCGGCCCCGAGATAGGGATGGGCCGGACCGACCGCCGGGAGATCGTACTTGAGTCCGGCCAGGATCGGAACGATCCTGAGCTTGGCTTCCTCTCCGGTCACGGTCAGCGCTCCCGTCTTGCTGAAGTAGTCGGCGCTCGTCCAGAGGGCGAACCGGCCCGCCAAGCCGACGGTGATCTCGCCTCCGAAGCAGAGGCCGCCGCCGTAGATATCCTTGAAGGCCGTCTCGGTCGGCTGGAAATAGACGGCCTTGACCTCGAAGACGAAAGCCTGGGCGGCCGGGGCCGCGGCCAAGCATACCAATCCCAGGCATGCGATCAGCTTGAGCGTTTTCGTTTTCATGATGTGTCTTTCTCCCTCCCCTGAAGCCGCTATTTTTTCGGCGATCCCCGGCCAGGCCGGGGCGGTCTCAGCGGACTACGATCGTCGCCTCCTGACCCTCCCGGCCCGACTTGTCGACAGCCACGAGTCCGTAGGCATAGGTCTTGTCCTTCTCGACCCGGCGCTGCCGGTATTCGGTGGTCGAAGCCTCGACTTCGGCGAGGAGACGACGCGTTCCTTCCTCGGCGAGATAGATCCTGTAGGCCCGGATATCGACGTTGTCGGGATTCGGCTGCCAGCTCAGGACGTTGATGTATTCGGCCGAGATGGCCCCGCGGTTGAGCTTCTTGACCCCGGCCGCGTTGAGGGGCGGATAGATCGTCCGGAGGAAGCCGGCCGTCAACGACTTGTCGGAGTCCAGCAGGACGGTCAATGGATTGACCGTCCCGGTCGCGCTTCCCGTCCAGCCCGTGAACGCGAAATGGGAATCCGGGAGCGCCGTGACCTCGACCCGGCTGTTCACGACATAGGAATGATTCCCGGGCGCGGGGCCGGTCGTGCCGCCCGTCGTCGCGCTGAGGCTGAGGACGAAACGGCTCGACTGGCGATAGCGGAAAACGCCGCCCCCGTTCGTCCCGACGAACAGGGTTTTAGTCGTGGGATTGACGCCCAGGCTGAGAACGTTCCGGGCCGGCAGCGTGGCATTGAGGTCCGTCCAGTCCTGGCCGCGGTTCGCGCTGGTAGAGACGCCGTCCGGGCCGGCGATGGTGACGGAAGAGGTTGTGACGGGATCGATAGTGATGCAGGCCGCCGGGGTGTCGGCCAGCTTGGTCCAGGCCGCACCGCCGTTCTCGCTCCTGAACAGGCCGCCGTCCGTGCCGGCATAGACCGTCGCCGGCGTCGAAGGATCGACGGCTAAGTCCAGGATCGGGTCGGCGAAAATTCCGGCGCCGAGTTTGGTCCAGCTTGTCCCGCCGTCGAGCGATTTATAAAGGGCTCCGGCCGAGTTGATCGTGCCGCCCAGATAAACGGTCCCGTCGTTCGCCGGGTCGATCGCGACGGCGAGCGCCGCCGTGAGGACAGAATCGCCGGCCGCGGAATCCGAGACCGAGAACGTGTCCCAGGTCGTCCCGCCGTCGAGGGTTTTATGCATCGCCATGACCTGAACCCCCGACGCGTTCGCATATCCGGCGATGAACAGATGGTTGGGGTTGCGCTCGTTGAGAAGAAGGTCCTTGAAGCTTTGGGTCATCAAATGGTCCCAGCTCTTGCCGCCGTCTACAGACCTGTAGACGTCATCCGCCCCTCAGCCTCCGGCCAGAATGTAGAGCTTGTCCGGATTCGTCGGGTTGACGACGATCCGCAGGACTTTGTCGCAGCGATAGAAGTCCGGCAAGCGTTGCCAGGAATTTCCGCTGCTGAGGCTCCGGTAGAAGCCGTCGGCTTGGAACTCGATGTAGACGGTACCGGCCGAGGAGGGAGCGACCCCCAAGGCCGGGATGATGGAGGCCTGGATGCCGGAGTGGGCGGCCGTCCAAGTCTGGCCGCCGTTGGTGCTCTTGTAGATGCCGCCCGTGGAGCCGAAGTAGATCGCCGGAGCCGTGACGACGATGTCCGTGCCGGTTCCGAACAGGCCCGAAACGAACTCCGTCCAGTTGACGCCCCCGTCGATGCTTTTATAGCACTTTTTATCGTAACTGGCGTAGAGGATGTTCGGATTGGCCGGGTCGACGGCCAGCGAGTAGCCGAAGGCGAATCCGTCGTTCCTCTGCCAGGTCCGGCCGCCGTCATCGCTCCTGTAGATTCCCCAGCTGGTGGCCGCCCAGACCTTGTCCGGGTTCGTGGGATGGACGAGTAAGGCGTTGACCTGGTCGGCGATCTCGGTCCCGATGGCGGACCAGGACGCCCCGCCGTTGACGGACTTGTACATCCGGTACGAGACGGCGATTCCGGTCGAGAAGAAGCCGGCCAGGTAGAGCGTCGAAGGGCGCGAGGGAGAGACGGCCAGGGCCGTCGCCGCGCCGCTGTTCGAGCTCGCGTTGAACTTGACGGCCGTCCAGGTTCGGCCGCCGTCCGCGGACTTGTAGAAGGCCATGCAGCTTTTTCCGGTCGCGACGCCGTAGGATCCCGTGGCGTAGATCGTATCCGAATCGGCGGGGTGGACGGCCAGTTTGCCGCCAGCGGAGAATCGTTTGGCGCCGAACGCGAATTCGATCCAGGACGTCCCCTTGTTGAGGGACTTGAGGATGCCCGTGTCGGTCAGGATGGTGAGGACGTTGGCGTCCCGGGGGTCGAAGGCCAAATCCCAGGACGTCTTGTCGAACGTCGCCCGGCGCTCCCAGCTTCGGCCGCCGTTCGTGGTCCTGAAGACTTGGCTGAATCCGGCCAGCCCGGAGAGGGCCATGAGCTCGTTAGGGGAGGAGGGGCTCAAGGTCAACGCCGAGATGCTCCCTCCTTCCGGCCCGAGCGCTTCCCAGGCGGGGGCGGCCGGCCGCTCTTGGGGAGCGGGCGCCTTGGCTTCCGCGCCGAACATAAGGCCGAAACATATCGGGAGACATAGGCCGATGGCTCCGATTCTTCTCATAGCTGTCTTTTCCTCATGAAATTCCTGCGAATTGGCTCCATTATACAGAGAAGAAAAAGGGGGCGCAACTCGGCCCGTCCGGCCGGGGCACGCTCTCGCCTATCCGGCTCGCTTGGCCTGGATCTCCTTCAGCTTCCCGATGAACGACGCGTCGATCCAGTAGATGTCCGAATCCCCGTTCCGGGGGGCCTTGAAGAAGTCGAGAATCTTCCGGATCGTGACGGGGCCGGAGGCGAAATCGAGGGGCCGGGACTTGGTCGAAGCGAAGAAGAAGTATGTCCCGTCGGGGGAGAGGGAGCAGGAGCTGGCCGAGGCGCCGGGAAAGTTAATCTCCGGGCCGAGGTTGACGGGCTCGCTCCAGCGGTCGTCGTCGCTCCGGAAGAAGATGTAATAATTCGAGAGGCCGGGCGTTACGCTGTCCTTCCGGCCGTCGACACAGGCGACGAGGAAACTCTCGTCGCGCGAGATGGTGGCGTTGAAGATGGTCTCTTTTCCGTTGACGGGCGCGGGCAGCGGTTCGGGAGTTCGGTATCCGCCGTCGGCCGGCCGCGCGCGCATGATGGTCGGCTTCGAGCCGTCCGCGCCGGAGCGGGTGAAATAGAGCGTGCCGTCACGGGTCAGGGAGGGATAGAATTCGCCCTCTTTGGTGTTGATGGGAGCGCCGAGATCATAGGGTTCGCCCCAGCTTCCGTCCGGCTTGCGGTCCGCGGCCCAGATGTTCTCATGGCCCCAGCCGGGCTTGGGCGCCTCCCCGGCCTGGGGACGGGTCGTAAGGAACAGGATCCGTTTCCCGTCGGCGGACAGGCAGGGCTCGAAATGGAAATAGTCGGGAGTGGCGGCGAACGACGCTACGGCGGGCTCGGTCCAACGACCGTTTTCGAAGCGCGCGGCCATGATCGTGACGATCCCGCCGAAAGCCAGGCCGTAGTAGATCTCCCGGCCGTCAGGGGTCATGGCCACATCCCTCTCCGTCATTCCGGTCGAGACCAGGCCCGGGGCGAACAGCGCCGCCTTGTCTCCCGGCGGCTTCTGGCCCAAGTAGGGGGAGGTGTGGACGGGCGTGAACGGAACCTGGTCCGTGCCGAACGAGAAGTGCATCTGGATGATGACCCAGCGGCCGCCCCTCTTTTCGAGGACGCCGGTCCAGCGGGCATTGTCCCATCCGGTCGGACGGCCGTCCCATTCGCCGTGGTCGTCGAGGAGGGCCGAGTACCAGGCGACGTCGCCGGCGGGCCCGAAGCGGATCCGGAGGTCTTTGACCTCGAAATCGAGGGCCTTGAATTTATCGCTTTTCCAGGTCGACCCGTTCGCCGACGCTAAGCCCCGCCTTTCAAGGCGGGGACGAGAAGCGCGGCTCAGGGTTAACCCTGAGCAAGCCCCGGCATTCATGCCGGGGAGTCGAAGGGTCGACTCGGCGAGCTTCTTGAAGGCTTCGAACCCGACGATCGTGCTCTCGGTGTCCGGATGAAAGATGAAAAAATCCGGGTCCTGGGCCATGGATTCGTAGAGGAGGTTGAAATCCTTGTTCAGGGCCCAACCGATCGAGGCCCGGATGGTCCGTTCCACGGCCGCGCGATCGGCGTCCTTCGGGGCGTCAGCGGGCAGGCTCCGGTTTCGGCCGGCGGCGGCCAACAGGCAAAAGAGGAAGAGAATCAGAACGATTACAGGCAGGAATTTTTTCATGGGCTGGAAACCTCCGCCCTAAAGCCAGCCGATTTCGTGCCAGGGTCGTTCCCTAATGGCGAGGTCCAAGAACGTAAAAGAACTTATCTTTGGGGGGCCTGTTCGAAAAAGAGAGTCCGAGTCTGACATAAGAGGGGGTTGACATGCGGCGGTCTATTTAAGAGCGGCGGTGGAGAAGATAGACGAAAAAGGGCGCGCCCGCGGCCGCGGTGATGATCCCGATCGGAAGCTCGGTCGCCGGGAGAAGGGAACGGGCGGCCAGGTCGCAGAAAACGAGGAAGACCCCGCCGGTCAAGGCCGAAAAGGGAAAGAGATGACGGTGGTCCGGGCCGATCCAGATCCGGACCCAGTGGGGGACGATGAGCCCGACGAAGCCGATGATGCCCGAGACGGAGACCGCCGAGGCGGCCAGGATCGTGGCCAGGACCAGGAACCCGCCCCGGACCCGGTCGACCGGGCAGCCCAGCGAGCGGGCCGTTTCGTCGCCGAGGGAGAGGAGGTTCATGTCGCGGGCCAGCCATTGGGCGACCAGGAGGCTGGCCAGGACATAGGGAGCCACGACGCCGACCTGGTTCCACTCGGCCAGGGCGAAGCTTCCCAACAGCCAAAACACGGCCTGCTCGAAGGAATCGGTCCGCAGGAAAAGGAGAAAGGAGGTCAGGGCCGAGGCCAGCGCTCCGAGCGCGATCCCGGTCAGGAGCAGGGTCTCGACCTTGAGGACGCCGCGCCGCCGCGAGAGGAGGTAGATAAAGGAGACGACCAACAGCCCCGACACGAAAGCGAACAGGCTTTGGGCCGAGAAGGCGGCGAAGGAGACGCCGAGGCCGAGTTGGATGGCCAGGACGGCCCCGAACGACGACCCCGACGAGACGCCCAGGACGAATGGATCGGCCAGCGGGTTCTGGAAAAATCCCTGGAGAATGGCTCCGGCCAGGGCCAGGCCCGCGCCGACGAAAAAGGCGAGGAGGGCCCGGGAGAGGCGGAGGTCGACGACGATGACGGCCAAATCCCGATCGCCCTTGCTGACGAGGCGCCAGAGATCGGACAGGCCGGTCGGGACGGGGCCGATAAGAAGGGAGGTGAGGAATCCAACCAGGCCGAGGACGATCAGCCCCGCGAGAAGGATCGTTCGTCTTTTGCGAGCCGTCATGGCTCCGATCCTTGAAGGGCGGGATGGAGGATGAGGACAAGCTCTTCAAACGCGTCGACGAGGCGGGGCCCGAACCGGCTCGCTTTGTTCTCGTCGAGAAAACTCATCCGCCCGGCGGCCACGGCCCTCAAGTGCTTGAGCCGCGGCTCGGTCCGGAACCAAGCGGCCGCGCGTTCGAAGTCCGCCTGGGTCTTGGCCATAATGACGACGACATCCGGGTCCCGATGGAGGATCTCTTCCCGGCCGAGGAGGACCCACTTCTTGGGGATTCCGGCGGCGATGTTGACGGCGCCCGCCCTTTGGATCAGGGCGTCGAGGAAACTCTCCCGGCCGCAGGTCCATAGGCCCTGGCCCTGGAGGCTCAGGAAAACTTTGGGCCTATCTGCGCGGCCGCGCAGGAACGCTTCGACCGCCTTGATCCGGGCGTCGAGCGCCGCGGCGTGGGCGCGGGCGGCCTCCTCGCTCCCCGTAACGAGGCCGATCTTCCCGATCGTTTCGAGCAGCGATTCGAGCGAGGTCGCCGGCTCGAGGCTGAAGACGGGAAGGCCGAGGCTCCGCATCTTGCCGAGGGTCCGGACCGGATTCCCCCGGAAAGCCAGGATCAGGTCGGGCTTGAGGGCGCTGATCTTTTCGAGGCTGGGATCGACGAGTCCGCCGACCTTCTCCTTCGCCAAGGCGCCGGCCGGATAATCGCAGTAGCGGGTCACACCGACGATCCGATCCTCGAGGCCGAGCGCGAACAGGATCTCCGTGACGTTCGGGGCCAACGAGACGATGCGCCGGGGCGGCGGCCCGATCGTCCATTCATGACCGAGGTCATCTCTGATTGCGCGGGACTGGCCGGCGGGGAGGGCCGAGACACCGAGCGCCAGGGCGAACAGAAGCGCGACCTTCCTCACTTGCATGGGGCGTCCTCGTCGGGCGGGATGAGCGAGACTTCGGGAAGCGAGGTGCGGGCGTTCCGGCGGACGTCGACTTCGGCTCCGAAGACGTCGCGGATGAGTTTCCGGGTCACCAGTCGGCGCGGCGGGCCCTGGGCGGCCAGCCGGCCTTCCTTGAGAAACAGGAGCCTGTCCGAAAACAGGACGGCCAGGTTGATGTTGTGCTCGGCGCAGAGGATGGCCGTCCCCTTTTCGCGCCGGAGGAGGCGCAGGATGCGGTAAACCTCGAGCTGGTAGGCGACGTCGAGGTGGGTGCTGGGCTCGTCCAGGAGGAGGAGCGGGGCGTCCTGGGCCAGGGCCCGGGCGATGTGGACGCGCTGGCGTTCTCCCCCGCTCAACCGGCCGAGCGGCTTGGCGCGGAGGTGTCCGATCCGGGCCAGGTCCATGATCTCGTCCAGGAAACGGGATTCCACGGCGGAGACGCGGCCGAACCGGCCCAGCTGGCCGTATCGGCCCATCAGGACGACCTCCTCGACCGTGAAGGCGAACGAGGCGTCGGGGAACTGGGGAACGTAAGCGATGGAGCGGGCCATGAGACGCGGGCCGAGGCGGCTCGCCTCCCGGCCTTCGACCGCGACCGAACCCTCGATCCGCGGGATCAGACGGAGGATGGCCTTGAGCAGGGTCGATTTCCCCGAGCCGTTCGGCCCGAGGACCGAGATGAACTCGCCCCGCCCGAGCGCGAAGGATATCCCCTTGATGACGGGGCCTTCGCCGTACCCCGCCTCGAGGCCGCGGACGTCGAGGATGGACACAAAAGCGTCTATTCGTAGACTAAAATTTCGACTCGCCGGTTCAGAGCCCGGCCCTTGGCCGTGGCGTTGTCGGCGACGGGGGCGCTGCTGCCGAAGCTGATGACTTCCATCCGGTGAAGAGGAATGTGGTGCTTTTTGTAGAGGTAGTCCTTCACCGCCTCGGCCCGCTTTTGGCCCAGGATCAAATTCCATTCCGCTTCGCCCGTGCTGTCGGTGTGGCCCTGGATTTCGATATAGACGCCCTTGTTCTCGGCGATGAGCGCTTCGACGAATTTGTCCAGGGTCGCTTGGGCTTCGGGGCCCAGCGCGTAGCTGTCAAACCCGAAATTGGCCCCCTTGCTTCGGTCCGTCTCGCGGAGGATAAGCGTTCCCCGCACCGATTTTTTGATCTCGTCGATCTGGCCGCCCACGGCTTTAAGCCGCGAATCCTGCTGGGCGATCGCATCCCCGATCGTGGTCAGCTTCTCGTCGTGCTCCTTGATCCTCTTCTGGTTTTCCTCGACGGCCTGCTCGACGCCCTCGACCTTTTGGTCCAGGGTCACCATCTCTCCCCGGACGTATCCCTTGGAGGCGCAGCCCGTTCCGAACAGAAGGCCGGCGACCAGGACGATTCCGAGGAGACAAACCGTTCGTTTACGAATCATTGTGCCCTCCCGATTCAATAAAGTGGCCCTTTCAATCCCCTTCGCGGGATTCCCCGCTACGGGGACAGGTGCTCCAACGACTGCAAAGGCTAGATCCCATAGATGTAAGTCCGTGGAGCTTCAGGAAGCCCTATCATAGCGTACAGTTTTTTCGATGTACAGCCCGGCATTTGTTAATATCCCTCCCTTGTCCTCACCTTGGTATTTTTTTTCGGAGTCGTGACCCGGATCTGCCTGTACTCATCCGTCAGTTTTTTGTAGGACGTGTAGCCGAGGATGTACTGGCGGCTCAGCTCATCCTTGATGTCGCGCAGGGCCGCCGTCACTTCCTCGGGTGTCCTGGTGAAGAAAGCCTTCCCTCCGGTCGCCCGCGAGAAGCGTTCCAGGGTCGCCGCGATGCCCGACGGCGTCGCGGCCGGATTCTTTTTGAGCTTCCTCAGGGCGTCCTCGTCGAGCGGGATTTTTATCCCGATCGTATAGATCGGGACATCAACCTTCCGCGCGACCGCCAGGGCCTGGTCGGGCGAGCATTGACTGTCGTTTTCGACGCCGTCGGTCACCAGGAGGAGGGCCCGCTTTTCATATCGGCCCTTGTTGGCGAATTCGGGCGAGACCCCGACGGCGTCGTTCAGGGCCGTCTTGCCGTAGGGCTCGGTTTTTTCCAGGACCGCCCAGACCTCTTCCTTGGAGGTCGTGTGCCGGGCCGCCACTTCGACGGCCCCGTCGGCGAAGATCAGCAGGGACACCTCGTCCCTGGGCTTAAGGATCGAGAACAAGAAGGGACGGAGGCAGGCCTTGATCTCGGTGAGTTTGTCCTGGACGGTCATGCTTCCGCTGACGTCAAGGAGGATGGTCAAGCTAATGGGCGCCTCGGAGTCGTATCGGAAATAGGTCAGTGGCCTCTTCCGGTTGTTCTCGAAGACGGCGAAATCCTTCTCGGTCAGGTCGTTGATGTAGTGGCCGCCCCCGTCCTGGACGGTGACGGCGATCGAAATGGCGATGACCGAGATATCGACCGATAACCCTTCCTTCTTGGCGTCTTGCCGGGGATAGGGGCCGGGGCCCGCGCCGATCAATCCGGCGCAAAGGCCCAGGGCGATCAAGGCGGCTCGCAGTTTCATTTCCATCCGCACATCCCTCCTCCGCGCTTCCCCATTACTTTTTATCCCCGAACCGGGTTGGATGTCAATCTCGCCCAGGGGCGGCCGGGTCGATGGGTTGACTTTTCGGGGCCATGAATCTAAGATAGGGCATTGAATTCGGGCCCCGAGAGGCCTCGCGACCATCCCAGGACAACCCGAGGACGATGGAACACTACGACTTTCAAGCGATCGAAGCCAAATGGCAGAAGGCCTGGAGCGACAGCGGGGCCTTCCGCGTGACCGAAGACCCCGTCAAGCCGAAGTTCTACTGCCTCGAGATGTACCCCTACCCTTCCGGCCGCATCCACATGGGCCACGTCCGGAACTATACGATCGGCGACGTCATCTCCCGGTTCAAGGTCATGAAGGGCTTCAACGTCCTCCACCCGATCGGCTGGGACGCGCTGGGCATGCCGGCCGAAAACGCCGCCATCAAGCGCGGCGTCCATCCCCGGACTTGGACCCTGGAGAACGTCGGTCACATGAAGACCCAGCTCCAGCGGCTGGGGATCTCCTACGACTGGTCGCGGGAGGTCAACACCTGCCTCCCCGACTACTACAAGTGGAACCAGTGGATTTTCCTGAAAATGTTCGAGAAGGGGCTGGCTATCCGCAAGGAGAGCTGGGTCAACTGGTGCCCCCAGTGCCGGACCGTCCTGGCCAACGAGCAGGTCGTGGCCGAAGGCTGTTGGCGCTGCGAGACCAAGGTCGCCCAGAAGAAGATGGAGCAGTGGTTCCTCAAGATCACGGACTACGCCGAGGAGCTTCTGACCGGGCACGCCCTCCTGGCCAAATGGCCCGAGCACGTCCTCCTCATGCAGAAAAACTGGATCGGGAAGAGCTTCGGGAGCCTGGTCTCCTTCCCGCCGGCTTGGGACCGGAGCCGGGGCATCGAAGTCTTCACGACCCGGATCGATACGATCTGCGGCGCCACCTTCCTCGTCCTGGCCGCCGAGCACCCGATGACGGCCGGGCTCGTCGCCCGCTCGCCGCGCCGCGAGGAGCTCCAGGCTTGGGTGTCCCGGGTCATCGCCCAGTCCCGGTTCAAGAGGGATGACGCGCCCGAGGAGAAGGAAGGGATCGATACCGGGGCCAAGGTCGTCAATCCCTTCACCGGACGCGAGATCCCGGTCTGGCTGGCGAATTACGTCCTGATGGATTACGGGACGGGCGCCATCATGGCCGTGCCGGCCCATGACCAGAGAGACCACGAATTCGCCCTCAAATACGGCCTCGACATCAAGACCGTCATCCTGCCCGAAAAGGATCAAGAAAACGCCGCCGAGCCGGGCAAAGCCTTCGAGGACTGGGGCGTCCTGGCCGACTCGGGCGAATTCACGGGCCTGGGCTCGGCCGAGGCCATCGTGCGCATGAACCGCCATGCCGAGGCCAAGGGCTTCGGCCGGCAGAACGTTATCTACCGTCTCCGCGACTGGGGGATTTCCCGCCAGCGCTACTGGGGGACGCCCATCCCGATCATCACCTGCGACGCCTGCGGCACGGTCGGGGTTCCTTACCAGGATCTTCCGGTCGAGCTTCCCTTCGATGTGCCGTTCACGGGCGAGGAAGGCTCGCCCCTGGAAAAGGTCCCAGCTTTCGTCAAGGCCCGCTGCCCTAAATGCGGAGGCCCGGCCCGGCGCGAAACCGACACCATGGACACCTTCGTGGATTCCTCCTGGTACTTCTTCCGCTACACGTCGCCGGAACGGACCGACCTGCCGTTCGCCCCGGAGGCGGGCCGCTACTGGATGCCCGTCGACCTCTACATCGGCGGCGTCGAACACGCCATCCTCCACCTCATCTATTCCCGGTTCTTCACGAAGTTCCTGCGCGACCTGGGCCTGACTTCGGCCGATGAGCCCTTCCCCCACTACCTGGCCCAGGGCATGGTCACCAAGGACGGCTCGGCCATGTCCAAATCCAGGGGCAACGTCGTCGACCCGGACGAGATCGTCCAGACCTACGGCGCGGACGCGCTCCGCCTCTTCATCCTGTTCGCCTCGCCGCCCGAGAAGGAGTTCGCCTGGACGCGGGACGGGGTGGAGGGTAGTCATCGCTTTCTGAACCGGATCTGGGGGGTCTTCCAGGAGAACCTGGATCTCTTCGACCGGAAGACGGCGCCGGCCCCGCTCGACGCGGCGGCGGCCGGACGGTTTCCGCTGGCCCGCAAGGTCCATCAGACCATTCGCAAAGTCAGCGACGATATCGGGGTCCGCTTCCATCTCAACACGGCCATCTCGTCCATCATGGAGCTTACCAACCAGATCCGGAAGGACAGGGACGCCCTGCGCGGGGATGACGCGGGCCGGGCCGTTCTTAGACTGTCGATCGAGACGCTCGTCCTCCTCCTCGGGCCGTTCGCCCCGCATCTCTGCGAAGAGCTCTGGAGCCGGATGGGCCGGCCGGGGCTTCTCTTCCGCGCGGCCTGGCCGGTCTTCGATCCGGGCTTGGCCCGAGACGAGACGATGACGATCGTCGTCCAGGTCAACGGCAAGCTCCGGGACAAATTCGAGGCGGCGCCCGACCTGAGCGAGGACGCGCTGGCGAACGAGGCCTTGGCCCTGGACCGGATTCGGGAGCTCCTGGGCGGGCGGGCTCCCCGTAAGGTCATCGCCGTCAAGAACAAGCTCGTCAACTTCGTCATCTAAGGAGTCGGCCGAAGGGATGAAGACGAAAATCCCGCTTATCCTGGCCCTTTGCGGGTTCGCGGCCGCCTGCGGTTATCACCTGCGCGGCACCGGGACTTTCCTGCCGCCCCACATTAAGACCCTGTACGTCCCGATGTTCAAGAACGAGACGACGCGTTTTCAACTTGACCTCAAGCTGACCCAGGCCGTCGTCAACGAATTCGTGGCCCGAAGCAAGGTCGAGGTCTCGACCGACGAGGGCAAGTCCGACGCCGTCCTCCTGGGCGATATCATCACCTTCAACGTCTACCCGATCGCCCTGTCCAGCCAGGGCGGGGCCGACCGCTACAACATCACCGTCGTCGCCAGGGTCGTCCTCCGGGACAAGGTCAAGAACCGGATCATCTTCGCCAATCCGTCCTTCCTTTATATCCAGGAGTACGAGGTCTCGGAGGGCGCCGATTTCGAGTCCATGGAGACCGAGGCCATCGACCAGATCGCCGAGAAGTTCGCCCGAAGCCTGGTCATGACCATGCTCGAAGGATTTTAAGGCGGTGCGCGGGGATCCGTTCGGGCCCGACTTCAAGGCGGCCAAGCTCGTTCCCTGCTACTTATTCTACGGCGTGGAAACCTTCCAGGCCCTGGAGTTCATCGACCGGGTCCGGGAGCTCCTCTTCGCCGGCCGGCCCGCCGAATTCGGGGTCGAGCGCTTCTATATCCCGGAAACGGGCTGGCGCGAAGTCGTCGATTCGGCCCGGACGACGGCGTCCCTGTTCGCCGACTGGCGGATCCTCATCGTCAAGGCCGAGGCCAAACGGTCCAAGGCGGAAGACGAGGCGCCCGAGGGCCCCGCCTCCGAGGCGGGGCGCCGCTCCAAGGGAGGCGAGGAAGCGCTCAAGGATTATCTGGCCGCACCCTCGGACCGGACCGTCCTGATCATCGTCCTGGCCGGCCCGGTCAAGAAAACGCATCCGATCGTCAAGCTCCTGTCTCCCTTCCCGGAGACGACGGTCGTTATCCAGGAGCTTAAGCCGCTCAAGGAGTATGAGGCCAAACTCTGGCTTGAGGAAAGGGCGGCCCGGCTCGGAAAGCGGATCGAGCCCGAGGCCCGGGACCGGCTGATCGAGGTCACGGGCTGCGATCCGGCCGTTCTGGCCGGCGAGATCGAAAAGCTGGCCCTGTTCACGGACGAGCGGCGGGTCATCAAACTCGACGACATCGAGCTCCTCTCCGGCTGGGTCAAGTCGTTCGAGGGCTATGAAATCGAGAACGTTCTTTTAGCGGCCGACATCAAGCGCGCCCTCCTCGTCCTGGACCGGCTTTTCCGGGACGGACACCGGGGGGAGGAGATCGTGAACCAGATGACGCGGTTTTTCAGGGATCTGCTGATGACCAAGCTCCAGCTCCGGGAGGGAAAGCCGCACAGGGAGATCTTCGCCGAGCTCAAGCCGCAGATCTCGTTTTCTTTCCGGAAACTCTACGAAGAGATGTCCGGGAGGCTGTTCGGGCTGGTGGACAGGTTGTCGTTTGACGACCTGCGCGGCCTGCTGGCCGGGCTGCGCCGGATCGACGAAAGAATCAAGACATCGGACAGCTCCCCGCAGGCGCTCTTGGAGCGATTCGTGGTTGAGTACGGCGTCGCGGCCGAACGGAGAGGGATTATTTCCCCGGGGCGGCTGTCAGGAGCCCGACCTGCCGACTGAGGCGGGACTTGGTGCGGCTGCCCGTGTTGGGCTTGATGGTTTTTTTCTTGACGGCCATGTCGATCATCGAAAAAGTCTTGGGGAGGAGGGCCCGGGCTTTGTCTTTGTCCTTGGCCTGGATGGCTTCGCGGAGCTTTCGGATCTGGGTCCGCAGGGCCGATGTATTGCTCTGGTTGACGGCTTTGCGACGGAGGCTGCGCTTATGCTGCCGGATCGCGGATTTGTGTCGGGCCATCTGTCTCTCCTTTGGGAAAGCCGTATGATAGAATACAAAGCTCCTGTTGTCAAATCCTCGACTCCCCGGCCTGGAGGCCGGGGCCGG
>Ga0315274_10005923_pt1 | contig 17875 bp, 20 predicted proteins | sample YL17G02_20_MG_FD_203700 | JGI IMG/M metagenome (GOLD analysis project Ga0315274, IMG submission 203700) | Sediment microbial communities from Yellowstone Lake, YNP, Wyoming, USA - YL17G02_20 | ecosystem: Environmental > Aquatic > Freshwater > Lake > Sediment | place: USA: Wyoming | collected...
GCCTCTGGAGCCTCTGACGAGAGTTCGAATCTCTCCCGGGCTACCATCGCTTGAGCGGGTAGAATACCGTTTTAGGGGTCCTGGGGGCCGTTTCAGCCGAGGAGTCGCTGGGCATGACGCAGGGTCTTCCTCACAGATCCTATATTCTGCCGTGATTCATAGACTTCGCCTCAGGGTGGTCTGGCTAGCTGGGCTCGGTGGATATCCAGGCGTCCCAGGTGTAGGTCCCCGCGGCCGCGGATGATGGCTCCGTTCGCTTCCCAGGTCAGCGTCCACCCGGGTGGCAGATCGGCTATGAGATACACGGTGACACTATAGTCGTTCAAGTTGTAGACAGTAAGGTCTTTGGTGACATTGACGCCCCTAGGCAGCGTACCCCAGTTGAGGCGGGTTCCATTCTTCCATTCACTCGTTTTCACCTCCTCCGCCTGAAGCGGTTCAAGATGGAGTACCTGATTATTGTCTCGAAGCTCTACGGGCTCCCGTCGTCCTGGCCGGCCCGTGCGGCCACCCTCCGAGGGACGTACTGACGAATGAGTTCAGCCATCGCGCTTCTCCTCCCCTTCGAGGATCTCCCTCTTCATCTGGTCCCGGAGGGCGGCGGACAGCGCCCGTATCTGGTCGTTCTCCCGGGCGGCGGGGCCGACGTAGACGGCGTGGGGACTGGAGAGGGCCTGCTTGGTGAGGATCTCCTCGGGGTTCATGCCCCAGGCCCGGATGATCTCCTTCAGGGCGTCTATCTTGCTGATCCGGGTCCTGGGCCGGACGCTGAGGCCTGCGGCGTGGTAGATGTTGCGGAGGAACTCGACGCCCTTCATCTTGACGTCGTGGTACGTCGAGACCTTGTGCCCCATCATGTACTCGATGTAGTCCCGGTTCACGCCGAGGGCCGCGAGCTGCGTCCTGAAGTACTTGCGGATGCTGTGGACCCGGAGATCGTATCTGGGGCCGTCGCCGTCCTCGATGAGCCCTGCCTCCCGGAGGAGGTTGTTGACGATGCTGTGGACGCGGCCCTCGGTGATAGGGCGGACCCTGACGGAGTGGCCGTCCCTGATGAGCGGAGAGTCTCCCTGGATCTCCTCGGGCGGCGTCCGTCCCTCGGGGCTGCCTGCCCGCCGCTTCTCCAGGTAGAGGCGTAGGGCCTCGGCGGCCTCCTCCCCGAGGAAGGTGTCATAGTCGGCGTACTTGCCCTTGGTGATCTCCGCCTCGACGTGGACGTGGACCGGTACCTGCCTGGCCTCCAGGTCGCGGCGGACATGTCGGTACTGGAGCCTGACCAGGGTCCCGACTCTGAACCCTCCGAGGGCGAGCAGCAGGATGATGACGCGATCCCGGAGTGTCCCGAGGTCGAGGAGCCGCTGGAGCTCCTCCGGCCTGGGCGACCTGTCGGCGTAGATGACGCGTTTCGACAGTCTGTAGAGGAGCTCGACCCGGAGGCCAGCGGCCCGGTAGAGGGCCTTCACACTCTTCACGTGGTTCGAGATGGTGCCCGGGGCGAGGTCCTCCGCCTGGAGGTCGCCGACGAAGTCGTCCAGGGCCTTGGCGGCCAGCTCCATGGCCCGGGGATTTGGGACGCCGTCGAGGTCCCTGCAGGCGGCGACGAGCTCGTCGGGGGTGCGGCTGGCCCATGCGCAGTAGCGGTGGACGCCGTAGACGTACTGGTAGAGGGTGGCGGTGCTGCCGGTACAGTGTCGGAGCAGGTGCCTGGCGACCTCCGTCAGGGCGGGGCTGCCCAGGGTGAACTCGACGAGGGCGGGCATCTTCCAGGAGAGGGCGTCGATGACGTACCGTCGGAGCCTCTCCTCGCCCGGGCTGGCGGGCTCCGGTAGGGTCAGGACGAGGGGGGCCTTGAGGCGACGGCCCCTGGGGCTGTGCGTCACCTCGACTGTTTGAAGCTGTTGGATATCTGTCATTTCTTACCCCTCTTACGTGTAATACAAGGTAGGGGTAAAATATTTAAGCCCTTCCATACAAATAGGAAAGGAAGGAAATGTAAGATGTCGGAGAAGATTCTAGACGTGGGGGCGGTGACGACGAAATTCCAAATCACGCTCACCCAAGCCGTTCGGGACCGTTTCAACTTCAAAGTCGGCGACCGAGTTCTCTTCTTGGAAAAGGATGGAGAGCTGATCGTTAGGAAGACGTGACACCTACTCGACAAAGCTCTCCATCTCCAGTATGTCGGCTCTGAGGATGATGAGGCCGGTGCCTCTGAGGCTGCCGCTCCTCATGCTCGGCGGCGCCGTGTAGCGCTCCCAGACGAGGCGGATGTGACCCTCCTCCTCGTGGTCAATCCAGCCGACCGTCTCCTTCTCCACGGGCCTCTGGAGCTCGGGGTCCGCATCGCGGAAGAGGACGTGGTCCAGGTACCGGACGTAGACGAGGGCCCCCTTCTTCACGTCAGGCCTCCTTCATAGCTCATGCCGTCGCCTCCTCCTCGGGCCCCGGCCGCCGCGGCCCCTCCCCGCCCCCTGAAATGGCCCATATATCCAGGTGTTCCTCGATGAGCCCCCACCCGATGGGCTCCGGGTAGCTGGGCCGACCCACCCGGTTCTCGTGGAAGCGCCACAGCGCCATGAAGAGGGCCCCCGGCCTCCTCGAGGTCGCCGCGGTCCCCGACGAGCTCCTCGAGGCGGTGGTGGACGGCCCCCATCACGGGGTCCATCTCCTCGGCGTTGAGGCGGTGCCTCCGATCGGAGAACTGGCCCATATCCTCCTCATCGTGACTCATGCTTCCCTCTCCTACTCGGATGACGCCTGCATCTCGGGATCCTGAGCCTCCGTGGCCGGCTGGCTCCAGTCTGGGTTTCCTCCCCCGGACTCGACGGCCTCACGGTTGCCACCTCCAGTAACCACCCACCTGCTGGAAGGCGTGGCCCTCCCTACGCAGCCTGTCCAGCAGCTTCCTCACCTCCTCCAATGGGAGATCTGGGCCGGAGGCCAGGTCATCAATTAATATTGGTCCATATTGGTGGAGTGCCTCGGAGACCCGTCTCAGCTTCTCCTGATCGATGTCGGTCCCATCTGCCTCGGGCGGTGCAGGTGTCCCATCTACAAGGAAGGGCCCCGCGCCCACGGCGCGGCCCACGAAGCCCAGGGCATCCGGCCTGGGGCGGAAAACCCGCCGATCCGTCTCCAGGACTTTGAGGATCTTCTGGGTCACGTCGTCGCTCCACCCAAGCTCCTTCTCGGCTGCGCCGTAGAACGCCATCTTCGTGATGGACTCGCCGCCGTTCTCCCTCTGGAGGCGGACGCCGAGGGCCTCACCGGACTTCAGCATCACCTGGAGGGTCTCCGCCGCGGCGGGTGTCCCGCCTGTGGAGGGAGGTGGTTTTTCTTCATGAGGTTTTTCTCCCTCCTCCTCGCCTCGATGGTCACCAGGAAAACTCCCAGAAGTATCGTCGGTAGCTACGGTAGCGTCGGCGGATACGCTCAGATAGCCTCGGAGATCTCGGCCCTTCCCCCAGTCATCCTGTCGCTTCAGGTCACCGACACTTCCGACGCTTCCGATGGTACTTATGTGAATTAAACGGTCCTTCTCACGGTACCCTCGCTCGACCTCCAGGCCGACGGCGGACAGCGAGGGGGCCAGCTCGTTTAGTACCCTGGAGAGGACATGCGGCTTCTTTGGCCATGCCTTCTGCCTGGTGCTGATCTTCAGCTCATTGGCCTCGTCTTCCAAGGCGGTGTAGAGTTGGGAGGCTGTCCCGCTCCAGCCATCCGGGTTAAGCTTCATGAGTAGTATGAGAGCGTCGGATATGGGGCTGGCCCTTACGGACTCCAGGTTCTGAGCATCGATGTTCTCTTGGTAAGCGTCGAGGAAGTGCTGTGGATCAATGCCCAAGGCCTTGGTTATGGCGAGGCCCCATATGGTGTAATCCGCCATTCTATAGAGCTTAGGAGGGTTGGCCTTGGAGTAGAAGTTCATCGTCTTCACCAAGAAGTCCAGTATAGCGCCTAGGATCTCGGGGCGCTTCCGCTCCAGGATGGTTTTGAGTTCCTTCTCTGTCTTCTGGCGCTCCTCTGGGATGGCATCCAGGCCGAGGAGAAGGCTACGTTGGAGGAGGTCGCCCCGCTCGGCGGCTATGTTTATATCGGTGAATCCGATGCATCGGTGGTACTGGCAGATGAAATCCTCATCGTCAGTGTAGAGTCGCCGCTTGCTGACCCCCGTCCCTGTGACGGCTCGGCAGAACACGTTGCTCTGCCAGTCTGGGAGGTGGCCCACGTTGTCGTAGAAGGCGCACCAATTATGGTCCAAGTTCTGGATCAGCTCCTCGTACCTTGTGGGGAGCGAAAGAAGATCGAGTTGGCTAGGATCGATGAGGAAGCGGATGACTCGCAGCGCCCAGGTCTTCCCGGCACCCTGTGGGCCGTAGAAGATAAGCACCACATGCGGTATGTCGGGGACGAGGTAGGTGATAACCGCCACCACGTAGAGGAGCTGGTCGCCCAGGTGGGTGATATGAGCGTAGTCTAGCAGCGGGGCCAGCGAGCCGCCGCGGATGGGTGTGGGGAGTGGCTGCTGATGGCTGTAGCGGCGGAACAGGATGGGCGGATGTTTCATAACCTCCCAGCCCACCCGGGTAATGTGCACGGCGTCCCACGCCTCGTTGCAAAGATCCAGCCAGATGCTAGCATCCTCACCGGGGGCTACACGGTTGTAGAGCCGGTGCTCCGGACCTTCGTTTGCCATAGCCTCCAGCACGTTTAGAGCTGAGGAGAGGGCCTCGCTGTTAGGAGCCTTCTCCCGGTCTCGCCAGAGCAGGCCACTCAGCCATATCCTGGTCTCCTTGCCCCGGAGCCTCATGGTGACCAGTGTCTCACCTCTACAGATCTGGATGTAGGGGTCCTGTCTCTCGTCATGGAACAGGGCCACGCTCTCAGCCTGGGCGAGCCTGACAAGGGCGCTGGCCTGACTCTCTCTCTCCTCCGTAGCCTCCTTCTCCTCTCCGGACAGCCTAGCTGGAGTCTCTTCCCTCCTCGGACAGCCCTGACAGCCCTCCTCGTTCCACCCGAGGTCCCTGCGCAGGGTCTCGCACCGGGGTGGCTTTAACCCGGCGGCTACCTTTTTCTTCGCCGCGTCTATCTGTCCCTGGGTCTCGGTCCGGTCGTAGTCGTCGCAGCCCCGGTAGAAATTGTGGAGCTCCTCGTCATCGGCGCCGTTCAGGATCAGGATGTCCAGCGTATAGAGCCGGGCGTGGTGGGGCATGGTCCTGAGGGTTACCCTATCGAGGTGGGGACCCATACACCGCCAACGGGTGAACTCATACCGCCCCAAGACCTCCTCCAAGAAGGCGAGGGTGTCGGCCGGCATCCGGTCGTCCCGGAGGATCGGGGCCTGGGTGGCGGTGCGGTACTCTCCCATGGACCCGTCGGCTCTCCGGATGGCGCCGGCCGTGATAGCGAATCTTCCCGGGCCTTCGAGCTCGGTGTGGAGTGTCTCCTTAAACCTGTTGCTGGTCACCGGCTGCTTGCAGAGGAAGTACGGCCGGCCGCCTATGTTCGGCGTCTCGACGGTCATAGTCTCCGCCCTTGCCCCAAAACGCCTTCTCCAGAGCCCATAAACCCAGGGGACATCGAAATCGATGGCCCAGAGGTCACCGACGCCGGTCAGGTAGCCCCAGCACGTAGCCCTTCTCCCGGCCTCCTTGAACAGGCGGTGTACATCCTCATCCGTCTGCTTTCTGGTCTGCCACTCCGTCCACATCTTGGCTGTCGGCCTCTTCTTCTCATCGGCGAAGAGGATGTTCAGACCGTGCCGCTGACGATGCTCATCTTTCAGGGCATCTTGCAGGAGCTCTTCACCCGGAGCGTCTCCGGGTCCTTCGTCTCCATCGACGTCCTTGGCGCCGAGTTTATCAGGGTCCCCTCTATGATCTATGGCGGGTCACCTCCTAGTGCTGAAGTCAAAGTGGCGCGCACGCGAACGGTTTTCTTCTCCAGACTCTCCTATTTTCGTATCTCCCTGGTTGTCTGTTCAATCGAATCGAACTCCATCTTCTTCCTGATATTCCGTACATCTCTCGAAGCTCTCCAAAACGAGATAGGGATATCTCGGCTCACCGGTCACCTCTTGACCTCCTTCAGGATCTGGGGAGCCTCTGTGGTGAACATGGAGTTGTAAAGTTCTGGAGTGTCGCGCTTCAGCTTCTCCCGGATGGCGTCCCTGACAAAGTCCGAGGGGGTGACGTGGGCGTCCCTCCTAAGATATTCATCTATGATCTCGGCGAGGGTCTCCGTGACCCTTACCGAGATCGTTCTCAATCTCTGCGTTCCCATCCTAGTACGCTCCTGTAAACTATAGTAAATGCTATATCGCAAATCAGCAAAATGATTTATTTGAAAGAATTCGCAAGTTCGCAAAAGGAGGAATAATAAAAAACGTCCAAAACGTCCTATAAGACAAAACTCAGTTCCGATCTTGAAATAGTCATAGCTTTATTGAATCATGGACAACTATCCCCTGAAGAAATTAGTGAGAAAACCGGTATAGATTTATCAACGTTCTACAGAGACAAGAAAATATTAATTGAAAAAGGGGTTATTTACAAAATAGAAGACAAATATGTCATCTGGACATATGGGGAAATAGATAGAAAAGTTGAGGACGCCCTTAAAGAACTCAAAAATGAAGAATATATTCAAGTGACACTCTTAGATATCGCCAATAAAGTATGTAGCACACCGGAAGAAATTGGGAAAGTCGCATTTCGCTTGGCATCCAAGTATAGTTTAAAGATAGGCGAGAAAAACATCATAAAAGCGGACATATCCATAGTTCGGTAAGACACTGAAGAGTGACGAAATTCCGGCCTCGGCGGTAGCCCTCTTTATGCTCATAGTTTTCCTACGGATAATCTTCCTCTTCTGGGTCCTCCCCTCCCTTCTATAATATAGGGAATTTGGATAAACCGGGCCGAACCCACCAGCCGATGAGTCCATATTTTATGGGTTTGTTGGCCTGTGGGCTGGACTAGGGAGGAAATTGGAGAGGTTGTTGGGCTAGCCAGAGAAGAATAGGCCAGAAATTAGAAGACTTACTAAACTTGGTAAAACTTTCAAAATCTCTCATCGAGCATGGGGGGCCCCATCGAGGCAGAAACTAGAGGGACTACAGTAAAGATTTGAGTAAAAAGGCCGATGAGGAATGTGATGCCGAGATTCGGGATTCCACAATCCAATGGGCTGCGGCACCAGCGCCCAGGAGCTTTAGAGAGATTCAATTTAAGAGCGAGTAAGTTTCTTCCTCTTTCTTACATTGAATGTGTTGGAAAATGACATACGGTTTTCAAGGTTAACGCGCGCATTCGAAAAAACTATAGAGGTTTCGGATTAACCTCTAAATCCCCGTCTTTCCTATCCTTGGATATTTAAAGGGTTAAATGCCTCAGAAAAAGAAAAGTGGGTTAATCCGAATCCTCTATATTAAAATAGACATTATTTCGCGGGCGCGAATAAAAATTTAATATGCTTAAACATTATAAGAGGATTCGGATTAACCCATAAAATTCGGTTTAAGATGGGCCTTCCTTTATAAGGGCTTAAATACACTGACAACCCGAGACGAGGTTAATCAATATCCTCTATAATACTATTAATGAAAAACGTAGATAAAATAAAAGAGGATTTACTGGAGTTATACAAGAAAGATTATCTTGGAACCGAGGAATGCAAAAACTGCTATCTTCATGGAACAGTGGATCGGAACACATACTGGAATCTTGGAGCTTCTTGGACAATTAGTAATCCAAAACTAGCATTCATTGGTAAAAACACATGGGGACCAACGGAAGATGCTGGAAAACTTCTTGAACTATACAAACGCATCTATGACTATTACGACTCCGAGACGGGCGAAACTACGGTAAATTCTCGATACTGGAGAGCTGTGAAAAACATCTCTGAGAAGGTTCACGAACTTCAGCCGAGTAAAGAATTTCTAAAATATATATTTGTTAGCAACCTCGCAAAATGTGGAGCAGATTCTGAGCATCCGAATATTGTTACTTCGAAGAAAGCATTCACAAGCTGTAAGAACATTTTCCAAAAAGAGATTGAGTTAGTTAAACCAACTCATTTGATACTTCTTACGGGAAAATCTTACAATGATATAATCGAGGGATTAAACTTTAGAAGTTCGAGCCATGAGGATGAAACATCGCGTGATTCTACGTTCAAGCTACGTAAACCTTGTGGTGAAACGCAAGAAGTTCCATGGTGGCACAGGAAATACAAAGCGGATGGACGTGTTTTTATGCATCTTTTAAGGACTCGACATCCTCAGGGTGCATTCATTGAATTCGAGACAGAAATCACTTCATGGGTAAAAAGAAGCCCAATATTAGGATAATAGAGAGATTCGACTTATTTCACAGTCCTCTCTCCTCATTGCCTGTGCCGAGGTTTTATTAACGAACAAATTCATCCCCGCCGCGCGCGCGAAACGAAGCTTGAATAGGGAGACAAACGATAATTATCTTTGTGGATAAGCATAGATATTCCTTTAATGAGGAGATAGAGAGACTCAATTTTTTAGCTGATAGATTGGTAAAAATAAGTCATAATGAGGAATCAGTGGAGGGACTTGAACAAATGAAGGCGGATTGCGAAGAAATGAGAGCTATTATAGATAGGATGTTAAAACATACACCTAAAAAATGAAGTTTTTAATTCGTCTGCCAACTTGACGAAAAATAGATGTGACGAAGCATGGATGATGCAGTGAAGCCACGCACACATTCGCTTATCCATCCCCCTCCAAAGTGAGTCTAGTTTATACCGAGTCATGGGAGGCGTTTCTTCGGTAGTGAAATGGGGAGGCTTACACAGGCAGCTAGGGCGAGCTTCCAAGACCACCTCAACGTAATGAGGACCGAGTACAGGGAGGCCCTTGTGAGCAAGGGGAGGCGTGGAGCCTTCGACAGGCTTGTTGAGGCTTGGTCCTCCGAGCTTGGCGCGATCAGCTACGCTGAATCATTATCCCTGATGGGTCTCATTCTTCTAACTGGTGAAGTGGATAACAGGGCGTTTCTGGAGGCTTTAAGACTCAAACTGGATATTCTCAATGTTCGGTTGAATGTGGCTGAGGGGAAGTGAGGCGATGATGCCGAACATCCCCACATGTGAGAATCATCACGGAAACATCTCAAGGCGTAGACAGTATTCCCATAGAGAGGATCTACGGCATAGGCAGGAGACACTCAGAGGCCCTGAGAAGCATCGGCGTAGAGACAGTCGGAGAGATCGCCAAGATCACAGACATCGACGAGTTCGAGGAGCTGCTCTGTATACCCGCTAAGGTGCTACACAGGATCAGGCTCAGGGCCCTCTCCTATGCCAACGGCAAGGTACTGCAAGCGGAACCCTTCGAGTTTCCTGGGGAGAGGCTCATCTACATCGACATTGAGACCGACCTCGCCTGCAGCAGGGTGTGGCTCATCGGGTTACTCGTCGATGGCTGGTTCACGCAGCTCTACGCTAAGTCATGGGAGCAGGAGAAGCAAGTACTTGAGAAGTTCCTCGAGTTCCTCGAGACTCATCGGCGGCTACACCCTCGTCAGCTACTCGGGCACAGGCTTCGACTACAGGGTGACCCTTAACGCATTGATGAGACACGGCCTGGATACAAGTCAGTTAGAAGGGCGTCGGCATCTCGACCTGTGCATGCTCTTGAGGCGGTGCTTCGTGTTCCCACACCACAGCTATGCCCTAAAAGGACTGGCTGCCTACTTGGGATACCATTTCAGGCAGTCTGAACTCGATGGGCGCGCCGCCTTGTCCCTAAATTCAACAACAGTTAAAATAAACTTATCTTGACAATAAGGGCCTCGTCACCTATGGCTACCAACCTAAGGAGGTCCCACCCATAGGACAGGACGAACACGAGACCCTTGAAACACTCTTCAAAAACGTCGACTTAAGCATTGCTGAACAACAGCTCATCGGCTGCATCCACACCCAAGGACCGGGAAGAACCCCAAGAAACCCGCTCGGCATACTCAGAGCCCTCCTCATAATGCGGTTGAAAGGCATACGCAGTCTACGAGAACTCACAAGGATCCTAGACGTAGACCAACGCCTCAGAAGACTCTGCCTGATAAAGAAGAAGGAGAGAGGCTACACCAGATCAGTTATCAGCCGCTTCACCAGACGCATCGGAGCTGAGACTCTTCAACTCATCATCGAGGAGAAGGTCATCCTGCTCCTCAGGAGAAGCAGAACGGTGGAGGTGGATGTGCTTCTGGACGCCAGCTTCATCAAAGCCAGAAGCATCAGACACCCCGACGACAGCAGAACAAGATTCTCCGACGCTGACGCGATGGTTGGGCGGAACGGGCGCTTCTACGGCCTCGGATTCAAGCTTCACGTCGCTGTGGATCACCGTAGCTTGCTTCCTCTCGCAACGCTGCTGGCTTCGGCGAATGATAATGAGAAGAAGCATGCGCCGTCCCTCATAGAGAGGACCCGGATGGTTCTCGGTAAGGCTGGTGCTAAGCTTCGTAGCCTCGTAGCGGATAGCCAGTATAGCAGTAAAGCGGTGAGAGGTTTGGTTGAGGAGTCGGTGATTCCGTATACGTCTAATCAGAGGGGTGGGGATGTGCTTCGGGTGGATCGGAGGTTCAGAACTCACGGTCCGGCTGGAATGGTTGTGGAGTATCATAAGCGGCCGTTGGTGGAGTCGGTGTTCAGCTTTCTGAAGGATCAGTTTGGTTTGAGGGTGAATAACGTGAGGGGTTTGGTGAATGTTGGGGTGTATGTTTTGCTTAGTTTGCTTTGTGGTGTGTTGAGTCGGGAGGCGGCTGAGAATGTGGGTCGGCCGGATAAGGCGTTGTCTCCAACGTTCTTCAACACCTGAATGTGTTTCGTGGGTGGTTTGGTGGTGGGGTTGTTAGTGGATACTGGGTTTATGGTTCTTTTATGATCCCGTTTTTGGGATGTTTGGGGGGTGGGTCTTGTGTGGTGTGGTCTGTTTTTGTTTGTTGGGGTTCTGTGATTGTGTTTTACGGGGCGAGGATCTGCGCTTTGGCTCTATTTAGGGACAAGGCAGCGCCTAGCACCTGCTCCATTTCCTTTGAGGACTGGTTCTTACTCGTTCTTCAGAAGTTCCTTCACAGTCATAGTGATTATTTCGATGTCGTCGTGGTTCTTTTCAAAGGTAACTCACAGTTCACCTTTTTCAAAGGATTTGGGGAAGTTCACAGGAGACTTGCCAAGAAGGTATTCATCTCTTTCAAGAGGTATCCCTCTTTCCGCAAGCTCCATAATGCCTATAGTCATGAAATGCGGGGCAATATTTTCCCTATGAGCTTCTTCGATGCTAGAGTGAATATTAAGGTCAACAACAAAGGCAGCTATGCTTTGATCTTGAATAGGATCCTCCGCCATATTCTTACATAGAAGATCGAGACCCAACGCGAAGCATGTAACACCATTCTCTTTGAGCAGATTGACGAGGGTATCGTAATGAGGCCATGATCTCGCACTGCCTTTCACGTCACGAAGCCCATAACTAAGATCAATAGTGTATGAACAAGTTTCATGCGGTAAAAGCACCATCGTGTTACGTGGCTTGTTGATCAAAAGGCATGCAAGTTTGATTGGTGTAACTTCCCTACCATTTTCAATTAGATTTTCCCTTCCCATTTCATACCTAACGTAAAGCTGCTTCTGTTTTTCCAGGGCATCTTTGATCTCGGTTCCTGACAGTGGCTTCTCGCTCTCAGAATCACCATGGAATGTCCGCTCCGCAGGAACAAACATGGTGCCTATGGCTAGGCTAGATGCAGGCCCGTTCCCGGTGTTCTCAACCGTGATATTCAGCTTGTTCTTATCGAAAGAAAGTGATTTGATATATGGAATCGGATCATTTTGAGAGCGAAGAATCATCGTTTGTCTAACAAGCATATTTACCTGACGTTTACCTTCACGGACGCTCAGATACGTAACCGCAGCGAGGACAACCGTCGCAACCGCACCCAGTAAAGTTGCAAGTGTTACGGGATCCGTGGACAGAATCTGGTCTACCACGTACAGATGTTATTGTCAGGAGTTCATAAAGATGCAGTACGCCCAACTAATCCAGAAAATCTCTGTTCACTCGCCTTTCCATGCTCCACCGCTTCCTGAACAGCCTCGCAAGTCGCTACGCCCCGCGTGCCACGAAGTCGCGGCCCACACGGAGCACCGCCTCAACCCGGGAGTCCCCCCGAACTGGGATGATGGGCTCAGCGCCGAGCCACTCCGCCGCGTTCCTCACGTTAACGGAGCTGTACTGGGTGTCAGCCAGTACCGCTTTGAACTTGACGCCTAGGCTGTGCACCCGTTCCAGCAGAGGCTCGAAGTAAACCTTGTCGTTCTCGTTGCAGGGAGCCACCGTGAAGGCGATTGGGAGCTCTGAGTCGGCGCAGCACGCGGTGTGGACCCGGTAGCCGAGGATGAACCCGCGTCTTCCGCGTCCGACTCGGGCGTCGGGGTCGCTTCTTCCGGTCCTGTTATCCATAGCTCTTCCACTGTAGGCTTTGAGGTGGGTGCTGTCCACCGCGATGACTTTGCCGATTATTGTTCCCGATTCGAGAAGCATTCTGGTGAGGGTGTCGAATATGCGGTGGTAGGTCTCCTCTCCGAGCCGGTGTCTGAAGTGGGTGAAGAGTCCGTGGCTCGTCGTCTGCCTCCTGAATCCGCATGCTCTTGCTGCCTTGTGGTCGTGTTTGAGTCTTAGTGCTAGTCTTCGGTCGCTGATTATGTTTAGGAGGTGCTTTGCTAGTTGGGCTTTGAGCATGGATAGTGGGTTGATTGGTGTTCTTCCTGGGCCATCGATGTGGTAGTGGGTGGCTAAGTCGGTTCGGATATGGTCTAGGTTGAGTGAGTCAAGCACACGCTTAACGTTCAACCTACCATCAACGACTATGAGGGGCAAGGTATTTATTTCTAAACAGGTTAGCGCGCATGGAGCCCCGCCCTCATCAACGCACGACCGAGGAGGCTACCGCTCCACGTAATGCCTTGACCCGCTTCACCTCCAATGAGAATCAGACGGTATCATTTTTCAGTCCCTTACAGACCATCTCCGACATAACAATCAAACGTTAGATTCGGCTGTATATTAAGTCGCACCAAATTGTGATGAGATTAAAATCGTCGACTGAATTGTAGACACACGCTATTTTATAGACAGATTTTTTCGATCAGGGTCTTGAAAGTTTTTGTCCCTCTATCCAGCTGGTCGAGTGTAATGTACTCATCCGGCGAATGCGCCTGAGCGATGTCTCCGGGACCACAGATGACGGTTGGTATACCAGAAGTGGTGTATGACACGGCTTCAGTGTAGTAGGGGACACCGATAGGCTCCGTACCCAGTATTTCTTTAAGGATTGTGACGATCTCAGAGTTCTCCGCGACATTGAGCGACTCACTCGCCCGAGCGTTAATTATTTCGGCCTTGAAGGTCGGGTCCTTGGCTGCGAGGTTATTCACGATCCCCTGCAGCCACCTCTCCAAGACGCTGCTTTTAGAATGTCTTGGTATCGTTCTAGAGTTCAGCGTTATCTCACAGTAGTCTGGTATGATATTGGATTTGAAGCCGCCTTTAATGAGCGTCGGCTTGATGGTCGTGTAACCTAACAGCGGGTGCTGCGTCTTAGCTAGCCTCTTCTGAAGCTTGTTCAGCCCTTGGATGAAATCGGATGCCTTTAAGATGGCGTTAACACCAAGTTCAGGTCTGCTGCTATGCGAAGCCCTCCCACGTATCCCAACAGTCGCCCCACCTGCGCCCTTATGGGCTCGAACTATATTCATCATGCTGGGTTCCGGGATCACCCCGAGCCTCGCATCCTTACGCGTCACAAGCTTTTGGTCAATGATCCTCGTCACGAACCATCCGCCTGTATCCTCCCCCGCCGTAAAAGCTACAACGAGCCGCCTCTTGAAGTCGCTTTTAGCCAACTCCTTAGCCGCCTGAAGGATGCAGGCGTCGGGTCCCTTCATGTCAGCTGATCCTCGGCCATACAATCTTCCAGCTCTCACAACAGGGTCGAAAGGCTTGGACTCTTTCCATAGCGAAAGCTCCCCAGTCGGTACAACGTCGATGTGGCCCGAGAGAAGCAAACCCGGGTCTTTACTCGAGCCAAACTTGCCCACAATGTTCGCCCTATCCGGCTCAACCTCTTGGACTATGACCTCCGCGCCGAGGTCCTTGAGGAAGTCGCCTATCCAAACCGCCAATGGCTTCTCCTTTGTGGGTGGACCGGAAGTATCGAACGAGACCATCTCTTTAGCGATATCGACAACAGTCATGAGGATATAAGGGTTCAATTAGAATAAAAGACTAAGCGTGCGCACCAACTGCATCTAACTTATTAATCCCAGCTAAATCAACAACCGTAGGACCCAATAACTCACATCAAATTAAACAATTTAGAGACCGTCTTCCTTAATCTCCTTTTCAATTGTTGTCTCCTCTTTTTCTGCTAGATACCTCTTTTTCCATTCCTCGAATTTCTCTTCAGCCAACTTGTTGACTCTGCCCTTTAGCCGTAAAACATACTCGATCAGGATGACGACGAGAGCGAGTAGGAGAAGCGTTTCGGGTTCCATAATTGATCAACCATTAAAAAAGGGGAACTATTGGGGAAGCAATCGATTGAGTAGGTCAGGGTATCTTCTTCGGAGTATGTATGTCCCGAGAAGGACCACGGCGATGACTATAAGTGTCATCTGTAGCTGGGTATCGGGGAACAGCATCGTCTCCATTCTGCCCAGGAAGAGGCCGATTCGACCCATGAAGGTCTGAGCAAAGAGCGCGCCGAAACCAGCGTAGAGGACGAGGCGACCAACTTGGGAAACCTTACCCAGAGGACCGGTTCTCCTCGTCGTGTACTGGAAGAAGATCAATGTGGTTACTACGAAGATTATTACGGCGATGTTTGTTAATGTGGTGAACCAATCGATGCCCCATAGTGGTAGTATCGTAGCCTTAATCTGAGCGATGATGTTGGTGATGACTCCTGTTCTTGTAGTGATCCCGACGCCCACTGCAATGCTCACGGTTATAGGTATTCTAGCGATCCATGCGTACTTCGAACTCACCCTAGTCAGCATCATTAGGCCGAGTATCACCGAGATCAGGGGTAGGATGTTACTCATAGGATCAGCTATGATGGGTGCGAATACCTTCGTCTGAAGATATACTACTGTGATAACTGCCAGAAATCCGATGGCCGTTCCTACGTAAGAGTGTTCTGCGAAAGCGTAGAATGGGTTATCGACGCCTGTCAATATTGAAAACAGCCCAAAAGTGATTAGGGTCGCTAATACAGTGCCCAGGAAAAGAACTATGTCCATTATGCAGTCCCTCCCTTTTTCACGCGCGTGCGCTCCCAGCCAAAGTAGCCTATGTTGCCAAGTACTATGAGTAGTATCAGGTAGACATGTATCGCTGAGTAAGCATCCATGCTAAGGAGCGCTTTACCTTTGAAGCCGCTTATGTACTGGTACTCGGCTCCTCCACGAGTGCTCTTGATGATCCCCTTGTACTGTCCAGCGTTGTAGTTGTTGATGGCGCCTGGGACGTTCACTCCTATCTCACCTGCGATGATTGGTGTGCCGAAGACGGGGAAGAAGTGGTTTCGAAAGTTGTCCGCTCCTCCGGTACAGTCAAACGAGATGGCTAGATCCACGTCTTGACCCGTTTTGATCCCTATCGCATTATAGAACGGTGTAATATCATTCTTGTACCAGTCGACGGTGCCTGCGCCCTTCCTGAAATCAACGGCCATCGCTGCCCAAGCACTAGTTGCACCGGGGAAGTACCCTAGGACGACATAGTCCTGAAGGTATTTCTTTCCGAAGACATCGTACCACGGTGCGCTTGTCTTACCCTCCATGAGTTTCCCATAAGCGGCGAGGGTCTGCTCTATGTAGATCATTCCCTGATCCATGTCTGTGAGGAAGATCACCTTTACGCCGGGTTGGCTCATCACGTGTGGAACCACTGATAGGACTTGTCCCTTTAGCTCGTCCCAGCCGAAAGCTGCAATGTTGTAGTTAATCATGACGATGTCTCCAGGCTTAAGGGCATGTACTATGTTGTAGCTCACCTGCGTCTCTGCGCTAATCGCTAGTGGAAGGCCAAGCGGGAATAATAGCAACACGATGACGATGATGAAGGTGAAGGCATGCCAGATTCGACGATCCATCGTTGCTAGGAACTCGAACACGCTGGTCATCTTATTTACCCTCCTCCTTCTTGACGCCGACCATACCCATCTCCTTCCCTGACAGGAACCTCACTGCTAAGATGATTCCACCTAGGGCGGTTACGATAGCGAACGTACGGCTGATCGACATTCCAAGGTAGTTGTTGAGCCAGTTGCCTATCGGTACGAAACCATCCCATACTATAGCAGCGATAGGGGCTTGCTGGAGTAATACTAACACTACCACTATGAGAAGCAGCGATGATCCGGTATCCCGCAGCCTAAAGGCTCTGCCGGCCGCAGATATCATGTAGAAGAGCACTATCGAATATATGGTGGCGTCCCCAGGCAGAAGCATTGAGTCCTGTAAGAATTTGAAGATTGGAGTGGTTTGACCTAAGACTAGGCCAGCTATAATCATCACCCAGATCAGGATTAGAACCCAGACGCCGTAGATCCAACCTTTTTGGCGTTTGCCTATTCTTATTATCTCCTTTCTAGTCGCCGTGTATACGCCGACGAGCATTGCGAAAGAGGCGATGTTCACCGCGAACCTGAGGAGCTCAGATTCAGCGGTCTTCATCGGTGCCGGAACGTCTACGAAGTAAGGTATATAGATTAAGAATTGAACGACGATCGCAAGTATCAGGAGGAAAGTTTTGCTCTTTAGGACATTTGACATTTCAATTCCTCCTAATAACCTAGCAGGGTGGCGACTATCTTGTTCCCGAAGGAGGCAAGAACCGACCCCACTATCAGCACGACTATGAACAGGTACTTCATGAGGTCGCTCGCCCTTATACTCGCGATTTGGTTAGGATCCTTTGACAGGTATGCGCCGGCTGCAAGCATATCTTCTCCAATCGCAAGGTAGTCCGCCGAGGCGGCCAGGCATGCAATATTCGTGATATAGTGGGCGCCACTGATCTGTAGCGCCCCAACCTCGTGGCCAATCTCCGATAGGTACATCGCGGTTCCCATCTGCTCACCCAGAAGGATATTTACACCTGGCTTCAGCCGAAGCATCATCCCGACGTAGCCTGAAGCCCAGCTAAACTGCCTGCCGCTGAGGAAAGGCATGTTATCGGGGCGATACTCGTCAAGTTTACCCGCCATCTCGTACTCGGTGCGGACGATATCCCTCGCGACCTCCATCGGAGTGTAAACTGCCTCCGAACCCCCTAAGGGTACGTAAAGAGGTATGCCGAGGGCGACACATTTGCTCGTCACATATTTCAGGATGCTGAGAGCGCTGACGGTCCAGGTGCTCATACCGCCATCGCATGTGCCAATTGAGTTGATTACGGGTCTCCCCATCTCTGCGGAGCGACCGATACCCTCATCGATTGCGTCCAGAGCTGCGACCCTTCTGACTGTTACCTCCCTCTTCGAGTACATATAAAATAGAGTGAGCAACATGACCACGATCAGAAGGGTGAATCCCACAGCTTTACCATCTAAGAAGAAAAGGAATTGTGCCAACTCTCCCCCCGATTCTTTTGTTTGTTTAAATAACTATTAAACGCTTTCGAGAGTTTCACGCGCTAGCTTGTTTAGAAATTATTATAGATGGCATGTTGGGGTTCTCCTTCGCTCTATCGATATGAGTCAGGCCATCAGATGACACAAGGGAGGAGAAATGAGAATTGATGTATGTGGGACTGGACGTCCATAAGCGG
>Ga0315274_10005924_pt1 | contig 17872 bp, 11 predicted proteins | sample YL17G02_20_MG_FD_203700 | JGI IMG/M metagenome (GOLD analysis project Ga0315274, IMG submission 203700) | Sediment microbial communities from Yellowstone Lake, YNP, Wyoming, USA - YL17G02_20 | ecosystem: Environmental > Aquatic > Freshwater > Lake > Sediment | place: USA: Wyoming | collected...
CCCACCCCAGTGGCTGGAACCGGGACGCGGTCCGGGCATTCGTGGCTGACGAGTTCGACGCCGATCCCGCCATCAAGGCCATCCTCGCAAGGAATCCCCCGGTGTTCACCTCGAACCATGCGCCCTTTTTCCTTCTTGCCACGAAGAGCGACGGAGAGCGAGCGGGGAACCGGAACTCGTCGTAGCGGTCCGGCATGTACTGGGGGACGGGACGGACTGGGGGACGTTGCATTACGAGTATATTCCCTGCCGACACCCTCTCTCGGCCAGTCCACCACATGACAAGACGGTTGCCCCAGGCTGCATCGATGCGGCCGCTCGATAGCTCTGCCGACCGGGCACCGCCGGGCGATCCACGGCTCTAACCTCGTCGAGGATCCCTCCGGCCGCTGTGGGAGACCTCGTGGCCCAAGCCATTTCCGGCAACGCCGGAGGCTCAATGGCCGTCGGCCCCTTGCCGTGTGTGGGTAAAGCTATTCCACCTATAATGCAACGTCCCCCATTACGGCCAACCACATGGTCATCTGGGTGTCGTCAGTGATCGTCCCCTTCGGCCCGCCGGTCCATCCATGCCAGGGCTGGTATGCCCGGATCTTCCGCGTGCGTGCCTCATTGGCCCGGACACCCTCATTCGGCCGCCCCATGGCATCGCCGATCGCCCCGCCGATCAAAGCGCCACGGAAGCGGTCGCGGAGATCAATCATCGGCTCCGGCACCACGCCGAGTCGCGTCCACCGCTAATCGTTCGGCTCCAGAATCGGGGCGTCGAGGCCACTGGCGACAAGCTGCGCCAGCAACCTTGTGGCATCTAAGGGAATCCGCTGGCTGACCATGGCCGCTCCCATACTCGTGCCGGCACCGAAATAGGTATGGTGTCCCCGGAATTCCACGGATCCTCCCGCACCCCACGTCGTCCCGATCCACCTCGTCCGCAGAGCGCGCCCAGGCTCCCGCTTTGCCAGGCCACCCGGCGAATCACACACAACACATCCTCCCTTGCCAGTTCCGTATGGTGTCCCCGGAATTCCAACACATCCTCCCTTGCCAGTTCCGTATGGTGTCCCCGGAATTCCAGGGAGTGTTCAAGCTCCAGTGCGGAGGCGGTACTCATGCTGACCCACCATTGAATCTTCCACTTGACCTCCGCCGGACAGCCGCCTCGATGCGGTCAATACATGACTCCGCATCGCGTTCAACCTCGTGTTCCCAAACGCGGATTACAAGCCAGCCGTCCCTTCGAAGCTTTGTGAAGTTGCTCTGGTCGCGCCGTCGATTTCGTTCGATCTTCGCCCTCCAGTAGGGGGAGAGCTTGTCCTTCCACGCAGGAAATCGCCAGCCATGCCAGTAGTCGCCGTCGACAAACACGACGACCTTGGACGCGACGAATGTCAAGTCCGGGCGGCCGGGAAGCCAGGGACAGTGCGTTCGGAAACGCAGCCCTCGCGCATGAGCGAGCTTGCGGACCCGGAGCTCGGGAGTCGTGTCCGTGCTGCGGACACGCGACATCATATAGCTGCGTTGCTCTCGTGTGAGATTGTCCACCATCGACTGACTTACCTTTGCCCCTCGGCCGCGCCGGTCCACACCGAAGTGGCGGTGCGATCGACCCGGATCACCGGTGGCACGTCATCGCCCGCGCGGCGTGCATGCACGATACGGACGACAGCGCCTTCGCGGGGCGGATTGGACCCGTCTGCCGTCGTCCACGCCTCCGGAATCTGCTCAACGAATGCTTCGCCCGCGGCGACGGTGCCTCGCTGAACCTGTACCCGCAAGGTCATCAGCTTCATTCCCTGCACGGTCGACTCTTCGACCGCGGCTACGTGTCCTTCGAGCTGCACGCCGCACTGGTCCTCCCAGGTGGGCGAGGCGGCCCGCCAAAAGGCCTCGCAGAGCGGGATGCATGGACAGAAGCGGCAACTCTCGGGTGACGGCTGTGCCGCCTCGCTGAACGCGACGCCGGCGCCACTGTTGTACTTCGCGAGCAGCTCGCGCGCCCTGCGTCCCTCCGCGTCGGCCTCCTCCCTTGAGACCTCTATGGATACGCGGCGCCCATCTGCGCGCGCGACGACCGCACGAGACACGGGCAGGCCGTTGTCGTGCGCCAGATGGACGTACAGCCGAAGCAGTCGCGCCTCGGCCTCTGAGACGGCGTCGACCGCCTCATCCTGCGGCGCTCCAGTCTTGTAGTCCACGAGCTCCTGCGCAACGGCGTCGATGAGATCAGGCCGCCCTATGAGGAGCCCATCGCTCGACAGGAGCTTCTTCTCCGCATAGAGGCGTAGGTGCGGCGCCAGCTGGCCTGCATCCGCGGCGGGAAGACCCCACTCGACGCGCTCCGATGACGCGGCCGCTTCAAGTGCCGCGCGCTCGCGGTAGAGGTTGTAGTAGGGAAGGCTCTCCGGCGAGCTGAACTTCACGTGCACAAGCGGATGCGATTGCTCGTAAAGGGATCCTGCGCGCCGGTCAAAGAGCTCCCGTGCGGCCACAAATCGGGCCTCTCCGTCCAGCCCAGCCAGCCGGCCCTTGTGGGCGTCTTCGACGACGCCGTGCAGGCACACGCCCAGGAGGGCCTTGGGATGCTGCGGCACGGCGCATCTGTCTCCGTACGCCACCCACGCGGCGCGCGCCTTGCATTGGAGGAGCGCTTCGTAGATGCTCGGCGACAAGTGCTGAAGAGGTTTTACGCCGGGTGCATTTGGGACACGCATGCCCCCCTCACTCCTCCTTGTATTCGTAAGGAAACCTCACGGCGCGTAAGACCGAATACAGAACAGGCTGCAAACCCCTCCGCTCCGCAATCGCGAAGGCCGTAGCGGGTTCCGGCCGCAGATTGCTTGGATCGCGATCCCACAGGGGATGCACCAGGATCACGGCCTCGTTCGTGGACGCATTGATTCCAGCGGCTAGGCCTCCGAGTGAGGTCTGCACGAGGTTCAACCCTTGGAAGAACGGCCCTGCCATCCGATCCATGAGGGGCGCCCAGCATCCGTAGGCAAGGTCAATCTGGGCTGTGGGATCGAGGGCGAGCCGCGCCATGTCCAGTGCGAGCCGCCAATCGAGTAGCGGATGGTGCGCCATGTTGCCGTATTCACGTAGGCAGCGATGGCACGAGCTCGCGCACTCGCGTTCGTGGGCCGGATCGACGAAAGGTTCGTAGAAACGCCTTGAGCGCCGCGCCTCCGGCCCCGTCAGCTGCCCTAGCATGAACAACAAGAGCTCCTCGAGCTCGGCCGCATTGCCAAGGCGGGTGCTGTAACCTGCGCCGTTCTCGAGGCTGTCTGAGATGAAGACGCGGGCGGACGGCGGGGCGAAGGGACTTGCGAAGTCCACGACCGGCTGGATGCCGAGCTCAAGCTCGTCGTCGGCCACGTCGAGCCGCACCGCAGCCGCGCGTCTGATCAGGAACCCGAAAGAGTACCACGCGGCGCGCGCCTCAGGAACCGCCGGGTTCAAGCACAGACCAACCGGCGTAGTGTTGATCCCTACAGTCATCACGTCCGTGCTGTAGATGGCCGCTAGAGCGCGTTGCACTGGCTGCGCCGTCGGGTCGTACTGCGGCGGGCGGATGGCCCGGCGGTCACTTTCTGAGAGATCCAGGAGAGCCTGATTGAATGCCTGGTCTGTAATCCAAACCTCCTGGTTGTTGACCTTTTGGAAGGTGAAGTCCTGGCCGTCGTTGTCGTTGATTCGATAAATCTGCCCCCGAACCGTGTCAACATTGAAGTTCCGCCGAGCCGCAGGTGTCCCGCGCACGCCGCCCATGCGCGCACGCAACGCGCGGGGACTGAACTCGAAACCCCCAGTGAAATCGGCCTTTTCGCTGATCGCGAACCAGGTGCAGAACCCTGGGGGCTCCGTAAGATCTGCAATTCTGTAACCATCATCGCTCCGTGCGGCCGAGCAGTACGGGCACCCGCCGCTTGGCGGAGGCTGTTCCACCAGCGCCTGGCACTGTCGGCAGATGCCCACCGACGCCGCAGCCCCGAGGGGGTTGGGGACCTGCGCCGGCGAACCTCCGGATTGGCGGTACTCAACGACGCCAACGGCCGTATGCAGCTTGTCATCCTTGACGGTTTGCGCGCCGGGCGCGAACTGGCTGATCGCAATCTCAATCTCACGATCAACGACACCTCGTTCGGGCGGCCAGCCTCCCTGCCGCGATGGAGGGTGGTGGAAGAGGTACCGCACGCGCGTCGGATAGCCGAACATCGGAAGCAAGCCGCGGGAAGCGAGGCGTTCGCTAAGCGCCAGGTGCAGCGGGATTTGAACCAATGCCGCGTCCATCTCCGGCACCAGAGATAAACGGACGTAGTCGGCCATCCGCTGCAGGCCGGCTGGGCTGTCCATCGCAGTCCTGCGCAGAACCGCCTGGCAGATCTCGTTAATCGCCTGGGCGTTGGATGTGATCCACGCTTGGACCGCCCCGCGGTGGGTTGGGGCCCAATCCCGCACGGGTCCGAATTCCCCGTGCACGCTATCGCCCCAGTATGGAAGTGGAATGCCCTGGAAGACGCGTCGCAGCACCTCTTTGGCGACCACGCGTCTCGCGATCTCCGGGCGAGTGACGTCGACGTACGGACGGGGCGGTGGATCAGCCGTTATCAACTGCGGTCGCTCGAAGTAGTAGTCGTCGTGGCTGCGTCCGCGGCACAGCGTCATGGCTGCTGACATGCCCAGGCCTCGACGGCCAGCGCGGCCGACACGTTGTTGGTAGTTGAACCGCACGGGGGCCATGTTTGCGAGCGCGATTGCCTGCAACGCGCCGATGTCGACACCCGACTCCATAGTCGTTGTGACGCTGAGCAGGTCCACGCCGCATGCGTCGCCGATTTCATTCTGCATGAATACATCTTGGAAGCGCCGCTGACGGAGAAGCCGATCGATGCGGTCGGTCTGTCCTGTGAGCTCCTCACAGTTCAGTCGGAATGGCGGCTCCGGGCACCGTGCGAGAAACTCGTAGTAGTCGTCCGGTTCGCTGTCGACTCGGTGCTGCGTTGGCGGCGGCAGGGGCGCCATGCAGGCCGTACAGCTCCCAGCGGATGGCTGAAGGTGTGCACGTCCGCATCGCCTGCAGAGTTGGACGTCCACAGCGCCTGCAGGATTGGGGCGCGGCGTCACAACGAAGGTCGTATCGGGGACCACCATCCACCACTGATCCACCGCAGCGCCGAGGGCGGCGCGGACGTCGGCATCAAGAACCTGGGGCACGACCCCCGCTCGAGCTGCAGCCGCTTGGATGAAGGCGTCGATGTACGACGGGGGTTGAGGCTGCCCGTCGGCGTCAGAGCCGACCCACCTCCGCCTCTTCGCAAGCATACGGATCACCGACGCGGCGGTCTCCTCTGCGAGCGACGCTGGACCCCGATCATTGACCCACAGGAAGCCGAGCCCGAGTGACTCGAAATCTCGGCTGCCGTCCGCGAAGAGTACGTCTTGGATGACAGCTTCGCGCAGCGAGGCCTCGATTGTCGCCATCAACGCTTGCTCAAGCGGTTGAAGACCAGCCCTGTAGGTCCGGGGCTGTGCCGCCCAATCGATGAGCTCGGTCCACCGCGTCGCCGGACCTCCCAGTCGCGGCTGGTACTGAGCCAGCGAAGGATATGGACCGCCAGGGTTCATCCCGAGAGCCAGCAAGCGCACGCGCACCGTGTCGAGAAGCCTCCTGAACGGGAGAACTGCGTAAGGCCCGGGCGGTTGGGGCGGCGTGAGGACTGCCGGCACAGCGCCGCCTGTGGCCGCGTAGCCAGCGACCGTGCCGGCTACGGCAGGCGGAAGCGAAGACAGCAGTGCTTGCCGCCGCGCGCGCTGCTGTTCCGTCAGCTGGCCCTGATCGCGCCTCCGTTCGAGTTCAAGTAACTCGAGTGCTTGTTGGTATTCAATCAGTGCCTGCTGGTAGGCCGCGTCGCCGCGCGCAGCTTGGCCCTGCAGCTCGCTGTAAGCGATTTGGCGAACCGTATCGAGGTAATGGTCGCGCTTAATTCCCGTTGAGAGCTTCGCGGCGTCCTGCCTGGCGTCTGAGAACAGTACGAGTTTCCGCCCGGCACCTGCTGGCATCTTCCGCATCAGGGCGTCGCATAACAACTGCACAATTCGTTGGAAGCCCGAGCCGAGGTCGCGGATTGGCGAGCCGATGCGCCGCCTCTTCCAGTCGGCGCCGCAATGTGGGCACTTGGATGGAAAGGCGTTCACGTCGTCCGCGGGGGACTCGAACATGAAGCCAGCGGTCAAACCAGGCTGCCGCAGATTCCCTGGCTGCTTCGCCAGGCGACCTTCTACGTGATCGAGCACCGCCGGGGTCCACTGCAGACGCAACGTTGTGTACCGAGTGTTCTTCGAAGTCTCATTCCACACCCACCGGGGCCCTGGATTCGTACTCTTGACAAGCGACCTGCCCTGTGCGGGCCAGAAAACGAGATACTCTTCGAACCTCCGATCGAGCGATGCCGACTTGTCAGGCACGCGCTTCAGGTTCGGATAGTCAGGCGAGAGATACCATGCGTTTCCTGTGTTCGTATCGTCCTTCTTGTAGCCGCCGAGGAAGACTTCGCCACAGGGCTGGCAGTACAGGAGCTCCAGCACACGGGCACCGCACGAATCGCAGCGAGGGCGCGGCTCCGAGTAGAGCCGTCCGACCGGAGGGGGCTCAGCCCCGGGTGGTGTGGCGCCCGTTCGTCCAGTGCACAACGGATTCGCACACACCCACAGCCGGCCAGCAATGTGAAAGAAGAGGTGAACTCGGAACGGCAGCGGAGCCACATCCCTTCCCTCGCGGTCTGGCCTCCGCGCGAGCACCATCGCTCGAAGAAGGCCTCTAGCTGCGGGAACCGCAAGATCCTCGTCGGGTCCGAACAGGAGGGTCGCAAGCTGGTGTACTGTCAACGGCGCGGGCGCGGCGGCACGGCACACCGGCTCGAACGCACAGATGTGATCGAGTGCATCAGCGAATATGCGGGTAGGTTCGGAGTCTGATGAGGCGGCGCCCACGGCGGACGCGAAGGTTCGCGCCGCGGACAATCGATCCATACCGTCGAGATCCGAGTCGAGCGCGGCTAGCGCGGCCGCACTGCCAGTGAGTCCGCCTGCTTGTGACGCCTGAAATTCCGCCCGATAACCTGGGATGACGGCAAAAGTCGAGCGATCGCGTCCGAAAAACTGCTCGAGGTACGTAAGGCTGGCGGGGTCGTTCTGGTCGATTGAAGCGCTCGTCGAAATAATCCGCAGCTGAGGCGAATCGGGGTTCAGTTCGAGACGGTCCAGCAGCACTCGCAGGAGGTAGCCGACCTCCGTGCCAGGCGTGCCTCGATAGCTGTGCAACTCGTCGACGATGAGATGAAACACGTTTTGGAGGTCGGCACTGAGCCACTGCCTCGTCGCATCGAAAATGTTAGCTTCGACGCTCCTCATCAGCATGATGTTTAGCATGCTGTGGTTGGTAATGAGGATGTCCGGCGGCGACGCTTGCATGTCCCAGCGCGACCACATCTCCGACCCGTCGGGATCCTGAAAGTAGTTCAAGATCCTCGGATCGCCGTGGGCAGCGGCGGACGCCTGAGCGCGGGCCCATGCCTGCTCCATCATCCGCAGCCGCCTCCGGAGCTCGCTCCTCCTTTGAGCCGTCTCCGGACCCGATACAGGCGTCGCGCTCGTGTACCGCCCGAACCAGAATCGATGTCGGCCGCGGCGCTGATCGAGCCACTGGCGCGCCGCGGCACTGTCGCAGGCTTCCCGAATCCGGCTGAGTTGGTCTTCGACGAGTGCGTTGAGCGGGTAGAGAAGGAGCGCACGCACGGCTACGGGGCGCTCGGGCGGCTCGTGTGCGCGTTGGCGCACGCGTTGCGACCTCCGTACGTTCCACCAGAACCCGTTGGGGTTTGCCGGCAGCAGTGCCCCCCAGCCGCGAGCCGACTCTTCCAGCAATGAGGCGAAGATCGGGATGAGGAAACACTCGGTTTTGCCCGAGCCGGTGCCTGAAGTTACGACAACGGCACGTCCGGCGCGTGACGCTTCCCAAGCCTCGAGCTGGTGCCTGTGCAGAAGACGAAGTGTCGGGAACAGCCCGCAGGGGGCGAACTCGGCGATCTCAGGCGCGACGCCGAGGCGTGCGCAGGCTTGTGCGAGCGTAAGGTTCGAAGATTCATAGGGTGGAACTGGCTCGAACAGCGGTTCGCGGTACAGCTGGCGGTCCGAGTCCAGTAGCCGACGGCGCTCGTCGAGCAACGCATCGTAGCGAAGACGGAACGGGCTGTCGAGGTAGCGGAGGTACGCCCGGCGGACCTCGTTGAAGACGCTAAACGGGTTGTCCACGGTGGTCGCCTGTCTTGGAGGCCTGGAGAACCGAGTGCGCGACGCAGGGATGCGGCTGCCCCACCGCGACGCAGAGCACTGCGGCCATGCCCGAAGGCACTTCTTCAAACACGATCAGGCCGCCTTCCACTCGGCCGCGCCTGCCGGCGCACAGGCACGCCGCGCGAGAGTACAGCTCGGGCGGAGGCACCTTGACCGGCGCGCTCAAGCGGCGGCTCTCGACGTCATACCGGAGCAACGTCACCCGCTGCAGCATCGCCGCTGTGTAGATGGCCTCACGCTTCGCCATCGGCCGGAGCTTCCCGCGGCGTGTGTGCACGTACCAGCGCGGCAGCCCCCGGCGCGGCGAGCACTCGCATGCAGAGTTCGGTCGAGGTCCGTCGACAAGCGACATCGTCTCAAAATCGAACGACCTCAGCGACCAGTTCGTCGGCGCAGACTCCTCCGGAGCGCGCTCAAGAAGCTCGTACACGGGCATTAGTTGGCGGAACAGAGCCGCGGCGTAGTCGCTCACGAATCGAACGCCGACCGCGGATGCGACGCGAGCAAGGGCCGCAGGCTCACCCTGAACGCGGACGGTCGTCGGTCCGTCTGCAGCGTCCTCTGACCAGACAAGGGACCCTGCGGCCTCCGCGGCAGCGGCGAGCGCGCTCCTAGACTGCGGAGTTCGCCCCCCGCACAGAACCGCAGCGCCGGGCCTCGCAGCGAGTCCCGCCAGGACAGGTGGAAGCACCCGCCAGCGACGCGAGCCGCCGACGAAGAACTCGGCGTGGCCCATGTCGGACAGGTGCACGCGCAGGCCGACCGCCAGGTCATCCAACTCCTCGTCCTGTGGAGCGAGGCGCGCGACGGCGTCCTTGAACCCCTCCCAGGAGCCCTCGCCCAGATGGGTCATCCAATGAAGAAGGACGTCCCAGGTCATCTGCGCTGCGCTCTCAGCTTGCGTTTGATCTCCCTCGCTGTCCTCACATAGTCGGCCCAGACAGCGCGGGTGTCCGGACGATACACGCTTCCCCAAGGTGAACCGAACGCGGGACGCCGGATGTTCGCATTGTAGATGGGCTCAGCCCATGCTCGCATGCTTCGCAGCAATCGTGCGGCGGGTATGCGCGGCAGTCGATCCGGCGGTGGCGGTTGCTCCACGAGACAGAGGACAACGGCTCCTCGACCGTACCCATAGGACAAGGCCCATACAGGGTCGAAGGGGCAGTACGCCAAGGCCCCCTGTCCCCAGCTTCTGCTGACGGAGTGCGCGGCGTCGCCAGGATGTGACCCGATGACCGTCCACGAACCGCACGGAAGAGCGGCTACATGCCGTCGACCGACATCGGCGGTCGCAGCGCCGGGGAAGTCGGCCACCGCGATTTCGGGATCGACGACCTCCAGCCGTCTGAGTACGCGTCCGACCTCCACCACGTGGACGCCCGGTCTGGTCAAGCGCCCTTCATCTCTGATCACACCTCCGTCGTCCACTTCGACCCGTTCGCCGTCGATCGCAGCGCTCTCCCCCGGGCCGAAACCGGCGACCAACAGCTTCGGCGGGGCTTCGGCCAACCAAGCCCACCGCCTGCCGAGACGAAGTCCTCCCTGGGGAATGATTTCGAGGTTCGTTACGATTTCGAGCGCCTCCAGGCCATCGGGCGGCGGCAGTCGACGCACGGGATTGACGCCGGTGAACAAGGCCCACCCGGCCGGCATGTTCGGAGGCTGAACGGGCGCGCACCGCTTCCCCATCACGCTCTCGAGGTACTTCTGGGCAGGCAGGACGAGAGCGTCTCGACACAGAGCCGCCCCCAACGCTCCGAGAAGGAGGCCATTGTGCGAGATGGGTCCGGCGAATTCCGACGGCGCCATTGCGATGGCCGAAGCGCCAGCGCGGCGCAACACGATGCGGATGCCGTTCGGGGCTGCCTCCCAAGAGAACCCGCTCACAAGTTCGGGCCCGTCTTCAACGCCGATCGGGAGCGGCTCGTACCAGCCGTCCAGGCCGGCATCGAAGACGTGGACGCCATCATCAAATACCGTCGGGAACGCCGCCGGCCGCCTGGGAAGATAGGCCAGCAATGGAATCCTGCGCTCCCAATGGAGGAACACCTCGACGGGCGCTGTGCGCCTCCCCTGCGTATCCGTGTGCGAGCCGTCCCAGCATTCCAGCTCGTGCGCGATCTGCGCAAGAACCGCCCGGCGGCGTTCGTCAGCCAGCGCGTCCATGCCGGCGTTGGTGAAGGCGCCACGCACGCGGGCCCACTTGGATAGATCGGCATCGATCCGCTCAAGCGGCACCCGCTGACCTGCTTCGTACCCGGCCCAATCGAAGAAGTCAGGGAGGCGCTCGATGTCGACCTGCCGCAATGGAACGTGCGTCAGGGGAAACGCGACGTAGCGCCGTAGCCCCACGTCCGGTCCGGGCATCGCCATCTGGCGGCCGTGCTCGCGGTCGAGCCACGCGCGCAGGAATAACCAGAGGCCTTCAAATTCGTCCTGGTCGAAGCCGCGAGGAAGCCCACCGGACAGGCCGCAGTGCAGCAGTTCGTCGAGCCGTTTGTAGTACGCGTTCGCCGCCATCCCTTCGTCGGTATGCATCCTGTACGCTGCGAGCACCGACAGGGCGAGGAACGCTGCGCATTCGGGCAGGCCGTCACGGCCGCAGCGGCGCAGCACCTGCAGCTTCCGCGAGTGTGGCAGTACCCGCGTGTGGTACATCTTCGACACGGCGTCGGCAAAGTTGACCTGCGCATCGTCGGGAGCGAGAATGCCGCCGCCGACCTCGGCCAACGCGCCGGCGAGAACCCTCGGAGTAATTGCGAGGTAGATCTCTTCGTTCTCTGAAGCGTCGGCGAGCACGAAGTGCTGCACAACCGCCTCGTTCCAGAGGGCGTACTCGTCGGAGGGCGGCCGCAGACCAGGATCGACGAACGGTTGCTCGTACGATTCCGGCGAGGGTCGGGACGGCCGCGGGCGGTCTTGGGCGCGGCGTCGCGCGGCTCTGGCGGCGTCGCGCGCGCTCGCGTCGCCGGCCGCCGGGCGCGCCTCCGGCCATTCCCGCTGTTCGAGCTCAACGACCTCAGCAGGCGGCGCTGAAGGCGATTCAATTGGCGCCTCGGGCTCCGCGGGAGTGGAGGCGGCGGCTGGAGGTACAAGCTCCGCCTCGGGTGTCGGAGCCGGCGGTGCAGGCACGACTGCCGAGACGCCCTCATGGCCCGCTGCGAGCTCTGGCCCGGCGTTCTCGGCTGGCGTCTGTGTGACTTCGAGTGCAGTGGCAGAAGGAGTCTCGGGCGGGCCGGGAGCGGCCGCTTCATGCTCAGATGGCGGCGGCTCCGTTGTTGCAGCCGAAAGCTGCTCGACCGGATGCGTGGGCATCTCGGCGGCCTGAGCTACCGGCACGGCATCGCTCGCGGCTGCCTCTTCGGCTTCCAGCGCGTCGGCGGACGACAGTTCGGCCGGACCGGGCGCAACCGGTTTGGTCTGAGGTTCGATCTCCGCGGCCGCGGTGGCCTCTCCGTCGGCCCCCGCTACAGGAGACGGGACCGTCCCCGCATCAACGCCCGGTTCTTCGCAAGGAGGAGAGGTCACGCCTTCTTCCGAGGCCCGTTGCGCCGGAAGCTGACGTTCGGCTGCTTCCGGCGTGGGCTGCGACTCAGGGGACGCCGCCCATTCGACCTCGCCTGGGGGCGACTCCACTGCGTCCGACTGCAACACGGGCGCTGGCTCTGCACACGCTTCCTGAGCGATGCGCTCGCGCGCGCGCGAATCCAAGCCAACGTCCATGCTGGACTGCGTCTGCACGGGCCGTCCGCCTGGGGCCGGTACCGGCTCGGCGGACGCATCGCTACCGATTTCGCGCGGTGGCGACTGCTCCGCGGGGGGAGCTTCGTCTTCGGTGCCCGCTCGCTCCCGTTCTATGACGGCGACTCCGGGTGCAATGTCCGTAGCCGGTTGGACTCCTGCCGACGGACTCTTCTCGGCCTCCAGCGGGATAGCTGCACCGCCCTCTGGCGCGTAGCGCTGCGCGGACGCGTCATCCGTGGCTGACGACACCGCTGGTCCCGTCGGCTGGACGCCGGCGAGCTCGATCTCCGCATTGGCGGCCGGTTGAGCCGGCGCGGTCGGCGCGGCAAGAGCGTTCTCCGACGGGCTACGCTTTTCTTCCACGACTTGAGGGCGCCCGGCGAACCGAAGCGCGAGGGCGCGCAACCGACGCATGACGTCGGTCAGCTTCTTTCGCAGCGCTTGCAGGAATGAACGCACGATCCTCTCCGCCGCCTACAGCCGTAGAATGAACTCGGCCAGCGCCTTGGTCACCAGCGGGCACACAGCGTTCGCAAGTTGCTGCTGCTTGTGAACCAGCCCGCTCTTCTCGGAGTTCGTGCCTCCTGAAAAGCGGAACCAATCCGGAAAGGACTGCAGACGGGCAGCCTCCCGAAGGGACAATCCGCGGTTCTGGCTGGGATGTACCAGCATGCTTTTTCGGTAGTGGCCGATCGTTATCGACGGCTCGCTCCACTTCAGCCTGCGGTAGATGTTGCTGTGCGTTCGCTCGACGTCGGCGTAGTTCGTCAGCTTGTCGGCGATGTCCTGCCAGTTGCCGCCCTGCGGAATAAGGCGGTACCTCTCGATCACATAGTCGGCATGCCGCGACGTCACGTGGTCAAGGATCACCCCCCGCGGAGCACCAGTTCGCATGAACTTCAGGAACGGATTGGCGCGGAGGTCAATTGCAGACGGGTCGCTGTACTTCCTCTCCGGGGCGTCCTCTCCGTTTCCGACGGGCGGCAGGTCGCCGATCGCCTGACGCACGGTAACGTACGATCGCGGCGCACCCGGCCCGTGCGTCGGGGCGGGGAACGGTCCCCATTCTCCAAAGTCTTCCTGCGTGTAACCGAGGTCTTTGTGCATGCCCACCACGAAGAATCGGCTGCGGTACTGGGGGATGCCATACCAAACGGCGTCAAGCAGTTTGGGAAACACGATGTACCCCGCACGGGCGAATTGCTTTGCTATGTGGCCGGCAACGCTCAACCGCGTGCTCGCATTGCCTCCTTTGCTGGTCCAAAGTACACCCTGCACGTTCTCCATCACAAAGACCAGCGGTCGCAGGCGTTTCACGTACTTGACGAAGATGTCGACGAGCTGGTTGTGCGGATTGCTGCTGTGCCATGAGTTCCGGTTCGCCGCTGAAAACCCCTGGCATGGAGGACCGCCGATCAAGACATGAAGATCACCATACTGCCGTGCGTAGAATTCAACACACTCCATGGACCGGGTCTGTCTTAGGTCGAGCGGGACAATCCCCTCGGGGACAAGGTCGGTGCGGCGTCCCCAGCCCTTGGCGAAGACCTCGTGGTTGCGTCGCAGCGTTTCAAGATAGATGAGGTTGACCTCAGCGGAATAGATTAAACAGTAGCGCGCACTTCTGCGCTTCGCCAGGAGGAACCCCAGCCCCATACCACCAGCACCGGCGAACAGCTCAACGACATTCAATGTCGGGGAGGCCGAAGTAAGGACGCCGCGCTGAGATCTCTGCGCGGCCAGCGCCTCGCGCCGACGCGTTGCTCGGGTCGAGTCTTGCCGCTCAGCAAGGCTTATATTGGCTCTCGGGAGCAGGCGGACGCCGTCGCTTTCCATCGCCCGGGTTGGCGAAGGACTGAGGTTCTCGCGTTCCTGCCGCCGAACGATGGGACGGATCCATCGGACCCAACTGACCGCTTCCAGCAGCCTACGGAAATTCCCATTGCCTCGGGAAAAAAGCGCGAGGACGGTGCCTCGATGGACGCCCTGGATGCCGCCAGTCTGTGCCGCGAAAAGGCGCCCTGGATGGCCGCCAGGCGTCAACACCCTTCCGAGATCGGCCACCGAATATTTCACCCGCCCGCCCGCGATAGGGGGCTTGATGTGCAACTCCGCCCACTCTGCCTCCTGAGCGAGTTCCGCGGCGGCCGCAAAGGGTCCCGCAGTGCCGCGCCCTTCCAAGCGGCGCACCTGCGTGCTCGGACGCAGCTCGACGACGAAGTCGATGCCGCGCTCCGCAAGCCCTCGGAGAAAGGCCGCACTGCAGCCGTAACTTGATCCAGCCACCAAAAGGTCTGGCTTTTCTCCTTGGAAGGCTGAATCGAGGAGTTCAAGCGCAGTGGCAGTTCGTCGCGCTTGGGGGGCGAATCGTTTCGATTCTCCAATCTTGTAGGAGCACTCCGCTACCAGTTCGGCCCCCTCCGACTCAATCCGATGAAGACGGATTTTCACCTCATCCTTCGAACGCCGCAAACTCACTCCAGGAATTGGTCGGCGCTCTGACCGATCGCTGTTGTCTTCAACCAACCAGACGGTAGGCTCCCGCCGCCCAGTGCGGCTGCCTCTGCCGCGATTCATTGGCCTCCCTGTTCTTACTTGGTGCCTGCCCATCGCGCATTCATTGGGGAAAGCGGGACACAGCGTACTCATCGCACCTATTCAAAGCAACCGATGCGCAGGAAGTGTCCGCGACGACGAAAAACGCCGATCCTCATCTGAGAATCGGCGCTCATCTGCCCATGGCTCCCTCCGTTGAGAACCGCCTCTAAGCATCAGGGCCCGCAGAACCGGCACATTTGAGCGCGTCCGAGCTTCAGGCCTCGCGGCCATCCGAGGGCAACCGTAAGTTGTAAGTGCTTATATCAAATAGCAGACCGGGAGGCAAGCGGGAAGGGTGATGTGTCCGATGCCCTGGACGGGAGAAGGCACGGGAGCCAGCGCGCTTCAATCCGAGGGAACTATAGACAGCAGGCGTCCCGAGGAGATCGATTCCGCCGCTGTGGGCGACCAGATCCACCCTGTTGCGTCCGCCAGGAATGGGATTTGCCCCTGCACTTTGCGAACAAGGCGCCACCCGGAGGCTATGCGCGACCACCCCGTCCCCTCGCGCGAAACGCTCCGTCCCCCCTGATCCCTTCCCCCCTGGGGTCCGCCCCCGACCCCCAGACGGCCACGGCCGCACCCCGAGTCCGCCCGCATCCTGACGTGGCCCAAGGATGCGCCATCCCGCCTTCTTTTGCCACGCCTGGACAGTTCCAGTTATGCCCGACCAACGTGAGCCTGCCGCTGTGGGCCCCTATGAATCGAGGAATTCGCGTGCACGCCAGACGCTACGCCAACCGAGGCCGCACAGCAGAGCAGATGCTCGCGCCGACGCACACCGCCTACCGCCAAGGCGGCACTGCTCTCATGGTTCCGGTTCCTCCGCCCAAACGTGGATAGGGCAGGGGGCAGCAGGCAGATGGCAGAAAGCAGGGGGGAGCTGGCAGCAAGCAACGGGCAGAAGGCAGCGGGGTGGGAACCGAAAACAGGAGGAGCCTTACGAGCGCAGGAGCCGGGGGAATTCGGATTGCGGACTTGAGACCGTGAACTGCGGAATGGGGGAAGAGGCGAGAGGCATGGGCGGTGTTCGAACGGTTCAACCGCGATAAGTGTGGTCATTTACTGATTGCACCTCGTATGTAGTGATGCGGACACACCAGATAGCGGAGTGCTTTGGATTTGATGAGGACTTCGCACAGATGGGGTTTACGGTGAGTGCTGCGAAACGATAGCAAAGGGCGTAGGCACGGCGCGGCATGCGGGAGGCCACCATCCGGACCACGCGCCATCCCAGGAACGTTCAGGAGAGTCTCAGACGCGCCCTGTAGAGGTACTCCTCCAATCGGCTAGACCAGTCCGGCGGACCGTCGAGGTTCAGCGACCGGGCCGTCTCCAGAAAGGATCCGTGCTCCCTCCTCACGACGTCGGCCGCCTCAATCGTCGCGCGCACTCGAGTGTCCGGTGGAAGTTCGATTGGTTCCTCCGGGCGGAAGACCTTGCCGTCGAAAGTCAGATATAAGGTCTTCGTCATGTGTTCATCCCCTCGATCGGCTGCGGGCCGCATGCCACCTTTCGGCGCCACCACAGCGGGCCGTAAATGCGCCGTTGAGATGGGGGTTCACATGCCCTACATGTCTGAACCGTACCACTGCCCAAGCTAATGTCAAGTTGAAAGTGTGCCGGGGGAGTGGCCTTACGCCTCTTGCGGACTCGGGGCGCCTTCACACCAGGGCGATCTTCTCTTGGAGCTTGCTCTTGGGGATGGCGCCCTCGCGGAGGATGCGGGCGGGCTGGGCGGTGCAGTCGATGATCGTCGATGGCACGCCGAGCGCCACGCGGCCGCCATCCAGGATGAGGTCAATCTGACCCCCGACGGCCTTCTGCACGGTCCTGGCGTCCGCGGGATCGGCTCCCCCGGATTTGTTGGCACTCGTCCCGATGATGGGTCCGGCAAAGGCCGTGAGCAGCGCCTGCGCCACGGGGCCGGCCGGCATCCGGAGCCCCACCGTTCCGGGGGCCCCGGTGAGGATCGAGGGGATTTTCGGAGACGCTTTCACCACCACGGTGAGCGCTCCGGGCCAGAAGGCCTGCATGAGGCTTCGCACCCCCTCGGAGAGACCCGTGGCCAGGTCTGCCCCTGCCTCGACCGAGGGAACCAGGACACTCAGGGGTTTGCCGTGGTGGCGCCCCTTCACCGTGTGCACCCGCTCGATCGCCGCGGGGTCCATCGCATTTGCTCCTAGGGCGTATAGGGTGTCGGTGGGAAAGGCCACCAGGCCCCCACGGCGCAGGACCTCGCAGGCCTGCTGGATGACCTCGGGCTGCACGTTCCTTGGGTCCACCTGGATCACTCGTGTCCTCACTGGACCTCACTCCCTTGCGAGAGGTTCACGTCTGAACCATTCATCGCCGGCATTCACTCCAGAACTCATAACCGGCAGTTGTCCGGTTGTCAGTTGTCGGTTGTCAGTTTTCGATTTCAGCGTCCCTTCGGTCGGCTGCGATTCCCCGCGGGGGAAATCCCTGTGAGCTGCTCGAACCAGCCCTGCAGGCTCCCCCCCTTTCGCGTCACGTACACGACGTACGGCGAGGTGACCAGGTCCCCGTTCTTGTCCCAGCGGAGCCGCCCGAGGGTCCCCTCGTACTCGCTCGTGTGCATGACCTTCAGCACCCTCCGCAATTCCTCCTTGGAGTTTCTCTGGGGCTTGGCGACCTGGATGGCCCGCAGGAGCACCCCCATGGCATCGTAGGTGTAGAGGACGTACGGGCCGATGGGGCCGTAGCGCGCCTCGAACCGCTGAATGAAGGCCCGCGCGGAGGCCAGCAGTCGCGGATCGGGCGCAAAGGTGAGATACGCGCCACTGGCCGCCTCCTCGCCCGCGATCTTGACGAATTCAGGGTCCAGGACTCCATCTCCGCTCACGAAGGCTGCCGCGAGGCCCGCCTGTCGCATCTGGCGGATCAGGTAGCCGCCCTCGCGAAAGATGCCCCCATAGTAGACAACGTCCGGTCCCACGGATTTCAGCCGGGCCACCACCCCGCTGAAGTCCTTGTCGCCCTGGGCGATCTCCTCCACCGTCACGATGATCCGCCGGCCCGCGCGGCGCTCCACGGTCCGGATCAGCGTCTCGGCGAGCGTCCGGCCGTACTCGGTGCGATCATGCACCACCGCGACGCGGCGGGCGCGAAGTCGCGAGAGGATGAACTCGGCCGCCGTGAGGGCGTGCTGATCGTC
>Ga0315274_10005926_pt1 | contig 17867 bp, 25 predicted proteins | sample YL17G02_20_MG_FD_203700 | JGI IMG/M metagenome (GOLD analysis project Ga0315274, IMG submission 203700) | Sediment microbial communities from Yellowstone Lake, YNP, Wyoming, USA - YL17G02_20 | ecosystem: Environmental > Aquatic > Freshwater > Lake > Sediment | place: USA: Wyoming | collected...
CGACAATAACAAGCCATTCGCTGATAGCTCAGAAATGCGCAAGACCAATAACAAGTTTCTGTTGTCCATGGTGATCATGGGACCCATATGTATAGTATGCGCCCTCTTGGGTATAGTTGTGGCAATTAAAGCACCTTGATTAATTTTGTTTCGAAATATAAATGAACGACGGCCTCAGGGGTCTTCGTGTCACAGCAAGTCTTGCGCTTATGAACAAGATTCTCAAGAGTCCAAGAATGCGCAAATCCCCTTCGCCAAAACGGGCGCATCAGCGGGCGCGGTCAGGGTCGGCTGCTCGGTCCCATAAAACCGGACCTGCGAAGCGCGGATAGTCAACCCCCATACATTATTGAAAAAGTAATTTGATTCAATATCAATTATGCAACTCAGTTCTTGTCCACGGAAGAGACCCTCTTTCACGTCGGGCGTGACCTGTTTTGAATTTTCATCAAAAATATAAGTCGCCTCATCAATCTTTACTCTTAGAGATCCGTTCGAATAATTGGATTTGAAAGGCTCTTGAGGACACAGCCGCCTCTCGAGCTCCGCCCACCACTCCACAAATTCATGGTTTTTTAGTTCTATGTTAAAACTCTTGTACTGTGAGACTCCCCATGTGCATGCGCCCCGGGGAATCTGAAAGCGAAGGGGCTTACCTTCATACAGGTACCTACTTTTGTCCTTCTGGCCAGCCACTACATCTATCCCGTCTTTATTAAGGTCTACCCACAGGACCATTATAAAATAAAATGTTCAGTTTTTTTAAGTATGACTTATGAATATTACCTCAAGAGGTCCAATGGCAGCTGGCGCCCTTCATTCGTCAGAAACATGAGTAATTTTGCAAATACAATTCAAAATTACAGGGCGAGATACGCCAAAGCCCCCGGGGGTTCGGCGAGTGAGCGTCAGATCGTGACCAACTTCAACAAGGCCTATGGCGAATGGATAGCAAAGGTGAAGAATGAGAATGCTAAACGCCGCGCCAAAGAAAGTGCATTCTTCAAAAACCTTTCAGCGGCCAGAAAAACAGGAAACTCCGCGGCCATCAATGTGGTTATGGCCAAGTACGCGGCCTCCTCCCCTGCACGTCGCGCTTCAGTTTCACCTCGGCGCGCCGGCTCTTCCTCTGTCGCGCGCTCGGCATCGCCCAAGCGCTCGGGCAAAAACCGCAACACCGGAAACTTGCGCAAAATGATGGCGCATCGCAATCTTTCTCGCACAAAGGCTAACCTCATGGCACAAAAGGAGGCACTCGAGGCTGAACGTAATAAATTAGAAACTAAAATTTTCGCCCTCATAAGAAAGTTAGGGGAGCTGCCATATTAATAGCCCGAGCCAGGCCCGACCCCTTGAGCAGGACCCGCATTTCGGTAGTCCAATGATCTTTGGATACAGTCGAATGAAAAGATCCACCTGGTGAAATTATTTCAATCATGTGATCGTCTTCTGTATCATTAAAGACCCATAGACCGGCTGTGTGATAGTTCAGTTCTATAGGTCTTCTAATTATATGAGACCCTGGTACACGAAAGTTGTGAAGGGATTTTGATTCTAAATTGTAAATGATTCCGTCATGGGACTTGAGGAGCCACCAAAGCCTCCAAGATTTTGCTTCATCAATTTTCTTTGGAGCAATTTTGAAACATAATTGAACATCGATCGAAGGATTGGACAATTCAATTATGTTTCGAATCAATTCTGTTGGTAAATTCCTCCAAATTTTCGGTTCCATTCTTTATATAAATTTGATTCTTTTATTTATAAGGCGCACAACTTGAACGCATTGTGAACCCCTTTATAGGTCCTAGGAGACACCGAAGTTTAGTGAATTTACGAGGTAATTTAAACACCTTTTTGTTCGACTTTCTCACACACTTTTTGTTCTTCGGTCCCGCTCGACGACAGTTTTTCATTTTGAATTTAGTTTGGAAATTAACCCGAGCACATCTCACAACTCCCGGGGTTGGCGAGAGAACAAGCTAGAACCTGTTCCTCTGTGGGTCGAGGGGCGACTGGTACGGTGACCTGCTGCGGCCGAACCTTTGCTCGTGTTCTAATGTAGTAGCTCCCTGTTTTCAGGCCCTTCTTCCAGCCGTACATGTGCATAGAGCTCAGCTTGGCCATGGTCGGATTCTCCATGAAGATGTTGAGTGACTGTGACTGGTCGATGTACGCGCCCCTGTCAGCCGCCATATCGATGATGGACTTTTGAGGGATCTCCCAGATGGTCCGGTAAATCGCCTTGAGGTTCAGGGGGATCCCGTCAATCTGACTCACCGACCCCCCGTTCCGAACAATTTCATTCTTAATTTGAGGGTTCCAAAGGTTCAGCTTCTGAAGATCCTTGACCAGGTGCTTGTTGATCATGACGAACTCACCCGCCAGGGTACGGCGCAGGTAGATGTTCGTAGTATACGGCTCGAAAGCCTCGTTGTTCCCCATGATCTGGGCAGTCGAGGCGGTGGGCATGGGGGCTACCAGTAGGGAGTTGCGGAGACCATGGGTCTTGATCTTTTCCCGAATTTCATTCCAAAATTCATTAGTCTCCTTGCCCCACATATCCTGTTGAAGAATACCCTGTGAGGCTGGAGATCCCTTGAAGGTTTCGTATGGTCCCTCCTCCTTGGCCAGGTCACAAGACTCGGACAGGGCCGCGTGATAAATGGCCTCGAAGATTCCAGTGTTGAGCTTACGCGCCTTGGGCTCGTCGAAGGACAGGCCGAGCATCTGAAAAACGTCGGCCATTCCCTGAACTCCGATACCGATGGGACGGTGACGCATGTTCGAGCGTCGAGCCGCCTCCGTCGGGTAAAAGTTTTTGTCGATTACCCGGTTTAGGTTCCGCGTGATGACGCGTGTCACGTCGTGAAGCTCCCCAAAGGCAAAGTACGTGTTGATTCCTGAAGACCCGTCGGCCGAACCATACGCTGCCGTCTTTACGAAGGACGGAAGGCAAATGGACGCCAAATTGCACACGGCCGTCTCTTCCGGCCCGGAAACCTCCATGATTTCTGTGCACAAGTTGGAAGACTTGATCGTCCCGATATTCTTCTGATTCGACTTGCCGTTGACGGCGTCCTTGTAGCACATGTAGGGCGTCCCAGTCTCCACTTGGCTCTTCAGAATCGCGTCCCAGACCTGCCGGGCCTTGACCACCTTCTTGTACCGGCCCTGAGCCACGTATGTCCGGTACAGTTCGTTAAACTCCTCACCGTACACGTCGGGAAGTCCGGGGCACTCGTGTGGGCACATCAGGTGCCAGTCCTCGTCCTTCTCAACCTTTTCCATGAAAAGGTCGGGAATCCACATGGCCGTGAAGAGGTCACGGCAACGCATCTCCTCGTCGCCCTGGTTGAGACGCAGCTCCAGGAAATCCATGACGTCTGCATGCCATGGCTCCAGGTAGATGGCGAAGGAGCCCTTGCGCTTCCCGCCACCCTGGTTTACGTACCGCGCGGTATTGTTGAAGACGCGGAGCATGGGCACGATACCGTCGGCGACGCCGTTCGTGCCCTTGATGCGTGAGCCGTTGGCGCGGATGTTCGAGCAGTGGATGCCGATGCCGCCTGACCACTTGGAGATGTGGGCACACTCCTTGAGCGTCTCATAGATACCCTCGATGCTGTCATCCTTCATGGCCACCAGAAAGCAACTCGACAGCTGTGGGTGGTTTGTACCGGCGTTGAACAGCGTCGGTGTCGCGTGTGTAAAGCGCTTGAGGGACATGTGGTTATAGGTCTCCTTGACGCGCGGGAGGTCATCGCCGTGAATGCCAACGGCCACGCGCATGAGGAGGTACTGTGGCGTCTCGCCCACGTTCAGATAACCCTTCTGAAGCGTCTTGATTCCAAAATATCCAAAATCGTAATCGCGGTTTGGTTGGATCACGGCGTCCAGTTCGAGAGCTACACATTTCATGAACTCGTCGGACACGACCCCCTTGACGTGTAGAGCAACCATGGCGTCGCTAAAAGTTTTGGGGCAATTCTTCTGAAGATTCGAGACGGTGACGCGCATCGCAAGGGTCTCGTAGTCTGGATTCTCGGTGATCATCGCTACGGCCACCTCGGCCGTCAGGTTATCAATTTCTGAGGTGGAAATTCCGTCGTACATGCTCTGGAAAACCTTCTGGGCCACCTTGTCCGGCTGGACGTTCAGGGGCTCGAATTCTGGAGATTGATTTAGTTTTGAAATTCGTTTGGTCACTTTGTCAAAGAGCATTTCGACCACATCACCCGCCCTCTTGACAACCTTCATTGTGTAATAAGCGTCGGCTTTTTTTATCCCTGCATACATCAAATGAGCACCCGTCTGCTTCCAACGCCCCTCACGGATGCCTTCTTTTCCGATTTCAATCGTGAGCAGATTCACAATGCTATTATACAATCCGTCCAGGCCAAGACTGGTTTGAAAATCGAGCGTCAGAACGACGCTGACCTGCAGGCGCTCATGAAGCGCGTATACACGAACATGGCCCGTGACCCCTATAATGACGTGCGTGGGCAGGTGGCCGCCATGAACACGCAAGTGGCCAAGGAGGCGACGGCGACCGTTTCGACGGGCGTCCTCCAGCAGCTCGTGTACCTGCGCGACATTTCCTCGAATCCAGTCCCTCTCGCTGCACCCGTCAGCACGAGCACGTACGGAAATAAAATGCCATACAACAGCAAGATTGCATTCTAGATGCGCACCCTAGACGATATCCTGATTGGCTTTTTCATTTTCTTCGCCATAGACCGGGCGATCCGCCTCTTCAGTAACGCGGTCGTCGACCCATGGGCTCGTGCCAAGACGGGGGATGAGCACAAGGTTGAAAACTGGAAGATGGGCGCCGAGTTGGCGATGCTCGTGGTGGCCCTTCTGACCGTGTTCAAACTGCGCCGCTTCATCAACAAAGCTTAGAGAAGTAGATTCTTATATTAATAATGAATAGGTTTCGTGATGAAACTGCCGAGATGTGCAAAGTGAAGGGGTGGGACAAAGCTCCAGTGAGTATCGTGTGGATGCTTCTTAATGAAGAGATGGGTGAACTGGCATCCAGTATTCGTCAGAACCAGAGAATTTACCGAAAGACCGGTCTCAAAAAAGATCGCGGAACGGACGTCATGATGGAAATGGGTGATGTGTTTAGTTATCTTTTCCAGTTGGCCCATATGTTGAACGTTGATATGGACACGATGTGGGAGCTCCACCGGCAGAAGGTCCAGACAAAGGTTTATGCGACAGGACCTAAAAATAATGTAAGCGTATGTTAAGATGGCTACGGCCGCTATGGCATGTGATGACCTGAGCATCAATCGCTTCAACCCATACACGTGGTCCGGAACCTTCGGTGTTTACTCCGACGGGTTCCCGAGCACGATTCCAAATGACGGTTCGTACACCACCGAGATTAGTGAAGAGCCAACCATCTACACCGACTCTCTCATGGGCACCAATGACCCAAACATGAACCTGTCAGGCCCCATGTACTTAAAGACCGTCGACTCTAGTCCAGGCCCGTTCCGTGGTTTCCCAGCACGTAAGAACGAGTTCCCAGACGGCACGGTGACGTGGATGCGCCCAGGACAGCCGTGGAGCTGGATGGGTGGCCACCGCGCCAAGGACGACACGTGGACGGCTGGTATGGCCAGGGGTCAGGATCTGCTCATTTGGCTCGTGCTTATTGCACTTGTAATTTACCTGGTTTCTCGTATCAAAAAGTAGAAACCTTGGGCGCCACCACCTTGACTAGTTTCTTGGACAAATTCTCTTTTTCAATTTTAGACCGTTCATCCAGCTTGGGGCACGTGTGAACCTCGAGCTGAATGCACTTGGCGCAAAAGTTTCCGGTACATTCACGACACTTGAGGAACCGGTTCTTGTGACGGCAGTCCATACCCATTTCACGTGTACACTTCTTAAGTACTTAGAGATTTACGAGTCTTTTAGCTTAGGATGAAAGTCGCGTCTTTTTTTGCAGGATGCGGGGGGCTCGATTATGGGTTCCATGAGAACCCAAACTTTACACACGTCTACGTCAATGACTTTGACAAGGATGCCTGTGCCACTTATGAATTAAACTTCAAAATTAAACCATACTGTGGAGACATAAAACAGATTACAGAAGTACCGGACTGTGATCTCATGATCGGCGGCTTCCCGTGTCAGGGATTTTCCATGGCCAACCCATACCGTACTCCAGATGATTCGCGTAATCAACTTTATGAAGAGCTAGTGCGCATTCTCCGTCTGAAACGGCCATCCTATTTTTTGTTTGAAAATGTGAAAGGGCTCATGAATATGGGGGGTTACGATACACCACTAGACAAGAAGAATAAGACGGGGCGCATTATGAAGATGATTATCGAAGACCTAACGCAGTGTGGGTACAAAGTGAAGTGGCGCCTTTTCAAAACCAAGGACTACGACGTTCCGCAGAAGCGTGAACGCGTGATTTTCATGGGGGTCCGAAATGACATTGACCATGAACTCGAGTGGCCAGAACCTGTGGGGACGCTATTGACTCTTAGAAGTGCAATCGGTGATTTGCCTATTACATATGACGCATCAATTCAGCACATAGGAACCGCTCACAAGTGTCGGCTGACGGGCTATCTTGGTAACCGTCAGCTTGACTGGAACGACGCTTCGCCGACCATCACGGGGCGCGGCGGCGGCAGTGGTGGGCCCGTCATTCACAACCACCCGAGTATGGAGCGACGGTTGACGGTCCGCGAGTGTGCGCGGATCCAGACCTTCCCGGACTCTTTCGTCTTCAAGGGGTCGGTGTCGTCGATGTACCGGCAGATTGGCAATGCCGTGCCGTGTCGCTTTTCTGTTCATCTCGCAAAGATGCTCGAAGCCGCTCCAATTGGCGCTCAAGCATCTTGATCTTCATTTCCGTGGTCATCACGTGAGCCTTTTCACCCTCGTTGCATTGGGAGCACAGGGTCTCGAAGTCATCCTCCGTGTACTTGGCCTTGCGCTCCAGGGTGAATGGGATCAAGTGACCGACGTGAAGCTTCACGATTTTATCTGGAAATTGGTGATGCGGTTGACCCACCACGGCTCCGCACCGCCGACACGTGGAGTTGTCCCTGCGGAACACCCTGTCCGCGATCTTTTTATTAACCCCCCTATCGGCGTTGTCCACCTTCTCGACAGTCGTCAGACACCACTGCTCGTGAGTCAACCCAATAGCCTTTCCGAGCTCGTCCTCGTAATTCACAAGGCCCTTGTACCCCTCCGCGTCGCGAATTTCGTACCATCTTCTTGATTTATGGATCATATTGTCCCCTTTCCCCGGGATGCGTATAAGTAGAGGGCTCTTGATGGGGCGGCCAATCACCGTCATCAAGAACGCTATGACATTTTTAAGATATCCTTGCTTTTTATCGAGTTTAGCGATCCATTCGTCAACCTCCTGAACCGTCACTTCGGGACCGAGTTGGGACATTTAGTTGTGCCCATCATCTACAATCTGGCATTCGGCCATACACGACACATTTTTCGCGTCATCGTCGACTATTTCACATAGGCCATGTGCCCTTCCTTTGACTATACGGTCCCATGCAGCCTTCATAGCAGGGAGGTTCTTGGCGAACCATTCGCGGTCGCGCTTGACGCGCACCACCACAAACTCGGGCTCTGTACCTTCAGTCTTGGCTGGGCGGTACTGCACAAAGTCGCACTCCTCGAGATCAGTAATCTCGAGCTGCAATTGAACTTGGGGTAAATAGTGTTTGGGCACCTTTGCCTCGATTTTGCGCGTCAATGGGCACTTTATCTCAATGAGAAGCCCATCCTCTGTGACTCCATCTGGCGACGCCCCAAGCCACGGGTACAGCCGATGTTGAACGAGACCAATCTCATGAGACTTTCGCCCGGTTTTATGGTCATAAAGATCACGGACCAGGGGCTCGAGTGCGGTACCGTGCGCCGTCGCAGCATTTCCAGCCCACTTGAGACTCAGAACCTTCTTCTTCACGAACGCATCGGGGGATTCATACCGACTCTCACCGATCGCACTCGCCACGTCACTTGCCGTGATCATTTGTTCACGGAGTGCTAACCATTCATCAGATCTTTGTTCTGCATATTCAGCCGCAAGGAGCTTCGCCGCCACGTCCCTCACGTTTCGGGGGTCCTCCATTCTTACTCTTGAATCGAGGATCCGTCTTAAGTACAATTTCGGCGGCGTTTTGTTCCGCCTGTTTCTTTGTAAGTGCGAAACCCGCCCCGCACTCCATGCCGTCGACTATGACCGTTATGAAAAATTGCCCGTTCGCCTGGCCATCCACACGGTACTCAGGGAGGGGGTACTTAAGGGCCTGACACCAACGCATGAGCTGATCCTTCCAGTTGTCATCCACGAGAGACGTCTCCACCTTTGTGAAAGAATCGAGGACAAATTTCTTGGCATGAACCATCCCGAGGTCCAAATATATCGCCCCCACCAGCGCCTCGAAAACGTCCTCCATGATGTGCTCATTGGTGTTCCATCCGTTGCGCTCCCCCTTTTCATCCATCAGAATCAACTTATCGAGACCTAGAATTTTTGAAATTTCACACAAGGTTTTACCCCGGACCATCTTCGTCCGCGCCTTGGTCAGGAATCCCTCCTGATGTTTTTCATACTGGTCAAATAGATGTTTGGTGATTATAAACCCGAGTACAGAGTCCCCCATAAACTCCAGGGTTTCATACGAACCAGTCAGACCAGAGTACCGCTTCAACGCGCTTTTGTGAGTGAAAGCCCGTTGATACAGTTCGATATTGTTGATTTTTGTCCCAACAAGGGAATTTAGCTTATCACGTGACAAAATAGGAGGAGACTCCATTTGTTTTGTATTACATTACACGCATACTTTTAAGCCTTCGCAACCTTTGGGCGAAGCTTCTTCTCCTTTGGGGGGGCCGCGTCACCTGATGCGTCCCCGACCGCCTCAGCCACGGCCTTCTTCGCACGGGGCTTCTTCTCCGTCTCCTCCTTGATGTAGTGGGGGTTGATGAACTTCTGGATGTTCAGGAAGGTCACCTGTGTATCCGCTGGTGGCTGCAGCAGGTCCTGCAGGATCGCATCCAGGGAAATGTTCTGACCCGCCTTCAGGCCCTTCTCGGTCACGTAGGTGTTGATACGGGCGGTAACCTGAGAGCGAGAGATCTTCTCATCAGCCGCCAGATTCAGGAAGGTGCGCAGCTTGTCCGTCACGTTCAGAGGCTTGTTGAAGCCGTTGTTCTGCGAACGAGCGGCCTGCTTCTCGCCCGTGGGGTCCTCAAAGTGCTGACGAATCTTGCGCACATCCTTGCGCAGAGCCTTCAGCTCCTTGGCGAGTAGCTCGAGGGTGACTGGGGTAGTGGTGGCCATTTCTACTCTACACACGATGGGCATCTTTAAGCCAGGGATGCGATGGCCAAAAACACGATAACCAGCATCAGAAGGGGAATTGTCATTCGTTCCCATACCGTCTGGTACCGTGTGTCGGGCTCCACATATTCCGTCTCCTCCTTGTTCCGGGTGGGCTCGTCACTCGTCACGAGGTTGACCCCGAACCCAGGCGGAAGTGCCGTTCCAGTTGATGCACGAAATTCATTTTGAAATTGAAGAATACTTGGTAATTCTGTATTGACTGTACATTGAGGAACACAGCACCCCGCGTCACATGGAGACACCAGGCCGTTCTGACGGTTTATATAGGCGCACACCTGGGACCCAGGATCGATGGGATTTGCCAGGCACTGGCACCCCTTCGTGATCAGGTCTGAACTACAGGTCGTCATCTAGTGTTAAAGAAGAAATTAGTTTATGGTATAATGGAGTACGCAACGCCACAGAAGCTTCCAGACGGCCGGTACTTTCTGAAGATCACGGGTGCACGTCATCAGGTGAACGGTCTGATCCTCCAGGACTCCCTCGCCTCCAAGTCTGTGAATTTCAAGACGGATTCCAATCTTTTCTCGGTCATTGATGAGCAGATCTTGGCCCAGGCCAAGTTGTCCAAGCAGGAGTGGTTCGGTAAGGACCTGAGTGACGAGACCATCCAGAACGCGTGGCAGGAGAGCGTGACCGATGGCGTTCTTGGCGCGTCCCTCGCAACTGTAAAGGGTCAGGTGGCGACCCTTGCTTTCGACACCCGCAAGAATCCCGTCGAGCTCCAGGATATCCAGCCCGAGACATCGTGTGATGTGGTGCTCGAGTTGTCTGGTCTATGGTTCCTGAAAAAGTCGTTCGGTCCCATCTGGCGTATTCTCCAGGTGCGCGTCCGGGCAGCACCCAAGACCCCTGAGCTCCCCAAGGAGTATCTTTTCTCAGACGAGCCGGTCGAGCAGGAGGACGAGGACCCGGCCGACTACCTGGACTAGTCCCGGGTCCGCCACCCAAGTCCTTCGGACTTGACCTTCCTCCTCCAGCCCAAAAAAATTATCGGTAACTATTAATAATATGGATCGCAAGGGACTGGCAATTCTGCTTCTGGCCGTAGTCATTCTTTTTTTGCTGTTCGCCCCCAAGTCCAGCGGCTTCGGCGCCCCTGCACCTTCAATGGGTTTCAACCTGGGCAATACCCCAACGAGCTCTACGGGCTCCGGTTACCAGCGCGACCTGACCGGTGCAGCCGTGGCAGCCGTGGCAGCCGTTGCCTATGACGGTGACGCGTCCTCTTCGAGTCTGATCCCCCGCGAGGTGGTTCAGACGGAGGACTTTGGCCAGTTCAGCCCAGACAAGATCATGTCGGGTCAGAACTATCTGGACCCACGCAGCCAGATTGGTTACCCAGAGACGGTCGGTGGCGTTCTGCGCAACGCCAACCAGCAGTTCCGCTCCGAGCCAATCAACCCCCGCACCCCAGTCAGCATCTTCAACCTCAGCACGATTCCCCCCGACACCATGCGTCCCAAGTTTGAGATTTCGCCTGAATATCAGTAAGCCGAAGGCTTTGTGATGATAAGTTGCGTCAAGCTACGCACAAATAACTACCGCGTAGTTACTAAATATGGACTTTAAAGCAGCCATGACCGAGTGGGTCGCCCTCAAGGCCCAGTTGGCCGCAGCTCGCAAAGATCTCGGTGTTTTAAACAACCGTGAGAAGGATCTTCGCAAGTTTGTGACGAAGCATATGAAAGAAAACGAGATTGATACCGTAAAGGTTCAGGACAAGGTGAAGGTCAATTTCAAAACAAAAAAGACCAAGGGGTCTCTGACGAAGGAGGTGATAAAGAAGGGGCTGGGCACATTTTTCGGTGGAAATGAGGCTCAGGTCGAGGGGGCGTTCCAGGCCATTCTGGACGCTGCGCCCGTCAAGGAGTCGGATGGCGTCATGGTGACGGGTCTGAAGGCCCTCCTCGAGGCTTAGAGCCTTGGGACGTTTATAATTTAAGAACAAAAATGGGTATCAACGACGAGTACTCGCGTGACGCGTACAATTACGACCTCGCTTACGACTCTGATGGGTCGGACGAGTTCGATGCCGAACTCCATCCAGAAGACTGGCAGGACATGTACTCCCAGGAGCTCCTCGATGGTTGGATGAAGATCCGTGATTTTGCAGATTATAACTATATTAACATTAGGGCCAATTTTCCAGAATTCGTCGATCTTGTTCTTGGTCGCGTTCAGTGGTTCCAGGAGCAAGCATCTGTCGAAGATCACGTGATCATGTGGAACCTCATCGGAAACCTCCCGGTAATTTCCGATCGGGTCCAGGCTGAAAATTTTTTCGGATGGGCCGAAAAATATGTTGCGTATTTGTAAAGATGTTTGACGTTACCGGCCCCAAGGTTCTCCTCCCAGCAGTGCTGTTCGCCGTCCTGAGCCCAGGTATGCTCCTGGCTCTGCCATCCGGCGCGGGTCTGCTGGTCCAGGCTGTGGTTCACGCCCTGGTCTTGTCCCTGGTCTACTGGGCCATTGCCAAGTTTGTGCTGAAGATCAGCCTGACCACGGCCGACCTGTTCGTGCCAGCGGTTCTGTTCGTCCTGCTGACCCCAGGTCTGCTGCTGACCATCCCACCCAAGAACGCCGGTCTGTTCATGTCTGGCCAGTCCTCGCCAATGGCTGTGGGTGCGCACACCCTGGTGTTCGCTCTGCTGTTCGCCTTCCTGCGCGGTCAGTTCCCCCAGTATTATTAAATTAAAATCATAGAATGGTCCGGTGCTTATCCATCGGACCTGGAGCCATGGGCTTCTTCCTTTATTTAGGGGTTCTATCGAAACTAAAACAAGAAGGACGGCTTGATGACCTCGAGGAAATCTCGGGGGCTTCAGCCGGTGGCCTTTTAGGCTTCCTGTTTCTCGCGACGAAAGGGGACATTCCCAAGGTCCTCGACTATGCTCTCGACGTGCCCGTGAAACAGATTATGAAACCAAATTTGAAAAATTTCATGAAGAATTATGGCCTTGTATCTCCTACCAAAATTAGGAAGGTCCTGTCCGACGCGTGTACCAAATTCACGGGTAAACCCGACGTCACGTTTGAAGAGCTATACGCTTGGCACCCCATCAAGTTCCACGTTTCGGCCTACTGTGTGGACTTGATGAAGACTGATTATTTTTCTGTGAATTCAACTCCTAAATTGAGTGTGCTCGACGCCGTCAGTGCGACGATCGCAATTCCTTTTCTATTTTCAACTGTAAAAATCGGAGAGTGGACATATATCGATGGCGGCGCCGCCGAGACCACGCCCTCGGGGCCATTTTTGGGGCGGCGTGACGTCATGGCCATGAAGCTCGGGTGGTCCCGCCCGGCCCCCGTCACGGATCTCAAGTCTTATGCCACCGGAATTCTCTATTCCACAATGAAATTGAGAGCCGTGTACGAGCTTCCGACCCTCGACCTAGATCTGGGGGACCAGGACGTGTTTGACTTTGGTGCGTCAAATGATGGGAAGCTTCGGATGTTCATGAAGGGTCACGCCACTAATTTTTCTTGATAAAGGGTAAATGAAGTCCGCCCTGCGTTCCAGCCACGTCCGTCGCATAACTCGCCGCGTCGTCCGCGTGACCCGCCGTGACGGCACCCGGTACTCTTACGTCCGCAAGGCGGCTGTGAGCCGCGTGTCGGCCGTCCCCGCCAAGGATGTTGGTGCCGCGGGGAAGAGCACCAAGGTTATCGGTAAGCTCAAGGGTGGTATGTTGACCAAGTACGGTTACCACCCAGTCGAGGCGAAGACCAACCGCCACAAGGCGCTCAGCATGGGCATCAGCAAGGGTGAGAAGCCCCTGGCCGTCATGCGCCGCCTGATCGCCATCAGCACACTGACCAAGCGGACCCTGCCCCGCGCGTCCCGCATCTACAAGCAGGACGCCATGTGGATCCGCAGCAAGTACGCCAAGTCTTTCAAGACGCGCCGTTAATTTCTGAGTAAAATATAAATGAATAACGCTCCGTGGTGGAACGAGCGTTCCACAAGTGTTGGCCGCCGTCGTTCACCAAACGCGTCGCCCAAGACTTCAAGTGCGAGTCCAGCGCGTCGTTCACCAAACGCGTCGCCCAAGACTTCAAGTGCGAGTCCAGCACGTCGGGCCAAACCCAAGAGAAAAGGACGGACGGCCCGCAAACGCGCGGCTCTTGCTCGGATGGACTTGGCGGAAATGCAACGCCAGATGCAAGTGCCACCTTCTAGATTTCAGAAATTCATGAGAGGACTTACTAGTTATTTGGCACTCACGTCGGCTGTCCCATTACCTAAAGTAAATCTGGCGTCTGGTGCGAGAAATCGCTACTGGGCCGAGCGCGCAGCCCGTGGCGCCAAGAGCACACAGCTTCAGGTATATGACCCGTATGTGCGTACCCAGCGTTTCGCCACACTACCCCGCCTTCCCGGTGGCAACGTTCCATGGCGTCCAACTAATAAAAATTACGCCGCGGCCATCAGAACTTTGAGAAGCCGTGGGTTCACCAATACCGTGTTAGCACAGCTAGGAATATCAAATCTCCCAATGAATATATTCAAACCTTCGGCAATTGCTAATCGTGAAAAAGCTGCTGGAAGAAAATTCGGTCCACAGCCTACACAGTTTATAGGATATAAGCCACCATTGAAACCCGCTGAATTAAGGGCCTTACATAATAAAGGAATAAGAGTGCCCAATACAATGCTCAAATTGGCCAATGCGGGACTACCATTACTTGAACACTTTCCAAACGTACCCGCTACCAACTCTACAATGAGACCAGCTTTTGTAAAGGCTTGGCCTAAATTTGTGAACGGAACCAGATGGCAGGGTATGCCCCCTCCCGAGCCAGGTGATATTTTAGCCAAGTATATGAAAGACCCCCTTGGCTATAGAATTCCAGGTATGCCAACTCTACCCCGTGGAAGTTCATAAAAAAATATAAAGTCAATACAAAATGAATAACGGTCGCGCACGTCTTGGTCAACTCCGGCGTACCGAGATCGAGCGCAGAGGAGCCATTCAGGGTTTGTTTGGTATGGGCAGACGGGCTAACACCAACAACAACAACAGAGGTAACGGCCTCAATTTGTTGGCCGGTGCGGCCCTGAACAACAATGCGGTCATCAATCAGTTGGCGAACGCTCCAAACGCCGCGCCTAGAAATGCTCAGGGTGCGGCGGTTCAGCGCAACCTCAACCGCGCCATACGCGCAGGAAACAATCAGGAGGTTAAACAAATTCTGAGAAACACCCCTATTCGCCGTCTTAGCGCCGTGAGCTGGGTGGTTCTCGTGGCGGCCCTTGCGATGGGTGGTATGGCCGCGTATATATCCAGACTCGCTCGCGCTCGTGCGGCCCAGAACTGGGGCGCCACGAGCGCAAACCAGGGTGCTCTTGGTAGACTTTATGGTCGTTAAAAATATTGAGCAGTATATATGGAGAATGCGAATACTGTTCGCCGACAGATTTCCAATCATGTAAATGGTATTGAGCGAGCCTTGAAAAAGGCTCGCAATGCCAAAAACGGGCAGTCCCAAAATGTTCAGACTGCTATAAATACCAATCATGTACAAAAAATAGCCAACTTGAAATCCAGAGCGAACAAGCTGAAAGCAAAGGCGGCTGGAAATTTTGGAATAAGCGCTCTTGTACAATTTAGGAGCGGTGTGGCGGCACTCAGGGCAAACGCTAATAAACACGCCAACAGCGCCCATACCAAACGCAACAACGCTAGTGGTGCTGTGCGTCAGACTCCTTCAGGTCTTAGACGGCGGGGTGGAGCCACAGCTTCTAGAAAATCACCGAACGCTGGAAACAACGGGGGTCAAAACAAGGGTAATCGCCGCAGTTATATGAACAAGTTGAGAAGATTGACGCCACAGTTTATTTCAAACAATCCTAAAAAGGTGGCGCTTTTAGCAGTTGCCGCGGCCGGTATATCAACTGTATATGTATCACCAACAAGTATGCATGCAGCATGGAACCTACTCAAAAAGGTGGTGCCTCATCGAGTATTGACGGAGGCGGTGAAGAAGAGTGATGAAATAGCCGCCGCTGCGGAAGTCGTGGATCCAAGATTAAAACTTGGTATGCGTATTGGGGTGGTAATTTTGAGTATTGGAGGTGCTGGCGGCGTGATTGCGACCGCGCCAGCTTGGCTGTCTGCGGGTCTGATCTCCATGGGAGGGGCGGCGGCGACGGCCGTATTCACCGGGGCTGGTAAAGTAGCGGCTGGTGCCGCGGCTGTCCAGTTTTTTTACAAAGAAATAGCTACAGTTCTAATAGCTGCAGGCTTCCTATTTGCTGGTAAATTATGGTTAACTTACAAAGCGAACGTGAAAGCATCTGAAGCGAAAGTTAGAAAAGCTGAAGAGGAGTCGGCTGCGAAGGTGAAGGAGGTGGAAGCGGCACGCAACCGAAATATAGGCGTTGCAAAGGCTCAGGCCGAAGAGCGGGTTGCCGCGGCGGAAGCGACACGCAACCGAAATATAGGCGTTGCAAGGGCCCAAGCCAATGAACGGGTTGCCGCGGCACAATTAGCCGCCAATGAACGGGTCAGAATAGCGGAGATAGAGGCGGCGAATCTGAGGGCACAACTAGAAGCTTGGGAACGAATTGTGACGAACCAACAGAACGTCACGGTGCAGGTTGCCGGAGTGGTTGCGGATCAGTTTAGAATCGCGTACAGAGAAAGGCTGTCGCTTCCCCCACCCGACCGATCTATGGCTCTAATTTCAAATGTGGCCAATGGCATCGCCGCACCACTACCTTTACCACCTGTACCCAACTCACCTAGACAGTGGAATGTAGGTAACATGTCTCATATAAATTAGACCCACTCAACCGGGTCCCAAATCCCGTGAACAGCCGGGCCCATCGGATAAAAAGGTTCAATAGACCACTCACCTGTGTGACTCAATAGGTCCACGAGGATATGGAACATGTAAATATATCTGGCTCTTGAATTTTGAATTAAAATTAGAAACCATAAAGAGTGGGGTAGCTTATAAAAATATGTATAGGAGTACCAGTTTTTTATCACCCGCCAAGGCGTGTTTGGGTCCACAAAGCCCCCCCCGGGTGACAAAAAAAGTGCCATTGGAAGGTCAGGGGCTATCGCCCAAAACGCATCCTCCAACTGTAAAGGGCCAAAGTACAACCTTGTGGTGGCCAAGTGTCCTATCCAGAACATCCCTTATTAAAAGGCATTCTACTTTAAAAACCATGGAGTACACAATGGAATCCAAGTTTCGTGGAATTGCCGAAGGAATCTGGGCGTCCCTCGGACCGGGCTACAGCGAGTCCGTGTACCATTGCGCCTTTGAGGTGGCTCTGAGGTCCCTGGGTCTCTACTACGAGACGGAACGGATTGTACCCGTGTTCTTTGCGGGACAGAACGTCGGTCACGTCCGAGCCGACCTCATCGTGAGACGCAAATATGTCATAGAGCTCAAGTCGGTAAGTAAGCTCAACGAGACTTACCGAATTCAGACCCAAAATTACCTCAAGCTCCTCGACCTGCAAGAGGGTTTCCTCATCAACTTCCCAGACAAGAAGGGGTCTCTCGAATTTGAAACCATAATTCGGGAAAAGCCCGTCGAACCTATTCCTGAGCAGATTGACTGTTAACCGCCTTCAGTTTGTCGGAATAAATTGCCAATGTAGTTCTTTACACATTTTCTCCCAAATTTGGTCTTGAATGTAGAGCTTCTCTCTGCTCTTGAGCAGCGGAAAACATGGCAGGAACTCGTCTTGATCTAGCAGCTCACACATCTTATACAAAACATATGAATAACTCAAAAAGTTCTTTCTATTAGCTGGTTTATGTTTCTCAAAAGGAGCCTGTATCTTGTGGAACATAAGCCTGAGCTTATCCTCGAGCGCCTGAGGCATTGTAGGCGGCTGGATGCCGTTTAGAATAGTCGATATATAGGGCACGTGCTCATAGTACTTGGCCCAATTCAGTTTCTTCAATAAAGTCTTCACCTTTTCGTGCGTAATTTCCGACAGGTCCTTTATCTTTTGCTTTTTGAACTCGGCCCGAAGCTGTTCAACGACTATATCCGGTACACTCGTTGACTCCTTGGCCTGAAACTGACTGATCCACTCGTTAAAGTGGTTCTCGCGTTTGTACGAGTACACGACGTTCTTCTCCATCTCTTGCTCTTCCTTGAAGCCCAGCTCATTGCAGAGGACGTATTCAATCGTCCCACATTTTGAACAAGCCTCATCACTCGACACCTCATCAAATACGCGCATGTACATGGCGCCACATCCTCTACATGGTTTCTGGTGATCCTCTTGACCCTTCGGACACGCGTCAAACTGCCCTTCAACCTCGGTCATGTACCTCTTGTAAATGTCCTGTCGCTGGACACCCTTGCGACTCGACACCTTTAAATTAAGCAACTGCTTGGTACTCACCTCTTCTGTAGATTCGGTCGTGTAGTCTTTTATTATGTTAACACAGTCGAGTAGGTACTCGGCCAGTTC